>Ga0116167_1000041_pt1 | contig 102157 bp, 109 predicted proteins | sample AD_JPNMR3_MetaG_FD_89794 | JGI IMG/M metagenome (GOLD analysis project Ga0116167, IMG submission 89794) | Active sludge microbial communities of municipal wastewater-treating anaerobic digesters from Japan - AD_JPNMR3_MetaG | ecosystem: Engineered > Bioreactor > Anaerobic > Digestate | place...
ATCTGCGCCGGCAACTTCTTGCCGTAAGTGGTCTGTCAGAAGTCTTTAAGGTGCTTGGCGAAGAGGTGAGGGTGAAGATTTTATACCTGTTATCCCTTAGAGAACTCTGTGTTTGCGATATTGGAGCCGTATTAAACATGAGTATGCCGGCCATCTCTCACCATCTGCGGCTGTTGAAAATATTTCGTCTGGTTAAGTACCGTCGCGAGGGGAAGATGGTCTATTATTCCCTCGATGACCACCATATATTAAATATGATAAAAGAAGCTCAAGAACATTTTGCCGAAGAAAAATAAGGGTTTATCTTGAAAAGATAGAAGGGGAAGCCGATGCGTATTATCCTTGATGGACTTGATTGTGCCAGTTGTGCTGCTAAAATTGAAGCAGAACTTCGTAAGCTAAGCGGATTAGAAGAGTTGAATGTTAACTTTGTTACCCGGAGTATTGATATCTCAAAAGAACGCTACGGTGAAATCAGTGCGGTCATTGCCAAAATTGAACCTCAGATTAGGCTGATTATCGAAAACGGTGCTCCTCAAGGAAAACCGAAGCAAATTAGCCGCTCCGACTGGATTTTGGGGCTATCGCTAATAATGTATGGCTTGGGAATTACTTTCCATGGCCGACTGGCCAATCGTTGGCTGGAGAATTTTATTTTTTTGATTCCCTATATTTTAGTGGGCTATCCGGTTGTTTATAAAGCAGCCCAGAAAGTGTTCCGAAGGGAATTTTTTGATGAGAATTTTTTAATGACACTTGCTACTTTTGGAGCAATTGCAATTAATCAGCTTGAGGAAGCAGCCGGAGTAATGCTATTTTACGCCGTAGGAATGTATTTGGAAAATAGAGCGGTAACGCGTTCGCGGGCTTCGATCAATGCTTTGCTGGATTTAAAGCCGGAATATGCCAACCTGCAGCTTGATGGGCGCATAGAAGTGGTTAAGCCGGAAACAGTAAGCGTTGGGCAGACGATTGTCATTAAACCGGGAGAGAAGATCCCGTTAGATGGAGAAGTGATTGAAGGGACCTCTTTTGTCAATACGGCGGCATTGACTGGTGAATCGGTTCCGCAAAGAGTCTCCGTTGGTAAAGAAGTATTGGCGGGGATGATCAATGGCGAGGGATTATTGATGGTTAAGGTTAACCGCAGTTATGAGAATTCTTCATTGGCGCGGATCTTTCATTTAATTGAAACCGCCGGCGAACGTAAAGCGCAAGTGGAACAGTTTATTACCAGATTTGCGACTTATTATACTCCGGTAGTAGTAATTATTGCTGCTTTAATCGCGATTATTCCGCCGATGGTGTTCAAAGGGACAGGATGGTCTGAATGGTTGTACCGGGCATTGGTGTTGTTGGTGATCTCCTGTCCGTGCGCTTTGGTGGTATCAATACCACTGGGGTATTTTGGAGGGATTGGTGGCGCTTCACGTCAGGGAATCTTAGTCAAAGGTGCTAATTTTCTTGATGCATTGGCGAAAATCCATACAGTAGTCTTTGATAAAACCGGAACATTAACCAAAGGGGTCTTTGCAGTCAGCGAAGTTGTAGTAAATGAAGGCTTTTCTAAGGAGCAGTTGATTGAGGCAGCAGCAATTGCCGAAGCATTCTCCAATCATCCGTTGGCTGTGCCGATCCGGAATTTGTATTCAGAAGAATTAGCGTTGGACCGGATCACCAACTATCAGGAGATTCCGGCACATGGAGTGATTGTTGACTATGACGGTCAGAAGATCATTGCTGGAAATCGACGGTTGCTGGAACAGGAAGCGATCGGTTGCAATGAACCTGTAGCTGTTGGGACAGTAGTCCATGTTGCGGTCGACCGGACCTATCTGGGATATATCATTATCGCCGATCAGGTCCGCAGTGAAGCCCGTGACACAATCAAAGCATTGCAGCAATTAGGAGTAAAGACGATCGCCATGCTTACCGGGGATAGCCAGAAGGTAGCCGCTCAAACCGCCAGCCAATTAGAGATTGCTCACTATTATTCACAGCTATTACCTGAAGATAAAGTTAATCGGGTGGAAGAGCTGTTGGCCAAGATACCGCAACCCAAGAAACAGAAGCTGGCATTTGTGGGTGATGGCATTAATGATGCTCCGGTAATTGTCCGGTCGGATATCGGAATTGCGATGGGCGGTCTTGGAAGTGATGCAGCGATTGAAGCTGCTGATGTGGTGATCATGGATGATCAACTTTCAAAACTGGTAACCGGAGTGAAGATAGCTAAACAGACTGATCGAATTATCAAACAGAATATTATTATGGCTTTAGTGATAAAAGCAGGATTTATCTTTTTAGGTGCTTTTGGTGTGGCTACTATTTGGGAAGCGATCTTTGCCGATGTTGGGGTAACATTATTGGCAGTATTTAATGCAATGCGAACCATGAGGATCAAATAAAGCAAAGGCAGGATGATTTTAAACGTGTTAATAGTTTAAGAGATTGATGAAGAAGAATTAAGAATTAAAACAATAAAGCAAAGCTAGTTTGAGGCTTGAAATGTGGTTTCGTTTAGATTTACCAACTGCTCCTGCGAATCGTAGAAGATTACCTGATATTGTGGGTTATCCTTAAGAAAAGAGCGGATTTTAGCTGGAGGCAGTAAGAATAATGCCGTTGATAACAGATCGGCTTCAGTAGCATTAGGAGCCGTAACTGTTAACAGGATTTTGTCATGGACAGGGTAACCAGTTTGGGGATTGATTAAATGCGAATAACGGGTTTCAGCTTCAATAAAATAGTTTTGAGTGTCCGCTGAAGTTCCCAGCGCACGATCATTTGGTAAATTTATTGTTCCCAGTAATGTCTCGGAATTACGGGGATGACCAATTCCGATCGTCCATTGGGAGGTTGCGTTTTTGTTTCCGATTACCCTGATGCTGCTGGTGCCGCCGTTAATCAGTGCTGATTCGATACCATGTTTTTTTAAGATGTCGTAAGCACGGTCGATTGCATAACCTTTAGCAATACCGCCAAAGTCTAACTTCATCCCGGGTTGAGTCAGGAAGACGGTCTGCTGTTTTGGGTCAAATTCAACCAAATTGAAGTTTACCAGTGATAATGTGGTATTGATCGCTTGCTTTGAAGGCAGTCGGGGATTCTGTTCGGCTGAAAAACCCCATAATTGGATTAACGGAGCGATTGTTGGATCAAATACTTGATCGAGTTTAGGATAAAACGCTTTAACCACGTTTAAAATTTCAATGATTGCCGGATCAACCTTAACCTTACTGATACCGGCTTGATTATTTATCTCTGTCAGTTGGGAATTATCATTGAGAGTAGTTAAAGCTTCAATCCTTTTGATTTCATCAAAAGCAGCCCCGATTGCTTTTTCGGCATTTTTTCCGGTGGCGGTTATCTCAAAGGCTGTACCCATGGCAAATAAGGTTTTGGTAAGGGTTTGATTTTGTTTGGTATTTAGCCAGAAAACGGTTCCTGACAATATTAGTAGCACAAATAAAGAATAAGTAAGCTTTTTATCTCGAAACATCACTGATTCTCCTGAAAGAGTAACAGATTTGAGAATAATTCAACTCTTAAAAGAATATTGTAGACCGATTGCCGGAAAAGAGCAAGCTTTAATCTTAAAGTCAGGAACAATAAAGTTAAAAAATATTTGTTGAATTCAGTCGTTCTCTTTCAGGAACGTGATTGAGGAAGTGGGAAATGATTCCCAGTTCAATCTGGGCTTCAATCTTACCTTGGTAATTGACTGCTTTGGTTAATTTTGAGAGTGATTCTTCGATGAAATCGATCTCCCGGTGATTGGTTAAGATATACCAGACTTTTTTCTCCTGCTGCCACTGTTGCTTGAACTGATTCAGCTGCGATTTGGCCTGTGACCAGTTTTCCCGATTGATATCGAGTTCAACATTCTTTAAATAAGGGAGCAGTCTTTGGCTGCTGTGATCGAAGTATTTTTCAGTACTGATTCCGAAAAAAACAGTCAATGCCAAAATGACTACAGAGATTAACCAGATTTTCATCGTTAAACTCCTTATTGCTTTGGTGACTGGGGTTTTGGCTGAATATACAAGGTGCCACTGGGATCAAGGCTGGCTAAAAAGACATCTTTCCAATGGGCGATCCCGCCTTTTTGAAGTTCTTGGAGCAACCATGTTTCATCCAGATTGACTTTGGCCAGGTTCTGCCGTTCCAGGATTCCGTCGGCGACTAAAATGGTTGGAAGCCCTTCGTAGCCGGTAGACAGCTTTAAATCATCAGGAGTAACCGGCCGTTTATTGGACTTAGGGATTACCGAAAGATCACCGCTGGTCTCTAAAATAGCAAAAGCGATATCGTTAATGTTAGCATAACCTTTTGAACGAATCTTCTCTAATAAATCATCAATTGTCAACCGTAACCGGGTGAGTTCGGTAACATTTAAAGTGCCATTTTCGATGATGATATTGGGTTTGCCATCAACGATCTGGCGAAAGAGATTGCTTTTTAAAGCCAGGATCGAGAATGTCGCCTGGATAAATAATAGGGTAAATATCGGAATAATACCATTTATGAGCGGTATTTCAGTATCTTGCATTGGAATGGCTGCCAGTTCAGAGATCATGATTGTTACAACTAATTCATAGGGTTGTAATTGTCCGATTTGACGTTTTCCCATCATCCGGATTACGATTACCACCAATAAATATAAAATAATTGTCCTGACAGGCAAGATTAGCATGGATTTTATCACCCAACTCAGTTTGCGCTAAGCTAAAATGGTATATTCGGGTACATTCAAAAAACACAGACTTAATTTTTGGTAACTAAAATCAGTAATTTACGTTATAATTTTTAGGCGAAAATTAAACAGATAAAAAATTCCAATTAGTTTATACAGGAATTATAATGAAAAGTTAGAAGTATATGTTTAAGAATAATCATTAACCTGTTGATGGAAATTCCGGATGGAACAACTAAGTCGTAAAAAGGATGTGGAATAGAATGAAGATTATGTTCAGGTTGAGTTATTGGGTTTTATGTATAATTTTATTGTCGACTTCTGTTTTTGCAAAAACAGTTGTTGGAGAGATTAAAACCGGTGAGTATGAGGTTAATCCGGTTCATAGTTATAATCCTTTCCCGTACAAAACGGCTCAGGAATATTTTGATAATCTCCAAAAAGTAGATTTGCAATTGGGAAATGAAGAATCCTTTCGTGATCTGCCAAAGTTGGGAATGAAGAAACCCTATACCGGTTATATCACATTGGGTGATAAACCGCAAAAGTTTGGCGTGATCGTTGATATTTACGGTCAAGAAAAGCGTTTGTACATAGATACTGATGGTGATGGCAGTTTTGCCGGCGAACCGATGGTAGTACTACTTAATGAATGGCAGGGGATGCAAGTATACTGGGTGGTTGCTCCGGAACCAATTCAGTTAAAGGTAACTTATGATTCGGCGGGGGGAAAGACTTTTCCAATCCAGATCTCCGTTTCCGGTTTGTTGAATCCAACCGGGGTAGTTATTAAGGAGAAACCATATTTACGGATCAATGTGCGGACATGGTTTTTGGTAAAGATTAATGAAGCCGGTTATGAAAAGTATGGAGCTATTGTTGATTTTAATAATAATGGTCGGTTTAACGATCCCCAAGACCGGTTCTTTTTAGATTATAATAACAATCGCTTTTTCAATCCAAATGAAGCTATTATAATCAAAAAAGGAGTTAACCTTAAAAGCGGAAAGAGCAAAACGACATTAGATTGGCAGGCATATCCGGAAAAAGTGATTGTAGGAGGGGATAAACGTTGATTAAGATTTTACATAATGGTCCACGAAGAATTACGACATTCGGACGCGGCTTAATTTGGATATTGTTATTGGTTTTTGTGCTGTTAGGGAGTGTAGTGTCGGCTGCGCCACGCAAAGGTAAAGGATTATTTGAGAAAAAAGTGCTCGAAAACGGCATTACTGTACTTTATAAAACCATGAAGGACCAACCGAAAATTTCAATGTACGCAGTGATTCCGATTGGGACCAATTACGAAGAACCCAATAAGAAAGGAATCGCTCATTTACTGGAACATTTAATCTTTCGTGGCCATGGTGATTATACATTTAAAGATGTCATGGAGGTTACTTCGAGGCAGGGAGGATATTTTAACGGTTTTACCTCGTTTTATACAACTACATATAATTATGTAGTCCCCAAAGAACAGTTTGAGCAGGCGTTTAAGACTTTTAATGCTTCTTTGTGGGAACCGGCGTTTGAAAGTCATAATGTGGAGATGGAGAAGCAGATCATTGTCCATGAGTTGGACCTGTCTTATAGCAGTCGTTATCCTTATTATCCGGTAATTCGCTACTTCTATCCGGAGATGTTTCATTCAAAGGAGACATTGGCAGGCATTTCAGCGTCTGATTTAAAGGCATTTCATCAAAATTATTACCAGCCTCAAAATGTTACTTTCATAATTGCCGGGGATTTTGAGCCCCAGAAAGTTTTTGATGAACTAGCAAAAGTGAAAAATGGTTTTGGAGCCAAAGAAGTACCTAAAGTAGAAACCAAAATGATCAGTCTGCCCCGTGGTGAAGTAGTTGAAACCAGGAATCTCTATCCTTTTAAATATCAGGTCTTAATGGCTTATGAATTGGAAGGATTAACCGCGAAAGAACGAATGGTCCTAAAATTGCTTTCTTTTATTTACGGGATGGATTTTAAAGTTGATTATCTCAAGGAACAATACAAGATCTATAATGTTGTTACCCGAACGGTGGGCAATAAAGACTTCTTTGGCATTTATTACTTGGAACGTAATAACCCGTTTAGTCCGGAAGAATATGCGAAAGAGAAGCAGAATCTGAAAGATTACTTTGAAGAGTTTAAAAAGATTGATTTCAAGAGAGCGGTTCAAAATCTGATTGGGTTAATCCTGTTAGAAGAGATATATAGTCAAGCTACTCCGGAAGATGTGGTTGAATACGAGGTGGCGCGTCTGACAAATCCTGATAATATCAGCGTGGAAGCAATTGATATCCTTAAAAAGCTGACACCAAAAGACTTGGAGAGTGTCATCAATAAGTATTTTCAAGCTGAACCTACTGCATGGATCTTGGTTAAAGATCAGGAAGGAGGTAAATAAATGACCAGAAAATTATTGATCTTTGCGTTGATACTTAGTTTAACGATAGTTACATTCCTTCCGGTCGCTGCTGAAAAAGGGTCAGTGGTTGAACGTACTTCCGTGAGTGGAATGACCATTTTATTGGAGAAAAATGATTCTCAATTAGTTGAGATAGCGTTATTGTTGAAGTCCGGCAGTGGCCTTGATCCGGTTGGCAAAAAAGGAACCGCCGAGTTAATGAATAACTTTATCAGAATCAGATTTAGAAATGCTGAAAACAAGTATGGGCAGATCGCGCTCGAAACCTATCCGGAGTTTACTTTGGTCAGGATCAGGGTTGCGCCGGCAAATTTAAAATTGGCATTGCAGGATATTAAAGAGTTATTCTCGATTCCGGTATATAGTTATGATATCATTACTGATTTAAAGAAATTGGCAGAATCGGAATTGAAGGCGATACCGTCTATTGTCAAAGCATATTTTACATTTAATAAAGAGTTTTATGGAGTAGATCATCCATATAATGAATACCTTGATGCCCAGGCCATTTCCAATATTACAGGTTCTGATGTTTATCGCTGGTATCGTCAGACATATCAACCCAGTAATGCATTGTTGTCAATATCAGGCAATGTTAAATTAGGAATCAAGGACCTGCATAAGTTCTTTGCAAATATGATAACGGAATCAGTAGATAAAAGATTATCAATTCAGCCGGCAGTAGTTAAAGCAAATAAATCGGTTACCGATGTAGATCCTAATGGCAGGGTGGTTTCGTTTGTCATGGGTTTCGCTGCCCCCAGAATCCAAGACCCTGAATATCCCGCTTTTAGAATCATCGCTTATTATCTTGGTGATTATCAGCATTACTTTGAAGAAGTACGGGTTAAAGAGGGATTGATGTATGCTGATTCAATTTATTATAACTATATTGAAAAAGCGAAATCACCCAATATTGTTTTTCTTACGACAACCGATCCGCAGTTAGTAGAGAGGGTGACTGAGAAGACGTTAGAGGTTGTAAACCGACTCATTCAAGAGGGGATCGATGAACAGATTATTAAGCGAATAGTTAATAATATTAAGTTGCGGGTAGATTCACGCAAAAAATCCGGACGCGATAAAGCAGTAGTCAATGTCTTAACCCATTATTTGCAGAGTCAGTTAGTTGATGATGAATTGTTGCTTAAAGAGTTAGAAAAAGTTACTCCTGCTGATATTAAAGCTGCTGCTGGCAAGTATTTTACTAACTACATTAAAGTGGTCTATCAACCAAAAGTTAAAGCGGAGCATTTTTAGTTAGAGCGAACTTAACATTGAGGAGCTGTGCAAGAGTGATTTTGCGCAGCTCTTTTTGTTAAGTTGCTGTACAATTATTATCTGTTATGGTTTTTCTTAATTTAAAACAAAATAATTTTAGCTAAAAAATTAAAAATTAGAGTTGACAAATAATAATTAACCATGTTAATATTTATACAGGTTGATAATTAACTTATTAGGAGTAAGTTGACTTGGAAAGAGACATTTTGGAAGTTGCCACTAAACTATTTAGTAAGACTTTAATTGCGCGGGTTTACAACCAGAGCTTGTTGGAGGTTCCGGAAGAAAATCTGTCCCAGGTCCAATTATTATGTTTGCGGTATGTTTATACTCATTCAGAACCGTCGGTGGGTTCAATCGCTGAGGGGCTGAATATTAGCGCTGCTGCTGCCGCAAAATTAATTGACCGTCTTGTTAAACGGAATTTGCTGATTCGGGAGGAAGATCAAGCAGACCGGAGGGTCTTAAAGATTAAATTAACCCAAAGAGGGGAACAAATTCTCTCCCGGATCAATGAGTATGAGACCAAATATTTTCAGGCGATCATTGCTAAAATGGCCAAGGAAGACGCCCAGTCTTTACAAGCAGGGTTAATTGCCTTTTTAAAGGCGGCTTTGATCACTCCGGAACAGATTGATGAAGTTTGTCTCAAATGTGGCTGGGAACATTTTCTCGATTGCCCGGGAAATCAGCTTTATCACCTGTTAACCGGGAAGAATAAAGAAGAATATTAACCAATATTTTTAACTTAATAATTAACCATATTAAATATAAATAAGATTAATTAAATCAAAGAAAGGGGTAATTGAAGATGAGTATTAAAGGAACTAAAACGGAGAAGAACATTTTGACAGCATTTGTAGGAGAGTCGCAGGCACGAAACAAGTATACCTACTTTGCTGCACAAGCTCGCAAGGAGGGTTTTGTCCAGATAGCTGACATCTTTGAAGAAACAGCTAATCAAGAGAAAGAACATGCCAAACGCTTATTTAAGTTGTTGGAAGGCGGGGAAGTAACTGTCGAGGCGGCTTTTCCTGCAGGAGTAATCGGCAACACGCTCGAAAATTTAACAGAAGCAGCCGGCGGGGAAAACCACGAATGGACCAATATGTATCCTGAGTTTGCCAAAATAGCCCGTGAGGAAGGATTCCTGCAGATAGCAGCGATCTTTGAGGCGATTGCTGTAGCGGAAAAACAACATGAAAAAAGATATCTGGGCTTACTAAATAATATTAAAAATAAGACCGTATTTAAGAAAGATAAAACAACCGTTTGGCGCTGCCGTAACTGCGGTTATATTCATGAAGGACTGGAAGCTCCGGAAACATGTCCTGCCTGTGCTCATCCGCAAGCACATTTCGAGATTCTGGCTGAAAATTGGTAAGAATAGTCTTAATAAGAATAAATTATTTTGAAGAAAATAAATGGAGGAATAGTTATGGCAAAGAAATTAGAGGTCTATAAATGTGAAGTATGCGGTAATATTGTTGAAGTCGTTCATGATGGCTTAGGGACACTTGTCTGTTGCGGGCAGCCAATGAAGCTTTATACCGAAAATACAGTCGATGCAGCCAAAGAGAAACATGTTCCGGTAATTGAAAAAGTTGACTTCGGTTATAAAGTGTCTGTCGGAAGTGTAACCCATCCAATGGAAGAAAAACATTATATTGAGTGGATTGAATTGATTGCCGATGGGAAAGTGTACCGCCAATATTTAAAACCTGGGGATGCTCCGGAAGCATTCTTTAAGATTGACGCTCAAAATGTTACTGCAAGAGAATATTGTAATTTACACGGTTTATGGAAGGTGGAAGCATAAATATGGCTAATGTCAATCAAAAGATTCAAAAAGCGTTGAATGAGCAGATTCAACATGAATTAGGTTCTTCGTATCTTTATTTAGCGATGGCAACCTATTTTTACTCTCAAAACCTGGATGGAATGGCGCAATGGATGAGAGCACAGGCCAAGGAAGAGCTGGCACATGCTTTCAAAATTTACGACCATTTGATTGAAAGAGGGATCGAAGTCCAGCTAGCAGCACTGGCAGAACCTAAAAAGAGTTGGAATTCTCCATTGGAAGCGTTTGAAGATGCCTACAAACATGAGCAATTTATCACTTCGAAGATCAATGAGTTATATAAATTAGCGATGGAGGTAAGTGATAATCCGGCGTTGGTAATGTTACAATGGTTTATCAGTGAGCAGGTTGAGGAAGAGGCTTCGGTATCCAAAGTTGTCGAAACCTTAAAAATGATTGGTAACTCGGGTTCAGGTTTGGTGATGCTCGACCGTCAATTGGGAAAAAGGGAATAAACAGATAATTAATCTAATAAAAAAACTGCCGCAAGGCAGTTTTTTTGTAGATCTGGAAAATTTGATTCTAATCCCTCCGGAGAAAGCATATTTTTTATGGGGGGATAAAAGATGGAAAAGAACAGAGTTGAAGATCTGGACAAGTATCTTGTTGAATACGAAAAAAACCGCCGCAAAATCAGAGGAATCATAACCGGAGCAAGCATTCAACTGTTAATGATAATTTGGTCGATCATTAGGCCACCGGAAAAATCGGGTTTAATAACGGTCAGTGACCTTCTGATAATCGGATTAATTTTAACGATTGTTTATTTATTTTTGGCGTTAAATAAGCTAAAATTATTAAGAAGCCAGATTTGGATCTTGGCGTCGGAATGTGATCCGGCACCAAATAAAAAGATAGTATTAAGTGATGATTTATTAGAGGAAGTCTTTCAATCAAAACCAATAAGTTAAAGAGGGGCGAAAGATGGAAAATCACCTGAGTCTTCTGGAACAGTTAGTAAATATTGATTCCGGTACTGGAGATCAGTCCGGACTAAGGAGAGTCGCTGGGATTATTAGTAGTCTGGCAAGTGATTTGAGCTGTAACTGGGAGACGTTAAAGGCAGCTGATGGTTCGGAACATTACTATATGCACCGGGGTGAAGGTAAGTTGATCTTATTGCTTGCTCACCTTGATACCGTCTTCCCGCCGGGGACGGTTGCCAAGCGTCCCTTTAAGATTGAGGGTGATTATGCCTATGGACCGGGTGTATCTGATTGTAAATCCGGAGTGGTTACCATCCTTGGAGCTTTGTCGCGATTAGCGGCAAACTGGCCGAAATATCAAATTGGTTGTCTGTTTAATACTGATGAAGAGATCAGTTCGCCTGGTTCGCGTGAGATTATTAAGCGTTTGGCCGGTTCAGCCGCAGCGGTTTTGGTTGTTGAACCTGCCGAAGGACAAAATCTTACTGTTGCGCGTAAGGGGATTGGCCGGTTTACGCTGGATGTTTATGGGAAAGCTGCTCACTCGGGTTCAAATTACCAAGATGGGAAAAGCGCTATCTTGGAATTAGCTCATAAAATTATTGCAATTCAGGCATTGACTGATTTTAGCCAGGAGATAACCTTAAATGTAGGAGAAATTAAGGGTGGCTCACGACCTAATATCATCCCTGATTACGCAACTGCCGAGATTGATCTCCGCATTAAAAAAGCAGGACAAGACCAAAAAGTAATTGCCGAACTTAATCGGATTGTATCCGGCAGCACAATCGCCGGTACTACCTGTAAATTTAGTGGTTCAATTACACGTCCGCCGATGGAGTTGACTGCTGCTAACTTAAATCTGTTTAATCGATTTCAAGTGATTGGTAAGAAATTGGGAATTGAGTTGGGTAAAGTTGAGTCCGGAGGAGGTTCGGATGCCAATTTGGCAGCTGAAACCGGTGTGCCGTCAATTGATGGGTTAGGTCCGATTGGTGGCGGTCATCATTCCGAATCGGAATATATGGTGATCTCCAGTTTGCAACAACGAATCGATTTATTAGCAGAATTCTTAAGAACTTTCTAATGTAGAGAGATAATTGATTGCCGAACGGTTGCTTTTGGTTTGAAGTTATAGTAAAATCTTAAAGATAAAATTCATTTGATGCAGAGGATATTTTGGGAACGATTGTTAATGTGATTACAATTTTAATTGGGGGAACGATTGGGCTGTTAATGCGTAATCGGTTCCCGGAACGGATTGCCCAGACCGCTCTTCAGGTCATGGGTTTATTTACGTTTTTAATCGGTGTAGGAATGGGGCTAAAAGGCAATCAGCAGATTCTGGTCCTGATTAGCCTGGCATTAGGAGCGATGTTGGGTGAGTGGATTGATATCGAAGGCCGGCTTGAAAGATTTGGCGTTTGGCTGGAGCAGAAGTTAAATGTGACTGAAGGCAGTCCGTCGAAAGGGTTTATCTATGCCAGTCTGGTTTATTGTGTAGGTTCGATGGCGATTGTCGGAAGTATAGCTGACGGCGTAAAAGGTGATGCTTCAATCCTCTTTACCAAATCAATGATGGATGGAATAATCTCGATTCCGTTTGCAGCTGGTATGGGATGGGGAGTTCTGGGATCGGCGCTGCCGATCTTAATCTATCAGGGAGGATTAACTCTATTGGCAGTTCAGTTACAACCTTTCTTTAACGATCTGATTATTAATGAATTAACTGCAGTTGGTGGAGTTATTGTGATGGGGATCGGGATCAATATTTTGGGGATTCATAAAATTAAAGTCGGCAACTTTTTGCCTTCGCTGCTGATTATAGTTATTTTAATGTGCTTATTCAGTTGATAATGTTAGAATCATTTAATAATATTTTAATAATATTGTAACAATGAAGAATTATATTATACTGTTGTAATTTAGTAAATCTCCCAGAGGTGAGTCTCCTGGCTAGAAAATTGTTCAGTCACAAAAACAACCAGATTTTTTCAAAGTATGAGCTGTTGTTGTACGGATTATTAATTTTAGCTACCATTTCAATTGCTCTTAAAAGTTAATAAGGGGTCATTAATTTAGAAATGTTAAAGATGCTTGCGGTGTTGCAAGCATTTTTGTTTTTTCTAGGGACTAATTTGGTCTTTAAAAACAGCAGGAACAATTTCGTGGGTTCTGTCATTAAAACTCTTGTTCAAACGTATGCTTTAAAGCAAAGAAGATTAAGGGTGATAGGATGAGACATACTCCATCGATTGTAAAAGGAACCGCGATTCTTACAGCTGCTGGTTTTTTAATTAAAATTTGTGGTGCAATTTACCGTATTTTTTTGTCCCGAATGATTGGCCCGGAAGGCATTGGCCTCTATCAAATGGCCTATCCGGTCTATTTAATCTTTTTATCATTATCAACAGCCGGAATACCGATTGCTATTTCAAAGATCGTGGCTGAAAAAGTAACTATTGGCGACCGGGCAGGTATCAAGGGAGTGTTTAATGGGGCATTGACACTATTATTTGGCTTAGGAGTGACCTTTTCAATCGGGATGGCGGTATCCGGCAACTGGGTAGCAACGCACCTGGTGGCTGATCCGCGGGCGGTATATGCAATTTGGGCTTTGGCTCCGGCAATTTTTTTCATGAGTATTATGGCTGTATTTCGAGGTTTCTTCCAGGGATGGATGGATATGAAACCGAGCGCCTATTCACAAATGTTTGAACAGGTTGTCCGGGTGGCAGTTTCGTTAATATTGGCATCATTACTATTAAAAAATGGAATTGAACATGCAGCGGCTGGAGCAGCTTTTGGGGCTACCGCGGGTGGATTGTCTGGATTGTCCTATTTGATCTATAAATATTTTAAAATTCGTCCGGCTTTAAGGATTTATAACAAAGATTCGAAGAAGAGCAGTGTCTGGTCGGAAATAAAACGACTGGTAAAATTTGCATTACCGATCTCGATTGCCGTGATCTTAATGCCATTATTACAGACGCTGGACTCAATTTTAGTCCCTAATTTATTGCAAAAAGTGGGGTATACTATTCAACAGTCAACAACGATGTTAGGCTTGCTAGGAAACTCTTGGGCGGTAATTTACTTACCTTTAATCGTCACTGGGGCGATCGCGGCTAATCTGGTACCAGTGATCGCAGCAGTCAGAACCTCCAACAATAAAGTGCTCCTGGAAAAGAAGATTGTTGAAGGTTTGCGACTGGCATTGATCTACCTGATCCCGGCGACAGTAGGGTTATTCACCTTTGGCACAACGATTTATCGCATTATTTATGGGCAGGCAGGCGTAGCGTTATTATCCTGGTTTGCTCCGGCAGTATTATTTTTAGGGGTTGAACAGGTCACTGCAGCAGTTTTACAGGGATTAGGGAAACCAAAGTGGCCTTTGTTGACTTTTATTGCAGGTGCATTGGTTAAAATAATCGTTACGGTATTTACCACCAAATTACCGGGGCTCAACCTGGCAGGGGCAGCACTGGGGACGGTTGTTGGCGCCGGAATTACGGCTTTGCTTAATTTGATTAAAATAAAAACACTTCTGAATTATCAACTACCCAATAAATTGGCGTTGTTTATCAGTGGGGGAATTATGTTTTTAGGGTGCCGGATCTTACAACGCAAAATTTTGCTGGCCCCGATTGGTCAATTGTTACTACTGGGGATGATCGGTTTATTATTATACATTATCGCTTTGGTTTTATTAGGAGGAATTAGCAATCAGGATCTAGAATTGTTCCATGGATTTTTACGGAAGAAAGGAAAAACAATATGAGTCAGAACAATAATGAGGCCATTTTTAACCGTTTGGTAGAAATAATGCACGAACTTAGGAGTGAACACGGTTGTCCATGGGATCGTGAGCAGACGCACCAATCATTAAAGCAGTATGCGATTGAAGAAACCTACGAAGTGCTTGAGGCAATTGATTCCGGAAATATGGACAAGCTTAAAGAAGAGTTGGGCGATCTCTTATTACAGGTTGTTTTTCATGCGGAGATTGCTACCGAAAACCGACAATTTACCATTTATGAAGTGATCGATACCGTTTGTGAAAAGTTGATTCGCAGACATCCGCATGTGTTTGCCGAAGTAAAGGTTGACGGTGTGGACGGGGTATTGGATAATTGGGAGAAAATCAAGAAGGAAGAGCATAAAGAGGAACGAAACTCCGTCCTGGATGGAGTTCCGATTGGATTACCGGCCCTGCAAAAAGCAGAAAAGTATCAGCGGAAAGCGGCACGGGTTGGTTTTGACTGGAATGATATTGCCGAACCGCTCGAAAAAGTGAAAGAAGAGTTTCAAGAGTTTGAAGCGGTTTTAAATTCCAGACAATTACCGGTTAAAGGAAGTCCGGAATGGTTGAAGTTAGAAGAAGAGTTTGGCGATATTTTGTTTTCGCTGGTAAATGTAGGCAGGTTTTTGGATATCAATGCGGAAATTGCTCTAGGACAGACGATTAATAAATTTGTAAACCGGTTTACGTATATTGAGCAGGAAGCGGCGAAGTTAGGAAAGAAATTGCCCGAGATGACCCTTGCGGAGATGGATAGGTTATGGGAACAGGCCAAGCGTAATAGATAGACAATATTTCTATTCCAAACCGTGAAAGGCTGTTGCAACTGCAATAGCTTTTTATATTAGTGCTTGAAGTTTTGCTATAGGACTTTAAATTATTTGGTCACACAGTATTAGCTGATGTGGCCTTTTCATATTTGCGAAGTATTTGAAAGCAAAATTGCCCAAAAACTTGAAAAATATCCCTCGAGAACCATCAATAAATTGGTGGAGAAGTATGGTGTTTAAGCATTAAAAACACCAGAAAATGAAATGATAGCAGATGAAAATTATTGAGTGGGAGCTAGGGAAGATGAAAAAAATTGTAAAGAGGATCCTGGTGTTAGCAATTTTAGGGACAATCATCGTTAACGCAGGTTGCCGCGAGAGAGAAAGCAATATGTTTCGCAGTATGGTAACCCGCTATCGGACACCGCCGAAAATAACGGTTTTCATTAAACAGACCGGTAAGACTGAACGGATGGATATCGAAGAATATCTGGCCGGTGTTGTGGCCGGCGAGATGAAACCAAATTGGCCACTGGAAGCTTATGCGGCGCAGGCAATAATTGCCCGGACATTCACCATGGAATTTTTATCGCGTGGTGGAACAAGAAAACTCCATGGCACCGACATCTCAACCGATGAAACCGAAGCTCAGGCATATAATGCAGCCAATATAACGCCGGTCATCAGAAGAGCAATCCGCATGACCCGGGGAGAAGTATTAACCTATAAAAACAGATATGTTAAGGCTTGGTATTCGGCAAGTTGTGGTGGTTTAACAACCTATGCCAAAGAGGGGCTGGGTTATCGTGGCCCGGAACCGCCTTACATTAGTTCGGTGAAGTCGCCTGAAGAAGAGTATATGCCTGCGGAAGAGTTTTATTGGAATACGACATTAACAAGCAAAGAGATTAATGCAGCTCTCCGTAAGATGAATAAACCGGAGATCGGTGAAGTAAAAAAGATGAAGATCGTTGAACGTAGTAGGACACACCGGGCTGTCACATTAAAATTTATTGGGGACAAAGGTTCGGTGACGGTTGGTGGAGCTGATTTCAGAGTTAATTATGGTCCGCAAAAGATCCGTTCAATCTGGATCTCCAATGAAATTGATAATCGGCCAGGCGCAATTGGCATTAAAGGGAGAGGTTTTGGCCATGGCGTTGGTTTATCGCAATGGGGAGCATACGCGTTAGCTAAACAAAATTGGAGTCCGCGACGAATCGTTAAGCATTTTTATCCTAAAGCCAAGATAACTAAAATATGGTGATCGGAAGCTTAAAAACAAATGATTGTTTTTAAAAGGCGAGTTGTTTTTGAACAACCGCTTTTTATTTTCTGGATTGATCGATTCTAACCTTTGAAACGACTGAATAATTTATAAGGAATAAAGATTGAAGGAGGTAAATGATGGATAGCCAAGCACCTAAAGCAGTTGATATCCCGCATCAAATCAATCTGTCAAACCGGGGGTTGCTGGGGGTTGACGGAGTTTTAAATTTAGAGAGTTATGATCAGGAAAAGATTATCATGCAAACCAGCGTAGGGGTATTGGAGGTTAAAGGAGAGAAGTTACATATTCAACAACTCAATCTGGACCAGGGAAAAGTTAAGATTGACGGGGTTATTTCAGCATTAACTTACAATGATGATCTGCTAGCCAAAAAAACAAAGGGGCTCTTTAGCAGACTGGCAAAATAACCGATATTAATTGTAGTGCAAGCGGCGAATAGCAGGAATCCTTTGGCTGATCACGAATAAATTACACTAAGAATATTGATATGGGGTTATAATGCCTTCTTTGCAAAGAATACGAAAGAAAAGTAAAAAAAATGTTCCCATCCAGCGTTGGATTGGGTTTTTTTTCAAATTAATCTTAAGTCCGCTGGTAATTAGCTGTGATTTATTAAGACGTAAAGGCGTAGTAGATAACACATGGGTCTTTTCCTACATGCTTTTTTTAACCCTGGCTATGGTTGTGACATCCATTTGTTATGTTGCCGTGGAAAGCCCGATTGATAAAAGTTTAAATATGTTGGCAATGGCATCAGAGAGTAAAGAGATCCTGCCCGGAGATGTCCATCCGGTAATTGCTGCGATTAATAAATATGCGCTAAAAGAAAAGATTGATCCGGCGCTAATCTTTGCCATAATCAAGGTCAAAAGTAATTTTATTCCGGATCGGGTTTCAGTTACGGGTGAAATGGGCTTAATGCAGTTAAAGCTGGCAGTATGGAAAAAATACAGTGGTTCAGTTTGTCTTGGGCGACACAATAGAAATGAGATCTGTTCCGAGAATTGCATCTTCAATCCGGCTGAGAATATTCGGATTGGTGTTAAATATTTCCGTAATTTACTTGACAAATATGGTGGCCGCGTTGATCTGGCGTTAGCGGCATATGATGCAGGTATTGATAATGCTGATCTGGATCCGGAAACTGCCGGAACTGGAGACTTTCTTGATCAAGTGACCTCATATTGGTCTAATTTAAGGAAACAATCAATTATGGCCCAATTAAAGACGGCGATGAACTTAAAACAATATTTGCGCTGGATGTTTGGGGCCTGTTTTCTACTGTGGTCACTTCTTTTTTACTGGATTAATCGCAAAATCTTTAACTCTTTAAATTAACCGATCTTGCTCCCTTAACTTCTAAAATTGCGGGTACAATCATAATTTGATCTAGAGAAGAAGGTTGGGGAGGAGCATTGGTGGATAATATCAATTTACAATTGGGATCAGGCTTGTTACTTCTCCTGATTGGGATAATCTTAGGGGGATATATTGATTTCTATAGAGTATTCCGTGGTAAGCTTCGATTAAATAAGTTTCTTGATGCTGTCGGGGATTTGCTGTTTTGGGTATTAGCAGCCGTTATTTTTATACCGCTGATGTATTGGGTTAACTGGCTGGAGCTGCGGTTTTATGTCGGAATAGCGCTTTTGGTTGGGTTAAGCTTTTATTATCTGTGTTTTAGTAAGTTTTTGATTCGGCTGTTTTTGAGTTTTTGGAGATTAATAACCTGGTTGCCACGCCAACTGACTGACCGGCTAAAAAGAATCCAGTTGTTTCTGAGTAAAATCAATTATCGTTTGCAATTCAGGACTAAAACAGGTAAAATCGCAGAAAAAAGAGGGGGCTGACTAAGCCCCCATTTACTTATCTGCCAATAAACAGTTGTGTATAAATGTTACCATAAATACTGCCGGAAGCAATACCAATACCGATTTCAGTAAAACTGGGGTTGAGGATGTTGGCTCGGTGTCCCGAGCTGTTCATCAGATTTTGATGAGCGCTTTCAGTGGTGGCGGCGCCAGCCAGATTTTCTCCGGCGGTTCGATATGTTATACCGGCATTTTTGATCATGTCAAAAGGTGAACCGTAAGTAGGAGAATTATGACTGAAGTAATTTTTAGCTACCATATCCTGACTTTTCTTTCGGGCCAAATTGACTAATTGACTGTTAACTGTTAATGGTTTAATTCCTTGACTGATTCGTGCTTGATTAACTAAATTAACCATTTTTGATTCTTCGGCACTGATTCCGGTTGAGGGTTGAGGCGTTGGGGTCGGGTTTGTTGGATTTGTTGGATTTGTTGTTGGTGTTGATGGTTTGGTTGTTGTTGGGACTGAAGGCTTAACGGTTGTTGTGGTTGGTTGATATACATAATAGTATCGATTACCGGTGCTGTAGACTATTAGTGTTGTATTGTTGCTGGTTTTTGTTGAGTAATAATTGGTTGCCCCCCAAGCAGGGACCATAGTAAGGATCAATAAACTGATAACCATTGATAATGATGTTAAAATTTTGGTGTTTCTGTTCAATTCATCTGCTCCTTTCGTTTTAAAAAGTGGGGACTGTGAATTTGTAGCAGTTATATCTCACAGTCCCGGGAAGACCGTAAACAGTTTTGATTATAGTACGTATCTTCCATATGATGCCTGGGATTCCACACCCTCAACTTTTTGGATATTCATGTTTTCGCTGGTAAATCTTTAAAACCCTTTAGGAAATTTAAGGGCATAATTTGTTACAGGACCTGGAATGTATGAAACTCAATATTAATATTAAATTTTGTTATAAAATAGCCGATAATACTTTTATTATGGCATTTAATAACATATAATTAAATTAACTTAAAATAAAAAAATACCAATTGTAGTTAATATAAGCAAATTTAAATAATAATGTTGAGGTAAAATGTCATATCAAAAACATCCCTTTATCGAAATTACAGTCATTGGGGCGGTAATTTTGATCTGTTTTTTATCAGGTGCTTATTGTGGTTGGAGGGTTTTAGTCAAAACGCAGATCGAGCTAGAAATGTTGTATATTCATATCGTATTGTTTTTGGTTACAATAGTTTTTTTGGTTGCCTTTTACCAGAAAAGCCTGGCAAGTTTACAGAATATTATTGAAGAGAAGTATGCACTGCAAAAGTTTCATTTGGATAAGCTTAATAAAATTTCTGAAGGAACTTTGCGGGCGCTATCGACAGCGCTTAATTATCGAGATCATGGTACCTGGGGTCATTCGGCAAGGGTAGTTGGTTATGCGGTCGCTATCGGTAATCGGATTGGTCTGGACGATGAGCAGTTGTTATTGCTAACTTGGGGTGGATTTCTGCATGATATTGGAAAGATCGGTGTGGTAGACAGTATCTTGTTAAAAGAGACTCCGTTAAGCAGCGATGAGTGGGAAGAGATTAGGAAACATCCCCAGTTAGGGTATGATATTGTCAGTAAAATTGATTTCTTAAAAGAGGCTTCGGACATTGTATTGCATCACCACGAAAGATATGATGGTTCGGGTTATCCGGAAGGTTTAAAAGGAGAGGGGATTTCATTATTAGCGCGAATTTTTGCCGTTGCTGATGCATTAGACGCCATGACCAGCGACCGTCCGTACCGGCCGGCGATGGACCTCCAAAAAGCGTTAGAAGAGATCACCAGATTGGCAGGGAAACAATTCTGTCCAAGGATTGTGAGTATTTTAAAGCAAATCGGACTGAAAGAGCTTCTGAAGATCAAAGAGAATATTAATGATATTAACTATATCCTTAAATTAAGGAATGATTTGGAGCAAAAGAAAGCGGACAAGTTAATGATCGGTTAAACAAACAGATAGACCTCGTTATCATACCTGATGGCGAGGTCTATTTTTACTTTCTAACTTCTTTATGAGTTGTTTCTTTTTTGAAGCTTATCACCTTCTTGTGTCTCAATCATAAACTAAAAGTAAACTTTAGTGATTGATTGGGAGAATAACGATGGATCAGAAAATGATTGAGCAATTGGTTGATAAATATCTGGGTGTCCCTTACCGTCATTTGGGAAGGGATTTAAATGGGGTAGACTGTTTGGGCCTGGCTTACTTGTTTTATAAAGATTGTGGTATCGATATTCCTGATAATGATGGGAGTCTATATGAGGCGGATTGGTTTGTTAAAGATCCGGAACGGTATGTGCGGGGGATTCGCCGCCTGGGTACCGAAGTACCGATAAATCAAATACAACCCTTGGATTTTGTCTATTTCAGAATGGGCAGAGGGGTTATCACCCATGGAGGGGTCATGGTAACATCAAATGCGTTTATCCATGTCTTAGAACGGACCCGGGTCCATATTTCGCCGTTGGACTTCAAGTGGCGACGTCGTCTGGCAGGAGCCCGCAGAATAGTATAATATTCCCGGATCCCATATAAATTATGCCAAAAGATTAACTCCAAGACGAAAACAAAATCATATGTTATAACAGATAAGTGTTTAGAAGCATGATTCTAAACATAAAAATGAAGTAGGGAGGTATTGATATGGGTAGAGGGATTTTTGGAGAAAACAATTGTATTTGTATCGCATTATTGATTTTATTACTCTGTAACTTCTGTGGCGGACTCTTCTAAAAAATAACTAAGCATAAAATAAAACGGGCAACTAGTTGCCCGTTTTTTGATCAAAATTGGAGCTGGCGATGGGAATTGAACCCGCAACCTGCGGTTTACGATACCGCTGCTCTGCCATTGAGCTACGCCAGCAAAATTTGTTTAATACATCAAAATGAAAACTTCCGTTAAAATGGGAAGTCAATTTAAATTTGATAGTATGGAGCGGGCGACGGGATTCGAACCCGCGATCCTCGGCTTGGGAAGCCGATGCTCTACCACTGAGCCACACCCGCGTTGTAGATAATATTATAACTGAATCAGCATCAAAAAGCAAGATTGATAGAGAGGTAATTATGTAAAAAAACAACAAATTTTTAACCCAAATATGATTGAGATTGCCAATTTTTTATGATAACTTATATATGGGATAAATTAACTGTAAAGGGGTGGAAAAGACCTAGTTTAATCATTATTTATGTATTGAAAGGAGCTAATATGATGAAAAAGATAATGCTATTATTCACAATTATTACGCTTTTTGTAACAACCATTTTTTCGGGTAGTATCTTTGCAGTAGATCACAATTATTTGATTAAACCAGCTGCAGTTGTCTCCAATGACTATCAATTATTAAATAAATCTGCTTTACAATCATTGATTACCGAGATGGTTTTGGAGAAAACTTCGCAAATAAATAATAAGGTCAAAAATACTAATAATATTAGTTTTATTCAACCATACTTAATCAATCATGACTTTGCGACATCAACATCCTGGCGAAGGCTGCTATATTGCAAATATCAATGGACCAGTCCGGGCAATCCGTTCCTATATGGGAGCAAATAGTGGTGTCTTTACGCAGAGGGATCATATCTTCTATGAAAGCCGGCAAGATATAGTTACTTATGCCAGAGTGCATAAGATTGGCGCTATTTTAGATTTTTATGATTACAGTCCGGAAGCAACGGGAATGGTCTATCAAAATAATAATAATAAAGTCGATGTTGATTTATTAGGATTAAAATTAGATTTAAGTTTAGTTATTGATGGAAAACCTGATAAAATATGGATTCCGGGTTCGCTGAAATGGGAGATGCTAGATGGTGCACAGGGGGGATTAATAATTGCGCATCGTTATGAAGCGGATTTTGACACTATTATTAATACCTCATACTATTTAGATGAAGCGAATGCAGACAATCAATTTACCGGAGATCCACATGCATATGGTTCGTCAGGAATTTATTTAATCGGGTTGATCTATGATATGGAGCAGACGCTTCCTGATGCCAAAAATTTGACAATCAGACGCCATCTTTATTATACGGAACCAGGTTTAAAGGTGGAAAATGCAAAGAGTTTCTTTGAACGCACTAATAATCCTTTAAGATTTGAGGTTCAATTATTAAAATAATTCTTTCGTTAAAATAAGGATTAATTAAAGGATTTTTTGAGTTCAGGTCGAAAAGAAACTCAATAATTACTATATGCTAAAAGGCATATTTTGGAGGTGTTAAAGATGAGTTATAAAATCAGTGATGACTGCATTAGTTGTGGCGCTTGCCAGCCAGAATGTCCAGTTGAAGCAATCAGCGAAGGTTCTGATAAATATTTGATTGACGCTGGTAAATGTATTGATTGCGGCGCATGCGCAAATGTATGTCCTGTAAGCGCTCCGGCTCAAGAATAATTATTAATTAAGGAATAAAAAAGAATTATTAATTGAATTGACCCCATTAGTTAGACCTGAAATCTAATCTTTTGGGGTCATCTTATTTTGTAGATAATTAATTGTTTTTGCAGTGGTTTTTAAAGAATCGGGGGACAAACGATCTCGGGCTCCTCAATAGCTTTCTCCTCAACATACTCAATTAAGAGCCGGTTGACCACCTCCGACAGACTTTGTTGCTCATAGAAGCTAATGTGGCGGAGCTTTTCATAAACGTCCTGATCGATTCTGACATGTAAATTCTTTTTGGATATCTGTGATATGCGTTCCATGAATCTATAGTTTCACTTGTTAACTGAAGTTATACCTAGAAAAGTGTGGTAGGAAAATTCGGTTTATTCTAAAAACGAATTAACTAACTGGTTCACTACTTTTCCATCAGCCCGCCCTTTTACTTTAGGCATTAATGCTGCCATTACCTTCCCCATGTCTTTTTTGGAGGTTGCTCCAACGGAATCAATTATTTCCTGGACGATCGCTTTTAATTCTTCCTCTGATAACTGTGCGGGCAAATACTCTTGTAAGATTTGCAATTCCATCTTTAGGCTTTCAACAATATCATTGCGACCAGCTTTTTCGTACTCGATGATCGCGTCTTTACGCTGTTTTGCTTCTTTGGCTAAAACTTCAATTACTTCTGAATCATCTAATTCATGACCGCGGTCAATCTCTAAGTTGGTAATCGCCGCTTTTACTAATCTGATTACCGAGAGCTTGAGTTGGGACTTATTTTTTAGTGCCACTTTCATCTCTTCTTGCAGCTTTTCTTTTAAAGTCATCGGGAACCTCCTGGTTAACAATAATAAAGTACCAAATATGATCTAATTATAACATATTCCAATTTATCAATAAAATGTCGCTTCCTTACTAAATAGTTTTGTTTAAGCAAGCTATAGTAATAAAAGTCAGTCAATTAACCCACTCTAATATCAGGGAGGGGAACAATTATGCCATCAAAGAAGAGGAGTAAAAAAAGGGCTAAACCGCGACGGAAAATTCCCCGCTTTTTTTTGGGATTAATATTATTAGCGGGGTTGGTATTATTATGCTTAGTCTTTTTTAATCCGTGGGTTTGGCGATTGGATTTGCGGGGAGCGTTGGAGCAGAGTAAAGTTGCTTCTACCGTTTATGACCGCGAAGGAGCAGCAATCGCAACACTGTATGGAAAACCTCGGTTGTGGATTAAGATTGATCAGATTCCGGTTAAGTTACGCGAAGCGTTTATTGCTACTGAAGATGCACGTTTTTATCAACATAAGGGGATTGATATCCGGGGGATTACCCGGGCGCTTTACCATGATCTTCGGACACGAAGTAAACTCCAAGGTGGAAGCACAATAACACAGCAGTTGGTTAAGAATATTTTTTTCACCAATGAAAAAGACTTTCTGCGGAAGATTTTAGAGATGTCTTATGCAATCAGAGTTGAACAACAGTATTCCAAAGATCAGATATTAGAGTTTTATCTCAATAGTATTTATTTGGGGCATGGGACCTGGGGGATCGCGGCTGCTGCAGAGGTTTATTTTGGAAAACCGGTTACCAAGTTATCAATTGCTGAAGGCGCATTAATAGCGGCATTAGCTAAAAGTCCCGAATATTATTCGCCGTTTCGCAATTATCAGGCCGGGCTCAAACGGCGCAATTTGGTTTTAAAACTGATGTGGCAGTATGGTTATTTGACTGAAGCCGAATACCGTGACAGTGTTAATGAACCGTTAGAAATTCTTGACCGTCCGGGGACTGCGTATGTTGGCGCTTATTTTGTTGACTATGTATTAGACGTATTACGGGCGCAGACTTCATTTGATGAAAATTATTTACGTTCGGCCGGTTTAAAAATTTATACAACAATGGACCGTGAGATCCAGAAAGCGGCGGAACAGGCATTGCTTGAATTGCCGGAAGACGGTGCTGATCAGTGGGGGATACTGCAACCACAAGGAGCTTTGGTAGCAATTAATGCTCAAAATGGCGGATTGTTAGCGATTGTGGGCGGGAGACGCTACTCTGCCGCCCAGATTAACCGGAGTTATAAATTACTGCGGCAGCCGGGTTCAGCAATTAAACCATTTGTCTTTGCAGCCGCTTTGGAAGAAGGGTATAGTCCGGACTCAGAACTGTCAGATCAGCCCTTAGAACTTGAAGTTGCCGGAAAGATTTGGCGCCCCCAAAACTATGATAACAAATATCGGGGATTGATCACACTTCGTAGAGCATTAGAAGAATCAGTCAATACGGTTGCAATTCAGTTGGTCCAAAATATTGGGATTGGTCGGGTAATGGAACAGATGAAACGCATGGGAATCACCAACTTGGTAGAGACCGGAACCAAAAATGATCATAGTTTAGCTCCTTTAGCTTTGGGAGGATTAACTAAAGGGGTTAATTTATTGGAATTAACTGCTTCATATAGTCCATTTGCGAATCAGGGGGTATATTCGGAACCATTTGGGATAACCAGGGTTTATGATGGTTCAGGGAGACTGATTTTTCAGGCCGGGCCACGGCAACGACAGGTAATTAGCCCGGAAATCGCTGTGGCGATGACTTCGATCATGGAAGGAGTGATTACCAGAGGGACCGGATTGCGGGCCCGGATCGCAGAAAAACAGGCTGCAGGGAAGACCGGAACTACTAACCGGAATACGAATGCTTGGTTCATTGGTTACACCGATACCGTGTTGGCAGGGGTATGGCTTGGAAATGATCAAGCCGGAAAACCGTTACAGGCTAAAGGAGTACCGTTGGGAAGCGGAACAGCTGCGGCAATCTGGGGTGAATTTTTGCGTCGAGTTGAAAGATAGAACTGATCTTGGCAAAACTGGCCAAAAAGATGAAAATTTGAGTTACTGTTATTGACCATGCCGCTCCGTTAATCCCAAGTGGTTTGATTAAAATAAAGAAAAGCATGGTCTTTAAGCCGATCCCCCATAAACTTAACATCAGAATTATACTGCTGGAACCGGCTGCGCTTAAAATAGTTAAATTTAGAATTGCGATTCCGGCAAAGGGAAGGCCGATCACCAACAGACGAATCAGATCGACACTGGAGACATTGCCATAGAGAAATAATGCCAATGGTCTGGCATTCCAAAAGATTAAAAAAAATCCGGTGAGACAGATGCAGATTGCTGCTAAATAATAACGCTGAATCTTCTTTTGAAAAACGGATGAAAGATTAGTTTGTGCTGCGGAACTGACTTGGGGTGATAACACTGAAGCTAACGGAAGCATAAAGATCAACGGGAAGAAAGCTACCGGTGCTGCCATCCCGTTTAATACTCCAAAGATGTTGGTGCTTTGTGACAAGGTATAACCATTACTGATTAATAATTTAGGGACTAAAGATGCTTCGCTGGCAGCGCTGATTGAGACCACAATTTGATTTAACAGTAATGGCCAGGCATAGTTAAAGATTGCCAATCGGGGAATGTTTTCGATATTAGAGGTATTAATGGGAATTGAATGTTTATATTTATTGAAATAATAGACTGTGAGAAAGCAGACAATTTCGCCAACGGTTAACCCAATCATCGGAATGGCGGATGATTCCAATTTAATAACTGGAAACAGAAACATCAATAACAGGCAAGCAGTAGTGATCTCGGAGATCTGCTCGGTAATTTCGGATAACGCCGTAGGCGCCATTAAAGAAAAACCCTGAAAGTAACTGCGGTAAATTGCCGAAAGAGCCGAAAATGGTATGGCAATACAAATGATTAATAACGAGAATTTAACTCTGGGATCCGCAAAGACATACTTCCCCAGTAATGGCGCGGAGAGAAACAGTAAAATACTGCTGATTAATGAAGTAATAATAACTGTTTTGACAGACCAAATTTTTAATTGGTTGATTTTGTTAAATTCTTTCTTTTCGAGATATTCGGCAACCCATTTGGTAATTGCCATTGGCAATCCAATAGTTGCTAAACCGCTTAACAACCGGTAAACCGGGTATGCCATCTGAAAAACCCCTAATCCGTCAGCTCCGATTTTACGGGCCAGCCAAATCCGATAAACTGTCCCCATAAAATGGATTGCCAGTCCCGAACCTAGCAGATAGAAGAAGTTTAACAAATTTGGTCTTGATTTCATACCGATCCCCCGCTTGAATTGTCGTGTAGTAAACTCTATGTAACAGGCCCAAGAATATACCAATTAATCGGTTGCCGGTAATCAATCACGCTGTCTGGGCTAAATGCATAAGATGCATCAAAAAGGAGTGAGTTCAATGCGGCGAGTGTTAATTGGTGTATTATTATCGCTGGTTATTTTGACTGGTGTATCGTGTTCAAAAGAGACTTCCGGGGTTACCAGTATTAAGTTGTCGGAGGTTGTGCGGTCGGTTTTTTACGCCCCGCAGTATGTAGCGATCAGTCAAGGCTTTTTTGAAGAGGAAGGTTTAAAGATTGAGCTCTCAACGGCTTGGGGCGCTGACAAAGGGGCGGCGGCGCTGGTGTCAGGAAGTGTGGATATTGGATTTTTCGGGCCGGAAGCGGCGGTCTATGTTTATAACCAAGGGGCGGAAGATTATCTGGTGGCTTTTGCGCAGTTGACTAAAGGCGATGGTTCCTTCTTCATGGCGCGTCAACCGATGCCGGATTTCAAATGGGAAGCTGTTAAAAATAAAGTGATTATCGGCAGTCGTCCCGGAGGCGTCCCCCAAATGCTTCTGGAACATGTCCTGCGAAAAAACAATATCAAACCCGGGGTTGATGTTAATATAATTCAGAATATTCAGTTTACGGCCACTGCCGGTGCTTTTAAAAGCGGGACCGGCGACTTTATTCAACTGTTTGAGCCAACTGTATCGGCACTGGAAAAAGAGGGAGTCGGCTATGTTGTCGCTTCATTTCGGGTTGAAGGCGGAGTTATTCCCTATACGGCTTATCATGCCCGTAAAAATTATCTCAAAAAGAATCCCGAAATAATTCAACGGTTTACCAATGCAATTTACCGGGGGCAGATCTGGGTTCAAAACCATAGTTCCGAAGAGATCGCGGAGGCAATCGAAGAGTTTTTCCCGGATATTGAAGCGGACATCTTATTGATGGCGATTCGACGTTATAAAGCTCAGGATACCTGGTCGCAAAACCCTATTATGACCAATACGGCGTTCAATCATTTGCAGACCATCATTCAGGAAGCCGGTGAACTTAGCAAGTTGGTTCCATACGAAAAGATGGTTGAAACCAAGTTTGCAATTCAGGCAATTAAAGATGTCAGTGAATAGTGGTAGGGAACAACCATGAATAAGGTCGAATTGAAGGATGTCGGTTTAAAATATGTGAATAAAAGTGGTGAAATAGTTGCCTTATCTGATGTTAACCTCCAGATTCAACCGGAAGAATTCATCTCCATTTTAGGACCCAGTGGTTGTGGTAAAAGTACCATCCTCTCATTAATTGCGGGGATGCTTCTCCCGACGCAGGGAGTTGTCAGAATTGATGGTCAGGAGGTTAAAGGTGTCTCGCTAAAAGTAGGATATATGCTGCAACATGACCACTTATTTGAATGGAGGACCATTCGGGCAAATGCGATGCTTGGTCTGGAAGTAAGGAAGAAAGCCGATCAACAGCACCGGGAGTTTGTAGATGAGTTGTTGATCCGCTATGGATTAAAAGACTTTTTAAATAAATATCCTTCCGAACTATCGGGTGGAATGAGGCAGAGAGCGGCACTTGTCCGCACCCTGGCTTTGGAACCGGAGATAGTGTTGTTAGATGAACCGTTTTCGGCTTTGGACTACCAGACCAGACTGGCATTGGAAGAGGAAGTTGCTACGATTTTAAAACGGGAGAAGAAAACAGTGATTCAGGTTACCCATGATCTTGCCGAAGCAATTGCGATGTCCGATCGGGTTATCATCTTAACCCCCCGGTCCGGAACGGTTAAATCGGAATACTTGATTGATCTTACCGGGAAGAACGGCTCACCATTTGCTGCCAGGCAGGCTCCGGAGTTTCGGGATTATTTTAAACAAATCTGGAATGAGTTGGAGGTAAGCCATGAAGCTGCAATGTAATCAAGATAATATTACTAAATGGCAGCGCTGGTTACGACGAGGTGCGGTTTCAGAGACTCATGGCTGTTATCTGGAGCAGGTTCGCAAACAAGAATTATTAATCGCTACTTATCAGGTTTTGATCTGTCTGTTCTTGATCGTGTTTTGGGAGATTGGGGCTGCCTTCAAATGGATTGATCCGTTTATAACGAGTCAACCCACCAAGGTTTTTACCACCATTGTCAACTTGTTTAATTCCGGGAAGCTCTTTATTCACATTGGAACTACAGTCGGTGAAACGACAATCGGGTTTGTCCTGGGGACATTGGGAGGAACCTTGATTGCAATCCTGTTATGGTGGTCAAAAACGGTAGCTTCAATCCTCGATCCATATATTGTTTTGTTAAACAGCATCCCGAAGGTGGCGTTGGGACCGGTCTTTATTGTATGGCTGGGCAGTGGTACCGTGGCGATAGTTGCAATGGCGTTAGCAATCTCGATCATTGTAACCATTATGATGGTTTTGAATGGTTTTAACGAGGTCGATCCGGATAAGATCAAACTGCTCCAGAGTTTCGGAGCGACCAGGATGCAAATATTAACCAAGGTTACTCTGCCAGCGACTCTACCAACAATTATAGCCGCCTTAAAAGTAAATTTGGGACTGTCCTTGGTTGGCACGATTGTCGGTGAATTTTTGGTCTCCAAAGAGGGCCTGGGGTACCTGATTGTCTATGGCGGGCAAGTCTTTAATATGAGCTTGGTAATGGCCAGTATGCTAATATTATGCGTTGTAGCGGTAGTCCTTTATTATGCGGTTGCGATCTTGGAAAACCGGGTTGTCAGGTGGAAATGACCAATTTATTGGTGCAATAATGCACTCAAGATTGAACTGAAAGCCTTGAAGTAATTTAATTATTTCAAGGCTTTTTGTATGTGATATTTTTTGCGGTCAACTATTGCAATTGTTTAACTTGACAGTAATTATTTGCATTGATATAATGAATTTAACAAATTAGCAATAACTAATTAATTTAGAGCCGACACGAATAAAGTAGTTAGTTATAGGAGGAAGGAAATATGAAAAGAATAATCCCAATAAGTTTAATGGCACTGTTAATCATTGCATTAACTGTCGCTGGTTGTGGTGGAGGAGGCGGCAAAGGCGGAAAGAAAGGAAGTATTGATGTCTATGTGGCGGGTTATGAGTATAATGGGAGCGGATGCGTCGCCAAATATTGGAAAAACAGTCATGGAGTGCCTCTTTCTGGTGAGACTGACTATACATGTGCCACTTCAATTTATGTTTCAGGCAATGATGTTTATGTGGCAGGGTGTGAGGGAATTGTGACAGGACGTGACATCAATAATGTCGCTAAATATTGGAAGAAAGGTCAGGAAGAGCCTCTTACTAATGGTGAACAAACTGCCGAAGCCCATTCAATCTATGTAGTAGGCAATGATGTTTATGTGGCAGGGTGTGAGGGAATTGTATTCAAAAAAGTCGCTAAATATTGGAAGAATGGTCAGGAAGAGCCTCTTACTAATGGTGAACAAACTGCCGAAGCCCGTTCAATCTATGTAGTAGGCAATGATGTTTATGTGGCAGGGTATGAGAAAATTGGAGGCAAAAAAGTTGCTAAATATTGGAAGAATGGTCAAGAAGTACTGTTAAACGATGGTACACAAGCTAATTCAATCTATGTAGTAGGTAATGATGTTTATGTGGCAGGGTATGAGAAAATTGGAGGCATTGGAGGCAAAAGCAAAAAAGTTGCTAAATATTGGAGGAACGGTCAGGCAATAGAGTTAAATGAAGGAGATTATGATGCCGATGCCAATTCAATCTATGTAGTAGGCAATGATGTTTATGTGGCAGGGTATGAGAATAATGGAACAAAAAACGTTGCCAAATATTGGAAGAACGGACAGGCTGAAGCATTAAGCGATGGGACAAACGATGCATTTGCAACTGGTATTTTTGTTGTTAACCGTTAAACAAAATGTAAAAGCCACATAAAATTAATATCTCTTCGACATGCTGTTTCAATTTTTCGGCTGGAATAAATATTGTTCATGTAAGCGTATGTTAATACTATAAACAAGATTTTGGGCTCGACTGCTGATTTTCTTCCCTTGGAAGAGTACGCCTTGTTTAACTTTTCGTAATTTAATGGAAGAATTAATTGATACTTTCCATTAAATCCAGTATAATTTTTATTGTATAATTTGTTTCTCATAACTCAATTATACAGTTTTTGCAGGCTCTTTGGAGCCTGCAATTTCTTCTTGTTGTAAAAAATGGGGGCTGCATTTTGCAACACCCCCTTTTTGTGATATTTGTAACTTTGACAATAAATTTGAAAATAATATATACCGATGAGGATCTCACTTGAAGCGAGTGAGGTCCAAGATCCCAACACCGCGGTATTTGTCGTTGGACAGTTCCCAGCCAATTCCACTCTCTTTTAGGACGTTGAAGATGTGGTAGTTGACCCGTTCCAGGGCTTCAGCATTGGAGACGTTCTCATCAATTTCTTCTTCAGGGATGTCAATCATCATTACTTTGTTGATGGTTATTTTTGTTTTCATGCCGCTCTCTCCTTTTCTCAATAATATAATAAACACCATGAACAATTAACATCTCAACCGTCGCGATCACTAGCATTACAAACATCGGCCACATGAGCATAATTCGGTTCTCCGGCCGGGCGGCAACCGCATAGCCGTATGCAGGTGGATAACAAAGCAGAATCAGGAGGAAAAAATAACCGATATATTTAAGTAGCTCCTTCTGTTCTTCTTTCATATTGCCGATGCTTTTGAGGAGCTTTTTAAGCCCTTCTTTCATCTTAGAGTACCTGTCCAAAAGAAGTTTTAATAGCAAAAATAACCGTGAATGACATGATATACCACCTCAGCAAATTATTATAACATATTCTGCCAAAAAATAAAGAAAAATTTCCAAGTAAATATCTTATGTAAATTTTGCCTATGGTGTCGGATGAGAATTAATAGTAAAATGATTTTGAGCGGTAAGCACAACAAGTAAGGGAGATTATTTATGGGTCAGGTACGTCAAAGGAAAGTCTATTTGGGATTGACAGTAGCGGTAGTGATCTTGGGGTTATTATCCCGATACATTCCAATTGGATTATAATTTGCTTGGGTGCGATTATATTTGGGCGATGTATTATGGGGGATGATGGTTTTTTTAATATTGGGAACAATATTTAAATCTTTAACAACTGTAAGGCTTGCAGTCAGCGCTGGTATTCTGGCAACGCTGATAGAGTTAAGTCAGTTAATCCGGAATCCTTGGCTTAATGCTTTACGTCAGAATAAAATTGGAGGATTACTGCTGGGACGAGGATTTTTATGGAGTGATTTACTTTGTTACATAATCGGGATCGGTGTTGCGATTATTATCGAAATCGGGATAAGTAATCGTAAAGTTAATGCTATTATTACCAAACTATTCCGGGAATGACAGTTAATCTGACTGGTAAAGCCGTTCAAATTATGATACGTTTAGATTGGAATTGATCTACTTTGTAATATGGAGATGATCGATTGAAGTTAAAAAAAGTTATTACTGCTGTTATGTTAATTGGTTTGATAATTATTATTTTAGGAACAGCTATTGTTTATGGTGCTACTCTGCCGAAGGATTTTCGGGAGAAGTTAGAAAATATGCGTTCAGCATCAGCAGTGTATGATCGCAATGGTAAACTGATCGGAAATTTATATCACTATCGGCGGATTTGGACACCAATCTCCAAAGTTACACCTCATTTACAGAATGCCGTGGTAGCGATCGAAGATTCCCGGTTTTATAGTCATAATGGAATTGATTTAAGAGGTATCGCCCGGGCTACGGTCAATAATCTTAAACCGGGTGGCTATATGGAGGGCGGGAGCACTATCACGCAGCAACTGGCGAAGATCTCATTGTTGACTTCGGAACGAACCATCTCACGGAAGTTTAAAGATATGTCGTTGGCAGTTCAGATCGAACAAACTTATTCCAAAAAAGAGATCCTGGAACTGTATTTAAACAGTATATATTTGGCACATGGTAATGTTGGTGTTGAAGCTGCCTCAAGATATTACTTTAATAAAACAGCAAATGAATTGAAGCTGGAGGAAGCAGCTTTAATTGCCGGGATGATTCGAAGCCCAGAAAATTATTCGCCTTTAAAAGATCCGGCCAAGGCTAAAGACCGGCGTAATTTAGTACTGAAAAAAATGTTGGAGCAGAAATATATTACGCACTTTGAATATCAAAAAGCAAAAGATGCGAAGCTTAATATCGTAAAACAAAGTGAAGCGGTTGCGGTTGGTGGTTATTTTCTTGACTATATCAAAGATTATTTAGTTACTCATGAAGGTTTTACTGAAGAAGAACTACGTTTTGGCGGTTATAAAATCTATACTACTTTGGACTTGAATTATCAAAAAGAAGCAGAACGGACAATGGCCAAAATGCCACAGATTGCTTCAGCAAAGGTTCAACCGCAGGGGGCGTTGGTGTCACTGGGGACAACCAATGGTGAGATTCTGGCGATGGTTGGCGGCCGTAATTATACTCAAAGTCAATATAATCGCAGTGTTAATTCTTACCGGCAACCCGGATCGGCAATCAAACCATTCGTTTATGCAACAGCGCTCGAAAAAGGTTATACTGCTGCTACAATAATTGAAGATCAGCCGTTAGAGATAACATTACCCAATGGAACTGTGTGGGTGCCGGAAAATTATGACCGTCAATTCCGAGGCCCGGTTACTTTGAGGGTGGGACTGCGCCATTCGTTAAATACGGTTGCGGTTCAATTATTGCAACAATTGGGATTGGATACGGTTGTGGAACAGATTGAACGAATGGGAATCACCAGTCTGGTCAAGAAAGGGACGAAAAATGATCTTAATTTAGCGCCTTTAGCTTTAGGAGGGCTTACCAAAGGAGTTACTCCGTTAGAGTTGACAGCGGCTTATCTTACCTTTCCTAATTTGGGAGTATATATTAAACCAAATGCGATTCGGCGAATCGTCAATCGTAACGGTGAGGTTATCAAACGTTTTGAACCGGAAAAAAAAGCGGTACTGTCAGCGCAGACTTCTTATATTATGACAATGTTGATGCAGGATGTTGTCGAGCAAGGCACGGGACAGAAAGCGAAACTGTCAAATCACCCTGTAGCCGGTAAGACCGGGACTACCAGTGATTATACAAATGCCTGGTTTGTAGGGTACACACCGGAGATCATCACTACTGTTTGGATTGGGAATGACCGTCAGGAGCAGCCAATGAAATATAAGGAACGGACTATTACCAGTGGTGTTGCTGCTGAGTTATGGGGGAGTTATATGAAGCAGATAACCGCTAACCAAACGGCTAAAAATTTTACCGAACCAACAGGAATTGTCTGGGCTGATGTTGATCCGGATACGGGTCAGGCGGTAATACCGGGTTTCTTCAATAAAAACACTTACAAAGAAGTCTTTAATGAAAATAATATCCCGGCCAGTTATGCTTATAAATTATGGTATAAATTTTTTAAGGGCAAGAAAGAAGCTGAAACTGGTGAGAATAACCTCGATGATTCTGATGATTCTATTGATTTAACCAATACTGATCAAGTGGAATCATCGGAGCAATTTTAACTGGTTTCAGGGGAGGTTTCCGGTTTGCGTTTAGATCGATACTTGGCAAATATGGGTTGTGGCAGTCGTAGTGAAGTGAAGCTGTTGATAAAAAATGGTAAAGCTACAATTAATGCAGTGATGATTAAAGATCCAGCATTTCAGGTTAGTCCGGATCATGATCAGGTTTGTTTAAATGGGCAACCGATTGTTTTCCAGAGATTTTTTTATCTGATGATGAATAAACCTGCCGGTGTGATCACTGCTACGGAAGATCTAAAGGCAACTACGGTATTGGATCTGATTGAAACTCGATATCATAATAAAGATATTGTTCCGGTCGGACGCCTCGATAAAGATACCGAGGGACTATTGCTTTTAACTAATGATGGCGAATTAAACCATAACCTATTATCTCCCAAAAAGCATGTTGATAAATGTTATTTTGCGAAAATCGACGGTTGGGTTACCAGTGGCGATCAAGAGGCGTTTGCAAAAGGGATTGTTTTGGATGATGGTTATTGTACTTTACCGGGGAAGTTGGAGGTTACCTTTGAAGGCCCGATTTCAGAAGTGATGATCACAATCCGCGAAGGAAAGTTTCACCAGATTAAAAGGATGTTTCAGGCTTTAGGCAAAAAGGTGCTTTATTTAAAGCGAATCTCAATGGGGAGTTTGGTCCTGGATCCCGATTTAGCTCCGGGGGAGTATCGAGAGTTAACTAAAGATGAGATTGAAGCATTAACCAGGTAGAGAGTATTTTACCTGGTTAATTTCTTTATTTGGTCAAGTAACTGCTAAAATACTGCTAACTGTTTCAAATCGCGATACATAAAACTTTAACATTAAAAAAGCACCAAAAACCGTTAATTTATGATATTCTTAAAAAGTACTAGCTGAAACGGAGGAAGGAATTAAATGATTAAATGTATTGCGATTGATTTGGATGACACGCTTCTTAAACCCGATTTAACAATCTCGGAAGCTAACAAAGAGGCAATAAGCATAGCTATGTCAAAGGGAGTTAAAGTTTTATTGGCTTCCGGCAGGATGTATCAATCAATGCTTACATATTCAAATGAATTGGGGATGAATCTGCCTTTGGTTGCCTATAATGGCGCATTGATTAAGGAATCAGTTACTGAAGAAGTGCTATATCATCAACCGGTCAATAATTTATTGGCACTTGAAATTGTAACAATCTTTCGCGAAGCTGGAATCCATTTGAATGTATATCTTGATGATCAATTATATATGGATCAGTTGACTAAATGGGGGCAGACTTACGCTAAATTTGCTGGGGTTACTCCAAATCCTGTCGGGGATGTCTCCAGATTATTAAAAGCCAATTCACCACATAAAATGTTGGGTTTTGCTGAAGTTGAACAGATTGATTGTATCATGAAAAAATTAGAAAAAAAGTTCGGCAATGATCTGGATTTTGTTAAATCAAAACCTTATTTTGTTGAGATCTTAGCCAAGGGAGTTTCCAAAGGGTTAGCTTTAAAGAACTTAACTGAAAAATGGCAGATTAGAGCAGAAGAGGTAATGGCGATCGGAAATGCGCCTAATGATCTGGAAATGATTGAATGGGCAGGTGTTGGCGTTGCAGTTGGTAACGCAGATGATATCGTGAAGGCGAAAGCAGACCTGGTTGTCGCTGATCATAATGCTGACGGTGTTGCTGAAGCAATTTTAATGTATATTAAATGATAATGAATAATCTTTATACTTGTCTCATAAATATATTGAGTAGATATAACTAATTAGGTAATGGTTGATTATATTAATAAAAGTTTTTGGGTTATAGAATTTGGAGCTTTAGAAAAGTTTATGGAGAAGTTACAAACTAAGTGCAGGAAAATAGAAAAAAATGTCGAATATAGATCGTGTTAAATTAATTAAAAAATAAAAGAATTTTCAAAATATAAATTAAATACAACACTAAACATAATTAGTATATTAAGTTTATACTCTATTATATTTTACCGCTTTTTTTTCTGAAAATCAAGAATTATGATATGTATTGCTGTTACACATAAATAAGTTTTACAAAAATAATTTTATATAAGGAGGATATTTTCAGAATGGCAAGAGTAGTATTTGAGCACGTCTACAAAAGATATCCGGGAGGAGTTGTTGCGGTCAACGATGTTAACCTTGAGATCAAAGATAAAGAGTTTATCGTTTTTGTTGGCCCGTCAGGTTGTGGTAAAACCACCTCATTGCGGATGGTTGCTGGATTAGAAGAGATCTCTGAAGGTAATTTATATATCGGAGATAAAATTGTAAATAATGTTGCTCCAAAAGATCGGGACATTGCAATGGTTTTCCAAAACTACGCCTTATATCCTCATATGGATGTTTATAACAATATGGCGTTTGGTTTAAAATTGCGTAAATTCCCCAAAAGCGAAATTGATCGCCGTGTTAAAGAAGCAGCTAAGATTTTAGGAATTGAAAACTTCTTACATCGTAAACCAAAGGCTTTATCCGGTGGACAAAGACAACGTGTTGCATTAGGACGTGCGATTGTTCGTGAACCACAAGTATTCTTGATGGACGAACCATTATCAAACTTGGATGCTAAATTACGGGTTCAAACTCGTGCAGAAATTAGTAAATTGCATAACCGTTTGCAAACAACTTTTATCTATGTTACTCACGATCAAACCGAAGCAATGACCATGGCAGATCGTATGGTAGTTATGAAAGACGGTATCATTCAACAGGTTGGTTCACCATTAGATGTTTATGACAATCCAAGTAACGTCTTTGTTGCAGGATTTATCGGCACACCGCCAATGAACTTCCTTGATGGTGTTGTTAAAGAAATTAATGGTAGTTTGTATGTTGATTTTGAAGCTTTCAAAGTGAAGATTCCGGAAAGCAGATTTAAAAATGTTCGTCAATATCTTAATAAGCCAATTATCTTTGGAATTCGACCTGAAGCAATTTTGGAAGCATGTAATCTTCCAAATGCCACTGAAGAAGAGAAAATTAACGCAATGGTTGATCTTACTGAGCTTATGGGTTCCGAAATTAACTTGTTCTTATCAATTGGCAAACATACATTTACTGCTACCGTTGAAGCTCATTCAACTGCTAAAGACGGAGAGATTCATCAAGTTGTATTTGACGCCAACAAAATTCATCTCTTTGATAAAGAGACCGAAAAGAGCATTTTATAATTTGATTGGAATTAATAATATTAAAAAGCCCTTTTGAGGGCTTTTTTGATATTATTTATGATAAGTTAATTGTGATGGACTGGTTCGTAATGCGGTATTAATTCGTCAATGACCGGAACGGTATTTACAGATTTATTGATCGAGTTGTAAATACCGCGGCTGATTATTTCAGCCATCTTCATCACAAGACTCAGTCTGGTATTTTGAAGCACCATATATTCCATAAATCCACCAATGTTTACTATCCCGATGATTTGAAGGTCGCCTACGGCTGGCAAATCTTTGTTAACCCCGGTTCCCGGTTGTAATGGTCCTTCTTTAATACTAATGTAGCCAACGCTTTCAGAACGGCCCAGACAAGCATCAATAGCTATGATAAATGGGTTTTTGTAAGTTTGGTTAATTTGGTTAATTGTCTCTTGAAGATTAACAGCATGAACCGGTTCATCCAAAGTCCCATAGACCATTTCCTTTTTGAGACCTAATTGGTGTAGTTTGGTACCTACTAACGGACCTAAGCTGTCTCCTGTTGAACGGTCGGTCCCAATACATAAAATAATGATGTCAGAGTAATTATCGTACAACTGATTTAGAAAAAGCTCAAGATTCGCTTGGAAGATCTTAATTGCTGCGCTCTGTTCCACATGAACACGGGAATTAAGCTCTAAAGTGCTGTTTTGATTGGTTTTTGACTTAATTGACGGATTCCACATCTGATAAACTCCCTCTAAAAAAGATATTTTATTATATGAAGTTAAAGTGGTGCTTATACATAAAATGGAAACATTGTCAGTGTTAGTCGGTTGGAATTTTGCGGTAAAGCAGTCGGATCAGATAAAAGAGTTTTAAACCATTAAATCAAAGGAAAAAATTGAGTGGTTGATTTTAAAAATATAGGAAAAAGAAAAATTTAGTCGAATATTTTATAATAGTAACTAATACAATTGCAAACATAAGGTTTTGGAGGATTTATCTTGGAGAGTTTAACAGTCAAATTATCAGCAGCGATAAAAATATTCATCTATGTAATGCTGGGTGTTATTTTGGGTTTGATCGCCATAGTAGGAATCTACTATTTCTGGTCACAGGGCAGAATAATTCCCGGAGTATGTGTTGCCGGTGTTCCAATTGGCGGATTATACCGTGAAGAGGCAGAAAAAATCATCAAGGAAAAGATTGAACCGTTATTGCAGAAAAAAGTGATTTTAAGCTATAAAGATCGCAGTTTTGGGGTTGTTTTAGGCGCAATCGGAATTAATCCGGATTATGAAGCTACACTCAATAAAGTTTATGAATTGGAAGCTAACAGCAGTCTTTTTCAAAATATCAGAAATTGGATTAATTTTAACCGCGTCAGTCAGGATATCAAATTACAGTTTAAACATAATGAAAATACCTTGGATTCATTTTATCGGTTGCTAGAGACAACTTTAGCGGAAGAACCGGTTCGGGCTCATGTTTATGTGGATGTCAATGGAGAAGTCACATTTACTCCGGGAAAAGAAGGTCGCGAGGTTTTAAGAGAACAGCTGACCGGGTTGTTGGAGACGGCTGTATCTGTTAAAAAGACGGCCCGGATTGAGATTCCGGTTAAACTAATCAAGCCGGCTTTAACAGCGAATGAGATCGAAAAATGGAGTTTAAATCAAGTATTGGGAATGTATAAAACCAGATATAACCCGCGATTGATTGATCGTTCCCATAACTTAAAAAATGCCGCCTTGGCAATTGATAATGTTATTGTTTATCCTGGTCAGGGTTTTTCATTCAATACCTGGGTAGGGCCAAGGTTGGCTGAAACAGGTTATAAAGAAGCACCGGTGGTATTGAATGGGAAGTTAGTCCCTGGTATTGGCGGCGGTGTTTGTCAGGTATCAACAACACTTTATAATGCAGTAATGCTTGCCAATCTTAAGGTTTTAAAGCGTCAAAATCATACAATACCAAGCGCCTATGTGCCATTAGGACGTGATGCAACCGTTGTTTATGACGGGTTGGATTTTATGTTTGAGAATACCTTGAAAACTCCAATCCTAATCACTGCAGTAGTGGAACCCCCTTATGTCAGAGTAGCAATTTTAGGAGAGAAGACGGACTGGGAGAGTGTGTCGTTTAAAACAGAGACGTTGGCAACATACCCCTTTAAAGTAAAGGAGATTAAGGATCCAACTTTGGAGAGTGGGAAAAGAGTTAAGGAAAGTGATGGGAGAAAAGGTTATAAAGTAGCACTGTATCGGATCATTACTTATAAGGACGGAACAACCAAAAAAACCTTGGAAAATATCAGTATCTACCCTGCTCAACCTGAAGAGTACAAGGTTGGAACTAAAGCGACTAATTGATTTAATGGTATAAAAGTGTTGCGATTTTAATCTTGATTGTCATTATGTAAAATCGACTTTTGTTTTAGACCTAAAAAGCTTGCCTTGACAACACTTTTCTAGCTGGGATATAATAAACTATATTGTATTAAAAAAAGATATGAAAGTGAGGCAATAGGCAAGTATGGCATTAGAGGTTGGCCAGATCGTTGAAGGGAAAGTTGCTGGAATAACGAATTTTGGTGCGTTTATTGAATTATCCAGTGGAGAAACAGGATTAGTTCACATCTCTGAAGTTGCAGATAAGTATGTTAAAGATGTCAAAGACTTTATCAAACAAGGGGATCTGGTCAAAGTAAAAGTTTTGACTCTTGATAATGGTAAAATAGGTCTTTCAATCAGACAGGCCCAGCCTAATGCTGAAAGAAATACCAATAACAATAATAGCTTTAATAATAGTCGAAGTAAGCAGGCTTCATTTGAAGATAAACTTAGTAAATTTTTAAAAGACTCCGATGAAAGACAATCAGCATTGCGTAAGAATGTTGAGTCTAAAAGAGGAGGCCGCGGTGGCGGTAGAGTTACTACGATATAATCCGGGAGAACCCCGGATTTTTAATTTCTAAATGGGGGTATCAGAAGTGAGTCATTTTTTTGCCTATTTAGCACGGATGAAATTTATTAACCGGTGGGGGCTGATGCGCAATACCCACTTAGAAAATATCCAGGAGCATAGTTTACAGGTTGCAATGATTGCTCATGGTCTTGCGATTATTAAGAACAAATTTTTCAATGGGACAGTCAATCCGGAACGGGCAGCGGTGATCGCAATGTTTCACGAAGTAAGTGAAATAATTACGGGAGATCTGGCAACACCGATCAAATACTATAATCCTGAGATCAAAAAGGTTTATGGGGAGATTGAACTGATTGCCAGGAAAAAGATCTTTCAAATGCTTCCGATTGAACTGCAGCCGGATTATGAACGATTATTCACTGCTCAGCAGGACGATTCCGCAGAACATAAATTAGTTAAAGTCGCCGATAAAATCTGCGCTTATTTGAAATGCATTGAAGAATTAAAAGTTGGTAATCAAGAGTTTAGCCAGGCAGAGGCTTCAATCAAAAAGGAGATTGATTCCTTTCAAATGCCTGAAGTAGATTACTTTATGCAAAATTTTGTTCCAAGTTTTAGTCTCACCATTGATGAGTTAGACTGATGGCTTTTTAGCTTACAAAATTATCAACGGCAAGATTTTTTGTCCGTTCGAGAACAGCCAGCTTGGTGAAGATCTTTTTTAATGTTTTTTGGGTTGGTAAGACAATAAATTGAATCCTGACATCCAAGTCAGGAATTAAATATTCAAAATGTACTAAAAACTGGTCAACTGGATATATTTTTGCTGAATAAAATAATGAACGTTCCAAATTGGTTATTTGTGTCGGCGGGGAAATTGTCCAGTTGATTGCTGTTTTGTCAGTCAGGGCGCGCCAAAATGAATTTGATAAGACATTAACCAGTTCGGCAAGGACCGAAATTTCAAGGCGGTTGAATCTTCTGGGATATTTAAAACGGCGATGATGACCTAACATCTTTTCGATCAGAATTGTGGCATCTTTTTCACCAAAGAAGGTATAAATCTCACCAGTTATCTCTCCTGAAAAACGCAGATGAAATCCTAAATGATTCCGGTAATACAAATTGATTCGATCAATTAAAATTGGTAATGATAAAAATGATAGGCAGTTTAGATGGATATCAACATTGATACCTAAAAACTGCTGCATTGAACTGATTGATTTAGCCGCGCCATTTTGAGCGATGTTGTATAATTGTTCAATTTGGCTGAACGGTAAGAAAATCGCTTCGTTATTACTGTTGTGAGAGTGTTCGATTGCTAAATTGGTCATGGTTAACTCCTTTACTTGTAATCTATTTTATTTGGACTGAAAATATCAAAGAATAGCAACAGGTTTGATAACAAGGAAATTTTGGATGTATAATTCTGGTTATTGTTCAAGAATCCTTCATCGATAATGCACGAAATGAAGCGATTTATAGAGGAAAATAGGGATAATTGCTATCCATTGAGCTAAACCGGTAAAAACTTTTAATAATTACCACCGTGATCAATGATTCTCAAAAGATGTTAGTTTACATAATATATTACTCTGTGATAGAATGGGTTCAGCAAAAGGCTGGTGATTAAAATGATGAACAACAGAGTAAAATTTCGAACTGTTACAATGATAATCTTAATAATCTATTGCATAATTCAAATTCGGCTGTTTGCTTTATCCAATCAAGTTGCAATAACAGAGGGAAACGATTATCAACAATACAGCCGACATCAGATTGTAAAATCGCTTCAAGAGACAGCTTCCGAACTGAAACGTTTAGAAGCTACGATGGGATTTAATACAATCGCAGGGATTAAAGTATATTCCGAAACTGAAAGTCAAAGATTATGGAGCAAATATCTAACGGTACAAGAACAATTACAAATCTTAAAGTCTGGAAAGCTCATTGCACCTCAACATGAATTAAAAGGGTATTTACTTGACGATAGCAATGAAGGTGTTAAATTTGAACCTGCCCAAGTGCAATCGATCTTAGCAAAATTACTACCGGAACTACCAAAACAGACGCTGCGGAACTACCGGATCTTTTTAATGCCTTATCAGGCTTCCGGAGTGAGTGGTGTTGGAGGGACTGGTTTTAGTATTATTTTTGCGTTACCGTCATTCGTTGAACCGGATGTCAAAGATTTAGAAGTAACATTGTTGCATGAAATCGGGCACCATATTCATATGACTTATATGCCGGAGACTACAAAAAAGGGCCGTCTGTTATGGGAGCAATACCATCAAATCCGTGGTGGTAGTTGGCAAGGCCCGGGGAAAGCCAATTCCGAAGCGTGGAACCAGTCGAGTGAGGAGACTTTTGCTGAAGACTTCCGGATGTTATTTGGAGCAGAGCAACCGTTCTATAATGATATTGTCTTGGGAGATCCGCGACAAAATCCAGAAATAGCAGCACAACTCAAGGATTTTATCTGGGGATTGCTTCAGACCAATCAGGTGGGTTCATACCGGTCGCCTTGGATCGATCAAGCAGTTAATGTATGGTTGCTGCAAAGTCAAATAATTACAATGTTATGGTTAATATTACTGGTATTGATTGTGTACAGCAATTTAAAAGAAAAATCTATTTTCGAGGGTAATTTTTTTACTAAGGCTCTGCCCCTAAAAGGCCGAAAATATTGTTAACAAGCTAATTTCAAGGAGGGGCAGATGGCAATAAAGTGGAATGAATCCTTGGCTGTTGGTCATCCGGAAATTGATAAACAGCATCAGGAGCTTTATCAGAGAATTGATAATCTGTTAGAAGCCTGTAACAATGGTAAAGGGAAAGAGAAATTATCTGAATTAATTGATTTTCTTGGCGAATATGTAATTATTCATTTTAAAACCGAAGAATCAATCATGAAGCAATCGGGTTATCCAAAATATCAAGAACACAAATTGGCTCATGATAACTTTATTGCGAGGTTTAAGGAGTTAAAGCAGCAGAATATTGAAGAAGGTGGTACGGTGACCCTGATTATTGCTACCAACCATCTGGTGATTGATTGGCTCAACAAGCATATATTAAGTGTTGATAAAGAGGTAGGACGTTTTTTGGCGAATAAATAAATCTTTAATCCGGAAAACCTTTCACATTTTCACAAAAACGTGGCATAAACTATATGACATAGTCCTTATTAAAGGAGAGGTGCGACTGTGAATTACAAGGTGAAAGATGTTTTTCCGGGTGGCAACACTTCATTAGGTTTTTTCTCTTATTACAATTACGTGATCAGACCGGATGCAACCCGAATTCTGGTTATTAAAGGTGGTCCGGGGGTCGGAAAAAGTTCATTTATGAAAGTAATTGCTGAACGGCTCGGACAACAGGGACTGGATGTTGAACAACACCATTGTTCTTCGGATAATAATTCTCTTGATGGTGTTGTCTTTCCTCAAGTTGGGGTGGCCTTGATTGATGGTACCAGCCCCCATATTGTTGACCCCAAAAATCCGGGCGCGGTCGATGAGATCATCCATTTGGGTGATTATTGGAATGAATCAGGTCTTAGAAAGCATAAGGATGAAATCATTGCCATTAACCAGGAAATAGGCCGCTGGTTTGAACGAGCCTATCGCTCTTTAAAAGCAGCGAAACTGATTCATGATGATATTGAAGCGGCTAATATTGAGGGCCTGCAATATGGAAAAGCCAATCGGCTGGCTCAGGATTTAATCGCTGAATTGCTTCCGGTTAGGAAAGATGCCGAAAATCCAGGATATTTACGGAAACTGTTTGCGAGTGCGATCACTCCGGAAGGTTTTCATAATTATCTGAATACTTTAATTGGCAGTATGTCAAAAATAGTGGCGATAACCGGTGCGCCGGGGACCGGGAAATCAACTTTGATTAATAAAATAGCCACTTTCTGTATTGAGCAGGGTTATGATTGTGAAGCATATTATTGTGCTTTTGATCCGCTTAAAGTTGAACATTTAGTGATTGCGGAGCTTGATCTGGCGATAACAACCTCAGTTGATCCACATCAGCTCAATATTGATAAAGACATAAGATTTGTCAATATGGATGAATGTGTTGCTCCTTCAGTATTTATTAAGTATGATGGTCTCATTAAAAATGAGGAAACTTTAAAGAATGCTCTATTAGAACAGGCAATTGGCTTTATAAAGCAAGCAAAGTCGATGCATGACCGCTTGGAAGACTATTATATTCCGAATATGGATTTTGATGCCGTTAACGACTTAAGAGACCGAACTATCGAACGGATTATCGGTTATATTGAGAGCAAGTGATGGTTTAAAGTTACAGATCCTTGAATAATCATAATCGTAACTTCACAAATAAAAAACACGGAGGTTTTTGATGAGTAACAACACACAACCACTTGATATTTTGAGTCTCAAGATTAATAAGTGTGTCGGAATCAAACAATATCGTGAAGTAAAAAGAACGATGACTGAATTTGACGCCAAATTACAACAGAAAGTAAATAACAAAATGCAAGTTGATCACAGAATTAAATGATTTAGAACCTTCGGGTTCTTTTTTAATGCATATCAGGAAGATTTGGTGACGAAAATAAAATATTATCAGAAATGCCGGTCTATTACCGGCTATTTCTTTAGGGTGATGGCTTTCAACAAATTTACTACTAAATCTCGATCAATTTAGTTGATATTAACGTAATTATTTATTACAATGTAATCAGTTTAAAATTTTATATCTATTGGTTTATGCGGTTACTTTGATGGTTTGAGAGTTTTGATACAAACTTGGAGGTTAAGGAGTGTTTGCTATGTTATCTGCAAATGAAATTCGACAGCAGTTTTTGGACTTTTTCCGCGAAAAAGATCATACAATTGTGCCAAGCGCTTCGCTTGTGCCTCATAATGATCCGACATTAATCTTCACTAATGCCGGAATGAATCAATTTAAAGACGTTTTTTTAGGGACCGGCACCAGAAGTTACGTCAGAGCTGCCGATACGCAAAAGTGTATTCGCGTTAGCGGTAAGCACAACGACCTGGACGAAGTTGGACGGGATACCTATCATCATACTTTCTTTGAGATGTTAGGGAACTGGTCGTTTGGAGATTATTATAAAAAAGAAGCGATTATCTGGGCGTGGGAGCTGTTAACCTCAAGATGGGGTTTGGAGAAAAGCAAGTTGTACGCGACAGTTCATCATACTGATGATGAGGCCGAACAGTTATGGAAAACCTACACCGATATTAATCCTGAACATGTGATGCGATTTGGCGATAAGGATAACTTCTGGGAGATGGGTGATACCGGTCCATGTGGGCCGTGTTCTGAAATTCATATTGATTTGGGTCCTGAACGTTGCGATAAAAGTCATATTCCAGGGCATGTCTGTAGTGTGAACGGAGGGTGTGCCCGATATATTGAACTTTGGAACCTGGTATTTATCCAATATAACCGGAAAGCTGACGGAAGTCTCGAAGAACTGCCGAACAAACATGTTGATACAGGGATGGGTTTTGAGCGGATTGTCTCCGTTTTACAAGGGAAACGCTCTAATTATGATATTGATTTGTTTGCCACACTCATTAAAGGGATTGAAACGGTAAGCAACAAGTCTTACCAGGACAGTGAAAACCAGGTGGCAATCAGAGTGATTGCTGACCATATTCGGGCATTATCGTTTGCGATTGCTGATGGTGCTTTACCGTCAAACGAGGGTAGAGGGTACGTTTTAAGACGCATCTTAAGAAGAGCGGCGCGTTTTGGCAGAACCTTAGGATTAACTGAGCCCTTTCTGTATAAGATTGTTCCTTATTTAGTGCTGGCAATGGGGGATGCTTTCCCGGAACTGAAACAGCAACAGAACCATTGTGAATTGGTGATCAAAGCCGAAGAGGAGAGCTTTAACCGAACCTTAGATAAGGGAATAGAGCTCTTTGAGAATATTGCATCAAGATTGATTCAACAACAATCATCAGTGGTTCCGGGTGTTGATGCATTTAAACTGTATGACACGTATGGATTCCCATTAGATCTTACTCAGCTGATGGCTGAAGAGAAGGGATTAACCGTTGACCTGGAAGGTTTTAACCGTGAGATGGAAGAACAACGTTCCCGGGCGCGTGAAAGTGGCAAGTTTGTAATGGAAGAGCAGACCAGATGGGAGACGGTTAATGATCAGCCCCATTCGGTTTTCCGGGGTTACGAAAAACTTGAATGCCAATCGAATCTCTGTCTTTTTGGAGAAGATCAGGATTATTGGCACCTGGTTTTTGCAGAAACACCTTTTTATGGCGAGTCCGGAGGGCAGATTGGCGATCAAGGGATTATCCGAGTTGATGGTAAGAACTATGAAGTTGCTGATACCGTTCGTTTGAATGACCGGATTGTTCATCTGATTCAAAAAACAGGCGAATTTCCGAAGAACGCCAGCCAATTCATGTTGGCGGTCGATCGTGAACGCCGCAAGGCGATCGCTTGTAATCATACCGCAACCCATCTACTCCAAGCTGCGTTGCGCCAGGTAGTTGGTGATCATGTTCACCAGGCCGGGTCGTTGGTGACTCAAGAACGGTTGCGCTTCGACTTTACTCATTTTGAGAAAGTTACCACAGAGCAGTTGAACCAGATTGAAAATTTAGTGAACTCGGTAATTGGACAAGCTTTATCTGTCTGTGTGGAGCACCAGAGTTATGACGAGGCGATTCAGGCGGGAGCGATGGCGTTATTTGGTGAGAAATACGGTGACCAAGTAAGAGTAGTCAGTGTTGATAGTTTCAGCCGGGAGTTGTGTGGTGGTACGCATGTGTCAAATACTGCTGAGATCCGGATTTTTAGGATCATATCTGAAAGCAGTGTCGCTACCGGTGTTCGAAGAATTGAAGCGGTGACCGGAAGAGCGGCCCTCGACCTGATTAACAATGAGCGGATGGTCTTAAATGAAATCTGTAACCGATTAAAGACTGACATCAACCAAGTTAATCAAAGGTTAATTAATTTAATTGATGATTATAATAAGAGTCAGAAAGCGTTACGGCAACTCAGTCAAAATGACACTGAAAATCAAGTGCAGGAATTATTTAAAGCGATAAAAGTAATTGGAGATGCCAAATATCTGGTTGCCCGGGTGGATAATTTGGGGATGGAGCATTTACGTGAAGCGATCGATAAGTTGCGTGACAAGATGGTGACCGGAGTGGCCTTGCTTGGTTCGGTGACCGATGATAAAGTGTCATTTGTGGTTGGAGTCACTAAAAATTTAACCGGTAAGATTCAAGCCGGAGCAATCATTAAACAAGTTGCTGCTGAAACCGGTGGCAGTGGTGGCGGACGGCCGGATCTTGCTCAAGCCGGAGGAAAAGATGCTAGCAAAATTGGCCAAGCTTTAGCGGTAGGAGAGCAACTGATTAAAGAATTATTAAGCAAGTGATAGTCCTGATACCAATAATAGGAGTGAGCCTAAAAATTGTACTTGGTTGATTATCATGTTCATACTATTCGGTGCGGTCATGCTTGCGGTGATGACCGGGAATATATCGAGGTGGCAATTGCTAAAGGTTTAAAGGAGATTGGTTTTTCTGATCATGTGCCTCGTTTTTACAGTCCGCCTAATCCCAATTTACCGGTGACAGAGCGGGGGATGGATGAGGTTGAGCTTGAAGGGTATGTCGAATCAGTATTAAAGTACCGCTCGGAATATAAGGAGATTAAGATCAAGCTGGGATTAGAGATTGATTATGTACCTGGTTGGGAAGAACGGATTGAGGAGTTTGCTAAGAAATATCCTTGGGACTATCTGATTGGCTCGGTGCATTTTGTTCCAGAGTGGAATTATGAATATATTTTGCGGGAGAAGGAGCATGGCCCTGAAGAGATTTTCCCCCGTTATTTTGCATTAGTAGCTGAAGCAGCAGAGAGTGGTCTGTTTGATATCTTAGGACATATTGACTTGCCGAAGCGGGCCTTTAGAACGTTATCACCGGAGGTCATGCAGGAGTTATATCAACAGTTGTCACGAAGAATCGGCACAAGTGCGGTAGTTGAACTGAATTCGTATGGGATTCGTAGCTCCAAATTAGGTAATGGAGAGATTTATCCCAACTTGGAATTATTAAAACTTTGTCGGCACAATAATGTCAAAGTGACATTGGGTTCTGATGCCCATCGGCCTCAAGATGTCGGGACAGATTACGATAAAGTAAGCGAAATCTTGGAAGCTGCCGGTTACGATCAAATAGTTACTTTTAATGGACGTAAACAAGAATTGCAATCTTGGAAGGCTTGAATTAGGGATTATAATCCCTATTTTTTTTGGTTTGAAGTATAATCATGATGATTGTTTCCGATACTGATTTCAAACAGTAGAGATTAGTAGCGGGAGGTTATGAATCATGAAACAATTTTTACTGAAATTATTGATGGCGGGAATTTTTCTGATTTTATTTTCATTTAAATTTACTGATGTATCAATTGGGGAGCGGATTTATGAACATCCGTTGGAAACTGCTTGGGAGGCCAGCGGACTCAAATTACAGTCAATAACCACTGAAAGTTGGATGAAGCTCAATGACCGATGGTTAACTGCCTATGAATTGAAAGAGTTAGCTAATAATATTAAGGAAAAACTGGATCTTAAAACAACAACTGAGGTGATCAGTGGCGACCAGGGAGAATTGAGTTATGCTTCATTTGAAGGGATCCAAGATGATAAAACTGTGATTACCGTAACATTGCAATCAAGCCGCAGTGATTACCTGAACGAAACCCAACTGGGGATCCATACGGTTAATAACAGTAAGCTCAAAAACCTGCGTCAATATCTGAATGGTCTTAAGAAGACGATTACTGGGTTCAGTAACAGTTTGAGTATTAATTTTGCAATTATCTTGGCCGGAGAATATCATGGCAAGATGGGTAGGAGTTTAGTAAAAGAGATCAGCGGTAAGATGTTTAGAAAACTAGAAGCCGAACAGGTAGATTTAATCTTTGAGAATGAGGGGAATATAGCAAGAGGGTACAGTACTTTATTAAGTGAGCCAAATACGCTGCAAAAAAGCGCTTTCAATATTGAACTGACTACAATCTATGATCAGTCCCGGAATATAACGGAAGTGGTGTTGGCTAGTCCGGGGGGTAATAAGTAATATAAATTCTGTTTTGAGCTTTCTTTTGCTTCATAAGTGATGAATTTTTGATCTAGCGGTTAAGCTGGTTGGTTGCTGTTGCAAATGCGCTATGATATAATAAAATGAAATTTATTTTACGGTAGAAGTTGTCCTTTGAGAGAGGGTGGAGCGTAGATGGAGGTTCAAACCCTTATCGATATATTGTTGGAGTTAGCGCCGGGGCTTGCAGAATCTAGTTTGGAGAGTATCAAGAATTTTCCCAGAGCCATCAAAAAAATTGGAGTCTGTATTGATCCCACGGAACAAAATATTCTGGAAGCAATAAATAAACATTTTGATTTGATTATTTCATATCATCCCTGGTATGGTGAGGCCAGGAGTAATGTTGACAATAAGAAACTTAAAATCATATCGTTACATACAAGCTGGGATAATGCACCGGAGGGAATTAACTACACATTTGCCAGAGCGATTGAGTTGGACAAGCTGGTATTGAAAGATAATATTCTCTATGGGGAAGTGGATCTAAGTTTCCGGGATTTACTTGAACATTGCCAAAGAGTTCTGGATTTAAATGTCCTGCCGAACTATGGTGATCTAAAAAATAAAGTTAAAAAGGTTGCCTTGTATGCGGGTTCGGGATTTTTACCCTTTAATAAAAATCTGTGGGAAACTTGTTTGCTCAATGGTTGTGATACAATAATTTCCGGAGAATTAAGTATCCTGCCAATCAGGTTTGCGGCATGTTACCGGCTGAACTTGATTGATGTTGGCCATTGTACAATTGCCAAACCGGGGATGCAGCATCTGACAGAGTTATTAAAAGTGCGTTTGCAGGAACATAACTGTCAGGTGGAGTTCTTAAAAGACTATTATTCTTGTAATTATTATACTAAGAGTTACATTTTACAACAGGATGATTCGGAGGAATCCTTACCGTTGTTTTCATTTTTTGAAAGGATTGGGTGAGCAGTTTTGCTATTAGTGTTTGATATTGGCAATACTCAAATAGTTACCGGATTATATCAAGATCAAGAGTTAATTGCTAATTGGCGGATCCAGACGGATCGTAATAAAACAGCTGATGAATATGGAATTTTATTAAAGTCGTTTTTAATTGATCAAAACCTCCAGGCTACTGCAGTTAAAGCAGCGATTATCTCCAGTGTTGTGCCTCCGGTTACCGGAACAATTGAGAAGATGATTCAACGCTACTTTGGCGTTGAAACGTTGCTGGTAGGACCAGAGATTAGGACTGACTTGAATATTAAATATGAAAATCCGCGGGAGGTAGGTGCCGATCGGATTGTTAATGCTGTTGCTGGGATTAAGCTTTACGGCGCTCCGTTAATCATTGTTGATTTTGGAACTGCGACCACCTTTTGTGCGATCGCTGAAAATGGTGACTATTTAGGTGGCGCGATTGCTCCGGGTTTGGGAATTGCCAGTGAGGCTTTGTTTCTTCGGACTGCAAAACTACCCCGGATTGAATTGATAAAACCAAAGAATGCAATCGGCCAAAATACGGTTAGCAGTATGCAATCAGGTTTATACTATGGGTATATCGGTCTGGTTGAAGCGATGATTAAACGGTTTAAATCTGAAATGAATGCCAATCCCCGGGTAATTGCGACCGGAGGAATTGCAGATTTAATAGCCGGTGATACGGAGTTGTTCGATGCGATCAATCCTTATTTAACATTAGAAGGGTTACGAATAATCTATGAATTAAATCAAACCAGTTGATTGAAGAGGTTAAATGGAAAAAGCAATCTTAATAGCAGCATCAAATTCATTTACCGAATTTCAATGGAATGAATTTAAAGAATTGGTTACCACTGCCGGTGCCGAAGAAGTGGTAAGGGTGGTCCAGGATCGAAGCAAACCCGATCCGGCTTATTTTATTGGTTACGGCAAAGCGCAGTTGTTAGCAGAGCTGGTCCGTGATACCGGGGCAGGGTTAGTGATTGCGATCCAGGAGCTGTCTCCGGTTCAAATTCGGAATTTAGAAAATTTGACCAGTGTCAGAGTAATTGATCGTACGGCATTGATTTTAGACATCTTTGCGCAACGGGCATTAACTAAAGAAGGTAAGATCCAAGTAGAATTGGCACAGTTAAATTACTTGTTGCCGAGGATTAGCGGGGTTAGCGGTTATTCCCGGACCGGTGGAGGTATCGGTAACCGAGGACCCGGTGAAACAAAGTTAGAGTTAGACCGGCGGCGGATTCGAGATAAGATTGCCGACTTGCGCCGGGAGTTGGCGGAGATCGAAAAAAACCGTAGTATCCAGCGGAAACAGCGAGAAAAAAATGAAATCCCGACAATTGCATTGATTGGATATACCAATTCCGGAAAGTCGACCCTTTTTAATCGTTTAACGGAAGCGGCAGTACCGGCAAATAACCGGTTGTTTGACACATTAGATCCAATTGCCCGTAAAATTACACTTGATAATAAATCGTATATTATCTTAGATACTGTCGGTTTTGTAAGTGATCTGCCCCATCAATTGGTTGCTGCGTTTAAATCAACATTGGAGGAGACAGTACGTTCTTCATTGTTACTCCATGTGATGGACTGCAGTAATCCAAATTTGGAAGAACAATTTCAGGCGGTACAGCAGGTTATTAAGGAATTAAAGATTGAAAACACTCCGATTATCAACGTTTTAAATAAAGTTGATCGATTAGAATCAGAACATTTATTATCCCGTTTAGTGAAAGAATGGTCAGCGGTTGCAATATCGGCGCAAAGTGGTTTTGGAATCGAAGTTTTGATTGATTTAATGATGGAGGAATTAACCCCAAAGGTTAAGACTTGTCAATTGTTGATTCCTTATCGTGATGCCGGATTATTGGATCTGTTGCACCAAAAAAGCCGGATTTTATTTAAGGAATACGCGGCTGATGGTATCAGAATAACTGCCGAGATCGAACCGCAAATTTATTCAAAATGTGAACCGTTTATTCAAGTTTGAAAGCTCTCCGCCGCTGTTAGATAGGAAGATTATTAACATACAATGAAATTACAAATTGGCGATGTTACTTTACCAAACAATATAATTTTAGCACCAATGGCAGGTGTAACTGATGCTCCGTTCCGGAGAATTGTCCGCATCTATCATCAGGGATTGGTATCAGGAGAGATGGTCAGTGCTACCGCACTCCACTACCAGAGCAAACGCACTCAAGAATTGATAATGGTGAGAGCGGAAGAACATCCGGTGAGCGTCCAAATCTTTGGTTCTAATCCGCAGATTATGGCTGAAGCCGCGCGGGTCATCGAAGCGCAGGGTGCTGATATTATTGATATTAATATGGGTTGTCCGGTCCCGAAGGTAGTTAAGAATAACGAAGGAGCAGCTTTGCTGCGGGATCTGCCATTGGCTGCGAAGATTATTGCCGCAGTGGTTGCTGCAGTTAACATACCGGTAACCGTCAAGTGCCGGTTAGGGTGGGACGACGCCAATTTTGTCGCACCCGAGCTGGCTAAGATTGCTGCTGATAATGGTGCGAAAGCGATTACGGTCCACGGGAGAACCAGAAATCAGTTTTATCAGGGTAAAGCTGATTGGCAAAAGATTAGCATCGTTAAACAGCAGACTTCCATACCGGTGATTGGTAATGGAGATATTGATTCACCTCAAGCGGCCAGGTTGATCATTGAACAGACGCATTGTGATGGGGTCATGATTGGTCAGGCGGCTATGGGACATCCTTGGCTCTTTAAACAGGTGGCAGCTTATCTTGAAGAGGGTCAACTGCTTGCAGATCCTGATTTACACGAGAAGTTTACAGTGATTAACCATCACCTTGACTGGCAGATTGATTATGCCGGGGTTGAGCGGGGAGTTAAAGAGATGCGAAAGCATTTTGCCTGGTATTTTAAGGGACTGCCGGGAGCGGCGGCATTTCGCGATCGTATTAACCATTTGAAGACTTTAGCTGAAGTAAAAGATGAATTGGCATCTTTTGCAGCGAGTTTAGGGATTTTGGGGATATTTGAGTGAAAGAGGGATTTACTTGAAACGGATAGTCAGTGTTAGTATCGGTAGTTCAAGCCGTGATCATCGGGCCGAGGTTGAATTTCTTGGAGAACCTGTAGTTGTCGAAAGAATCGGAACCGATGGCAGTCTCGAACGGGCCGTGAAGATGATTGAAGAATTAGATGGTAAAGTTGATGCATTTGGGATTGGAGGCATGGACCTTTACTTGTATGCCGGTAAGAAACGCTATACAGTTAGAGATGCTGCTAAACTTGCAAACGCAGCGAAGAAGACGCCGATAGTTGATGGAAGCGGGCTTAAAAATACTTTGGAACGTCGAGTGGTCCATTATCTTGAAGAACAATTAAAATTAAAACTGGCGCAGCACAAAGTATTAATGGTTTCAGCGGTGGACCGTTTTGGAATGGCTGAAGCTTTTGATGCTTATCAATGTAAGATTCTTTTTGGTGATTTAATCTTTGGCTTGGGATTGCCAATACCAATTCGGAAGCTGAAAAATTTAAATAAACTGGCGTCGACTTTATTACCAGTCCTTACAAAGTTACCATTCAAATTACTCTATCCTGTTGGTTCAAAACAAGATCAAAATGAAGTCAAATATTCAAAATATTATTACGATGCTGATATTATTGCGGGCGATTTTATCTTTATCAAAAAATATATGCCACTTGAAATGAAGGGTAAAATAATTGTAACCAATACTGTTACAGCTAAAGACATTGAAGAATTAAAACGGCGGGGAGTCAGTTTGCTGGTGACATCAACTCCTGAAATGATGGGCCGTTCATTTGGTACCAATGTAATGGAAGCACTGTTAGTCGCCTATTCAAATAAAAAAAGATCCGAAGAGTTGCAGGAAGAAGATTATCTGAGTCTGTTAGAGAAGTTACAATTTCAGCCCAGGGTCGTCAATCTAAACTAGTTATAACTACCTGCCGCCTCACATAAAATAAACTAGGGTAATCAGCCGGAGGCGGTTTTTTGATGCTCAATTTCGGATATTTTTCACCTTCTTTGCAACCACGAGAGTGGTGGGGGCGTTTGAGTACCAAGTTTCCAGAAGCTGTCCGCTACCATTTTGGTCCACTGCAAACCGGAACACTTATCGGGAAAATATCCGGAGCGGAAGTACAAGGATGGGGCTGGCAAGTTCCTAAAGACACTGACGTGATCTGGAATCGATCAAAGGAAGAGCAAATTTGGAGAAGGATCAATACGGATTTTACCAAAAAACAGGTTAAAGTATTGGGAATTGATCCAGGGAGCAATTTGAATCCTCCGGAAGAATTTTTAACCCAGCCCGGGTTTCCCGGTGTCAGTGATGGAAAATCTTTAGAGGCTTTATTGTTTATTTACCGGTTTCGGGCAGTGTTTCGTTCGCGCGGGATTGCCACTCAAAATGCCAAGGTAGCAATTGTTTGGGAAGAAGGTAATTTGGGACTGACATGTGCCCGTCTGATAGCCGGTGATATCCGATTTCTAACGTTAATTCATCCCAATTATCGAATTTTAGAACAAGCGGCGGAAATTATCTATTCAGAAAGTGGAATTTCGCCGATAATATCTACAAGGTTAACCGAAGATGTTGGCGCGGTAAATATTATTATCCAGTGCGGTAAGATAAGCCGGGACTCATCAGTGATGAGTAATTTAGCGGCAATTAAATTTAAATTGTTTCAAGGGTATCCAATAAAGTCACAACCAGGTCTGCACTTGCCTTTGGAAATGATTGGTTTATCAGGCCCGATGCAATTGTCTCCTGTATTAGGTGAGACATTGTTAAGAGCAGGTTTTGATGTGGCAACAGGTTCCTGGATAGGTTCCAATCTAATCGTTGAACGTATTGCTATGTTGGCTAAACTGTTAAACGAGATTGGGGTGAGGATCAAGATATAATGTGGTTGACTTGACACTTGGTGACCTATGGATTATAATGAAACTGTTTTAATAGCACTGGAAAATATCCGGTGCTTACGCTTTAGTTAACGACAAAACAAGCCGAATACAGCTTTGAACTGCTGTTTTATGTCTACTTACTGCTTCAGTGGGATGTATATTCAGCCTAATCTTGGTTGACAATATATCTGCTTGATAAAGAATAAACTTTTAGAGGTGGACATATATTTATTTAAAATTCGGCCTGAGAGGAGCGGAAATATGGGAAACGACAAAGAAGTTATTTTGACTTTGGATGGCTTAGCAAAACTAGAAAAAGAATTGGAGCACCTAAAGACAGTACGTCGCCGGGAGGTTGCCGAACGTATTCGGCAAGCATTGGAATTTGGCGACATCAGCGAAAATTCGGAGTATGAAGATGCCAAAAATGAGCAAGGATTTATTGAAGGCCGAATCCTCTCAATTGAAAAGATGTTACGTAATGCTAAAGTTATCGATGATTCAGAGGGAAATACAGGCGTTGTTACTGTTGGCTCAACAGTTAAGTTGGTTGAGGTTAATGGTGGAGCCGAAGTTGAATATACCGTTGTTGGTTCGGCCGAAGCTGATCCCTTGAAATTCAAAATTTCCAATGAGTCCCCGGTAGGAAGAAGTTTAATGGGGCAAAAAGTTGGGAGTATCGTTAATGTTACCGTTCCAATCGGAACAATCCAGTATAAAATTCTTGAAATAAAGTAATTTGAAATTATGTAACCACAGAGGCGGTTAAATCAATTCATGTTGGTTTAACCATCTTGTTTATTCAACTATTATATGGGGATTAATTAGAGTGGTTAAACCACTCTAGTTTTTTTGACTGTTGTGTTGATATAAATATATTACATTTTTATCCGAATTTTTGGATTTATTATTTTGTTGAGTTCTCGTGAATGCCTGTTTGAGAGGCATTCATTCGAGGTAATAATGGAGTAAAAATTTCAACTATGGTTTTTGGAGGTAGGAACGTTGGAACCGGAAATTCAAACAAATGAGCAGATTAGGATTAGATTAGAAAAGTTAAAGACTTTGAAAGAGAGTGGGAAAAACCCTTATGGGGAACGATTTGATCGGACTCATCTGATTGAGGCGATCACCAATCAGTTTGAAGAATTAGAAAATCAAACAGTAACTATTGCAGGTCGGTTAGTAGCGCTGCGGGATCAAGGAAAAGCCTGTTTTGCCAATATTATTGACCAGACCGGTACGGTTCAACTGTATTGTAAAATTGATGTTCTGGGCGAAGCCGAATTTAGGAGTTTTGTCGACTTAGATTTGGGTGATATTATTGGTGTTACTGGAATAGTATTTAAAACCAAGCGGGGTCAGATATCGGTACAGGTAAATTCATTCCGTCTGTTATCCAAGGCGCTTCGTCCATTACCTGAAAAATGGCACGGGTTAAAGGATACGGACCTCCGTTATCGGCAACGTTATTTAGATTTGATCTCCAATCCGGAAGTAAAAGAGACATTTTTAAAACGGACCAAAATTATTAGGACGATCAGACATTTGTTGGATAATGAAGGATTTGTTGAGGTTGAAACCCCGGTTTTGAGTGTATTGGCTGGAGGCGGACATGCCCGGCCGTTTGAGACGCATCACAATGCGTTGGATTTGGATCTAACCTTAAGAATTGCGCTTGAATTGTATCATAAGAGGTTAATTGTAGGCGGATTTGACCGTGTTTATGAGATTGGACACTGTTTCCGCAATGAAGGGATTTCTACCAGACATAATCCGGAATTTACAATGATGGAGTTATATCAGGCCTACGCTGATTATGAAGTGATGATGGAGCTTACGGAAAGAATCATTAAAGAAGCAGCGTTAGCAGTCTGTGGAACTACGAAAATCAGCTATCAGGGAACCGAGATTGACTTAACACCGCCGTTTCCGAGATTGTCAATTATTGAAGCGATTGAGAAATACACAGGAATCAAATGGTTGGAAGTTGCCGATGATCAAGCGGCGGTTGCTGCAGCGCAGCAGCTTGGGTTGAAGATTGATCCGAAATCGACTAAAGGAATGGTCTTGGATGAGATCTGTTCCGAATTTGTTGAACCTAAATTAATGCAGCCAACCTTCCTGATTGACTATCCAATTGAGATTTCACCGTTGGCCAAGAAAAAAGCAGACAATCCGGAGTTAACTTACCGCTTTGAGCTGTTTATCTATGGACGGGAGATGGCGAACGCCTTTTCTGAATTGAATGATCCTTTGGATCAACGTGAGCGGTTTGTTGCGCAAGCGCGAGAGAAAGCGAAAGGAAATGAAGACGCAATGGTCTGGGATGAGGATTTCCTGGTTGCGCTCGAACATGGCATGCCTCCGACCGGAGGGATGGGAATGGGGATCGATCGTCTGGTGATGCTGCTGACAGACTCTCCGTCAATCCGTGATGTGATCCTGTTCCCGTTAATGCGTCCATTGGAAAATAAGTAATTTGGTCAATAAAACAAATAAAATCCAGATATGAATTCGTTTATTCGGGTTCATCATCTGGATTTTTTTAGTGTAAAGAAAACTATTAATAAGAATCCGTAGTTGGTTGCTGTTGTTGAGTAACAATTTGGATTCCGGAACTGGTACCAAGACGATTCGCTCCGGCTTCGATCATTTTAAGCGCGGTGAGGTAGTCCCTGATACCTCCGGATGCTTTAACGCCTTTATCAGGACCTACAGTATTACGCATCAAAGTAACATCATCGGCAGTTGCGCCGCCGGGCCCAAATCCGGTCGAAGTTTTGACAAAATCGGCCCCGCAATCGATGCAGATTTTACAAGCTTCAATCTTTTCAGCAGTGGTTAATAAGCCAGTCTCTAAAATAACCTTGACCACCGCTTTTCCTGCAGCTGCTTTAACAACTGAAGCAATATCATGGATAACCAGATCAGTCAGTTTTGACTTGAAGGCTCCGATATTGAGTACCATGTCAATCTCTGCTGCGCCGTTCAGGATCGCTTCTTGGGCTTCATTAACCTTCTGTTGAGTGCTGTTTGCTCCCAAAGGGAAACCAATCACAGTACATACTTTAATCGGAGTATTTTTGAGCTGTTCGGCAGCAAACGGTACCCAGAAAGGATTGATGCAGACCGAATAAAAACCATAAGTGATTGCTTCCTGACATAACTGCTGAATTTGTTCTTTAGTGGCTTCCGGTTTTAGCAGGGTATGATCGATCATTGGTGCCAAATTAATATCAATCATTGTATTTCCTCCAAATTTAACTAAATTAGTTCAGTTTAAGCTAAGTGAAATTAAAGGAGAATTTATTAAAGTGAAGAATTTTAATTAAAGTTATTTTGAACTTTCGACGATTATTTTTTTGATAAATGCAACTGGAGTGTATAATGCTTAATTATATCATAATTTGTATAATAATGTTGTTGATTATAATGATTATTAAAATTGTCAATATTTTAGTTGAATTTAAAAGACAAGCGGATAATGCCTTATACCAGATTGATTCTCAAATAAAGCGGAGAATTGATTTGATCCCTAACCTGGTGGAGATCATTAAAGCGAATACTGCTTTAGAAGAAGCTGCTTTTGAGCGTCTGATTGAAGCCCGGGCTAGCTTGATGCGAGGAGGAACAATTGTTGAACGGGCTCAGGCTCAAAATGAATTTGATTGTGCATTAACAACTTTATTAACAGCTACAGAAAGTTATTTGGAATTAACAACTGATGAAAACTTCATTTTCTTGAAAGATGAGTTATCAAATGCTGAAAACAGCATTAATGTTTCCCGCGAAAGATACAATAGCTCAGTCCGGAAATATAATCAATTGATCCAGCAAGTTCCTGGTAACATTATTGCTAATATCATGGGCTATGCATGTAAAGAGTTTTTTAATGCCGACAAAGTTTCCTAATCTGATTGTTGTTAAATCTTCTTGCCGCAAACCCCATATTTTTCTCCGTGTTCTTCATTGCCTAGAGGTTCAATATGGACCGAAACATCATAGACATTATCCAAAACTGCCTTGATGGCATTCTCCACTTCGACAGCAATCGCATGCCCTTTTTCAACAGTTAAATCCCGATCTACTTCAATATCGATATCGATCACCAGTAGACTGGCTAATTTCCGAATGCGGGTCCGATGCGGATTGTGAGCCCCGGCGACTTTACTGACTGCCTCAAAAATTTGATTGTAGATCGAGGTATCTTCATAGCCTTCCATCAGTTCGGTATTGGTTTCCAGAAAGATTTTGATCGCTGTAATTAAAACCCAAAGACTGATTATTAACGCAAAAATGGGGTCGAGGATGGGGGTGTTAAACCAGAAAGCAAATGCCAAACCGATTAAAATACCTAGTGAGATAAAGATATCATTGAGCATATTTTTCCCATTAGCAATCAACATCTGGCTGGAGGTTTTCTTGCCGATGCTAAACTGGGTGAAAGCGAGGATGATCTTTCCAACGATTGAGATAATGGTGATATAAATAGCCGTTATTGAAGGTAGTTCAACCGGTTTTGCAGCAACCAGTTTTTGGACTGAAAATTGTAATAGTTGAGCACCAATAAAAAAAATGATGAACGAAATGATGATTGTAGCAATCGGTTCAGCCCGGTGGTGACCATAGGGATGAGTTTTATCAGGTTCTTTGGCAATAATTTGGGTGGCAAATAAAATGATTAAAAAACTAAGGATATCGGTGGTGCTGTCAATGCCATCACCGATAACCGCTAAACTTTCGGAAGTTATTCCAATTATTATTTTTAATACTGCTAAAATCAGATTGCCAACAATCCCGGCCCATGCTGCAATTGTAATTAAAGATAAACGGTTATTCATTAAATCCTCATGTTTGAAAGTTTTAACATCTTATTTTACGTCAGTTAAGCTAAATTATTCCTGTTGAAACCCAGCAATCAATTCGGGGACAGTTTTCGGGACCCATTGTTGGTTCACTTCTTTTAATCCGTATACGGTTTTCAGCTTCTGTTGTAATCCGTGATGTAATTTATGGGCAATTGACTTCAAGTCTTTGTCAGGGTCTGTCGCAGAAGGATAATCGGGATGTTGTAAGTTAACCCCGCTGGCCATCAAGTTTTCCAGGACAAGTTTTGCAGCCAGAAAACGATCATATTTGTCAACCCCAAAGATTAGTAAATTATCAAGCATTCCAATTATCTCCCAGGTGACTTGTTCTGCTTGGGAGTATAATCCGGCGTCTTTATCCTGGTCAGAGAAGCGTACTGGCAGGTTGTCGATGATATAGTCAATCTTTTCAACCAGGAATTTGAGATTGAATAATCCGGTAGCACAATTGAAAAGAATCTTTTTACCGGTGGCTTCTGCTTTCAATACTTCGGCAGCACTGATTGCCGGCCCAATATCAGCGCAATTGAGCCGGTGCTGTTGGTCTTTGATCAAAATTCCACCCTTGATATCGACAGCGGTCCGGAAAGAAAATTCAAATCCGGCTGCTTTATTCTGTAACGCCAGTAATGCCAGGGATACCGGATCAACGGTATAGCCCAGATTATCGACATTGCCAAGATAAGCAAAGCGCTTGCCGCAGTTGAGTAATTGTTGATAAACATTACGCAGGATTTCAAAGTTTTGGCCATGTCCGCCGGGCATCGGGAGTACATTGTTCTCTTTGCCGTAGGCATTAGTAAAGATGGTCTTGGGGCGGCCATATTTACTATGGCTAAAAGCTGCCAGCATTGGTTGGATCCCGGTCAGGGCATCGGTGATGTTGACTTTGGTTTCGTTGATTAGATCAGCAAGGTATTTGCTGGAGGAGTACTCCTGATAAGCTGCTTCGATCTGTTCATTATTATAAACACTGGTCATCTGGAATAATGGCGCCAGTACATCAGAGTTCGAATCGACTGTTTTTTGGTAACGTAAGGTCTCGATTAATAATGATCGCATCTTCAACTCAATAAAGCTGGGGCCGGGAGAGCCGTCCTTATTGATGAATGCGGGAGCAAGACCTTTAGGGAGATCTCTGGCGATGTTTGCTAAAGTATTAAATTCTGTTCGACAGATATTAAATAGAGTTTCATTAAGAGATTGATTTTTTTTGGTATCGAAATAACTACTGGCAGATCCACCGTTCAAAATACCATAGCTAAGAGTCGGATAGAGTTTGATCCCGAGGTCCTTCAAATCATTCTTGGAAAAATGGAGTTTAGTCCCGCTGACGGTACCAATAGTTGTCAGGTCGATCGCTAAACCGAGTTGGTCGATGTTTTGTTGGGCGGTATGGCGGTCGATAGTAAACTCAAATTCATTGGTCAAATCAATGACGGTCTCACCATCAATTGAAGGGATATCAGTGACTTGGACCGGTTTGATATTGTCGAATTTGCCTTCATTATAACGGTTAAGTAATTTACGGGTTAGTTGGAGATCGATCTTTTTTGCGTGCATATCGGCTTCAATTTCAGGAGTGAAACCATAGTTATTGGTTGGTAATTCTGTTTCTTTAATCATCTGCATCACCTGTATTATTTTTCTATTATTTCTATTATTATTTTCTGCCAGCATTAATCCTTCTTCTTCTCTAATGTTTCGGCAAAAATTATTTTTTTATTATGTCTAAATGAAGATACTACAAACCAGTAACCATCATCTACCATCCGAATTTGACAGGTTATAATGCTCTTTTGTCGAAAACAGATCTTGAGGAGAGGAGGGTCTGTTTTGCGTTTGAAAACAGTATTATTGCTGCTTGGTATTGTGGTATTTTCAACTACTCTTTTTTCTCCGGGGTTAGTATATGGGGCTGGTTCACAGCAAAATTTAGATACTATAATAAATAAGACCAAACAAGAGCTTAATCGCGAAAAAGTAAAAGAGCGATCCGTAATCACCAATCTTCAAAAGCAACAGAAAGAATTAACTAAATTAGAGAACAATTATACCCGGATTAAAACTAATCTGAGTAAATCACAGCATAAATTATCATTAACCAAACAGGAATTGACGGCGTTGAAAGATGATCTGTCAGTGCTGGAAGAGGAGTTGGATGCGAAGAAAGAATCTTTAGGAGAATTTCTTACAGTAGTTTATATGTATGGGCCACAATCATATTTGGAAGTCTTATTACAAGCAGAGAATTTTGGGGATTTTATTACGCGTTTTAACAATCTGGCCTATTTTGTACGGAAAGATTTTGAGTTAATCAATCAATATGTCGAACTAAGGCGGGAATTGGTTAAGAAACAGACTACCATTAAAAAGAAGCAAGAATTGGCCGAGAAAGAATATCAAAACATAGTCTCATTACAACAGACAGTTTTGGAAGAACAACAAAAAATTGTCCGTTCAGTTCAAGCAACTCAAAATGAATTGGCCAAAATCCAAAACAACCGTGCTAAATTGGAACAAGCGCTCAAAGAGTATGAACAGACTTCGAATCAGATTGGCGAATATATTAAAAAGGGTCAACAAGTAAAAATATTAGGGACGGGCGTCCTTGTCTGGCCGGCCCGCGGTCGAATCACTTCTAACTTCGGCTGGAGGAAACATCCGGTTTTAAAGAAGCAAAAATACCATAACGGGATCGATATTGCCGTACCAAAAGGAACTCCGGTTTTGGCTGTGGATAATGGTGTGGTATTAGTGAGTGGTTGGCAAGGAGGATATGGGTATTTTGTGGCAATTGATCATGGTGGAGGGATTTCAACCTGTTTTGGTCACAATTCCCGCCTGTTAGTCAAAGCCGGTGATGTAGTCTTTAAAGGGCAACAAATTGCATTATCAGGTAGTACCGGTCTGTCAACCGGTCCGCATCTCCATTTTGAAGTGCGGAAAAATGGAGTTCCCGTCAACCCGTTGCTGTATTTACCTTAAAAAAATAAACCCGACCGGAAGGTCGGGTGTTTTATGCAAGAGACCGATAGATCATCCGAATTCACCTACTCTTCTGAAACCAATAGTACATCTTTGAAAGTTTACTCTACTAGAGAAACTAAAGAGAGAAACCTGCGAAGAGTAGAAAGTTTAAGAAAGAGTCAGCAGTCACCTGACAGATGAACCTGAGATTTACCACTACCGGTGATAAATCATGAACCGTCATTGCTATCGGTCTCTCGTTTATTATTATGTTTCGATTCTAAAAGAATATTCAGCAAAATAATGGTAATTAATCCCAGTTCCTGGTGGTGAGTTGTTCCAAAAAAGCTTTAACAGGCCAGGTAAGGTATTTATCACGGCGTAAAATTAAATAGGTATGTCGGATCATTGGTTCCCAGGAGTTAATGGTGACAATTTTCAGCTCATTCTTTGCCAGTTCATCTTTGACGGCAACCTCAGGTAGAAAAGCCAATCCCAAGCCACGTTGGACAAACCGGATAATCGCCTCAATACTTTCTAGTTCCATTGAGATCTTGGGACGAAAATTATATTTACGGAATTTTTCTTCTAAAAAGAGGCGAAAGCCGGATCCGAAGCGAAATAGCAGTAATGGCTCAGCCTCCAACTGGTTAATGTTGATTGTTGCGGGGAAATTGGGAGGAGCAATCAGATGGATCTGATCGGCAAAGACTGGAAATGTCAACAGATTAAGCCGGGGATCGATTGTTGTTACCAATCCTACATCAACCGAGTTTTCGTGGACTAATTTGTTGATTATGTTGGAGGTGCCGTTACGGATTTGGATTTCAATTTTGGAATGATTCAGTTTATATTGATGTAAGATGTCAGGGAGTCTGAAAATGGTTGTTGTTGTACCGGCGCCGATCGTTAAGCGTCCCAATTCGTAAGAGAATTGATGGACTACTTGTTTGGCTTGCTCCGACAAATTTAGAATTTGTTGCACATAACTTAGAAAAATTTCACCGGCAGGCGTTAAGTTTAACGAACGTCCCAAACGTTCAAACAATAATTCTCCAAGCTCTGCTTCGAGAGCTTTAATTTGCAAAGTTACCGCTGGTTGTGTCAAATGCAGCTCTTCGGCGGCTTTGGAAAAATTTTTATAAGTCGCTACACTCTGAAAGGTTTTAAATTGATTGATATCCATAATTAAAATCCTTTGTATAAAAATTATTAATACTAATTATAAAATCTATTAAATTGAATTATACAATATTTTGTGATAAGATGGAAGACGATTGGAGGGATGGTTAATGTCTACAATTGTTGTTGTAGGTCTCCAGTGGGGAGATGAAGGAAAGGGAAAGATCACCGACTATTTAGCCAGTGAGGCGGAGTTGGTAGTTAGGTATCAAGGCGGTAATAATGCCGGTCATACGGTAGTGGTTGATGACCAGGAGTTTAAATTGCACTTAATCCCGTCCGGGATCTTATATCCGGGAACACTTTGTGTGTTGGGTAACGGAGTTGTTATTAATCCGGGAGTCTTATTAAAAGAATTAAATGGGTTGAAACAACGGGGAATTGATGTTTCGGGAATTCGGATCAGTGATCGTGCCCATGTAATCATGCCTTATCACCCCAGTTTGGATCAACTGGATGAGTCCAGTCGTACCGTTGGGAAGATCGGTACTACCGGAAGAGGTATTGGGCCGGCTTATGTCGATAAATTTGCCCGGTATGATTCAATTCGGGTTTTAGATTTACTAAATGCCGAGCGTTTGAAGGAGCGGCTCCAGGAGATTTTGATAACCAAAAACAAGATTTTAAGTCAAATCTACGGACATCCGGGTTTTGCTTTAAATGTAATATTAGATGAGTATTTAGAATATGCTGAACAGCTTCGGCCAATGGTTTGTGATACTTCAGTACTGATTAATCAAGAGATTAAAAAAGGGAAGAAAGTCCTCTTTGAAGGGGCTCAAGGAACACTGCTCGATATTGACCATGGTACTTATCCATTTGTAAGTTCTTCTTCTCCTTCTGCCGGTGGAGCATGTACCGGAACAGGAGTAGGACCAACTAAGATCAATAAAGTTGTTGGTGTCATTAAAGCCTACTCGACTCGGGTTGGAGAAGGCCCATTCCCTACTGAATTGGCGGATGAGATGTTGTCACAATTGCGTGACGGCCGGGGTCGCGAATATGGAGTTACCACAGGTAGGCCGCGCCGTTGTGGCTGGTTTGACGGGGTTATTGCCGAGTATTCGGTTCGGGTTAATGGCGTCAGCGATTTGGTAGTTATGAAACTTGATGTTTTAGATCAAATGAAGACAATTAAAATTTGTAATGGATATCGATATGGTAACAGTATTATTAAAGAGTTCCCCGGCGACTTGGATGTTCTTGCGAAGTGTACTCCGGTTTATGAAGAAGTCCCTGGCTGGATGACCGATACGACTGGATGCAAGACGTTTGCTGAGTTACCAGCGGCAGCACAGAATTATTTGCGACGGATCGAGGAGTTGGCTCAAGCACCAATCTCAATTGTATCTGTAGGTTGGAAACGTGATGAGACAATAATAATCCGCAATATTTGGTGATTGTCTGTTTTAGCTGTTTTCCGAAATGAAATATTAAATGAATTAAAAGTATAAAAATACCAGAAAAAACTTTATAATAAAAAGGTTGACACAGATAAAAAAATGTTGTATTATAAGAAAGCTGATTGATTCAGCAACGGGCCATTAGCTCAGGTGGCAGAGCACCTGACTTTTAATCAGGGTGTCCCGCGTTCGAGTCGCGGATGGCCCACCATCTATAAAAAAGATAGTTGACATCGAGTTTAGGACAGTATATAATATGAACTGTTCGACACGAGAAGACCAAAAAAACTAATAAAATGGTCCCATCGTCTAGAGGCCTAGGACACCGCCCTTTCACGGCGGTGACAGGGGTTCGAATCCCCTTGGGACTACCAGTTATGATTAATACCAGCGTAAATGCTGGTTTTTTGTTTTTATGACCAGGAGGGACAAAAATGAGATACTGGATTGTTATTCTGACTTTAATAATTTGCTTAGGGATCTATTTTGGATTAAAGAAAAGTGGTACTGAATCAACAGTTAAATCTTACCGGATTTCTCCGGCAGAGGCTAAAGTAAGAATGAGTAATGAACCGGATATTATTTTACTTGATGTTAGAACTATTGAAGAGCACCAAGCGAAACATATTCCACGGAGTATGCTGATACCTGTAGATGTATTGGAGAAAGAGGTAACGAATAAGATTGTTAATAAAGAACAAAAAATCTTTATTTATTGCCGGAGTGGGCGTCGTAGCTCAATTGCAACGCAAATAATGCGTAAATTAGGCTATATTAACGTTTATGATCTTGGTGGGATTAACGATTGGCCTTATGAAACAAATTCAACAAAAAATGAGTAAACTTCTCAAATATCCCATATAATCTTTATTCTTTCTGGTTGATTTAAGCATCGCTTTCTCGTGTAATAGGGTATCCTATAAAATGTGGCGGATGCTTATTTTTTTGGAAATTAAGGTAATAATTATATTGGTTCTGAGCTGATAAATAAACATATTGGGCAAGATCATGGGGAATATTATTACCAGTCTAAAAAGAGGAGGGACAACAAGAGATGCATAAATACGTGAAATTAGGTTTGGTATCATTACTGGTAATAATTTTGGTTGGATGCGGACAGTTTAAAACCAAACCACCACTCAATGATCTTAATAGCAAGAGCAGGGTATCGCGGACGCTGCTAGAGCTATTTCCGCAACGACGTAATACGGAATGGATTTACGAAGGTTTTGCCGAATATGGGCACCGGATGAAGTTGGTCCGGATCAGTAGAATACCAAACCGGATTATCCACCATATTGACGGTGAAGTTGCTGATCTGTCGGGAGGAGAGTCACCGCGAAATTTCAAATTTAAAGTCAGGTATTTGTTTACCGGAAATACCGTCTCTGAACAAATTATCGCAGCTGATACTCCATTTCCGCATACAATCAAAAACCTGGTATTACTAAAGCTTCCGTTAAAGAAGGGCAATAAGTGGCAGCAAATAATTGTTAAAGACGGAAAACGATCGACTTTGAATGCGGAGATAATCAAAGTTGGATGGGATAATTTAGTGAAGCAAAACGTGCTCACCGTCCGTTACCGGGTGCCGATGGCAGGAATGCCCAACGGAGTATATGAAGAATATCGAAAATTTGTTAAGGGTAAAGGAGTCTATAGTTTTGAGAAGACTTTTGGGAAAAACCCGTCGGATATTTTTGGGTATCAATTAAGGGAGATTAAGATTGGGAAATAAAAACAGGTCTGGCTTTGAATAAAGCCAGGCCTGTTTTTAAATTGTTTATTCTCTACACAAGCGATTGATTGCTGAAATGATAGCTCTGATGGAAGCAACGCTGATGTCGTCATCAACTCCGGCGCCGAAGGTTGTTTTTCCATTGCTGTTTTTGATTTGAATATAGGCCAACGCTTTCGAGTCGGAACCGGTTGAGATCGCCTGTTCATCGTAAGAAGTAAGCTCGTATTCGTTGCTAACATCTCGAAACGCTTTGAAGAAGGCGTCGATTGGACCATTACCATGAGCGCTGATTACATAGTCTTGATCTTTGAATTGAATGGTCCCTTTGAAAAACACGTCAGCAGGATGGCCGTTGCCGGATTCATGGGAAAAATGATAAGCTTTTAAGCGGTACGGATATTCGTTCTTTAAATATTCATTCTCAAATAACTGATAAATATCATTGCTGGACAGTTCAGTGCCCGCTTTGTCACAAGCATTTTTAACAATAGCACCAAACTCCGGATGCATTGCTTTGGGCAGATTGTAGCCAAAAACAGAATGCATGATATAGGCAGCACCGCCTTTTCCGGATTGGCTGTTGATTCTGATAATTGGTTCATAATCACGGCCAATATCAGCCGGGTCGATCGGCAGATAAGGAACTTCCCAGTATTGGGTACCGGAGGTTCGCATGTATTCCATGCCTTTATTAATAGCATCCTGATGTGAACCGGAGAAAGCAGTAAATACCAGATCACCGGCGTAAGGATGACGTTCGTGAACTTTCATTTTGGTTGTATTTTCATATACTTCGCGGATGGCCGGAATATTGCTAAAATCGAGTTGAGGATCGATTGCCTGCGTATGCATATTTAATGCTAAGGTAACGATGTCCACATTCCCCGTCCGCTCGCCGTTGCCGAAGAGGGAGCCCTCCACTCTTTCGGCTCCTGCTAAAAGACCGAGTTCGGCTGCGGCAACACCGGTTCCACGGTCATTATGGGGGTGAATACTGATGATCGCTGACTCGCGGTTCGGTAAATTTTTACAAAAATACTCGATCTGATCCGCATAGCCATTGGGTGTGCTACACTCAACGGTTGCCGGTAGATTGAGAATAATTTTATTTTCAGGAGTTGCTTCAAATACTTCCATGACTTTAGCGCAGATTGCGATTGCGTTATCCATCTCGGTGCCGGAGAAGCTTTCAGGCGAATATTCGTACCTTAGGTTGGTTGACGGGTCGACCTTTTTTGACAGTTCTTTGATTAGTTTGGCTCCGGCAACGGCAATATCAATAATGCCATCCATCTCTTTTTTAAAAACGACTTTTCGTTGAAGAGTCGATGTTGAATTGTAAAGATGAATAATCACATTTTTGGCACCTTTAATTGCTTCAAAGGTCTTTTCGATCAGGTGCTCCCGTGCCTGAACTAAGACCTGGACCGTTACATCATCAGGAATGTGGTTTCCTTCGATCAGAGTGCGAATAATCTCATATTCGGTTTCAGAAGCAGAAGGAAATCCGACCTCGATCTCTTTGAATCCGATCTTCACTAAAGTTTGAAACATTAATAGTTTCTCTTCCAAATTCATGGGCTCGATCAAGGCTTGATTGCCGTCGCGCAGATCAACACTGCACCAGATCGGAGCTTTGGTGATCACTTTCGAAGGCCATTCACGATCTTTAATCGGTACCCCTGGAAAGGGGATATATTTTGAATAAGATTTTTTCATTGTCATACGCTCCTTCTTTTGTGGTTATTAAAACAAAAATCCTCGCCCCAATACAAAGGGGCGAGGAACTGATCTCGCGGTACCACCCTAATTCGATTGCCGAACCGGCAATCCTCACAGCCTCCATCAAGGCGTTGACAAGTAACGCTGTCAAAACGTCCCGCTCTACTATTGCCTTCGAACGGGCGACTCAGGGATGAGCTATTCACGAAAGGTTTGGTATCGGTTTGCACCAACCACCGACTCTCTAATACCGTCGCCTTACGTCTTATTCCCTTCAAAGTCTTTTTATGGGTTCAAAATATTTGATTATATATAAATATACATTATCTTTAATTGTATGTCAATTGTTTTTTGTATTACATATAGATAAAAATTCAATAGTAAAAATTGATTAATATCTTTTAGTCAGCATTGCTCCAGGATAGTAATGATTTAAAATATCCTTATAGGTATAACCGGCAGCGGCCATACCGGCTGCTCCGCTTTGACACATTCCTACACCGTGCCCCCAGCCGCCTCCGTAAAAGATGAAGGCTTCGAGTTCGCCGTTGGGAGCGTATTTTGGTTCAACCATGAACATATTATTGCGGAGACCGCCGAGACGGTAACGGATTGAATCCCCACTGACAACATATTTTCCGGCAGTTCCATGAATCAGTACTTCGCTGATAATTCCGCCCGGACTTCGTTTTGTAATGGTAATGCTTTTGATTTTTCCCAGTTTATTACCCTGCTTTAACCGAAATTCAATTTCTTCGCGAGGGACCCACAGGACCCAACGAAATGCACTGCGAGATGAATATTGTGGTTGTGAACTGTAGGTTTCGGGACGGGTGGTCAACCAGGTTGCCAACTCCTCGGGCCCCCATGGCTCGGTTGGCGAGGTAACCAATTTATCGGGAACTCCTTTAAGATAAGGCCGGTTCATCTTCCAGAGGTCATAACTACTGGCGGAGTACCCACCGTTATTACCTGTATAAAAAGCATTAATTGGTTTATCATTATAAGTTAAAATTATTCCCCGTGTCCCATTAACAGCTGCATTAGTGGTAGCACGCTCGGCAATTACTCCGGTATATACTTGTGAAGACACTGTCGGAAGCAGATCAAAGCCGCGTGAAGCGAAAGAACCCATATTAGCCAGAGTATATGTCCGGGCAGCAACTGCTTGTGATTCAAGTGCTGCTTTTGGCCAGTGGGATGGAATTTCAGCCGGAACAACACCATAGAGGTATTCTTCAATGTTTAACCGATTAACTACGGTAAAACCGGACGGTTTGATGATGAAATCAAAATTTCCCCGGTATCTTCGATCTTGCTGACCGGCCCAAAAAGTACCTTTGCCATAAGCCATGTTATAGATGAGAGTCGTTGTTGCCGGATTATCAAAAGACAACCGTACGGTTGCCGCTGAAGACAGCAGTAATTGACCTTTAGAATTATAGAAATGAATTTTTTTACCGGAGTATTTTACCACAAGATTTTGGGCTTCTCCCGTTTTAGATATCGATTTGCCTAATACTTCAATTTTAAAACGATTGTTGGGTTTTAACCGTAATGTTGTAATATTTTCAGCCAGACCAATTCGGACAATGGGTATTTTATCCCGATCAACCATAATCGGAACAATTTCAGGTATCGGCGATACTGATGGTGTAGGTGTTGGTACTGCTGGCGGATTAAGCCGGTTTGAGTGGTTAGCAACTAAATTTTGTAACGATTGTTCAATCTCTTTATTCCAGGGAGCTAACCGCTTGGCATTTGACAAATAGCGATAAGCAGCCGGATAATTTTCTAAGGCGATGTAAGACTTAGCTAACGGGAAATAAGCACTGGTAAGGTTATGATCTTGGGAGAGTGCTTTCCGATAATATTGTTCAGCTGAACGATACTGTTTAAATTTGTAATAAATATCGCCTAAGATAAGATTGGCTTGAGGATTGAATGGTTCCAGATTTAATGAATTAACCAGAGACTCAATCGCTGCGGTTTCTTTTCCTAAATCAATCAAAGCAGCGCCTTGCCAAAAATATTCAGCCGCGCTTAGATTTTCCCGGTTTTGAGTCAATTCAATAACTAACTGCGGTTTTCCAGCTAAGAAAGCAGTTTGGATCATGTTGAGACGGTATTCGGAGTTTTCAGGATCGGTTTCAAGTAAAATATTCAAGTGTTGCATTGCTTCCTGATAATTTCCGAACTCTCTTAACAGACGGATGACGTCCAATCTTACTCCGACATTATCAGGGCATTGGCGTAGGATTTCCTGAAATTTTTCAAGGCTTTTTGCAGAGTCTTTATAGTAAAGATTTTTGGCTTCAATAATTTCAGGTGTGAAATCAACTGCATTGGCGCGAAATTTAAGCGGAAGATAACTAATTGCAAATAATAATAATAAAATTATTGGTAAGGTAATATGGTATTTTTTCATGACTTCTCCTCGATATTCGAAGTGATAATAATCAAAAATTGATCGTCTATAGACTTAATATTATAAAGGTTATAGACTAAAAATTCAATCGGGGAGAGCGTTTTTACCAATAATAATTGTAGCGTTAAAAGAATAAGATGATCAAACAAGTTCCGGTAAAGCTTAAAAATAAATACCAATCGGACAATGTAGGATTAAAAGTTGGTCTGGTCCGAAACTCGGAATAACACCGTGCTTCCATTGCTGTAACGATCTGATCGGCTTTGAGGAAAGTGTTGAGCAGCAGAGGGTAACAAAACAGAATTAATTTTTGGATGTAGTTTTTTCTCAAAGCAATACAGCGTGACTGCTGCGCGTCGGATATTTCAAGGGCTTGATCGAGAATAACGGGAATTACAACAAAAAGGAGACTAAACATTGTTGCCACTTTAGCTTCGTTGATAAAAGGAAGCGGTTGAAGTAAAGATTGGATAGCGTTTCGAATCGTCGACAGACTGGTTGAACTGATAAAAATATTACAAACCAGAATGATCAGCAAAAGACGCCATCCTAAGGTTAAACTGGATAAAAATCCTTCATAGGTTGGTGTAAATGACCAGATAGTGATGTCTAAAATTGGCTTACCTGGTGTGCTTAAGGTTTGGAATAAAATGATAAACACCATAAATACCAGGAATGATTTAATTTCTTTTAATAAGGATGATAACTGTAATTGGGACAAACTTAGTGCTGTCAGTGTAATAATGGTTAATAGCGCTAACTGGACCGGACTGGAAGCAAACGTGCAAATAATGTTGAAGACCAGCATCCATATTAGTTTGAAACGGGCATCCATTCGGTGGATTACTGAATTTGCCGGATGGTAATGAAAAATATTCAACTCAGCCATGTCATTGATTCAACTCCCCGGTTTTCGCCATAGGGACGTTTAATTCCAAAAGATTCAACCAGATTAATCAATTTTGCAGGGTGATCATCATGAATGATTTGACCGTGTTGCATGATTATTAACCGGTTTGCATGAGCAAGAATTTTCTCTAATTCGTGTGTTACCACTACAATTGTATGACCGTTTTGATGAAGGGAAATAATTTGTTCTAAAACTTGGACGACTCCCGGATAATCAAGCCCGGTGAACGGTTCATCAAAGACTAACAGTTTGGGCAGCATTGCTAAAACACCGGCAATGGCGAGCTTGCGCTTTTGACCGCCTGAAAGCGTATGAGGCCTTTGGTCCGATAATTCGAGCAATTGAACAGCAATCAGCGCTGTAGTCACTCGATCGGTGATTTCGGATTGAGGCAAACCAAGGTTTTCAGGGCCGAAAGCGACATCTTCGGCAACAGTTTGCCCGACAATTTGATTGTTTGAGTCTTGAAAGATAAGACCAACTGTCTTTCTGGCGTTTAATAAATCATGGTTGATGTTGGTACCTTCAATCAATACTTCGCCCTTGGTTGGCGCAAGTAGTCCGTTGAAATGTCGTATTAAGACTGTCTTGCCACTGCCATTAGCGCCGGCAATAATGATAAAATCACCCTTCTGAATGGAAAGGTTGATATCTTTGATAGCGGTAAAGCCATTGGTAAAAGTATGAGTAAGGTTAATAGTTTCTAAGAGCGCCATTATTGTTCTGCCTTTTTGGAATTATTGGGGAGCAATTCCGTAATTATTGGACGTATCATCCGTATTAAGCCAGCGGCAGCAGCTATTTTAATGATATTTCCAATAATAAACGGGTAGAGACCGGCGATTAATGCTTTTTCCCAGGTACCGACAAATTTGGTCTTTAACCAGAATAGTCCGATTGCAAATAATACAATATTACCAATGATTAAGGCGATCAGATCTTTTAAAGTCGACGGTTTGCCTTTCTTGGCAATCAGTCCGATGATGAAAGCGGCTGCCAGGTAGCCGATTAAATAGCCTCCGGTTGGTCCCAGGATTATTTTGTAACCGGAAAGACCCTTGGCAAATACCGGTAATCCGATGATGCCCAGAAATAAGTAAAAAGCAACGCTGATTGGCCCCCAGAGCATTCCCAAGACCAAACCGGCCAGCAAGACAAAGAAATCAGCTAAAACGATTGGTACTTGGGCTAAAGGGATTGTTAAATAACCACCGATGATGATTAACGCGGTAAAAATAGTCGAAAAGACCAGCATTCTCAAGTTTGAAGTGTTGGTTGTTGCCATGTAATGATGCTCCTTTAATAAATTCTAAATCAGTTTATTTAGAATTCTATAGTAATTTTAATAGATTGTCAACTTGATATTTGAAATAAGTTTACAAATAATAAAAACCTGCTTTAATATTAATAAAGCAGGCGTTTATCCAAGGAGATTTATTTTGTGGGTCGAGAATGTAAACCTTGATGTTATATTATATTTAACTTAAAGAGCTTTTGAATTGTGGCTAAATAATGAATTGTTATTCCATTTGAAATACTATTGTTCTGAGCGATATGATTGTTGCAAATGACCTATGATAAAATATCGATGCAAAATGCAGTAGTTCATATGTTATAATTGAACTATGGTTGCGAGAGTGATTCAGATTCAACTTAATATCCCCGGAGCCCTTTCGCTTAAAGATAAGCGGCAAGTGATGCAAAGTTTATTAAGTAAAGTCCGCCAAAAGTTTAATGTGTCGGTGATTGAGTCGGATTTTCAAAACCAGTGGAGCCACGCCGAGCTGGGGCTTGCTTTTTTAGCTGCTAATATGCGGCAGTTGGAGCAGATTGAGCAATCAATCGTCACTTATATTGAAAATAACTATCCGATTGAAATCAATCAGATCCTGGTTACTGAATGTTAAATCTGTTTGAAGCAGGAAAGTTTGGTTAAGTACCGAATTAATGTATAAATATACGATTTAATAATTATTAATATAAGAAAGCGGGCGGGAAGATTGGTTATCTATCGAAAAGCAAAGATGCAGGATGTTGAAGCCTTACATAGTATCATAAATGAATTTGCCGAGAAAGGATTGATGCTGCCACGCTCGCGTAGTAGTCTGTACGAATCATTGCGTGAGTTTACCCTGATTGAAGTTGATGGGACGGTTGTTGGGGCAGGCGCATTACATATTAGTTGGGAAGATCTGGCCGAGATCCGCGCTTTGGCAATCAGAAGCGAACATCAGGGAAAGGGTTTGGGCAAGGAGTTGATTCGGCTCTTGATTCAAGAAGCGCAGGAGCTGGGGATTAATAAAGTTTTTGCCTTGACTTATCAGGTCGAGTTCTTTAAAAAATGTGGTTTTAATGAAGTATCCAAAGAAGCAATGCCACATAAGATTTGGAAAGAGTGTATTAACTGTCCGAAGTTTCCGAACTGTGATGAAGTAGCGGTTGTTAAGGAGATTGTGGAGTAGTTATAGTTTGAACTTTATTGTGTTTGATAGTAATCGTTTTAAAGGGGGCTGTTGCAAAACTAAAAAGCAACGCCTTTTTTTTGGTTTTAATTTACAAAATAATAGTTGCAAAATACAACAGTTTCGTTATACAATTATTTCAGGAGGGATATTATGACAGATGTTAAGAAAGCCAAAGAACTGCGTGAATTGATCCGAGGGCTGGAACGGAAGATTGGGTTGGTTGATAAGAACCAGGTTACCTGCTGTGGAGTGACGATGGCGCAATGTCATGCGTTGGTTGAGATCGGAAGAGCAAAGCAAATAACCTTGAATGAACTGGCTGAACTCTTAGGACTGGATAATAGTACAATGAGCCGTACGGTTAATAACCTGGTGAATGATGGTCTGGTTATTCGGGAAGTTCATCCTGAGGATCGCCGTTATGTTACCATCCGCCTCACCGAAGCGGGACAAAAGATCTTTGCAGGGATTGAAAGCAGTATGGATCTTTATTATCAAAAGGTACTCAAAGAGATTCCGGAAGGAGCAAGGGAAGAGGTATTAAATGGCCTGAACCTGTTATTAACAGCAATAGGTAAAGTTGAGTGTTGTCTTTGATCCAATGGCCTATTATGCAACTGTACGTGAATACTGGAGTCTGGGTGAGAATATCGGAAAAGCGTTTTCGGTTGGGAGCAGTTTATTAAACCGCAAGGAGTGATGGAAAGATGAGTAGCAAGGAATATTTTGATAATGTAGCGGAACAATGGGATAGTATGCGGCAGAATTTTTTCACGACGGCGGTCCGCGAAGCAGCCTTCCGGGTTGCGGGAATTAAAAGCGGTGATCTGGCAGCGGATATTGGCGCCGGAACCGGCTTTATCACTGAAGGGTTATTGCTTAATGGTCTTACGGTGATCGCAGTTGATGAATCAGAGGCGATGCTGGAGGTCTTGCGCTCGAAGTTTTTAGGTAAGGATATCCATTGTTACCAGGGTGAATCGCAACAATTGCCGATTGCTGATGCGACAGTGGATTATGCGTTTGCGAACATGTATCTGCATCATGTAGAATCACCCGGAAAAGCCATCGCCGAAATGGTGCGGATCATCAAACCCGGTGGTAAACTGGTACTGACGGATTTGGACGAACATCCTTATTCATTTCTTAGGGAAGAACATCATGACCGGTGGTTAGGATTTAAACGGGCCGAGATTGTCAAATGGTTTACGGCAAGTGGCTTAAAGGATGTCCGGGTTGATTGTTTAGGACAAAATTGTTGTACCAAATCGGCAAATAATGGTGAGGAAGCAGCAATCAGTATTTTTGTTGCCTCCGGTGTTAAGTGAAATTTTTTAAGGGGCTGATTTTATTGACTAAGAGTGAGATATTAAAAGAATTGATCCTCGCTCCCGAGACATTGGTCGTTCCCGATGCCTACGATCCAATCTCTGCTAAAATCATCGAAGCAGCCGGATTTCAAGCAGTGCAATGTTCCGGGTATAGCTATTCGATCTCCCGGGGTTATCCGAATGAGCTGGATGTCAGCTTAAATGAAAATCTTAATTTTACTAAAAGTATTGTTGACGCGGTTACTTTACCGGTTATGGCTGATGGTGAAGATGGCTATGGTGATGGGGAAGAATTTTGTAATAACTTTAAGCGGTTTCTGCAAACTGGGATTGCAGGAATCAATCTGGAAGACCAAAACCTGTGGGATAAAGCTTCGGGCCAGGTGATCGTTGACGAAGCGGTAATGGTCGAAAAACTCGCTGATGCAATCAGGATTAAACTAGAACTGAATTTACCTGACTTAATAATTAATGCGCGGACTGATGCTTTGAAAGCCTTTGATGATCGCAGTGAGGGTTTAAAAGCGGCGATCTCCAGAGCAAACCGGTATCTGGAGCTTGGGGCGGACCTGGTTTTTGTTACTAATGTAGTGACTTATGAGGAGGCTAAACTATTAGCCAAAGAGATCAACGGACCGCTAAGTATTACTTTGGGAATGTCTTACAATATTGATCAGATTAGTATCAATCAATGCCGGGACCTTGGAATCGCCCGGGTGAGTTTACCGTCATACTTGATTATGGCTTCGATCCAAGCGATGCTTGATTCATTAAGCAGTATTAAGAACAGTGGGGAATTTACGGAGGTTTTGTCTAGGAAAGCAATCTTCTCTGATTTTAACTTGTTAGCAGGATGGTTGCGAAAAAGAGCGAACTAAGTTATTCACTAGTTCTCAAGATAAGATTTGAGCGGGGTTTTAATGTAAGAAGAGGTGTTGTCTTGTTTGCGTTAATCCTATATTTGCTGGCTGTGATTGCGTTGATTGGTTCGTGGGCAAATGATCGCCAGAAAACCGTTGCCGCCTTAATCAAGGCCTGGAAAGCATTTGATACTATTTTACCACAGTTATTGGGAGTATTGGTATTGATCGGGGTATTGCTTGCCTATCTAGATGCACCAACGATTGGCCGGATTTTAGGAAAAGATTCAGGCTGGTGGGGAGTGCTAGTGGCAGCTGTGGTAGGTTCAGTCACTTTAATCCCCGGATTTGTAGCTTTTCCTACTGCAGCAATGCTGTTAAAGAATGGAGCGGGATTAACGCAAATCGCCGCTTTCATCTCCACCCTAATGATGGTTGGCGTAGCGACGATGCCTGTAGAGATTAAGTATTTTGGCAAGAAGGTCGCGGTTTATCGTAATTTAACCGCTTTTGTCTTCTCATTTGTGGTTGCTTGGGTGATTGGGATGGTGGTGCGATGAAAGATCTTCTGAAGCGGTTTCGTTTCTTCCTGGTGATGCTCATGATTTTAATTGGTGTTATGTTGGTTGATCATCCTAAGGAAATTAAAGCACTCGGAATTATGGCTTCAAGTTTGAAGGAGATGTTGCTGGTGATTCCACCGGTATTTATTTTGTTGGGATTGTTAGATGTCTGGGTGCCCAAAGAGACGATGGTCAGGCATATGGGTGAAGGTTCAGGATTGAAAGGAGTTGTCCTGGCTGTTTTGCTTGGTTCGGCTGCGGCCGGTCCGCTATATGGCGCCTTCCCGGTTGCCGGAGTGTTTTTAAAGAAGGGAGTCAGTCTCTCCAATATTTTGATCTTTCTGGGGGCTTGGTCAACAACGAAGATCCCGATGTTTCTCTTTGAATGGACATCCTTAGGTGGGCGTTTTGCTCTAACCAGGCTAGTAGTAGATATTCCTGGGATCATTATAATTGCGTGGTTGATCTGTAAGCTGGTCCCTGAAGCGGAGCAAGCCAGGGTTTATCAGAAGGCTGAAAAGTTATAATCTTCCGGAGGTTTTAGAATTTCATTAGGGCTGATGATAACTGTTAACCTGTCGAAAACTATTTCCGATAAGATGTTGTCGGAATTTTTTATTGTTTTCAAATTAATTCTGTAAAAGTATTCTGAAAGCAACAAAAGTCACTGCAAAATAAAATTAGTTTATAAATGAATGTTCAATTGGGAAATCTAAATGCGTTAGACTAAAAGAGTTTTCGAAAGGAACATTCATATGGAGACAGATAATCGGAGATTAGCCTGGAAGAAGTTCTGGAAGAAGAGATATGGAACCAGAAAAGTCTTGTTTTTGATGATATTAACAGTGGTAATAACCGGGCTTACTGTCGGTGGAATATTATCCGGCAACTATATCAGTAAATTAAAACAAGAGGTTACACCTGATGAGCAACGGCTCAATCCCCTTAAAAATGATCGCCTTTTAAATGCGGCTCAGGCCGGTGATAAATTGTCAGTGGTCCAAATTGCCGAGAAAGTAGGGCCGTCAATTGTTGGCATCCGGACAACGGTACAGGCTCCGGTTGATCAATTATTTGGGGGTGGAGGGAAAAATCGTGCTGAGGGTTCGGGAATTATTATAACAGAACAAGGCTATATTATGACCAATTACCATGTTGTTCAGGCGGCCGATCCGCGGAATAATCCCAAAGGGAAGGTGTTATTGGAAGTATTTTTGCCAGACAAACGTAAAGCAACAGCTACATTTGTCGGAGGAGATTCTTTAAATGATCTGGCAGTTATCAAAGTCAACCTCCGTAATCTGCCGGTAGCCGAATTAGGTGATTCAGATCAGCTTAAAGTCGGTGCTTTGGCGGTGGCGATAGGGAATCCTTTGGGATTGGAGTTTGCCGGTTCGGTTACCAGTGGAGTGATTAGCGCGCTTAACCGGACGATAATGCTACAGGATCGGGAGTTGGAACTGATTCAGACCGATGCTGCGATTAATCCGGGTAACAGTGGCGGTGCTTTGGTTGATGAAAACGGTAAGGTAGTTGGGGTAAATACAATTAAGATCTCCGTCTCTGGAGTAGAAGGATTAGGATTTGCGATTCCAATCAACAACGCAAGGCCAATTGTTGAGGAGTTGATGAAACATGGTTATGTCAGGGGGAGACCTTATATTGGCGTTAGTGGTCAGGAGATTCCCAAGGAGATCGCTAGGCGTTATAATTTGCCGGAAGGGATCTATATTGCCGATGTTACACCGAATACTGGGGCTGCCAAAGCAGGTATCAAGAAAAATGATATTTTAATCAGTATGGCGGGACAACGAATCATGACGATGAGGCAGTTGAATGCTGTTAAAATGCGCTATAAAGCCGGTGATAAGGTAAAAGTGGTTGTAGTTCGTAACAATCGTAAAGTGGGGTTGAATTTAACCTTTTCTGAAGCGCGATAAAAATATTAGTTAGGAGATAAAACCGTTGAAGTTTAAACAACGGTTTTATTTTCATACTTTGTTATACTTATTCTTTAATAAAATAGAAATGATCGCAACAGTCGGCACCTTGCATTAAGGTTTTGGTGCGTCGCAATCCGATTTTTGGATTAAAACCTTCGACAATGTGTGGGTCAGAACAACATGTGTGGTGATATAACCATTCTGTAGCGTTTATTTCGATTGCCAAATCATAGATCGGACACTTGGTACACTTAAATTGTACTCCATCTGGCTTTATTTCATAAGTGAATTCAAAACCTTTAGCCCGCAACGGTTCCCATAATAAACTGATTAGATCTTCAATTGAATTTTTGCCAGTTTGAATAGCGATATTACTCCACTCCCGGTGTGCTTTTTCTGCTTCAACCTGTTCAAAAACCTCGGCCACCTTCGGACCAAAAGATTCTCTAAAAGCATTAAAGAGGTCCACTTTATCTTGAGTGTGATATCGGTTTAGCCAAGTAATTCGTTGGATAAGTGATTCTGGCGTGTTATTGGTTTGATTCATCATCTAATTCCTCCCCAAATTATTCAATTAAGATCTATTTTACTTGAGAAGGAATAATTGTTCATTTACATATGTTGATAGATTTACGAATTCGGCTTAATTGCGTGGGAGTTATTCCTAAATAGGAAGCTATTAGATGTTGGGGAATTAAAGCTTCAACCTTGCCGTACTCTTTTTTAAATTGGAGGTAGCGTTCTTTGGAATCGGTTGTTGCGAATGATTCAATTCGTTGATGGATTTCATTTACTCTGTTTTCAATGCCTTTTCTGCACGATAATTCAAAATCCGGGTTTTCGAGACAGAGTTGTTGGATATCGGAGTATTTTGCTTCCGCGACAATACTGTCGGTAATTGCTTGGAGGTTTATAGCACTTTCTAGTTTGGGATCGAATGTTGCAAGTAAAAAGTTATTTGGTTGAATAAAGTCCTTAGTAAAAATTGTACCATCATCTTTATAGAGATACATATAAAATAAACCTTCAATAATAAACCCAATTTTGTCACATGTTTCTCCGGCATGGGCAAAAAATGTTTTTCGGTGGTAAGACTTTGTTTTAAATAGTTTAAAAGTTGTTCGATTAGATCTTCTCGCAGTTGAAGTTTGATTAAATAGGTTTTTAAAATGTTTTTATTATTGATCATGGTCTTTAAATTCCTTTTCAGACTGGAATGGTCAGTGGATTAATTATAGCATGCTTGATTGACAGGACAAAGCAAAACATTTTTATTAACCTTAGTTGTAGTATAGACACTAGAAAATGATGATGATAAAATGAAGACAATTGTAGTAGGTAATTTGAGGTGAGTTAATGGAACAAGAATTGCGCTTGCAACCATTTTTAAAATGGGCCGGAGGTAAACGGCAACTCCTGTCAAGCATTAGAGCATATCTTCCGAAACAGTTTGCAACTTATTATGAACCATTTGTCGGTGCAGGTGCATTGTTGTTTGATATCCGTCCTGAAAAGGCGGTTATTAATGATCTTAATTCGGAATTGATCAATTGTTATCGAATTATCAAGGAAAATCTCGATGAATTGTTGATTGATTTGGCGAAACACTGTAATGATGTTGATTATTATTATCAAATTCGTGACTTGGACCGGCAACCTCAATTCAACGGGATGTCGGCAGTTGAGCGTGCTTCACGGATTATTTATTTAAATAAAACCTGCTATAATGGATTGTTCCGGGTCAATAGTGAGGGGCAATATAATGTGCCTTTTGGAAGATATAAAAACCCGAGAATAGTTGATGAAGGTTTGCTTAGGTCAATAAGTAGTTATCTCAATCAGAATGATATAAAGATTTTGAATACTGATTTTGCGGAAGCGACGGGGGAAGCGCAAGCAGGGGACTTTATTTATTTTGATCCGCCGTATGACCCGGTTTCGAATACGGCTTCGTTTACTGGTTACAATTTAAGTGGTTTCGGCAGAGAAGAGCAGGTACGGTTGCGGGATCATTTTAAGACTTTAGATCAAAAGGGTTGTTTCGTATTGTTGAGTAATTCGGCAACGGAATTTATCTATGAATTATACCGGAACTATAAGATTGTGACCGTCACCGCCAATCGGGCGATTAATTCCAAAGCGGACGGTAGAGGCAAGGTTGCCGAAGTTTTAATCATGAATTATTGAGATGGAAAACATCGCTTTAATAGTGTTCTTATTTGTTTTGCTCGACAAGAATTAATTGAATATATGATAATAACAAACATCGAGTTTATTTGGGACTTATCGTTGTTCAGGTTTATTTCGATTATGGAGATTATAATAATGCAGAAAAATATTTGGGATTTGAAAAAGATTCTGATCATTAATTTGGTTCTGGGAATTTTTATAGTAGTTAATTTGATTGTTGCTGCTGCTAATCAAAATAATTTAATTGAGGATGATAAACGGATGAATAACACAAATGAAGTTATAACCACTTTGCAATATGAAGGAGTGATTTTGACCGACCCGCGTGTATGTGACTGGATACCATCGGAAGCATTAGTTGCAGAATTTGAGGAGGGGTTGGTCCAATTTTTAGCTCAAATAAACAATGCCGGACATAGTCAGACGAGTGAACGTGATGCCGAGAAACTTCAATTTGTGCTTGCTAACCTCCCAAATTACAAACGGCAATATATGGGGAAGATTATTGACGGGAGAAAGGTGCTCTACTGTAATTTCCTAACTTTATTAGATGATCAGATGCGTGATAACTGGATAAAAAACTATCTGGTGATACATGATGGTGGAGCTTATTTCTTTAATGTTATGTATGATATTCAGACAAAAGTGGTTTTTGATCTGATGATTAATGGCGAAGCATAATCGCTATTACTAAAACAACCTAAGCTGCTGTTGTGAGAACGATTCTGCATCTTTGACCCTGCCGTAAATCTTCATGTTTTTTTACTTGTTTCGCTAACTCCGCCCCAATTAAACTTGATAATTGTAATCGTGACATATTTCTATATGTCTTTTAGCGTTAATCCATTCGATTTAATGGTCCAGGTTTAATCTATCTTCTTACAAAGACTAACCCTCGAGACAACCAGCTTTAAATTCTTAAAGTCTTTTCTTAATCCCTCCCCTTAGATTCCAAAACAGTATGAATTAATAATTAGATTTAAACGGAATCCACCCTAGATGTTAACTATACGTTATATTTATGTCAGTTACTTGAAAAACAGCAGGGTGTTAAGTATAATGAGTTTAATCGATTAATCACTTAGGATTTGATGTTTTAAACAAAATGCCATTGCTTTATACCGAGAATATGTTCTGACGAAATAATGACACAAACATAACATTTGGAGGGTAAAATGAGAAGAATAATAATTAATTTATGGCTTGTTACATTGATCTTAATGGTGTCAAATCTTGTTGGTTTAAGTATTGACGCTGCTCCAAAAGTAGAGCTAAATATTTCAGCAGCTGCAAGTTTAACCGACGCTCTGGTCAAAATTGGCAAGACGTATGAGAGTAAACACCAAAACATTAAATTAAATTTCAATTTTGGTTCATCAGGATCATTACAAGCCCAAATCGAAAACGGTGCTCCGGTTGATGTTTTTATTTCAGCGTCGGAGAAAGAGATGGATCGCTTGGAATCAAAAAAACTCTTAAGACAAGGGACCAGAACCAACTTGTTAAAGAATCAATTGGTATTGATTGTGTCTGTTGGATCAAAGAATAAGATTAAAAGTTTTGAAGATTTGGTCTCTGATGCTGTTCAACGGATCGCCCTCGGGGCTTCCGAATCGGTTCCGGCAGGTCAATACGCCTACCAGTGTTTGAGTAAATTAGGTATTTGGGCTCGGGTTACTCAAAAAGTGATCTATGGGACTAATGTCCGTGCAGTTTTGACATATGTTGAATCCGGTAATGTTGATGCGGGGATTGTCTATTTTTCGGATACGGTTGTCAGCGATAAGGTAAAAATTGTTGCGGTTGCCGCGCCTGATTGGCATCAGCCGATCATCTATCCGGTGGCGATAATTGCTACTACCAAGAAGTATCAGGAAGCACAGAGATTCTTAAAGGCTTTACAGGCTGATGAGAGCAAACGGGTATTTGAAGAGTATGGGTTTAAGGTTGCCTGGTGATGGAGGCTGATTGCTGTGGACTGGATACCGGTTATACTTTCGTTGAAGATTGCCGGTCTTTCACTGGGGATTGTTCTGTTAGTCGGAATACCAATCGCCTTTTTGATGGCCCGGCGTGACTTCATTGGCAAGTCGATTGTCGAATCTTTATTGACATTACCATTGGTGATGCCACCGGTTGTTACCGGTTTTATCCTGCTTTATCTAATTGGCCGGAGGGGATTGATCGGTACCTTCCTTTATGAACAATTCGGGATTCAGCTGATCTTTACATCAGGTGCAGCGGTGTTGGCGGCAGCAACGGTCGCTTTTCCACTGATGTATCAAAGTGCCAAGGCGGCTTTTCTAAGTGTTGACCGGAAAATGGAGGAAGTGGCGCGGACTCTCAATGCTAATGAAATAAAGATCTTTGTGACGGTTACTTTGCCGGCAGCATTTCCGGGTATAATCTCGGGAGTGGTCCTGGCTTTTGCCCGGGCTTTGGGTGAGTTTGGAGCAACAGCGATGATTGCCGGGAATATCCCTGGAAAGACGCAAACGATTCCCATCGCGATCTTTTTTGCTGCCGAGAGTAACGAGATTGCGAAAGCCGGTCTGTATGCGTTGATAATCAGTTTGGTTACGTTTGGTTTAATATACGGGGTCAACCATTGGCTGAAACAACAGACTTAAGTGAGGATGATTAGAAATGCTTGATGTCGCAATTAAAAAACAGCTACCGGAGTTTCTGCTGCGAGTGGAGTTTAAGTTTAATAATGGTATTTTGGTGCTTTTCGGGCCGTCTGGTTGTGGGAAAACCACCTTGTTGAGGTGTATTGCCGGTCTGACTAGTCCGGATTGGGGGCAAATCTCTCACGATAACCGGGTACTTTTTTCATCGGAATTAAAAGTGAACTTAAAACCGCAACAACGTAGGATTGGATTGATGTTTCAAGATTATGCCCTCTTTAAACATATGGATGTTGAACATAATATTTTATATGGTGCTCCAAAAGGGAGTTCGTTGGTTGCGAAGACCTATCCTAAAATTTTGGAATTGTTTCAATTGAGTCCTTTGTTGAAACGTACTCCGGGACAACTTTCAGGTGGTGAACAACAACGGGTCGCTTTGGCGCGGGCGTTGATGGCCGAGCCGAAGATGTTATTGCTTGATGAACCGTTGTCAGCTTTAGATGGTGGCATCCGGAGGCAACTCCAAGATGAACTGATTGCCGTGCAACAGATTTGGCGAATCCCGATCGTTGTGGTTACCCATGATTGGCAGGAGGCCCAGAAGCTGGCTCGACAGATTATCTTTATGGAGCAGGGGAAAATAAAGATAGCTTGATTAATTGATTATTTCTAATTGTTAAATTTAGTTCAGATTTACTTAAGAATTCTTTGGCAATAATTAAGCTTTCATATGTTGTTAGTCGTATCTGAACTTCTTACAATGTAATTACACTAAAAACATATGAAAGGAATCATAGTTATGAAAAGAAAAAACCGACTATTGTTGTTGATGACGATGCTGATGGTAATTTTAGCATCAGTAGGATGTGGAAATTCAAAGCCAAAGAAAAACCAGGTATTTGGTGGCTCAATTGAAGGAGTTTGGCAGTCTGAGGGTTATGGATTGGTCGTTGAGCTGGCTGCAGGTAAAGTTAGTGTTTATGAAACAACCGCAATCAGTGGGATTAAGAAATATGAAGGTACCTACTCAAACAATACAATCCGGATTGACGATTTACAATTAAATGTTGGCATAAGTAATGGCAAATTGGTAGTTCAAAATGACGATCTTGGTGTTTACTATCGCGCCAGACGGATTAAAGAATTACCCCAAACCTGTCAGAATGGCGGAATGAAGGATGCTTTGGATCCAATTACTAACTTTGAGGTGTTTTGGCATACCTTTAATGAACATTACGCCTTCTTTCGATTACGGGGAGTTAATTGGAAATCCCAATACCAGTTATTCCGTCCCCGGGTTAATAATAATACTTCCCAAGAAGAGTTGTTAGCGATCTTTGCCGAGATGATAAGGCCATTAGCAGATCCGCATGTTACTATTAATGGGCTTGATGAAGAGATCCGTTTTGGTATTGATGAAGCTGTTTTAATGCAGGGGCATGCTTTGATCCGTTCGCAGAGTGATATGATCAAGGTGGGCAGGACCGGAATGTTAGCTTACCAACATTTCAGTGATGATATCGGTTTGGTTGCGATGCTGGGGATGTTCGGTTATTCTGATCAGTCAACCGTAGAAGCCCAGGATGAAGCTTTTGATAAGGTGCTCAATGCCTTCAGTGATAAGAGAGCGATCATTATCGATCTGCGTTATAATGTGGGTGGATTGGATCCGGTTGCGAAAGCAGTAGCAAGTCGTTTTATAGATCAAAAAAGATTGGCCTATAGCAAACAGGCGCGAAATGGTAATGATTATACTCCGCTGCAGCGCCACTATATTGAACCACAAGGTCCCCAACAGTTCGAAGGGAAGGTAGTGCTCTTAACCAGCCGTAATACGGTAAGCGCCGGGGAGATTTTTGTAATGATGATGAAGGAACTTCCTAATGTAACTGTGATCGGTGAAGCTACCTGTGGCGCTCATTCGGATGTATTGGAAAGAAGACTACCTAATGGCTGGCAAATTGGATTGTCGAATGAAAGATATTATACTGCGAAAGGTGAAATCTGTGAGAAGCGAGGGTTAAAACCGGATATCGAGATTCCATTTAACTTTGGTGAAATAGTGCGAGGGAATGATCGGATTTTAAAAGCGGCGGTTGAGTATGTGAATAATAATTAGTAATTAAAGTAGCCAATTTTTTATAAGTTAGGAGAAAGTTTTTCAGGCTCCTATTATAGCTAAACTAAAACTTTTATTGTAGTAAGATCTGGAACTTTGAGGGTTGTCCGGTCTTACGTAATATGCGCACCCCTCAAAACTCCCACCGTTGGGGACGGAGATGTGTCCCCAACCCCCTTCATTTTTCTGACTCAATCCGAAGAAATAAAAAGACGTAATTACCTCTGATGTAAGGGTTTGACATCATTCAATAGCTTTTCAATATCAGCTTTCTTCACTTTGGATTTGCCCACAACTTTATAAATAGGTAGTTGTCCGGATTTTGACCAGCGGTAAATGGTGGTCCGGTTAACGCCTAATATTTTAGCTGCTTCGTTAATACTAACCCATTCTTCCATTATAATTCCCTCTTTTCACCAATTACTATAACATAATTCAAATTTTGTTGCAATTAGCTGGCATTTTATAGCACATATTGCAACATATGCAACATAATGCTACAATGTACTAAATAGAAAAATTTGTAAGGAGTCTGGTTTGATGCCCGTTACTTCCATTAACATCTATACCCTCAAACAAGTAAAACAAAACCGCCGTCGTTATGAGGTGGAGGATTGTAATATTACCTGTCCGCTTGCCTGTTATAATGCGATTCAGAAACTGCTTGACCTGAAGTCTGCACCGCAGGAGACTTTTGGGATCGTCTCATTGAATACAAAAAATAAGATTGCGGGGTTACATATTATTGCCATCGGCAATCTAAACTCTGCCAATATTGAACCTGCCGAAGTATTTAAAGCTGCTTTTCTGAATAATGCTTATGCGATAATTGCTTTTCATAATCATCCATCGGGGGATCTTACACCCAGTATGGCTGATCTTGAAATAACCCAAAGACTGAAAAAAGCTGGAGAGTTGTTAAATATCCGGTTGCTGGATCATTTAATAATCGGTGAAAGTGGATATCTGAGCCTGAGGGAGAAACATAAAGAGAAAATATGCTGGATTTCCTAAACCAATTAAACAATACAACAGATTCGTGATCAGTAGTATTATTTTGATAGCCTGATAGTTGAATTATTAATCTTAATTTAGCTGTTTGGATTTACTGTATTGCTGTAATTTTAAATAACCCCAGGTTGCGATTGGGAACCAAATGATAAAAGGGATGATTGAACTGATTAATCCATGAGCAAGGAATAAAACACCGAGTTTGGTAACCATTTGGCAAAACAATACACTGTAAATAATGCCCATGAGAGTGTAAAGGCAGATGTATAATTTTTTATGGGGTAAAAAGTAGAAGTAGATCATGAAAAATATGGTCCAGGATATCGGAGCCATAAAATGAATTCCCATCAACCCAAACTCTTCATATTGGATGTATCCAAATTCATCAATCAGATTGCCGATCGTGACAACCAGAATATCAAATACACCACCAAAGATCAGTCCGTAGATAAATAGACGACGAATTTCAGCTTTTGGCACGACTTTGATCAGAATTAAAGCAAAAATGCTGGTATAAAGGAAAGGAATGTATTTCACAGGAATAATGAGGATCACCCCGATCTTTTTTTAGTTTGACCATTTTTCTCGTTTTTATGTGGTACAGAATCTTTGAGAAGGATCAAAAAGTAAAAAACAAACAGGTTTTGGTAGAATATTAAAGAACGGATTTTTGGGTAGAATACTTTTTATCTAGTTGAGCAGTCTAACTGGATAAATAGTTTTGGTAGTAAATAGCCAATTACTTTCAATCCATGGTAGGTGAAAAGGTTTGAAACGTAAAATTCTGCCGGTACTGTTACTGTTTATTGGATTGGTGTATTTAAACAACACTTCCTTATTGGTTAAGACCTCGAAACGAAAACCATGGCTGTTGGCTCATCGTGGGGTCCATCAAACATTCAGGATGGAGGAATTAACCAACGAAACATGTACGGCTCAAAGAATTTATCCTCCCGAGCATGAATTTTTAGAAAATACTATCCCGTCAATGGAGGCAGCCTTTGCAGCGGGAGCAGATGTTGTTGAGTTTGATGTCCATTTGACTAAAGATGGACAATTTGCAGTCTTTCATGATTGGACTCTGGATTGCCGGACTGACGGGCAGGGTGTAACCAGAGAAAAAACAATGGCTGAGTTGAAACAGTTGGATGTTGGGTATGGTTATACTGCCGATAACGGCCGGACATATCCGTTCCGGGGTAAAGGGATTGGACTAATGCCGTCGTTAGATGAGGTGTTAACCCGATTTCCCGACCGTTCATTACTGATCCATATTAAGAGTAATGATCCGGTTGAAGGAAAGGTTCTGGCTCAAGTATTGGGGGAATTATCTGAAACGCGACTTGAACGGTTGGCGGTTTATGGGGGCGATCGGCCAATTGCTGAGTTACAAAAAGCACTTCCGCAGCTTCGTGTTATGTCGAAAGCTACGTTGAAAAAAGCATTGTTGTCTTACATGGCGTTTGGATGGACCGGTTATGTTCCGGCGACGTGTCGCAATACCCAAGTTCATATTCCGGAGCAGATTGCTCCCTGGTTATGGGGATGGCCGGGACGTTTTCTGGAACGGATGGATAGAGCAAATACTAGAGTTATTTTAGTAGCCGGAGCAGGTGATTTTTCAAGAGGGTTTGATGAAACTGAAGATTTTAAAAGAATACCGGCAGCATATTGGGGCGGGATTTGGACCAATCGAATTGAGCGGGTTGGAACTTTAAATAAAAATAAAATAAAATAGCGTGATAACAGTAGTAAACAGAAGTTAATCCCAATTAAATATGAAATATGCGATCAGTTTTTAGCAGGAAACACTGTAAATAATCTTTTGATGTTGGTATAATAAGAATACGGGATTATGTTTGTGGGGTAGGTGTACTTTATGAATACTAAAAGACAGGAAGAACGAATTGCTGCATACTCCAAGATCGCTGAAGAGTATCATAAGCAATTCACCACGGAATTACAGAAGAAACCTTTAGACCGAAAAATTTACGACCTATTTTTTGACAGAGTAGTTAATACCGGTAAAGTTCTCGAAATTGGTTGCGGACCGGGACAGATCAGTAATTATTTATGGATGAGAGGGTTAGACATCACCGGAGTTGATATTTCCCCAGAGATGGTTGAAGTAGCAACCAAGTATAATAGTAACATTGAATTTGTTACCGGTAATGTTTTTGAATTGAAGTTTTTTGATAATTCAATTCATGGAGTGGTAGCTCCGTTTTTGATTGTTAACTTTGATCTTGAGGAAGTTACGGAAGCATTTAAGGAGATTCACCGTATCTTGGTTCAAGAAGGTGTTTTTTTGGTGACCTTCCATGTTGGTAATGATGAAAAAGTTGTCATCAATGATTATCTTGAAGCTGGCAATAAGTTGACCTTTACACATTTTAGAGTTAAGACTATTAAAGATCTACTGACCAAAATCGGATTTACAATTACTGAGACGATTGTTAAAGAACCCTATGAAGGTGAAAAAACAATTCGGGCCTTTATTTTTGCGAAGAAGTGATCAATATGGTTTTACCAAAAGTAAAGCTGACGAATAGGATTCGTCAGTTTTTTTAATACTCTTAAAATGTCAGGTGAGGATCCGGATTTTTTCAATCCGGTTGCGTTCAATATTTTCAATAATAAATTTGATATTTTTATACTTAATCGACTCGCCTTTTTTTGGAAGCCGGCCGAATTGTCCAAGAACAAAGCCGCCAATTGAATCGAAATCTTCAGTTTGGATGTTGATACCGATCAGTTCGTTGACTAAATCGATTTTAGCGCTGCCTTCAACAATATATTCATTTTCTTTAATTACATTAATCTCTTTTTCCTGATTGTCGTCATATTCATCTTCGATGTCGCCGACAATCTCTTCTACTAAATCTTCAATTGTCATGATGCCTGCCGTTCCACCATATTCATCTAAGACAATCGCCATTGGTGTTCGATTGGAGCGCATTTCTTTAAATATTTCAGCAGTTCTCTTAAATTCATAGGTGAAAAATGGTTTACGCAAATACTTTCTAATGTCAAAATTCTCTTTACAGGCGTTATGTAAGAATAGATCTTTAATCGATAAGATTCCAATGATGTTGTCAATGGTATCCTGATAGACCGGTATCCGCGAAAATTGTTCGCTTTTAAATAAATTAATAATCTCTTCATAGGTCGAATTTACTTCAATAGCGACCATCTCCGTTCGGGGAATCATCACATCTTGGGCTTGTGAATCGCCAAATTCAAATACATTGTAAATCATCTGCTTTTCTTCGCCTTCGAGGACCCCTTCCTCATGCCCGACATGGACCATCGTCTTTAACTCTTCTTCGGTAATAAATGGTTGTTCTTGGTTGATTTTCTTACCAAAGATTCTGAGGATTAAATTGGTTAAAAGCATCAGGATGGTGATGACCGGACTGAATACTTTAGTCAAAACAGCAATTATTTTGGCGACTCTTAAGGAGACTTGTTCCGAATATTCTGCCGCTAAAGCTTTAGGCGTAATTTCACCAAAGATTAGGATTAAGAGAGTCATTATCCCTGTGGCGAATCCAACGCCTGTAGCACCCAAATACCGGATTGCAAGGGAAGTTGCTAAAGCAGAAGCGCTGATGTTTACAATATTATTGCCTACCAGAATCGTACTCAGTAACTTACTTGGATTATCAACTAATTTGCTGATAGTTTCAGCACCTTCAATCTTTTCCTCCAGCATCTGACGAATTCTAATTTTACTTAAAGACATCAATGCAGTTTCGGAAGCTGAAAAAAAACTCGATAATAAGAGGAGTATTAGTAAAGAGAGTAATTGCCAGATGTCACTTGAATCCAAAACGAGAACACATCCTTCGATAATTTCTTGGTTATATTATAACATAATCTATAAAAAAATTAGCATTACCACAGTAAAATTAAGTATAACTAAAGGGTTATCCTGAAATTTGGCCATTCGTTGATGCTCGTTTCGTTTAATTGCTAAAGAATTGAATCTATAATATAATTCAAGTAATCATCTTAATCATTTTTGCTTTATAAATGTTCAAAGGCATTGCAGTTATGTTGATTCGTTCAACTAAATTATTAATTAATTTAATGGTAATGATTGTTTTGTGGTTAAATTATAAATATAGTAGTTTGCAGGAGGGTGTTTCATTTGGATGAGATTGACCAATTGATCGAATTGGCTGACAGTCTGTTTGCGGAGGGAGAGGCTAAAAGCGAAGTTAACTTTGCGGCCGCTTTAGCAGTGTTTCGACAGGGAATTAGTTCTTTGCTTAATGCTTTTTTAATCGATAATGAAGCGACAGTTTCCAAACAGGCTACCCTACGGGAGTTGTTCATGAACTGTTTGGAGTTGGAACCGGAGTTTGAAGCAATTGAAGCGGAAGTGGACTGGGTTGAAAATCCGGAATCTGATGATTGCGAGGAGCTGGTTGATAAGGTTAATGAGATTTGGGACTTTGTAATTGATTTATTATAAAGAATAAATCTAAAAAATTACCGATAAAAAAGGAAAATTATAACATTAAACCGAAATATAACCAACCAAGGATAAATCTAACAATTAATTATCTGTTGGTTATTACAAAAATAGTTGGGGTGTTTATTTGATGAGACAACTAATTTTGTTCATTTTCGGTTTTTTTGTTATCAGTTATCCTTGCCAAGCAGCAACTTCATTTGCTGTTGAAGAGATCATTCTTAATGCGAGTGGTGGAGAAAGCAAAGAGTTTAAGCAATCTTTGATTGTAGATTCGTATAGTAATCTGGAATGGTTAGAACTAGATTCGGCGCTGAAGCTATATTTGGATGCCAATGAAAGCAGTTATCGTTATCTGAAACTAAATCTCCGGCTTCCGGAGTATTTGCCTTTGTTAAAGTTGAACACTGATTATCAATGGAATGAAAAATATGAAGTCTTTGAGTATGGATTTGATTTTAATTGGAAACCTTTTAAAGGATTTAAGCTGAATTTGGGTGTTAATTCAGGCGCTAAAGATGTTTTTCCCGGTGAAAACGACCGGTATATCAATCATTGGGATGAAGAAAGACTAAATTTGAGTTACAATAATAGTGGTTGGTTTTATAAATTTAAGCTTACTCATCTTGAAAAAAAATATCCCCATGCAAGTTACTATAGTTCGGAAAAGTTCAACCTCCGGCAAGAGATCTACTCCGATGTTAACTCCAAATTGCGGTTGGGAATTATTTATCAGGAGTGGACAGCTGATTATCCCTGGGATACAAGTCTAACACGTGATTATTGGAAAGAGGAGTGGGAACTTACTGGAAGATACCGGCAAGCCAAAGATTTTTACTGGAAGTGGAGTTGTTACAGTAAGGCCTGGGATCAGGGGTTTGATCCTTATTTGGATAGCCGGGGTTATTCACTGGAAGCTAATTGGTGGCAGCGTAAGGTTTATAATATTGCACTTAAGTATTCATATGCCGAACTGGACTATTATTCAGCTGCCAAAATTTATAGTGATGAAGAAGAGGAGTATCTTGAAGAAGATTTAAAAAGCCGTACCGAGCAAAGACTGGGTTTAAATTTCCGAAGATTTGTCGGTGATTTTGAATTTGGGATCAAGGTCGATCTTCTTGATAAAGATTATTGCTCGGAGAGCGTTGCTGACACTTTGACCTGGGGCTTAACAACCAGTTGTAAATGGCAGCGGGATAATTTCAAAACACAACTGACACTTGGCCCGTTCAATAATAATGATACCAACTCAACCTACCAATTGAAACTGAGTTATAATTTCAAATAAAAGGTTGCTCCTGGAGGTGTTGCAAGGTGATTTGCGGTGGCGCACTACTACCACATCCCCCGATTATGGTGGATGGTATTGGTAAACCTGATGATTTAAGCAAAGTCCGGCAAACAAGGGAAGCTGTTGGGGAGATTGACCGGATTTTTGCAGAGCTTAGACCTGATACTCTGGTAATATTAACTCCGCATGGGACAGTTTATTCGGATGCAATCATCATCTATGAGGATTCAAAGTTAACCGGAAGTTTAAGACGTTTTGGCTTATCCCGGTCTTTTTGTTGGGAAAATGATCTGGAACTGGCGGAAGCGATCACCAAAATCAGTAATGAAGCAGGTTTACCGGTGCATCTGCTCGATTATGATGTTGTATCGCAAGGGCGCGGAGGTGAGGTGCTGGATCATGGCGTTTTAGTACCGTTATCGTTTTTTGATCCTGATTGGGTGACCGGGGTGAAGCTGGTAGTGATCCCGACCAGATTTTTGCCGTTTGAAGAATTATACCGTTTTGGTAAGATTATTGACGAAGCAGCCGAAGCAGTTGACCGCAGAGTTGCTGTAATTGCCAGTGGGGATTTATCGCATTGTCTTCAGGACGGTGCTCCGGTACGCTACAATCCGAAAGGGGCGGAGTTTGACCGTCAAGTGGTAAACTTGTTAAATAATGCGGCAGTTGAGGACTTTTTTAACTTTGATCCAGTATTATTGGAACAAGCAGCCGAATGTGGTTTTCGCAGTATCATTATGTTGCTTGGCGCGTTTGATTCCTGTCTGATCAAGAGCAAAGTTCACAGTTATGAAGGCCCTTTTGGAGTTGGATATGCCGTAGCTTCACTGTTGCCTCAAGGTCCGAAAGCCGGTTTAATTGAGAAACTGTTTAACCGGAGAAGGCAGCAGATTGAAACACGGCGGGAGCATGAATCGCCATTGGTCAGCTATGCCCGCGGTGTAGTCGAATCTTACGTTAAGAAATTACCAGTGAGCGAAGTTGCCGGGTTAGAGCAATATAAGCAGGAACGGGCCGGTGTCTTTGTCTCGATCAAGAAATACGGCCAGTTACGCGGGTGTATCGGGACCATCGAGCCAACTCAGGAGAATGTGGTTTTAGAAGTCAGGCAGAATGCAATCTCTGCAGCTACCAGGGATCCAAGGTTCGATCCGGTTACTGAAGATGAGTTGACCGAACTGATCTATAGTGTTGATATCCTGAAACCGCCTGAGAAGATCAGCGGTATTGCGGAATTAGATCCCAAACACTACGGGGTGATTGTCACTCAAGGTAAGCGGCGGGGACTATTACTGCCTAATTTAGAAGGGATTGATACCAGAGAGGAACAGGTGGCAATTGCCAAACGTAAAGCAGGGATCAGTCAAGATGACGACGTTGAACTGGAACGTTTTGAAGTGATTCGTTATCAGTAGATTAGTTATTATTATTTCTAAAAGGATGATCAGATGACGGAGGCTAAGTATTACGAGCCAGGTGATAATCTTCTAATTTGTAAGCTTTGCCCTCATGAGTGCCGGATCGGCGAAGGACAGACAGGATTTTGCAGGGTACGCAGGAATGAAGCAGGTAAATTAGTTTCATCCAATTACGGTTTGGTTACGGCGCTTGCTTTGGACCCGATTGAGAAGAAACCGTTGTATCATTTTTATCCCGGTAAAAAGATTTTGTCAGTAGGGACGAGCGGTTGCAATCTGGCCTGTCGGTTCTGCCAAAACTGGTCGATCTCCCAGACTGTTGCTTCCGCCAAACCGATTACTGCTCAAGAATTGCTGGCAATAGCCGTCCAGACTCGTGAAGAGGAAGATAATCTTGGACTTGCCTACACATATTCCGAACCGTTAGTCTGGTTTGAATTTTTATTGGATATCATGCCGTTGGTCAAGACAGCCGGCTTGAAGAATGTTTTGGTAACCAATGCTCATTTACAGGTTGCTCCGTGGCAGACGTTGCTTGAGTGGGTTGATGCTGCCAATATCGATTTAAAAGGTTTTGATCACGGTTTTTACCGGCGTTTATGCCGGGGGCAACTTGATCCGGTCTTAAAAAACATTGAGTTGGCTGCCGAACAGATCCATCTTGAATTAACAACCCTGATTATTCCTGGGGAGAATGACCACCCGCAACAGCTTGAAGCGTTGGCCAAATGGGTTGCAGCTGTTAACCCGGCAATTCCCTTACACTTATCGCGTTATTTTCCCAACTATCAGCTGGCTAAACCTCCGACACCGGAGCAGACAATGCTGGAGGCTTATGAGATCTGTAAACAACATTTGCAGTATGTTTATCTTGGTAATCTGGAAGTGACCAATAATACCTGCTGCCCTGAATGTGGAACGGTCCTTATTGAACGCAACCGTTTTCGGGTCCAGAGTTTCATTAGCGCTGATCGTCTTTGTCCCGGTTGTAACAGAAAAATAACTTTTTTATGGCAGGATTAACCGGAAAGAAAGCGAACTGATGTTAATATAAAAATTTATTTTTATTGTTATATTTTGGAGTAAAAGATGTTTTTCAAAGAATTACTTAAAATTGATCCATTAACCCCCTATTTTCAGGGGGTAATTATATATTTTAGAGGAAAACGTCCAAGAAATTTATCGAAGTTAAAGGTGATTCAGCAGTGAAGGTAACAATTGCACAATTAAACCCGATTGTTGGCGATATCAAAGGAAACAAACAACTGATCATGCAAGCGATTGCTGATTATGCCAACCAGAGTGATCTAATCGTCTTTTCAGAATTGTTTTTAGTTGGTTATCCTCCCAAAGACTTGGTTGACCGCAGTTGGTTTATTGCCAGGAGTGAAGCTGCGATTGCCGAAATAGTTGATTTTTCGAAAAATTATCCGGATACCGGGATTATCTTTGGAGCTCCGGTGCCTACCAATACTTCAGTTGGTAAGGGCATATCCAACTCGGCGCTCTTTATCCATAACGGTCAAATTATCTTAAACCAACCGAAATCATTGTTACCTACTTATGATGTCTTTGATGAAGCCCGTCATTTTGATCCGGCTGAGAAACCGGAGCTGATCAGGTTTAAGGGCGAGATGATCGGATTATCAGTTTGTGAAGATGCCTGGAACGATCCGCAATTGTTACCATACCAAAGGCTCTATGCGTTTGATCCGATTACGGAGATGGTTCAGGCCGGAGCAGCGATGATTATTAATATTTCGGCATCGCCATTTTATTTGGAAAAAGAACAGTTGCGTTACAAATTGATCAGTAATCATTCCCAAAAACATCAGATTCCGTTTATATTTGTCAACCAGGTTGGCGGGAATGACGAATTGATCTTTGATGGTGGCAGTATGGTTTTTGACAAGACCGGAGCTCCGATTTATATTGCTCCTTTTTTCGAGGAGAGTGTTGTAACAGTTGATACTCAAGTGGCAGGAAATGACCGTAATTATTCACCCTTGGACAAAATTGAATCTTTATATCAGGCGTTAGTCCTTGGGACGCGGGATTACTTCAGAAAATGCGGTTTTACCAAGGCAGTGATTGGGCTGTCAGGTGGGATTGATTCGGCACTAACCTGTTGTATTGCTGTTGCGGCATTGGGAGCCGAAAATGTTAAAGGAGTTACAATGCCATCGCCTTATTCTTCGGTGGGAAGCGTTGAAGATTCAAGACTATTAGCTGCCAATCTGGGGATTGAGTTTGATGTCATTCCAATCAACAATATTTTACAGAGTTACTTGGAAACATTAGCCGGACCATTTAGTGGACGGGCTGCTGATGTTACGGAAGAGAATATTCAGGCCCGAATTCGTGGCAATATTATCATGGCGTACTCTAACAAGTTTGGCTATCTGGCCTTGTCGACCGGTAACAAGAGTGAGCTTGCGGTCGGGTATTGCACATTATATGGTGATATGAGTGGCGGATTAAGTGTTATTTCTGATGTTCCCAAAACAATGGTTTATGAGCTGTCGAAGTATGTTAACCGGAAACAACAGCTGATCCCACCGGCAATTATTGAGAAAGTTCCTTCGGCCGAGTTACGTCCCAATCAATGTGACCAGGATACGTTACCACCTTATCCGGTCCTGGATGGAATTTTGCAGCTCTATATCGAAGAAGGAGCTTCGATTGAAAGGATTATTGAAGCAGGTTACGAACCTGATGTTGTCAAATGGGTTGTAACAACAGTTGATAATAATGAATATAAACGGAAACAAGCCGCACCAGGTTTGAAAGTTACCACTAAAGCCTTTGGCGTGGGGCGGAGAATGCCAATTGCGAAAAAAATAAGTGGATGAAGGTGGAAAAACGATGAATTCGTCGGGATGGAAGAAACTCTATTATAATAACTTACCGGTGGCGCCATTGGGGATTATTGCTTTACCCAGCAGTATTGAGTTATCAGGGTTGATCGATCAGCGGTTGACCAAACAGCGTCAGGGGTATATCGAGCGGTTTCCGGAACAGGCAATTGTTCCGGGGTTAGTCCGTGATACTTTTATCATCCGCAGTGAATGCCCCCGTTTTGAAAATGGCGAAGGTAAAGCCAAACTCCATGAGACGGTCCGTGGTTACGATATCTACATCATTGCTGATGTCGGTAATTATGGTTGTAAATTTAAGATGTTTGGAATGGAATGCCCCATGAGTCCGGATGATCATTTCCAGGATATTAAACGGATTATTGCGGCGATTGGTGGAAGAGCCCGGCGGATCACCGTAATCATGCCATTGTTGTATGAAGGGAGACAACACCGGCGGCAGTCACGGGAGTCATTGGACTGCGCTGTGGCATTACAAGAACTCGAGCATTTGGGAGTGGACAATATCTTTACCTTTGATGCCCATGATCCCCGGGTGCAAAATGCGATCCCCTTAACCGGTTTTAACAATCTTTATCCGACTTATCAAATTATTCGGGCATTGATCGAAAATCAACCGGATATTGAGATTGACAGGAAGAAGATGCTGGTGATCAGCCCGGATGAAGGAGCAATGAGCCGGAGTATCTATTATGCAAGTATCCTGGGATTGGATGTCAGCATGTTCTATAAACGCCGTGACTACACCAAAATCGTCAATGGTAAAAATCCAATTGTCCAGCATGAATATTTGGGTGAAGATGTTGAAGGAAAAGATGTCTTGATTATTGATGATCTGTTGTCCTCAGGTGAGTCGGTTTTAGACATTGCCCGAGAATTAAAACAACGGAAAGCGAACCGGATCTTTATCGCCGTAACCTTTGCTTTATTTGCACAAGGTTTGGATCTGTTCCGGAAAGCGTATGCCGAAAATATTATCACCAGGGTTTTTGCGACTAATCTGACGTATCAGAAACCCGAGCTGGCGGCAGAACCCTGGTTTGTTTCAGTAGATATGTCCGAATTTATTGCTTATCTGATTGACCTCTTAAATCACGATCAGTCAATCAGTGCGTTGTTTGATCCTTCACATAAGATCGGTGAATTTTTAAAGCAGCGTCAAAGTTAACGACGGTAATTTGGAGCTGCTTTATGCCCGCAAACGATAGCCGACACCCCAGATGGTTTCAATATATTGAGGGTTTGAAGGGTCGCTTTCAATCTTTTCTCTGATTTTACGGATGTGGACTGTCAAGGTGGAGATGTCTCCGATTGAGTCCAAGCCCCATACTTTTTCGAAGAGTTCTTCTTTGGTGAAGACCCGATCAGGTTCGGAAGCGAATAAGGCAAGCAGATCAAACTCTTTTGAAGTCAGGTCTACTTCCTGACCATTGAGGTAGACTCGGTGCGAGAGTTTATCCAGATGGAGTCCGCGGATCTTCACCTCAGTATTGGTCAATTTCGTGCTGCCGGTCAGTCGCTCAAATCTTGCCAAATGTGCCTTTACCCGGGCGACAAGTTCTCCGGGGCTAAATGGTTTGGTGATGTAATCATCGGCTCCCAGTCCTAAGCCCCGAATCTTATCAATATCATCTTTTCGCGCTGAAACCATTAAGATCGGAATCTCCTGATGAGCCCTAATCCGGCGGCAGACCTCAAAACCATCGATACCAGGCAGCATCAGATCTAAAACAATCAGATCATAACTGCCATTAATCGCTTTTTCAGTGCCGGTTTCACCATTAGTTTCAATTTCAGCCTGAAAACCGTTGATTTCAAAGTAATCCCGTTCTAACTCAGCGATGTTCATTTCATCTTCAATGATTAAAATCTTTTTCATCCTTGCAAACCTCCGCAATCAGTTTAGTGTTTTGGCAAACTAAAGCTGATACTGGTACCCTCAAGATAAACACTTTCAGCCCAAATCTGACCACCATGTTCCTCAATTATTAATTTGGCGATTGCCAATCCCAATCCACTGCCGCCAGTTGAAGAGTTACGGTCTTTTTCAGCCCGGTAAAAACGGTCAAAGATGTAAGGCAGTTCTTCAGTCTTAATTCCTCTACCATTATCCCGGATCTCGATTGTAACCGAGTTTTGCTTCGCAGATTCGCTGAGCGTGATGATTACTTCAGAGTTTTCTTTATTGGGATCGGCATATTTGGAAGCGTTATTAATAATATTGAAGATTACACGATATAATTTGTCCCGGTCTGCCACGATCATAGCCGGACTTGATAATTGATTGTTATAAACCATTTTTAACTTTGGTTCGGTGAAGATCAGCCGCAATTCATCTAGGATATCGGTTAAGAATTTGTCGATATCGATTGTTTCGAAATTGAAGGGTAACTTCCTTAGATCCAGTTTTGAAAAGAGGAAGAGCTCATCAATTAGCTGATCTAATCGGTTCGCGTTATTATGAATCGTCTTTAAATACTTGTCAAGCTTCTCGGGCGAACCAGCAACCCCATCCATGATGCCTTCAACATATCCTTTAATTGAAGTGACAGGTGTTTTTAAATCATGAGAGATGGCGGAGATTAATTCTTTACGATTATTATCATATTGGATTTGAGACTCAATTGATTTTTTAAGTTGTTGCCGCATTTCTTCAAATGTCTGTGCCAGGTTGCCCAATTCATCTTTTGATTTAATATCGATCTTTGTGTCTAAATCCCCATTCTTAATTGATATTGCCGCTGTTTTCAGTTTGTTTAAAGGTTTGATTATGCTCCGGGAAACAAAGAAGGTCAGTATTCCATTGGTGATTACAATCACTAAAACGATTATTACAAAATAACCGATGATGTAGTTAATTGCGATCTGATAAGTAGGAGTCAGATCCGCAATTAAAAAAAGAGTGCCCGGATTATTATCATTAAAAATGAAGTAGAAGGTTTTATGGGTGTATAATCTTTTTTATATTTAATCTGGGAGTTCAGTTTAGTTTCATTAGTAAAGTGTTTCAGGAATTCAGGATTGTTTAGTTCATCAGGGACAAAATAAAGAGCATCGGCTTTTTTAACTACAATCCATAACCGTAAGGGAACCTTTTTTAATTGTTGGTTTAGTTCTTTGATATATTCAAGATCATTTAATCTTTGAAAGTTGTGGGAGATATCGTTAAAAAACGTCTCCATAAATTCTTCAGGAATAAACTCCATATCGTCTTTGGTGTTACGGATTCGAAACCTGACATTAAATTCAGTTTCCATACTTTCGTTGTTTCTGATTATCGATTCAAAAAATGAAATTAAACAATAAGCAAGGATAATTGGGAGGATTATCATTGCTATATATGATGCAATTAATCTAAATTTAATCGACATGGTTATCGCTCCGTTGCAGTTTTAGTTATGAATTCGAGTAAAATTCATTTTTTTCCTTTAAAATTGCTGACAACTGAAAATTTAAGAGATTTTTAAGAGTTTCTTTAGTTTGGTTTCAGAACTATCAACTAGACTGAACTAAATTGATAAATGAAGGATAATTTGGGGGTAGAAATATTGAAAAAAACTTGTTCGTTCTTGATTACAATGCTCTTTTTACTGGTGGGATATC
>Ga0116167_1000043_pt1 | contig 100180 bp, 87 predicted proteins | sample AD_JPNMR3_MetaG_FD_89794 | JGI IMG/M metagenome (GOLD analysis project Ga0116167, IMG submission 89794) | Active sludge microbial communities of municipal wastewater-treating anaerobic digesters from Japan - AD_JPNMR3_MetaG | ecosystem: Engineered > Bioreactor > Anaerobic > Digestate | place...
ACAATATTTAAAAAGCGAACGCTTTCTGTTTGTGGCCACAGGCACTGGTATTTCGCCTTTTCATAGTTACATCCTTTCCTATCCCGATTTCAACTATCATATACTCCATGGGGTAAGGTACGCTTTTGAAGCATACGAAAATCATGTTTATCCCGAAGGTAAACTTACCATTTGCACCTCTGGCGACGACAAAGGTCACTTTCATGGTAGGGTGACACGATACCTCGAAGAAAGAATCAACTCAACCGACTACCTGGTATATCTTTGTGGAAATTCTAACATGATTAACGACGCCATTGATATCCTTAAAAGCAAAGGATTTAAGAACGATCAGTTGTTTATCGAAAGTTATTTTTAGAAATGTTATTTTTACATAAGTTACTTTTTTGCGTATTTTCACCCAATCTATTTTGGGTGTTTTAAGTAAAAAAAGTGCGGGTAAACACCATTTATCTGAAAAACAGCTTAGAATACTTTTACACCTGCGTCTGGTGAATGTTTACAACAAAAACATTCGGCTTTTAAAGGTTTTAAGGGTTTTAGTTTTGGGGTTTTATTTGAAATGCAGCATCGTAAGGTGCTGCATTTATTTTTTGTAATATCCCCGTAAAATGAAATTGTTCCTTGCGCTTATTTAGAAATACAAATCGCGCTTACCTTCTTTGATAAGCTCAAGCTTTTTCAAAAGATTAGTTTTCAGCTGTACATTTTCAATTTGATTCAGTTCTCTGTCAATGAGTTGATAACCCTTATCCTTAACATCGGCCGGAGCATAATCTTCAAGATATTCGGCCAGGGTAAGAATGGCATTAGGCTGACAGAAACGCTTGATAAACCCAGGTACCGAAAACTCCATAAAATGCTCGCCAGTACGCCCCAACCTGTAACACGAGGTACAAAACGAAGGAATAAGATCTCGCCGTATCAGCTCATCAATAATTTCATTGAGCGGACGGTTATCATTAATTTCAAACTGTTCCTGATCAAGATCCTGTTCTTCTTTCTGGCGTGTATAGCCACCCAACTCAATATTAGTTCCCCCATCAATTTGACTTACTCCGAAAGTTAAAAGCTCATCCCTAATATGAGCCGGCTCTCGAGCAGTAAGGATAAGCCCTGTATACGGGACCGCCAATCGCAAAATAGCTACCAGTCGAACAAAATCATTATCCGATACGGGCATTAACTTAGTTCGTTCTATCCCTGAAGCATTCTGCAATCGGGGAAATGAAATGGTGTGTGGCCCAACATTGAAAACAGCCTCGAGATGATTGACGTGTCGAACAAGAGCCATCACTTCAAATCTCCAGTCATACAGGCCAAACAATGCCCCGATACCCACATCATCGATACCTGCTTCCTGTGCCCTATCAAGCGCCGTTAAACGCCAATCGTAGTACTTTTTGGGACCCGATGGATGAAAATAAGCATAAGACTGTCGATGATACGTTTCCTGAAATATTTGATATGTGCCTATTCCTGCCTCCTTCACTCTACGAAAGTCATCAATATCGAGGGGTGCCGCATTGATGTTCACCCTTCGTATTTCACCAGACCCTTTTTTTACCCCATATACCACTCGTACAGTTTCATAAATAAAATCAGCATTATAGCGAGGATGTTCTCCATATACCAATATCAAACGCTTGTGCCCGGCATCCTCCAGAGCCTCAACCTGCCTGATTAAATCTTCCATGGTTAGGGTGGTACGCTGCTGATTACTGTTCCCAGCCCTAAAGCCACAATATCGACAATTATTTACACAGTAATTCCCAACATATAATGGCGCAAACAATACTATACGTTTGCCATACACCTGCTCCTTCAACTGTCGAGCACCCTCCTTAATTTCTGCTACCAACTCCGGGTCGGTGCTCTTTAATAAAACCGCAGTGTCGTACAACGATAGCCTTTGCTTGGATAACGACTTTGCTATAACATCCCTTACCTGATACTTATCGGGATTGACCTGTGACAAAATCTCCCATATTTCACCCTCGTCGATAAAAACCTCCTGCGATCGATCCTCAATCCTGTATTTTTCGGGCGAAAATTTCATAACATATAAATAATTTAAACACGTTACTGGCGCAAAAATTGCACCATTTTTCGGGGAAAAAACTTATTATTTTATTTTTGGTACAAAGTTACCTAAATTTGTGGTGTATTTTGCAAAACAAATATCATAAACTGTGTAGGGTGAGCAACCTTCAACAATATATTGATTTAGAAACTGTTCTGTCGGCCGAAGAAATAGTACATTTTCTCAACAGCGAGGGCGACACAACACTGCAACTATTTACAACAGCTCGAAAAATTAAACTGAATTACATTGGTAACGTGGTTCATTTTCGAGGCCTAATAGAATTTAGCAACATTTGTCGGAAAAACTGTTATTATTGTGGCATCCGAAAAGATAACAATGCGGTTCAACGTTATACTCTTTCCGAGGATGAAATAGTATCGGCCGCTCAATTTGCCCATCAAAACGGTTACGGATCCATTGTACTACAAAGTGGTGAACTCGCTTCCCCCCAGTTTACCGATTTTATTGAACGGATTTTACGAAAAATACACGATACGACGAACGGACAGCTGGGTATTACCCTTTCTCTGGGCGAACAAACAGAAGAAACCTATTTACGCTGGAAGCAAGCTGGTGCACACCGATACCTCTTACGTATCGAAACCTCCAATCCAGCACTATACCAGCAATTACATCCCAATAATCCCCTGCATAGTTTCCATTCCCGACTAAACTGCTTATTAACACTAAAGAAGCTTGATTATCAGGTTGGTACTGGGGTAATGATTGGTCTTCCTTTTCAAACTCCCGAAGATTTGGCAAATGACTTACTTTTTATGCGCCAACTCGACATCGATATGTGTGGGATGGGACCCTACATAGAACATGAGCAAACCCCTCTATACGCCTACAAAGATTCTTTGCTTCCCTTACAAAAACGTTTCGACCTAACGCTAAAAATGATAGCGCTCCTGCGTATATTAATGCCCAAGATTAATATTGCCGCTACCACCGCCCTTCAAGCCATTGATCCCTTGGGTAGAGAAAAAGCCATACAGATTGGCGCCAATATCATTATGCCCAACATTACGCCTTCAAAGTATCGCCAACACTACTTACTGTACGAAAATAAACCCTGTACCGACGAAAATGCCGACGATTGTCTTTCCTGCCTCGAGGCCCGAATTTCGATGATTAACCACCGTATAGGGAAAAACGAACGCGGCGATTCCTTGCATTACCAACAGCGAAAACGAAATACTTAAAATATGAGCCACACGTTTCAGGTAAAAATCAATGAAGTGCAAAAAGCACACGAACGACTCAAAAACGTCATTGTTGATACCCCATTGATGCACGACCTCAATTTATCCGAAAAATATGCTGCAAACATTTTGCTAAAACGAGAAGATTTACAAATCGTACGATCTTATAAAATTCGGGGGGCATACAATAAAATAGCCCAGCTCGATACAGAAACGCTCAGTCATGGCATTGTATGTGCCAGTGCTGGAAATCATGCGCAGGGGGTAGCCTACTCGTGCCGTAAACTCAATATCAAAGGCACCATTTTTATGCCAACCCCAACTCCCAAGCAAAAAATCAAACAGGTAGAGTTTTTTGGCCGTCAAAACATTGAAATTATTCTCACCGGCGATACCTACGACGATGCCTTCAATGCAGCAATGGAACATGTTGAAAAAAATCAACTGGCCTTTATTCACCCATTCGACGACCCGCACGTCATCGAAGGACAGGCAACGATAGCCCTCGAAATTCTGGCCGATACGCATACCCATATCGACTATATATTTATCCCCATCGGCGGCGGTGGCTTAGCTGCAGGGGTGGGAAGTGTATTTAAACTTTTAAGCCCCGATACCAAAATCATTGGCATTGAGCCCGCTGGTGCTCCTTCCATGAAAGAAGCCCTCCGCCAGGGAAAAGTAGTCAAGCTCGACGATATCGATAAATTTGTCGACGGAGCTGCCGTTCAACAAGTTGGAAATCTTACTTTTTCCATTTGCCAACGCATTCTCGACGATATTATCCTGGTACCCGAGGGTAAAGTTTGCACTACTATTTTACAGCTATACAACGAAGAAGCAATAGTCGTAGAACCCGCTGGCGCCCTATCTATTGCTGCACTCGATATGTATAAAGAACAAATTATGGGAAAAAATGTAGTGTGCATCGTCAGTGGCAGCAACAATGATATCACGCGAACCGAAGAAATCAAAGAAAGATCGCTTTTATACGAAGGACTAAAACATTATTTCATCGTACGTTTTCCCCAACGACCAGGTGCCTTTCGCGAATTCCTCGAAAAAGTTCTCGGCCCCCACGACGATATTACCTATTTCCAATACTCAAAGAAAAACAATCGCGAGCTTGGCTCCGCGGTAGTGGGTATCGAATTGCAAAACAAAAACGATTTTGAACCCCTGGTGGCCAAAATGAAAGAACTTAACTTCTTTCAGGAATACCTGAACGATAAACCCGACTTGTTTAATTTCTTGATATAAGATTTGTCGTTCGGAAATTTTGGAAGTGAAACGATTTATTTATAGCACACTGCAAAGCGGATTGGACGGATTAACATCGATGATATTCAAAGTCATCTGTAGCATTCGTGTTTTATTGCTTAATGGCACACGGCAACGCAAATTAGACGGATTTACACTGATTAAATCTGTAGTATTTAAGTCTACATTTTTTTTACCATGCTTCAGCCTACAAAATGTCCATTAAGCCAATTTACCTTGGTTACTTCCATTACCACCTACCATAAGTACCTTACAACAAAGGCCGCCTGCCATAGCAGACGACCTTTGCACAATGTAAAAAGGGGGGTAAAAATTTATCTTGCAATAGTAATGGTTCCTGTAATCACTTCTTCACCCTTCTTGTTAGGATAAATGATATAGAAGTAATTGTTCATAGGTAACAAGCGTCCGGTTCCTTTGTCACGTCCATTCCATGGTACTGGATAACCACGCTCCGAACGGAAGACCTGGCGTCCCCAACGGTCATAAACCTCAACTATAGCATTGGGATAGGCAATGGTCAAAGCATCAAGTCGCCATACATCGTTCTTTCCATCTCCATTGGGCGTAAACACCGTAGGAATACCCTCTTTCGTGATGACAATGTTGCAAGGATTCACTACTACAGTGTCATAGTTAGTACAATTGTTGGCATCGGTTACCTTTACCCAGTATTGCCCAGGGGCATCGGCAGCGACAGTCAACTGCGGAGAGGTAATAGGATAACCATAGGCATCAGCTACATTCCATTGAAAAATAGGCGCATTTTGTGCCTCATTAAAGGCATTTAGGGTTAGCAAGGCATTCCCGCATAACATGGTATCAGGACCTAAATATACCGGGGGTAAATCATGTACCAATACTTTAACCGTATCGGTAGCCTCACAACCTAAACTGTTTTTCACTTTTACCCACACATCGCCCCCACGGTCGGCAGTATACCACAATCCTACAGATCCATCTTGCCATTCAACGGAAGCATAACCCGTATCGACCTCAAAGGTATAACGCTGCCCCGCACACATTTCTATGTCTGGACCCAAATTCACTATAGGCGGATTCTTTAACCTTACCACCAAATCCCGCTTATCGGTGAAACAACCCTGGTACTCACCGTATACACTCAACCGATGTTCGCCAATACCATTCCATTGTACCCGAATGGTATCGTTATACCGGTCGTCACTTACTATAATGCCTCCAACCACTTCCCAATGTAATTTCATCCCCGCTGCAGCCCTGACATGATATTCCATTACTGGCGATACAGCACAGGCTTCCTGAATTCGGCTATCAGAAAAACCTGTCCGTGGAATCAACCATAACAATATCATTATCAGGTATACCTGTATACTCCTCATCTGGCATTATATTTAAAATTCAATGTCACCAATCGACGGAATACTCTTTACTTCAACCAGTACCAACGGTATATAACTACTGGTAGTATAATCGACTTTATTCTCAAAGTGCTGTCCATACTCCAGAAGCGTAATTTTTATCCGATGCTCACCAGGACTCCAATCGACCGTCGAGATGTGCAGTAATACCTCTGGTTCCGTGGTAGGATCGATGGTCACTGTCACATTATCGTCGATAGCATAGCTAAAACGATACGATTCGCCCGCTTGCAAAGTATCATTGTACAAGCGTACCTTTATAAAAATTTCCTGACTGGTAGGCACAGCATCTGAAGGGGGACATACCTCCAGCATTCCTGCGTTAAACATCACCTGAAGTCCTTCCGAAGTAATTGAATCTCGAACATTAAGGGCAACATAAAACGTATCGCCTGCACACCCTCCCTTAAATGGTAGTATCGACAACAAGTAATCCCCACTCGACCAGGTGGCGGTGTACACGCCTGAGGTCTCCGACATTTTATTGCCGTTTACAAACCATTGAAACTGGTCGCCCGTCGAACTAAGCGTGAAAGTTTTTGTACCTTTTTCAATGACAAAGGTTCTGTCCTGTGGGTATGCTATACCTGCCAGGTACAGCATACCTACTACAAGACAAAGCTTTAATATTTTTACATTCGGCTTAGCCATTGAAAAAGCTAATTGCTTCAATATATAGTTTAGAAAATATCACTAATAACAGGAGCAGTATCAACATTAATAGTATGTACTACGCTTCCATTAAGCTGCAACGAGGTAATGGTTTCACCCGTTACGCCCGTTACGCTCACAATTTCAAGGGTATGAGCTCCAGCCTGTGCATTGGTATAGGTTACCGACGACAAATCGAGCGTATAGCTGGCAGCGGGTGAAGGTAAAGTAACGGTCGTTGGTACTCCATCAAGTACATACTCAAAACTGCTGACATTACCGCCCGTAAAATTAATAACTACACTTGCCGGATGACCGCCCGTTGGATTACCCGTGGTCTGAGGACACACATCCTGCGAATCCTGAGCAAAACTTGCTCCAAAGGTCAGCGGCTTCACCGTCAGATCCATACTTTTGATATCGCTCTTACAGTTATCGGCCGAGGTAGCATATACCTCGATATGGGCTGTAGTATTAACTGTATTCGAGAAAGTAACACTTATGGTATTATTGCTGGGTGTTGCAGTTGTTACAATTCCCGAACCACTTGTCGTCCACGTATATGGAGTGGTCGAATGCAAGGTTACCCCATTCAATAAATTTACTGTAAAGGTTCGTGTACTTCCAGGAGTCACTTCAACTGTTTGAGCCATCATTGATACTCCAGTCACAATTCCAACAGCTAATGCAAATAACTTTTTCATATCCGTATAATTTTTATTAGTTAATAATTTTTTTTCAAATTTTACCAGCTAAGTTCAGGTGCCAGAATAACATCTATAGTTGTATTCGGATAATTACCTGAAGCATCAGGATAATATACCGTATTCCCCGATACAGGGGTAATGCTTACGATACGAATGGTATAGGTACCCGTCTGCGTGTTATCATATGCAGTAGTTATATCAAGATTATAGCTGCTTGTACTAGATACACTAACATTTACAGGTGCTCCTGCATTATTGCTGGGATCCACAATCTGGTAGGAGAATCCTGTCACATTAACTGGATTACTGGAATTATCCACAAAATTGATGGTAAAGGAAGGAATATCGCCTCCTGTCGGATTGGAAGTAGTCAGTGGACAGATAGCTGAGAGACTAGGAAGATTAGCTGAAACCGCTAGCTGCGACACAATACGGAAGGTACGACTCTGTGGATTACCCGAACAGCTATTCGACGCTGATGTGGCATATACGCTAATGTTACCAGTATTATTTACCGCACCGGTAAAGGTTACCGACGTAGAAGCCGTGTTGGTACTTGTAAAGTTTGCTCCAAGAGCAGGATCGGCCGTCCAGGTGTATCCATTAGCATTAACCGATACACCATTTGATACACTAACACTAAAATTGTGCGTTGAGTTCTGTTCTACATCAATGGTTTGAGCATTTACCCCCACTGATATAATGGCTGCCAAACAAAAGATAATCTTCTTCATAATATTTCAATTTAATGGTTAGACTATAATTAATTATGCGTAATAGGATTTAGCTGCGGTGTTGCATATACCGTATAATTGTGAGTTCTATTCGTTCCGATTGTAAGCGGTGCACCATGACTGGTGGCAGAGGTAATTTGAATTACCTTGGTTACATCCGAAGCAGTATTGTTAACCAGAATGTTTTCCTCGCTACCCAGACTAATGGTAGTTCCGCTATTAATTGTACGTGAATAGGAGTTACTACCAATGGTATAGTTAACCACAATAGGATACACCACCGTGCCCGTAAAGGAAAGGTTTAGCGTTAAATCAGTAGCAGCCGCACCCGAGCATGCTGCGCTTGAAGTAGATGCAAATTCAATCGTTGCAGGAGCCACAACCAGCACCTGATAAGAAGATGGAGCAGAAGGATTGGTACAACCATGTGGCGAAACTTCCGTCACCTGAATGGTATAGGTACCCTGTTGTAACCATTGAATTTGCTGCGTGTTAGTATTCGAAGGAGTATAGCTAAAGTCCGTTCCAATGGTACCCCCTGTTACATTCCAGGTAAAGCTACTTCCCATAATACTTACAACTGTCGAATAGTCGTAAGTTGAACCTACCGTTACGGTCTGATCCTGTGCATATACAGCATCAAATGTCACCACCATCAGCACTAAGGCAAGCAGGACAAATCTCAAGTAATTTTTTTCCATTTTCATATGTTTAAATTTTAATTATGCAAAACTGGATTGACTGAAGGTACTGGATGCACTGTAGTAGTAATTCCGGGATAACTGGAACTACAACCGTTTGCATCCGTTACCACTACTGTTACAATATCTCCATTGCTCAAAGCAGTTGTTGAGTAGGAGTTGGAAGCCCCATTCTGTACCGAAACCCCATTGAGGTAGAAATGATAGTTAACGCCGCCTGTAGCGGTAAAGGTCACATTATCACCAGCACATATTTCATTATCAGGATCACTGCTTGTAAGCGTTCCCGAAGGATTTGCATGCACAATTACCTGAATTGCATAATTTACACTTGTACACAATGCGTTCGACACAGTAAGCACACCGTTATATGTATTGGGGGTAATACTGTTTGGAACAATGATATCGATAGGACTTGCCGTCAAAGTCTGATTTACCACGTCATTAATGCCTGCCGCATTGGCCGATGCATCAGAATCGATACTATATTGCGTAGGCGATTGCGTGGTAGCCGAATAAGCCAGCAAGGCACTTGTATTCCCTGCACATACCTCTGCATTTCCAGTTACAAGGGTAATAGTTGGTTGTGGCTGTACAGTAACCGTAGGAGTACCCGTCATCGGTAACTGGCAACCCGAGTTATAAGCTAAAACATTGAACGTAGTGGTCGAAGTCAGAGTTCCCGTTGGGAAAGATAACGCGCCACCCGTACCCGGTACACTGGGTCCAATGGGCGAATTATCTATGTTGTTGCGAAGCTGGTAAGTTACACCCACCTGCGACCCACTGAGCAGAATATTGGTCGATGTATTTTCACATATCGTGGGTGCTGCAGCAGATACAGTATAAGCATTGATTGTCGCACTTATGTTATAATTTTTCGTATCTGTGCCGGTTACGCTGTGCGTACCATCGGTCGATTCAATAACCGATACTGAACCGGTTCCAGGGGTAGTCCAGGTTACCGTAATAGTATTAGAGGTTGTCCAAACATCGCAATTGCTGCACGAACCTCCCGTAACCGTCCAATAATACTCATGACCTGCCACTGCGGCAGTAGAATAATTTACCACGTCGTTTTGACATACATTGGCTGTTGCGGGGGTAATATCAGGTGCTGGAACATTTTGAACTACAATTACTTCTTCGTCATAAGCCGAACATCCATTGTATGTCTCAGTAACCCGCAAAGTATAGGTACCCGGTGCACCAAAAACAATATTGGTTGCATTTGCAGTAGGCGACTGAATGGTACCCCCCGAAGCGCCCTGCCAGGTCCAGGAATAGGTAGCACCTGCATTATTAGGCGTAGAATAGTTGCGGGTTTCCCCACTGCCAACGGTGGTTGGACCTGTAATGGAGGGGATATAGGTTGTCTTTACCGTAATCTGCTTGGTAGTATTGCTGCATACACCATTTATGCCATTTCCATCGGTCACCGAAATCAAGGAAAAGGCAAAGGTACCCGTTCCACCGATGTCGATCCCCGTAAGCTGAATGGTATAATTGCTTGTAGAAATACCCGACTGTGTAAATGTACGCGTTGGCGTTCCCGTTGTACGATAGGTTAGCGTCCAGGGAGCAGTACCTGTAAGTACCACAGGTATTGAAGCAGCCTCACCATTGTTACATATTTCCACTGGCGAAACATCTGCGATGGTAGCAGTAACCCCACTCACCCCAATCGTGAAAACATAATCATCGGCAGTAACGGGGGCATTCGTAGTGATGGTTCCCGACACGGCATTACCCGACACACCAGCAGCATTGCTTCGTTCGGCCCATACATTACTACCGTATTCAACAACTCTAAGCATTGAACGCAAAGCAGCACTAGCTGTATAGGAAGGATAGGATGTGGCATCCCACCGCAACCGAATATTGGCGCTTCCTCCTGTTGGCCGTGTTACTACCCAGTATTCATTATCACTCACGCCAGTGATAGGCGACTGCAAATGCGCTGCATCAGTAGGATAGGTTGGCGAGGGATTGGCATTGTAATATTTTACCGTCCAATATTGTGGCGACGAAGCTACATTGGTGTTCAACAAGCTCATGTACCCATAACGCGTGCCATCGCCAACAGGGAAAGTAAACGACTGACCACTGATAATATTTTTACTGAGCGGACATGCCACAAAAGCATTACTACCACCACCTACAATTGCCGAAGGTGAAGTATTAGAAATTCTTACCATGCGTTGTGGCGAAGTAGACGAAGAGATAATACCATTGGATAGCGTAAGTATATTGGACACAACAACATTGCCGTTACCACTAATGACAAGACCAGCACCATTATTCAACTGCAAGTTGTAGAAATTTTCATCCAACTGCGAATTAATATATTGCTGGCTGGTACCTTCAAAAACAACTGTACCCTGTCCTGGAACAAATCCATTGATAGACGCATTGGCATCATTCCACGAACCGTAAATGGAAACATTCTTATCGTACAAGCTATTATCGAGCACAGTTCCGTTAGCAATGCTAAGATAACCCTTGATTCGCAAATTCTCTGCACTGATATATTTTCGCCCGCTACCGGTAAGCTCAAGATGATTGTATGGCTTGTAATAATTACCAGGTTTCAAAGGCATTGTGGCGTCGACACTACCACCCAATTCGATGATGGAAGTTGTATTATTCAAAAAGGCATCATAATCGCCACCAGGCAGCACAAATACACCATCGTTGGTAGCATCAACCGAAAGCCTACCACCACCACTGATGTGTCCTAAATTATGGAAGACAGTATTATTAACATCGAGCGTACCTTTTATGTCAACCGAATAAGCAAAAGCACCATTGGCATTGATGGTAATTGTTTGACCCGTTTCAATAACAACGGGATTGCCATTTGGCGTACACCCGCATGCAGGTCCACCCCCCCCCGCCGTATACGACCAGGACGAACCATCATTCCAATTACCAGATGTTACACGTGAATACAGAACGGGCAGTGCCGAATAGTTGGGCTGATCGCCAGCCGTGTATTCACCATCGATATAATTGACATTAGTAATATTAATCGTATTGTTAGTAGTATTCACACTTCCAACCGTACTCCAGGCATTTGTAACATTGTCAAAACGTTCACCTTCATAATCAGCCTCTACACCATTAACATCGGACTGTACATACTGATATGTATGAGACACTGTGTAGTTATTTAACCCACCAGAAGTTACATTCCAATAATAGGAAAGCTTGCTGGTATTTACATTCAACACACTGGGATGCAATTGATTAACAGGTTTTACGGTAATATACCCATTAGCATCATTGGCAGAGAAATCAAAGGTTACCGGTGTGTATTTATCGGATATGCCAATGGGATAAGTAAAAGGATTACTATCGCCACTGTTAAAATATTTGCGTACCCCTTTGTCGCTCAAAGCTCCATTAAGTATGATACAACGGGTAGCATCGGGCAGGCCACCAATGGTAGCATCGGGTCCAAAAGTGAGCAGGTAATCATCTATATAAAGTGTACCTGCCAGGAAGGTAAGCTTACCATTGATTCGGCTATCGTCCTTCATCAAAATACCAAAAGTATTGTTCAACACAACATTACCAAATACACCCGAACCACTTCCCGTAATGGTTTGCTGGGATGCACCACTGAATATGATACCTCCACTTCCATTTACGCTGGTATGCGTAGTAGCATTGTAAACATTACCCTTCAACACTATTTGATTTCCATTATCAGCAAGCGTACCAGCAGAGAGGGTAAGGTCAGCATTGACCTGAATATTGTTCTGGATGGTAAGCGTGCTTGGAGAATTAAGGACTAAATTTGCAAAATTCGTAAGATTAGCGCCATTACCAACTACCAACATGGGAGCCGTACCGTTGAAGGTAGTCACCTGAGAAGCACTGCCTGTACGATACCCGCCCACATTGATTCCACCGCTCGCATTGATATTTTCATTGATGAGTGCATGTTTTATTGTTACATTATATCCAGCAGCATTGAAAACCGAATTACCCCGGATGGCAAGGTCGTTCAAAATGGTGAGCGGCAAAATATATAGTTGTACCGTTTGTGTTACCGTAGCGGTTCCCACCTCAACATTCCATAAAGGAATGCCTGCAATCAGGCGGAAGTTCTTGTTTGCAGCGGTTGAACCATCGCCAAAATTAATGGTACCACCTGTAACCGTATAATTGGATGGACGAAGATATAGGTCACCATAGGTAGTCCCACCATCCTGACGTATAATGATATTACCACCCGTCATGGTAAAACTACTGGAGGCATTTAAAATTTCGAGCTTGGCACGGGTCACATTTTGATTCTGCCCATTAACAATTACAGTACCTCCCGACTGTGAATAAATGAGTGCTCCACTGGTGTTGTTCAGATTTCGACGTATCTGACCATTTACATTTAATGTACCGCCACTCACTACAATAGTTGGTGTACCTGCAGAAGCATATTCAATGTCATTATTATAATTTCCTCCCGAGCCGATATTCAGCATACCGCCCGAAACTTCAAGGCGTCCAATCAAAATAAGGTCGCCCGCATTGTTGGTAGTACCTACCGTTGCTGTACCATTGTTCACAGCCAAGCATGCTGTAGCAGGAATAGTAAAGGGAGATGTGGTCGATAATACCACATTCACAGAAGCCCCATCTACCCTAAAAGTACCATTGAGCAAATTAAGGAATGGATTGGTAAAACCAGTAGTTATATTGCTTTGCAGCGATAATACCGGAGTATAATCGCTTCCCTTGTCGACATAAAGATTATAGAAATCATAAACCGCACCTCCACCACTGATTGTAGCATTCTGGGAACCCTTAAAATATACATATACTCTTCCCGTGTTATTCATATCAAAGGTTCCGTCGTTCAGCAATTTACCATAAAGTTCCAATACGTTGTTAACCACCGTTCCCGCAGCACTTACTCTAAATACTGCACCGCTTGCAATATTCAGATTACCAAATACTTTTATGGTTTGTAATACATTGTTTCGATATTCCAACAGCCCCGAATTAACATTTAAGTTACCATTAATCGTATACACATACGAAGCCGTTGTTGGCGTGCGTACACCGTCATTAGGTCCTGTTCCTGTACCATTTATCGTAAGATTTCCATATACCGTCAAATCGGTGGCAGGAAGTGTAATGTTATTTCCTGTAGCGGGAGTCAGGATTAAGTGACGATAATTTGTAAGCGGTAAATTGGTAACATCCGAAGTAACCGGAATAGTGATGTTGGCTCCTGCCGTATAATATTCAACGGTACCACCATTAGGACCGATGAAAACCCCAAAATCGCCTTGTGGGAAATAATTGGAACTTGCAATACGCAATTTACCAGTTCCCACCACCCCGCTATCGGGCAAGGAAGTAAAGTTGTGTCCTGTAACGGTTCCCAGGTCAAGTACCGACCCATCTTCAATGAACAAACTTCCTGCAAAAGCTGCAACAGGGGTTGTCACGGTATGATTATCGACAATTTTCACGATAGTAGAAGCATTTGGAATGCCACCGTTACCAGGCGTTCCCCCGCGCGTAGTTGACCAGGTATTCGGATTATTCCATGGGCCATCATTTACGCTATAGAGTGTTGCAATAGCACCAAATGCAGAGGATTCACCAGCAGTATATTCACCCTGCGGCAAGGTATCGGTATCAAACAGGATGATGTTGTTACCATCATCGACCTTATTTACATCGTTATCGGTAAACCACACTCCTGTATAACGATAACGGGCAGGGATATAATTTAATTCATTGCTTCCTGCAGCTACAAATAAATTTGGTCCTGCATCGGCGTACTGATATTGCTGAATGAGCGTTCCAGAAGTTATACCGCTAAAGCCCGAACTTTGTGTTTTCCAGAAACAATTAAGCGCAGCCGTCGATTGGGTAAGATAATGACGCGACTTGACAGGCGTAATGGTGATAGCACCCAGGGTGGTTGGTGCCGTTGTAAACTGGATGGTAGCTGGCAAATAATAGTAATTGGCACCTACCTGTACACCAAATGGATATTTAAACGATAGAGACGATGTAGTAAATGTCCTTGTCACCCCTTTATCCGAGAGCAATCCCGAGGTAACAATCATACGATTATTAGAGAAGCCTGTTTGGGAAGTACCCGTAACGGCATCATACACATTAGCATCAGCAGTAAAGGTTAAACGATAGCTTCCCATGTTCAAACGCGCAGGTGCCCCCGCTGTACCTCCCAGACGCAAATCGCCCGTAACCGTGAAGTTAGCCTGTGCTGTAACGCTACCGCCTGTTTTGTTGAGCGTAAGATTGTTGAATATACCATTGCCATTACCTCCAATAATCTGATTACCTGTACCAATCAGCTGTATGCTTCCTGCACCCGAAACGGGCTTAAAGTGTGTACCACTGTTGTATATATTACCGGCAACCTGTAGGATTCTGCCATTATCGATGAGCGTGCAACCAGCACCTATTGTCAAATTGCCATTAATAATTATGGGTACTGAAGGATTGCTATTGATCAGGGTAAGAGTAGAAGTATTGGAAAGGGTTACATGATTGAAATTACCACTTACAGTACCATTGATAATTAACTGTTGGTTCCCTGAACCATTGAAATATACAGTATTAGTACCCGTATTTAAAGTAGTACCATTTTGAATTTCCAGCGTACCACCAATAAAAAGATTCTGGTTATTGGCATTGAAAATAGGATTATTCCCCGTTAATATTTTCATCTCGTTGAGTACCGTTAGCGGCATTGCCGGGGTAGTAATAGAAGTAGGGGTTCCTGTAAGGCCATCGGTATTGACATTATTAATCTGAACTGTTGTAGTGGTTCCTCCGGTTTTTGAAATATTCAAGTTATATATAGGTGCCGACGAAGTAAAATAGTAAGGATTATTGTTGGTTATAACAATATTGACCGTACCTCCCGTAACAACATTATTACTTGGATCGGAACCAATTACGAAAGCACCACGGGATGTTGCATAGGATACCGTAATGGTACCACCCGTCATGATGAAAGAATTGGTTGGAAAAGGAAAGCAAAAGATAGCTTTGGGATCATTTAGTTCGTAAGTTCCATCGGGGTTACCAATGACCATAAAGTGCCCTCCCGTTTGCTTGTAAGAAGTCTTGGGATTGGTTGAATAGCTGGAAGGACGGAATTGGGACATACGTAACAATCCACCATTTATTTCAATTTCTCCAGTACCACGATATACGAGCCCGGCTCCAATTCCAAAGTCGATATATCCTTGGTCAACTCTTAGTTTACCAAACAAGGTTATAGCTTTGTTACCCCAACCATTCTGATTGTTGGTAACATGCACTTCTACATTGGGACCATTGAGCCAGAGTGCACCGTTGAGAGGAATAGAAAAGTTATCACCTCCACCCTCAGTCAATGAAGGTATGAGAATATTGCCCTCAAGTTTCAGTGTACCATTTCGAATCCATATATTTTTAAGCACCCCATTTAGGTTCTCAATATTGGGGTCATAATCGGTTGCTGTTTGGTCATTGCGACCAAAGATTCGGAAATTATCGACATGGCTGGAATATACTGTCAATATATAAGTTTGGTCAACCCCTTTGTTAACTATAAAGCGGTTAAAATCCGTAGTACCATAACAGCTTACCGTATTATTGGATGCCCCTACAAAGGTAACATTAACCACACCGTTAGTAGGATCAGTAATATAGTAAGCGTTGATAACCGGAGGAGTTCTATTGGTAAAACGTATTGTACCGTAGTTGGTAAGGTTCCCGCCAATTGACATGGTATGTACTACGTTGGCAACAAAAGTATTAATCTGTCCTCCCGAAGAAACATATAGATCGCCGCCTACTACTATGTTGCGTGGAGTAGCATTATTACCAATTGTAAAGGTCATATTACCACTTCCTGCAACACGTACAACATTCAATTTACCGTTTACCGTAAGATCGGAAGCCAGGGTGATGGTATAATTATTAGCATTGTTGTCTGCTTTTTTCAGGACTAGATTATTGTACTGATTTTGCTGCAAGGTACCGCTAACATTATAATATTCAACGGTACCACCGTCGGTCGATACAAAAGCTGCGAAATTTCCATTAGGGAAGGTAAGCGTGCTAAGACGCATGGTACCTTTTCCGCTCACATCGCCAAAATTGTGGCCAGTGCTGCTAAACAGGTCGAGAATTCCTCCTTCATTGATCTGCAAGGAAGCAACATTTCGGGCGGTAGTAGTATATACATAGCGTCCATTGAGGATAACGACACGGTCGTTAGTGGTAGATGGAATTTGATTACCGGGGTTGATGTATAATGTACCCGAAGGATCGAGCGTCCAGGTAGCAGCCGACTGCCAGTTACCCGATTGATATGAATAGAAAGTAGTATGGGCTTCACGGGCAGTCCATATCCCACTCAGTAATGGCGTGCTGGTGGCAGACATAGGGACTATTCCCTGAGCACTGGCACCTGGGGCAATGCTCCAACTGGTACCATTGTAAATATATGGCTGATATGTGGACTGATCCCCGCCTGTACCTACATCAGCAGGATTGATATAGGTAAAGCTTACATCGGCCGAGGAAACCGACAAGCCACTGCTCAACACTACATTCCAATAACGATTTAGATCGGTAGCATTAGCACCGGGCGCTGTCGAGGCCACAGTACGCACTGCTATACTTTCGGTACCCGATAGGGTAGCTGACAACGATGATATGGTCATGGGAGTATACCGGTTGGTAGTACCTACCGGATAGGTCATAACAAATCCTGCAGGAGTGCTACTGTACTTTATCAACGATCCCGTACCGTCGCATACAATCATTCGCGTATTATCGAATGTACCCGCTATAGTAGCTCCGTCGTTCAAAATAAGATTGTTAGTACCCGAACCCAGACTAATGTTGCCACTGATCAGATTGAGTACTCCATTTACAGTAACATTGCCACCGGTAATGGTTTTAGTACCACCGCCTGATATGGTAAGATTATTATAGGTAACTCCACCAAGCAATGCCACTGCACTGGCACTTGAATAATTAACCGTACCATTTGCTAAAGAATAGCTATACCCATTCCCCTGCAGGGTACCCTCTACATTAAGCGTTCCGTTACCCGTTATTTCAACTACATTTTCCCCAACATTATTGCCCTGCGCATTAATATTCCCACTAACGTTAATGGTTCCATTGTTAACCGAGAGTCGATTTACTCGACTGGTAGCGGTAGTATTGGCCAGGGAGATGCTACTTGCTGTAAGCGTACCATCATTAACGTTTATAGCATAGGTCTGATTGACATTGGGATTGTTATAGGTGATACTACCACCAACGGTAAGACTATTATTCCCCAGAATATTTATTGATACACTATTAAGACCTGCATTGATAGTAAGTGAGGCACAAACGGCAGGAACATTGACATTAATGGTAGCTGCCTGAGTAATGGTAACTGTTTGAGCATCAGTGGGCACCCCATTGGGATTCCAGTTGTTGGCGTCCCCCCAGTTATTGGTTCCTGCCCCCCCATCCCAGGTCTTCTGTCCCTGAGCAAGCATATGAATCCCGAACAGCAACGAGATAATCATCCCCCACCGGGACATGGCTAAATGATTACAGTTCTTTGATGATTTCCCCACTATAGTTTTACACATACGAGTTATTATGTTACGCCCCACAATCACCGTTGTATCTCACTTAGAATATTATTGATAATTTTCATCACCAAATTCAATGACAAATATTATAATTTTTTTTCATGTTTTACGTATGAAAATAACTTTTTACATATCAAAAAAGGAAAAATTCCATTAATGCTACTTTTTCTTTGACGAACAACCTTTTTTTTTTGATGAATAGCTTATTTTTTTTGATTAATTCAAAGTCAATTGCAGGATAAAGTAGATTAACATTTCAATAAGTTACTCATTATACGTATTTTAACCCAAGAATGTTATACATAAAAAATCACGCAACGGGAGGTGTGGGCTATAAACTAAAAGGACATGATTACTTAATGTCACATACACCCTATTAAGTATTGGATACATAAGATTCATCATTTTCGTAATGGAGAATCAAACCTTTAATTGTAGAGTGTAAAATATAGGAAATGGTGTTTTATTCTAAAAATACTTATTTTAGCCATAGATATAAAAATGGTATATGCACCCTACACATAACTTTGCGAGTGACAATTGGGCAGGAGCACATCCAGCAATAGTAGAAGCTATAGCGCAATGTAACGATGGGCATTTTCCCGCTTATGGCGATGATGTGTACACCAGGCAAGCCATACAACTTATTCGCGAGGTATTTGAACATCCGGAAGCCGAAGTTATATTCACCTACAACGGTACGGCAGCAAATGTGCTTTCAATAGCTACGTGCTGCAAATCGTATGAGGCTGTAATATGCGCTGAAACGGCTCACATAAACACCGACGAGTGTGGAGCGCTGGAGAAATTTGCAGGCAGTAAAATTTATACGATTCAAACGAAAGATGGTAAGATTACACCCCAACAACTTGAACCGTTTATCAAGTTGAAAGGCAATGTGCATCATAACCAACCACGGTTAATTTCTATATCCCAGCCTACTGAGTTAGGTACTGTGTATTCGGCAGAAGAAATTCAAGAACTATCCCAATGGGCCCATCAACACGATCTTTTCCTGCATATTGATGGTGCACGCATTGCTAATGCTACCGTATCGCTTGCCATATCGATTGCCAATTTTACCACCCATGCTGGAGTGGACATCGTTACGTTTGGTGGAACTAAGAATGGTATGCTTTTTGGGGAAGCAGTTATCATTATGAATAAAAGCTTATTGGGGAAAATAAAATACTTACAAAAGCAGGGCATGCAACTGCTATCGAAAATGCGATATATAGGAGCCCAATACATGGCTTATTTAAAAGATGATCTCTGGCTCAGAAATGCCAGTCACGCTAATCAAATGGCTCGCTTGCTTGAAAAAAAACTGTGGGAAATGCCCCAAGTTAATATCGTACAAAAAGTACAGGCCAACAGCGTTTTTGCAAGGATCCCCGAAAAAATAATCGAACCTCTTCAAGCATATAGTTATTTTTACAGATGGGAAGAAAACAGGGAAACGCCAGATGAGAGATTCCCCTTAGTACGATGGATGTGTTCGTTCAATACTCAAAAAGAAGATGTTATAGGTTTTGTCGATACGCTAAATAAATTATTGTATGGCTATTAAAAAACGACCATTTAAATTATTTCAAGAGTTTACTGAAAACGAAAAAGCTGGAGGATTACTTTTATTAGGATGCACTATTTTTTCGCTACTGGCCACCAATTTGTTTTTTCCTCACTCTTATTCGCATTTATGGCACATTGAAGTAAGTGGTTTTAGCACCTTACATTTTATTAATGATGCATTAATGGCAGTTTTTTTCTTGCTTATAGGGCTTGAACTTAAGCGAGAACTACGTGAAGGTGAGCTATCCAGTGTAAAAAAAGCTATGTTGCCCGTAGTGGGTGCTCTGGGTGGAATGATAGCCCCAGCATTAATATATATAGGAATAAACATCCATACCGGCTCTATTCGGGGTGCCGGGATTCCTGTTGCTACCGATATAGCTTTTTCTTTGGGTATTTTATCGCTGCTGGGCAAACAGGTACCTCTTCCCCTTAAAGTTTTTTTGACCGCCCTTGCGGTAGCAGATGATTTGGGGGCAATACTGGTTATTGCCATTTTTTACACTGCATCCCTTAAGCTATACTACCTGTTAGGCGTGATAGCTCTAAGTTTGCTATTAGTTTACCTCAACAAGAAAAACATACACCATACCCTGATATATCTTATAGGAGGAATAATACTATGGATTTTCATGTATAATTCTGGAATTCATGCCACATTAGCAGGTGTTTTGCTTGCTTTTCTGGTCCCCACGTCGATATCCAATAAATGGGAACATACGCTGATTAAGCCGGTTAATTTTATCATTTTACCCCTCTTTGCCTTAGGTAATACCAGTATCGAGATAAACAAAGCAATGTTTGAGGGAATAGTAAATCCGAACACCATAGGAATTGCGCTTGGGCTGGTTATTGGCAAACCAGTTGGAATATTGGGATTATCTTTTTTGGCAGCGAAATTAAAAGTATGCAGTTTACCCCATGGTGTAAAGCATAAACAACTGTTAGGGGTAGGTATGCTTGCTGGTATTGGCTTTACTATGTCCATTTTCATCGCCATTTTGTCATTTGAAAAATCTATTCAGCTCGATTATTCAAAGATAGCCGTCCTTATAGGTTCGTTAATTTCAGGTATTCTGGGTTACTTCTGGTTGAATTTCACGCTAAAAAAATAAACAGCGCATTTTTATATGCATTGGACAGCAGGTAAGATGGCCAAAATGTCTGGCTGTTTTATCTGTTGTTTTACATTTTATACCCCAAATGCATCAAAAATTATCCCCTAATATTATCCCAGGAAGACCTATGTGGTATGTTTGTAGTAGCTATGCTATATAAAAATCGTATATTAGAAAAAATAATAACCCGAAGATTGAATTAACTTTGACATATACTGAAACATGATGCAAAAAAGTCAACGCTCTTAACGTATGCATGTAGGTGTAAATGTAGTAAGGAAGAATATTACCAACCGACCTTAATAAAATTTAAAATTTTGTACAATGAAAACAAAATCATTAATTGCCATTGGAACATTTTCTTTTCTGATGTTTGGATGTGCGCATCAAATGGATCAAGATGCTAAAGTAGAGGAAAGGATAGATGCCCTGCTAAAACAGATGACGCTGGAGGAAAAGATTGGCCAGATGTACCAGCTGCACTCAAACGGGAATGTTGCAGACTACAAAGAGTTGATCAAGGCAGGGAAGATTGGTTCATTTTTGAATGAAATTAATCCGACTACCATCAATGAGTTGCAAAGAATAGCGATGGAAGAGAGTCGGTTAAAAATTCCTATTTTGTTTGCGCGGGATGTAATACATGGTTTTAAAACCATTTTTCCAATACCTCTGGGTCAGGCGGCTACATGGAATCCGCTGATTGTTGAGGAAGGGGGCAGAGTAGCAGCAGTAGAGGCTACAGAAGTGGGCATTCGCTGGACCTTTGCGCCGATGCTTGATGTTACAAGAGATCCACGTTGGGGACGTATAGCCGAATCGCTGGGTGAAGATCCGTATCTTGCGTCGGTATTGGGAGCCGCCATGGTAAAGGGATTTCAAGGGGATGATTTATCGGAACCGACAAGCATGGCCGCCTGTATGAAACACTATGCAGGATATGGTTTTGTTGAAGGTGGTCGCGACTATAATACTACCATTATACCAGAAGTGGTATTACGTGAAGTGGTACTGCCTCCGTTTAAGGCTGCAGTGGATGCAGGTGTAGCTACCGCTATGAGTTCATTCAACGAAATAAATGGGGTTCCTTCTACAGGCAACAGCTTTTTACTGAAAAAAGTTTTGCGCGACGAATGGAATTTCAAGGGATTTGTAGTAAGCGACTGGGCATCGGTGGCCGAAATGATTGTGCACGGATACTGTGCAGATGAAAAAGAAGCAGCCATGAAAGCAGTCAATGCGGGCCTCGATATGGAAATGGTATCGCCCCTATTCTCCAAACATCTCGACTCCCTGGTAAAAGAAGGCAAAGTATCCATTAAAACAATAGACGAAGCTGTTCGCAATATTTTACGAGTAAAGTTTAAGTTGGGCTTGTTCGACAATCCTTATGTTAAAATTCCGCAGACCAGTAAAATTTATGCCGATTCGCATCTGGCAGCTGCAAAGGAAGCAGCCATACAAAGCGCCGTATTACTGAAAAACGAAAACCATGTATTGCCACTTACAGAAAAAGTTAAAACCATAGCAATCATTGGTCCTCTTGCCGATGCTCCTTCGGATCAGCTGGGTACCTGGGTACTCGATGGCGACAAAAATTATACGCAAACCCCATTAAAGGCTATTCAGGCCGAATATGGGAAAAAACTCAACATCATATACGAGCAAACCCTTGGCTATAGCCGGGACATCAATACAGCAAACTTTGGAAAAGCAGTTGCAGCAGCACGAAGAGCCGATGTAGTGTTGATGTTTCTGGGCGAAGAATCGATACTTTCGGGTGAAGCACGTTGCCGTGCCGATATAAACTTACCAGGGGTACAAAGCCAACTGGTTGAAGAAGTAAAAAAAGCCGGAAAGCCTATTGTGCTGATTATCATGGCTGGTCGTCCGTTGACCATTGAAAAAGAGGTAAATCTTTCGGATGCAGTACTTTATGCCTGGCATCCTGGTACGATGGGGGGGCCTGCTATTGCCGACCTGCTTTTTGGCAAAGCTGTACCTTCGGGCAAATTGCCGGTAACCTTCCCCAAAACGGTTGGACAGATTCCTATTTACTACAACCACAAAAATACGGGGCGTCCTCCTCACGAAAATCTACAGCTCATAGGGAGCATACCTCCTGGTGCCAAACAGCTAACCATGGGCTATGTTAGCTATTACCTGGATGCGGGAGCTGAACCTCTATTCCCCTTTGGATATGGACTTAGTTACACTACGTTTGAATACAGCAATCTGCAACTTTCGAAAACAGATCTAAAAAAGAAAGATGAAATAACCATAAGCTGTCAGCTTAAAAATACGGGTAAATACGAAGCCGATGAAATTGTACAGTTGTACATTCGCGACCGTGTAGGCTCGCTTACCCGGCCCGTTAAAGAGCTGAAAGGATTTCAGCGTATTCATCTGAAACCACAGGAAAGTAAGACAGTAAGCTTCACCCTCAAGACTGACGATCTGGCCTTTTGGAATGCTGAGCTAAAAAAAGTCGTTGAACCTGGCGATTTCGATGTATGGATTGGTCCCAACAGCAAAGATGGGCTCAAAGGAAGTTTTAGAGTAACCGAATAAGCATAGTAGGTTTCATAGTGGTAGTAGTTGTTGTGTTGTCATTGAAGCCATCGTCCTTTTGGTCGGTGGCTTCGATGTTTATACTTCAAACGAATGGGCGAGCGGATAAGTAAATAACATATAATAACCCTAGTTTCGGCGTAATGGAGAAAATTTAGGCTATTCTTAGACAATTAGTTATAAAGGCTGGTTTTTGTCAGTCTTTACTTATTGACATTCCATGAATAGGAGGCCTTTAAAACTATTTACTTATAAAATTTTCCTTGCGTTAGTGGCTTAAACCAATAGGTTTTACTTTACTGCAGCCTGAAAATGTCCATTAAACCCTAATTTCAATAATTTAAAAAGCGGTACCAATGATATTTTTTTCGTGAAAAAGCCGACGGATATAATACTTATAAAATTTCTGCGCTATCCACGACAAACGCCGCATTAGTGTAGCAGACTGCGTTGAAATGGTTGAACTTAACATTCCATTATGAGACCCCTGCTCCACCAAAGGAGGATGTGCCCAGTACATATCAATAACTCCTCTTTGAATTAAATCATTATGCCACCAGTCAATGACCCTATCACACTTATTATACTGGATATCATTCAAAATGTTAATTACTGCTTGACGGTCGATCAAATAAGCGCCGGCCATTCTTCCTATTCTGGCTCGATACAATTGCTTTCCCATACGTATTTGCCAATATGAAGGAAAACGCAAAGTACTGTTCTCGAGAGAAATGATAAATCCTGGAGGTAAATGTTGAACTTCATCAAAAAGTCTCTTCAACTTTTCAACAAAATTTCCCAAGAAAAACGGATCATTTTCAAAAACTATTGCATATTCAATATTTCTTGCCATTATTTTTTCATAGGCGAGAATATGATTGAAGGTACAGGATAGCGTCCCCCGAGATAAAACTTTATGTATATCCTTTGAAAAGTATTTTTCTAAAGATATTTTATGGAAATTAGATGGGTCGCCTTCAACTACAAATTCGAAATTGATTCCTTTATTTCCAAATAATTCAATGATTCTTCTTTCGTGTGGCTCGTAACCATGCAAAGCATGAATAACAAAAACGCCCTCATTCAATAATTTATTTATCATAAACAGTAAATAAGCTTTAGCTATAAAAATCAACAGCCTTACCTTCTTATTAATATTGAAGAGCAATAAATAACAATAAAAGAAAGCAAAATGTACAAAGCTATTTTTTAATTTTCTTTGACTTTTCAACCACTTGTTGGCGTAGCAAATTTTTGTATTCGATAATTTTTTCGAGTATTTTAGGGTCAGTAGCGGCAATGATTTGAGCAGCGAGGATGCCGGCATTCTTGGCAGCATTCAGCGCGACGGTAGCCACAGGCACCCCGTTAGGCATTTGTAGGATTGAAAGAATAGAATCCCATCCATCGATAGAATTGCTTGATTTGATAGGCACACCAATAACAGGAAGTGGGGAAATAGCCGCAATCATACCAGGCAGATGTGCAGCACCTCCAGCACCTGCAATAATAACCTTAATGCCGCGTTTGTGTGCTTCGGATGCAAATTGAAACATCTTATCGGGGGTACGGTGTGCAGAAACAATATCGAGCTCGTAAGGTATACCGAATTGTTCAAGCATTTCGGCTGCTTGTTTCATCACTTCAAGGTCGGAGTCGGACCCCATGACAATACTGACTAATTTTTGCTCCATGTGGTTACTTTTAGGATTTGCTTTACTTTTTCCGCCTTTTCACTGGCCTCCTGTAAGGTATTGGCTACAATAGTGATATGCCCCATTTTACGATAACCGCGAGTTTGTTTTTTACCATACAGGTGTATTTTAACCCCTTCAATAGCCAAAGCCTCTTTCAAACCCTCGTACCTTACGGGGCCCTGCTTACCTGGTTCACCCAGAAGATTAACCATTACCGCAGGCTTGAGTATTTGCGTATCACCCAGGGGCAAATTTAAAATTGCACGCAGATGCTGCTCATACTGTGAGGTCAGGTTACTTTCGATGGTATGATGCCCGCTATTGTGAGGACGGGGTGCGCTTTCGTTGATATATAGCTTTTGATGCACATCAAGAAAAAATTCAACTGCCAGAAGACCAATCATATTCATCGACTCGATGAGGCTTTCAGCAAGTTGTTGGGCATCCCTCGCAATATTTTCCGGAATTTGAGCCGGACACAACAATTTGTCAACCAGGTTGGCATTAGGTTCAAATTCCATTTCTACTACTGGAAAACTTTTTATCTGCCCGCTTGCATTACGGGCAACAATCACTGAAATTTCCCGGTCAATAGTTACCTTTTCTTCCACAATTGACGGCGCATCGAGCAATTTTGATACGTCATGTTCATTATTAATTACGGCTACCCCACGTCCATCATATCCTTCCTTACACTGTTTCTGCACAAAAGGAAATTTTAACCTACCTTGCTTAATGGCTTCAAGAATTTCATTCTTTGAGGCATAATGTTGATAGGGGGCTGTGGGATAACCATGTTGCCAGTAGAAATCCTTCTGTTTACCTTTATCCTGAATTAATTCCAGGATAGACGGATCGGGTAGCAACTGTATCCCTTCCGACTTCAGCTTATAAAGCGCCTCAACATTAATGCTTTCTATCTCATAGGTTAGCACATCGACTAGCTTACCGAAATTGTACACAGCTTCAAAATCAAAACGGCTACCCCGTACAAACCGAGTAGCAATTTGACCAGCAGGACAGTCATCTTCCTGATCCAGAACAAAAGTCGAAATATCCCACTTGCTGGCCTCCTGAATAAGCATCTTAGCCAGCTGTCCTCCAGCAATAATACCCAGCTTTAAATTTCCCGAATAAATATCTCCCATGTATATTTTACTTTACGAGACAAAAATACAAAAATACTTTCTCGCAAAATGCATTATTTCGACGATAGAATAATAAGTACAATCCCAGCCAGTATTCCCAGTAAAATAAGTCCTTTCTGAACTACATTTTTTTCTTTAAAAAGCATTGCCCCAATTGAAAACGAAACAACCACACTACCACGACGAATGGTACTTACAATGGCAATAAGAGAATCGGAGTACGAAAGTGCCCAAAAATAAATAAAATCGCCCAGGGTTAAACATAGGCTAATGAGTGGGATAGACCAACGCCATTGAAACTTTTCATATCGATGCCGGGTCGGATACCAAATTAAAAGGAGCAACAATAACATTAAGGGTACCATGTACACATGATACCATGCCTGCATGGCCAGTCGATTGTAATGACTCACCAGATATTTGTCGTATAATGAACTTACGGAACCTATCAGGGTTGAAAGGGTCATAAAAAAAATCCATCGATTTTTTCGAAACGAGATACCCTCTTTTTGACCCGATAAACTAAATAAATAATAAAACAACAAAGTGATGGCAAGGCCTATCCACTGCCAGAAAGTAAGTTTTTCGCCAAATATAACCACAGCACCCAACAGCGTCCACAATGGTCCCGACGACCGGATGGGTGAAACAATGGTAATGGGCAAATATTTCATGGCATAATATGCCAGTGTCCACGAACTGCCCACAATAACCGATTTCAGGGCAAACAATAAATGGTCGGAGAGCGTCAAATTAGCAAATTGAAACATAGGCTGATACCGAGGAACTTCGGTAAAATATGCAACATAAAGTACAGGAGTAAACAGCAAAGCATTAATAAGCGTCGACAAAAATAAAACGGGCAAAACCGCATTCCGACTTAAGGATATTTTCTTAAAAATATCGTACACTCCAAGCAATGTCGCCGAAAGCACCGATAATAAAATCCACACCATCGCTAAACTTTTGCTGGCAAAATAACTCAAAAAACTTCTTTATTTCATGATTTAATGTTTCACTGAACACAATTTTTTCTTTTAGTTAAAAATCTTTCAAAGTAACAAAGTTCATTAAAATCATCGAATGATAGCAAAGTCTAAGAATCTGATTGAATGCTAAACTACAGGGTTGCGTATACAGGCTTATTTTTTCAATAGAATACTGGAAATTTTACTATATAAGATTAACATATTTTAAGATTTTAAAAACATATTTTCCATCAGATTGTTAGATAAGCATAAACATATAACAATTAACATATGAAAGTAAAATTACACACTTACAAAAAGCTGCTGTTATACATTTGTATATTAGGCAGTAGTACAGCTGTTTCGCAAACCTCAACCACTGATGTGAAGCAGCTGAAGAGTTTTCCTTCCAAACGGTTAAATTATATGTTTAACCAGCATGTCCTACCCACCCTTTATTCGAGCAAGGAATTCGACATGTTTGTCCATGTCCAGTATTATGGTGAAGGCAAACCTCTTGAAGATGGCGTCTATTGGGCAGGTTTTCGGTCATTACAAGGATATAAGTTTAGAAATAACACTAACATGTCCATTATGGCCGATATTTATAAAAATGCACAATATGGTATGCCTCAAGATTTCAGGATGTATTTTGCATTTGGATATGGATATAATGCAAAATTTTGGGGAATTCATGCAGGAGTTTATACAGGATTAGCCATTTTGCCCGAAAAATTATTAAGTAACCAACTATTGGCCATGGGACCGGTGCCGTTAGTTGAGTCTACAAAACTATCGGGTACCTTAGACTATTATTTGTATTACAAGGTAACTAATATTGCCAAGCTCAAAACGATATTCAGGGATCGGGTAAGAGACCCGTTAACCAATGTTACCATTCGTCAGCGAGGATTAAGCGTGTTTGGTGCTAATCTTTACGACATGTTCAATGTTGAATACTATCGTTTTGAGAAGACATTGCTTTTGGACACTCGTGCTCGAAAAATAGCAGAAAAGGTACTTGACAAAGATTTTTCGTATGGGGGAGATTTTTGGGCACGTTTCGACACCTATTTTCAGATTGAATTTGATCGACTCAATAAGACCACCAATTATGCATTGGCCCCCACATATCGAGGAAAACGATTCGAGTATGGATTAGATATATCAAAAAAGAGCTACACAAATAGCAGACTTGGTGGCATGATAATATGGAATCTTCTAAGTGAGAATAATTCACTCTTTGATGAGGGATGGAGGTTTAGAGTGGTAGCTTTTTCTAACTATACACCGCTGGTGTTTGAAATGCATTCTCAATCTGCTATATTTCTTGAGCTAAGAATAAAGTTCGGAAGCTAACGTGTAATTTCTTCAATTAGAAAATTAATCAAAAGCCCAAATTAATAATCAAAAATCTACAATATGAAAAAGATACCTTTATTTATTATAATAATAGGGGTTACAGTTTTTTTACAAAGCTGTATTTATCCCTTGCTTACCTCAACTGAACACGACTGTGAACTAACTTTTACCTATGAATTTGATTTCAATGATGCCACCCTCGTGTCAGGGAGTTTCAAGGGTTTTAGTTCCACCTTCGAATACAGCGATGTTTTAGCAAAAGAAACGGTTAATTCTTCAACCTGCTATTCCATCGATACAGGAACTGTGGTGGAAAAATACAAAACAGTTCGACTTGATAGTATGATGGATGGATCGTTAAGGATTTATTTGCTGGGGCCAAATGGATATTTTGATTTTGCCTCTTTCCCCATCGATACGCTTGGCAATGTTTACGAACCCGTAGAAAACACTCCGTATACCGAGCTGATACAAAAATCATCTTCCTGGGGAACGGTTACATTTGATATTGCTAATAAAAAGTTGATTCTTTCGGGAAAACGTAACATTAAAGAAAAAGTAGGAAAAGATGACTAAAATTAATTAAACTTAAAACTTATTACCATGAAAACATTCATTTTATTTTTATTAATGATACCAATAGTTGGGTTATCACAAACCCATACAGGTGCAGTAAAGGGTATGGCTTTCTCGGGCGATAACACAAAACTTGCCACCATTACCCCCAGTGATATAAAGTTTTGGGATGTTGCCAGTGGAAAAATGTTAAATAGTTCTTCCATAGGAGGATACAATATAAAATTCTATAAAGACAATTTATGGTTAATTCTATCGACCAACTACACTTTCAAAATAGTGGATGGAAATACTGGCACCATCGTCGACACCCTTGAGCTTTCAGCACTTCCTAAATGGAACTATCAAGCCTTTGCATTATTTAAAGGTAAATACCTTCTGGTAAAAAATAGAAGTGATATTATACTATACAATTTAGAGGATCGTAAAATAGAAAAACAAACTAAAACATATAATAATGAAAAAGAATGTATCGTTGCTGTAGATGAAGGTGCTGATTTATTTTATATTGTATACAAAGAATTAAAATTAGGTATGGAGAGTGAACAATTTAGCTTAAATACCTTTTCTGTTACAGGTAAATATACCATGGGCGACTTTCCTGCAAATGTAGTTGCCCATGATGGACGATACGTTGCTGGTGGTTCTTACTTGATAGTAAAAGATTATGGTGATGCTGATGGTCAAATTCACATGGTAGGTTCTACATTCTCATTACCAGATAAACTCAGAGCTTATAATTTTCCTGAAATGAAAGATGGGGATGTTAACGATTTGTGTGCTAATCCCTTAAATTTTGACGATATTTATTTTATTGGACGTAACAATATTGCATATTATAATCTTAAAACTAAGAAACCAAATTATGAACGTAATGCGCCAGGCTCACATAGCAATCAGAAAATCGCCATCAGCCCCAATGGTGAATATCTTGCTATTGCTTCAATAAAACCTCCAGTTTCTACAGGAGAGTCCATGGTAAAAATTTATACCACTAAAAAACTTAAGTTACACAAAGAATTAAAGTAAACAAAAACGGGCTTTTTTGCCCGTTTTTAATTTTCTAAAATATCTAAAAGATTTCAGCTAAATGTACAGAAACTAATCGAAGGGGGTAGCATTGAGTCTACGAAGATTGATTTCATCGATCATAGCGTTTCCGCGCATAGAAAGCAGAAAAGCAATAACTTCAGCGATTTCTTCGGGTTGCATTAAGCCATTTTGCGTAAGGTCGGGGCGGGTACGGGCTAATGTTTCGGTAGCAACCCCACCCGGCGAAATGAGATGAACCCGAATTCCCATGGGTTGTACCTCTTTGGCAAGCGCTTTCGTAAAGCCTGTGAGCGCATGTTTAGATGCAGTATAAGCTGCCTGATTGACATATCCTTTCCGGCCTACAACCGATGAAATATTGATTATAGTAGCCTGGGTCGATTGGCGCAAATACGGAATAGCTTTTTTGCAAAGCAAAAACGGGGCGCGGGCATTGACAGCCATCATCAAATCCCACTGTTCAACCGGAGTACTTTCGATGCTGAAAGGATTGGCTACACCTGCATTATTGATGAGCACATCGATACCGGCATAAGCTTGAATACAGGTCTCGACAATCAGCCCTGCCGATTCGGGACGAACCAGGTCGGCTACCACATAGGTTGCCTCACTTCCCGCTTCCTTTGCCTGTTCTGCCAATTGAGCCAGATCGGCTTCGTTTCTGCCTACCAGTAAAAGCCTGTGCTCCATCTGAGCAAGCCTGAGGGTTATTGCCCTCCCCAATCCCTTACCTGCTCCTGTGATGATAATTGTTTTTTTCATGGCTGCACCCTTTCAAATTTATTTACCATTCACTTGAATCCTTAAATTATTTAACAGCATTATTTTACAATTGTTCAGCTTTTTACAGTATGTTTTAAGATGACCACAAACAATGGTTAACGACAATGAAAAAATGTCGACAAAAGGCGCAAGAAAATTTTAAAACTGATTGAAAAAAAATACAATATTCTGATACTGTGAAGCCCAGCATTCATAGTCATGCTTCCCCCCTGCGACAGGGTGTAATTGATGGGGCAATGAAGAAATTTTAGTCAATGCTTGATAAAAAACTTCGGTCTGCGAATAGGGTACTACGCTATCGTGGGTTCCGTGGGACAAATAAAGGGGAATTTGAATACGAGACGCATTTTTCAGCGGATTATCTGTTCCCTCCCAACGCTGAGGGAACTGTTCATAACTACCATAATAGCCCTTCATCAGGTTGTCGCTGGGCATAAGTGTTTGGTCAAAATCACCAGCAAGGGCAGCTCCTGCCCTAAAAATACCCGCCGTGTCGTAACAGGCAAGTAAGGCTACTCCCCTACCCCCCGTTGAGATTCCAAAAAGATAATTTCTTTGATTGGGTAGAAACAATTTAAAGTTGTGCTGTAAATAAGGAATAAGCGTATCGGTAATCCAGGCACGGGTATGATATTTTTTCCAGTCGGAACGTGTTTCGGGATATATGGTTGATGCATAAACGCTTTTTTGCATATCGGGCATCACCACAACAAATCCATTACTTTTGGCAAGTGCACAAAAATCGGACTTCTTGCAAATATCATCACAGGGAAAATTCCACCCCGGCAACACTAAAATGTTCTTTTGGCTATAATTGGCAGGAAAAAGAATATCGACCCTGGTACCGGTGATCATGATTGAGGTATCGGTTTGCGACCATATAAAAAAAGAATTGCCCGTAAGGATAAATTCTGCTAATAGCATGAACCTTACGATAAATCCTTTTTTTAACATGCATCAAAATAATCGAAGTGAGTAAAGAACCAGCTGCTATTTATCATCAAACAGCTCTATCCGCGAATAATATAATTTTCGAGTTGCTGAATAGTATTTCGTTGTTCACGGATAATACGGCTGACAATATCTCCAATAGAAACCACCCCAATGACTTTATTATCCTCAATTACAGGAAGATGTCTAAAATGTTTGTCGGTCATAATTTGCATACAGTCATTTAAGCTGGTTTCCTTGGTAACGGTAATTACACCGGTCGACATAATTTCGGACACAGGCGTATTAAGCGACGACTTTCCAGCCAGTACTACTTTACGAGCGTAGTCGCGCTCAGAAAAAATACCCACTAACTGGTCGTTTTCCATAACCAGAACAGCCCCGATGTTTTTTTCTGCCATCAAACGTAATGCGTCGATTACATTGGCAGAAGGGGATACAGCATAATACTGATTCCCTTTTTCCTTTAGGATGTCATTAACATTTATCATGGGTTGTATTTTTTCTTGTTCCTACGGTTTATCTCGTCCCGGATGTGGGAGGCACGTTCGTAATTTTCTGTCCTGATGGCTTCTTCGAGACTTTCTTTCAATTCCTCCATCGACATGCTACGTAATTCTTCAAATTCCGATTCTTCAGGCTCGGGATGCCGAACCGAATGCACGCGTGCCGAATGCGTTTCCTTCTCAACTTCCAAAACAATACCTGCACGCTCCAGAATGTCTTCGTTGGTATATATAGGACATTTAAAGCGTAAGGCCAAAGCAATGGCATCGGAAGTTCGCGAATCGATGTTAATGGTATTTTTACCGTCGTAACAGGTGAGTTTTGAATAAAATATACCTTCTTCGAGTTTATAGATATTCACTTCGAGTATATCGATTTTGAAGGCCACGGCAAAATTATAAAAGAGGTCATGCGTTAACGGACGTGGAGGGGTGAGCCCTTCCAGCTGGATAGCTATTGCCTGTGCCTCAAATCCTCCCACAATAATGGGTATGCGTCGATCGCCATTTTCCTCAGTAAGGACCAACGCATAAGCGCCCGATTGCGTCTGACTATACGAAATTCCTAACACATTTAACTTTATCTTACCCATACTGTCCCCTACTTATAAAAACAAAGTTAATCATTTCTTGCGGAAAAAAAACCTCAATCGGGTAAAAAGTATTTTCCCTATAACTTCATTGCATTTTAGCAGACCATACATTCAGCAGTATGCTGCACAAAAGAGATAATGCTATATTTCGGGCACAATAAGTTTAAAACCCTTGCCATGTATATTCAGTATCTGGATGGCAGGTTCTTCTTTCAGGTATTTTCTTAGCTTGGTAATATACACATCCATGCTGCGAGCATTGTAATAATTATCGTCCGACCAAATAGCTTTGAGAGCATAATTGCGTTCGAGTATGCTGTTTTTATGTAAACAAAGTAGCTTTAACAGGTCTGATTCTTTGGTGGTTAACTTTTGTACCCTATCGTTATAGGTAAGTGTTTGTTTTTCACTATCGAAAATATAACCTGCCAATTGAAAAATCTTCTGCTCCTGGATATTTTTGTTTTGAGTACGCCGTAAAATGGCTTCAATACGAAAAATGAGTTCTTCCATGCTAAACGGCTTGGTCAGGTAATCATCGGCTCCACTGGCAAAACCTTCCAGTACATCATCTTTCATCGATTTGGCTGTAAGAAAAATAATGGGAATGTCGTTGTTAAGCCTTCTGATTTCCTTAGCTACGGTAAATCCATCCATATTCGGCATCATGACATCGAGTATGCAAATGTCGTACTTATTCCGCTGAAGGTTCTTCATAGCCTTTTCGCCATCGGTACAAAGTTCGGCCTCGAAATTACGAGCCTTAAGGTATTCTTTTAATAAATTACCCAGGTTCTCATCATCCTCTGCTAATAGTACTCTTGTTTTTACTGTATTCATAGCTGTATATTTTAATATTCTAATTTATAAATTTTGTACCACTTTAGGATTAAAAGGTAAATATATGGAAAAAGTACTGCCTTCTCGCAGAGTGCTATCTACCTTTATTTTACCGTGATGTGCCTCGACTATTTTTTTTACATAGCTGAGACCCAGCCCAAAACCTTTTACATTATGAATATTACCCGTAGGAACGCGGTAAAATTGCTCAAAAATTTTGTTTAGGTTCTCTTTACTAATTCCAATACCATTGTCTTTGACCGAAATCACAATTCCATCATCCGTGTTAGTGGTATTGATGAAAATGATAGGATCTTTATCGGTATATTTTATAGCATTGTCGAGAAGATTTATGATGATATTGGTAAGATGTGTTTCGTCGGCCTCTATAATTGGATTTTGAGCCTGAAAGTCGGTAAAAAGTTTCCCATTTTTATTTTTTAGCTGAATAGAAAAATTGTTGGCAATCTGTTCTATCAGTTCATGCACATTAATGTTTTTCAGACGAAGCCGCAAGCTATTTTTTTCGAGAACAGCAATGTGCAGCACCTTTTCCACATGCGTACTTAAACGCTTGCTTTCATCGAGCAACAATCGGGCAAGGTGTTCGATATTTTTATTTTCCAGGGGAACATTAGGGTCGGCTAGTAGCTGCGATGCTAACGAAATAGTGGATATAGGGGTTTTTAGCTCATGGGTCATATTATTGATAAAGTCGGTTTTTACCTCTGAAAGTTTTTTCTGCTTAAGAATGATATAAATGGCATAAGCAATAACAAACACTATTATTAGCGTAAGCGCAATTGAGGAGAATACCATTATTGAAATTGATTTATAGATGTGCTGATGGGCAAGGGGAAAATAGATATACAAGAAGTACGGTTTATTAAAGATGTCATTTGGAAAAAGTCGGACCACAAATTTATGCTGTTTGCCAGTATCGACATAATTTTCCGAAGCCATGTGTATTTCGCCGTTCTCATCTTTAATGGCATATTCGTAGGGTAACTTAATACCTTTCAGTTGTAGCTCAGTGGTTAATGTATTTTCGAGTAATCGTCGGGGAACCCTGGCTTCAATTGCATAATTGCTGTTTATCATTCGGTTGACAATGCGCTCGACCAGCTTGGCTTTATGGTAAATAGAAATAACATAGGACGAGGTGGTGCCATTCTTCAACCGCAAGGAATCGTCCTGCTTTTTTTCATTGGGCAATACCGATATTTTAGCAGTAACTTTCTGTTTTTCACTCTTCTTGGGATGCAACACTATTTCTTTATTGACATTTAAATGTGGTGATGTTTGCTGGGATTCCTGACTTTCTTCCTTGCTTAAACTTTGCATTTCATTCGAGATAAACAAAACAGTTTCTTCCTTTTCCAGCGAAGACACCACATCCACCAGCGCCATATTGACCTGGTTTTCAAAAAGGAGTCGATTTTGAGCAATGGTATTTTTTATCCACAGGGACTGTAGTACAATGAGACCCAGCAGGCTTATTGCCACAATAATGAATAATATCCAGAAATATAATTTTTTCACCGACCGATATATTTATGTTTTATATTATGCAGACATCTATTGATAAGACAATTGAAATAACATATACAGCACGTAAATAATAGTGCAATTTATACTATAATATCACCCAAAAGTACATTTTTTTGGAGCATCGATACGTTAAAGTCTGTTAAAGGGAAGATATCCTACCAGCGAAGGTCGGCTAATATTTTTTGAAGATTATTGGGATTATTTTCAACAGAATTGCCAAGAACAATTACACGTGCACCTGCTCGCGCATAATTTTCAATTTCCTGGGGTTGTCGAATCCCACCCCCCACTACAATGGGAATATTAACATTTTTAGCGACTTCTTCGACCATTGCAGGAGGAACAGGGTGTTTAGCACCACTACCAGCCTCAAGATAAATAAGCTTATGTCCGAGCAACTCTGCGGCAACTGCGGTAGCTACCGCTATATCAGTTTTATCGGAAGGGATGGGCAATGTTTGCGTCATGTATTGTACCGACGTAAAACCTCCACCATCGATAAGCATGTAGCCTGTTGGAATAGCCTCAATACCTGTATTTCGAATATACATCGCAGCCGCAACATGTTGTCCAATCAGAAATTCGGGGTTTCGACCCGATACCAGCGAAAGTAACAGCATAGCATCGGCATGACGGCTCAGCTGCATCAGGTTGCCAGGAAAAAGTACAAGCGGCAAGGTGGTATATTTCCGTAGCATTAAAAGATAATCATCAAGAAAGTCCTGAACCAGGCTTCCTCCAACCAGTAAAAAAGGCACCGACGATGCATTACAAAGTCCAACGATTTTTTCAGTCGAGTGCATATCTTGCTTTCCAGGGTCGAGCAACACCACCACCCGCGGATGATCAAAGGATAAAATTTGATGGTAAATCGACATAGCTTACTTTTTGCACCAAACAATTACATACCCATCGTAGGTCGTATAATGTAATTGAAACTCCTCATGACCAAAACGATTATCCACATAACCAATAATAGTACCCTGTGAGCCAACCTCGAACGGTAATATGGTTAGATTCTGTTTAAAATTAATGTCCTGCTTATCGCAGATTTTATAAAGGGCTTCCTTGGCACACCAATGAATGTACAAATGCAAACGTTGCAGACTAATATCCGAAGTGATGTATTCTTTCTCGTTGATAAACTTATGCGCAACGCGATGAATTTGGTGTGACATATATTCAAGGTCGATCCCCACCTTATATTTTGTGCTCAGCAGCACAGAGGTAAGCTGATGAGAATGCGAAATACTGATTTGATAGGTGTTACATTCCAAAAATGGCTTACGACTTTCGTTGTAAACAATACAACAAGGTTTATTGAGTATTTTATTGATCAATAATCGCACGCTAAGCCATTCGAGCTTTCGTTGATAATTTTTAAAACTCTCAACAGTAGCCATCTCATCGGAGGTTAACTGGAGTTGGGATAAAAGACTATCGTAGTTTTCTTCAATTTCCCAAATACCCAATAAGCAATCCTCTTCGACCATTTGATTAAAAATCAATCCCATAGTCCTATCCTAATTTTTCCATCGCAAGGTTTGTATAAAATGATTTACGTCGGCTTTGAAAAAGTCCAGCACTGGCATGAGCGAATCTTTATTGGGCTGAGAGGAAAAATACAAAGCACCCCGTAAAAAGTGTCGCACGCTATCGGTCAGGAAAAACTGCATCGAAGAGGCTGCATTACCTTTGATATCGTAAATTAAACCGTAAACGCGAGCAGAATCATTCCGAATAAGTATTTCGTCGATAGCATCCGCTTTAATGGTATGCTTATAGGCCAGCTTTCGTGTATCTTCAATGTATGACGCAAGATTTCGATGAATTTGCTTGTAACTTATATGAAGCTTACCTTTATAGGCCGGAAATTCAATGTTTATCCAATAGGGCTCTGCATCTTTTGCGGTGTCACGACGAATGATGCCATATACCGGATACTCAAATCGATAGGGTAACGTACTGTCGCAACTTCGATATGATTTCTCAGGAAAGTCGATCCTGAAATATCCAACTGGACGTGGCACTTCAGCTTGTCTACACGCATTTAAAACTGCCCATAAAAGCAACAACCCAAATATTTTTTTTCGCATGGAAATTTCACAATATTATTTGCAACAATACTTTTATTTAATCCGAAAACAATGATAAATATTTCCAGGGTCTAATGAAACTCGCATGTCTTGAACTTACTAAAACATTGTTAAGCATATAAATGAAAATATTTTCCTACCGTTTGTAAATGGAGTAATACGTCCTCATTTATGTTATTGATCATGATATAATTTTCGACATTGTTACTCCCTCTCCTCGACATCTACTATGCTAATTATGAAATTTAGCAAATACCCTTATCAATGGTGTACCTTAGAATTTTTTAAACTGCCTTTCCCATGATCAGAGCTATTGATATAAACCTTCACCTGTCGGATACGTTTTTTATCGACATTTTCGACCTCAAAGGTAAGGTTATTGAAGCTAACTTTTGTACCCTTCGGTGGAATTTCTCCAGTTAGTTCAAGAATAAACCCCGCCAAGGTTTCGTAGTTTCCCGAAATATTTTGAAAATTATCATAGGATATCTGGAGGACTTTACAGAAGTCATTCATAGAGATTTTAGCTTCGAACAACCAGCTGTTGGCCGACAATTTTTTGTAAAGTTTTTCCTCTTCAATATCCGACTCGTCCTCAATTTCTCCAACAATTTCTTCGAGTATATCTTCCATGGTAACCAGGCCGCTGGTGCCACCATGCTCATCCACTACAATGGCCAGGTGTATTTTGTTTCGTTGAAACTCGGTAAGCAGGTCATCGATCTTTTTGGTTTCGGGGACAAAATAGGCAGGCTTTACCAGACCCTGCCAGTGAAAATCGGACTTTTCGTTAACATAGGGAAAAAGGTCTTTGGCCAACAAAATCCCTTTGATGTTATCGAGCGTATCTTCGTACACTGGTAGCCTGGAATAGCCCGACTCAACGACCAAAGAAAGCACTTTGACGAAATCGTCGCGCCAATTGACAGCCACAATATCCAAGCGGGGTTTCATAATCTGGCATACCTCGATATTGCCAAATTTCACAATACCCTCGAGCATTTTACGCTCGTCCTTAAGCGAATCTGAAGTAATTTCAAGGGCATTCGACAAGTCATCGACCGAAATGCCAGAACCTATTCGCTGCATTCGCCTGCGAACAAATACCGACGAACGCGTAAGCGGATATACTATTGGGCTTAGTATTAACATAAAAAAATGCAATGGAACAGCCATAAAATACACTATCCGCATATTATTGCGTGTAGCAAATATTTTGGGAATAATCTCGCCTACCAGCACGATAACGAAAGTAATGACCACTACTTCGACTATAAAACTTAAAAGAGGGTACGCCTGATGATCAAGTAATCCTGCAGTTATATAAGTTGAAAGGATAACAATACCAATGTTTACCGTATTGTTCAGTATCAGTATTGTAGCCAGAAGTTTTTCGGGATTTTCAAGGCACTTAAGAATATTAACTGACGCCTGAGATTTTTGGGATTCTAATTGTTTACGATCTGCCGGGCGTATGGAAAAAAATGCAACTTCACTGGCCGAAAATAACGCCGATAAAAATAATAAAATAAGAATGGCTAATACCTCAATGATGTAGACATAAAAAAAACTTCCCTCTTCCATGGATTAGTCGGTAAAAACATTTACAAATTTAGGCAATGTAACTTACAATTTCCATAATAAAAATCTCAAGAAAAACTTCCATGAGTTGATTCTTTAAAACAAAATAAAACCCCTTCGTGCAGGAATAAATGCATACACTGCGTTCGGGGGTCTTAAAATTTTAAGCGCACTATACCAGCAAATGCTAAAGAATAGCCATTATTATGAGCTAAACATTAAGAGGTCATCTAAAAAGGCAAATCGTCGGATTCGCTAGGAGGAAGAGCGAAATCCTCGGAAGTAAGTGGTTCTTTAACTTCGGAGGCAACTTCAGGCGAGGCTGCCCCTGTTGCTACTCCCGTTGCATCATCCTGACGACGACCCAACAGCTGAAAGGTATAGGCAATAATTTCGGTCGTATAGCGCTTGTTACCATCCTTGTCATCGTACGAACGGCTACGTATGCGACCTTCGACATACACCTGAGTGCCCTTTTTAACATATTTTTGGGCTACTTCGGCCAATGAACGCCACAAAACTACATTGTGCCACTCGGTGGTGGTTACTCGTTCGCCTGCTTTATTCACATAGCTCTCGCTTGTAGCGACAGGCAATGTACATACGGGAGTCCCGTTTTCGATATAACGTACTTCGGGATCTTTCCCAACATTTCCAATAAGTATTACTTTGTTTACCGACATAATAGTTTGTATTTAAGAATTTTTATAAAAATATAAGCCTATAATTTTTTGAGAAACAAGCATGTATTACATTATTCACAAACGACTATGAAAATATTTATCACTTTCGTACTTGCCATGTGTAGGAAACTCATCACATGCGAGTTCCATCCGACCATTAGATTACTTTCGGACAAAAGAGTTTGTAATTGACCATATTTAAAAACGCAAAGAACGCTAAGTTTTACGCTAAGAACGCGAAGAAAATCTCTGCGAATTTTGCGGTTGCTTTGCGTTCTTAGCGTGACATCTTTTAAATATTTTTTCCGGATGAAACGAGCATGTATGGCAGAATTCACAAACGACTATGAAAATAATTTTCCATTCCTGCTTGATTTTAGAGTACAAAACATATTACATGCGAGTTCCATCCGACCACTGTAAAAAATTAAAAAAAAAAATTTCGGATGAAAGGTAAAAAAATTATCAACTCAAGTCAAATTCTTTTTTTAAATAATTGTCAATTACTTTAGGAATAGGCCATTCGCTGAGTTTTTTTATTGGAACTTTTACATGGTTGGGAGGCAGCATTGAAGGTATCTGGTCTACATGTACACGTACAAACCAGATATACAGCTGTTGATGCGTTAATAAATGTCGTACCGGGTGGCTCAACTCGGCAGCATAGCTAAGAAGCAATGGTGCAGGCCATTCAGCTTGCTTTAGTTGTTCAAGGGGTTCATCCAATTTTTCTGGATACTCCAACAATGGAAAATCGTATAACATCTTCCAGATATCATTATCTGTTCGTTTACGCAGAATGATGTATTCGTTGTCGTGCAGGACGAAATAATAAAAATATCGTTTTTTAGGCTGCAGTGCTTTCTGTTTTACCGGCAATAACGATTGAGTAGCATGTTTATGAGCCTGGCAATAGTTGCTTACCGGGCAAGAATCACAATTGGGATTGAGCGGTAAACATACCAGAGCCCCCAATTCAATGATTGCCTGATTGAATAGCGAAGGACGATCAGGGTCGAATATTGGTTGAAGCAGTTTTTCGAAATATTTATACGCATTACTTCCATCGATAGGCGTTGAATCATTGAACAGCCGGGATAACACCCGAAACACGTTACCATCGATAGCAGGGTATGGAAGATTAAAGGCCATGGATGCAATAGCGCCTGCGGTATATTTGCCAACGCCTTTTATTTTAAGCAGTTGATTATAATCGGCAGGAATAGTTCCGCCGTAATCTTTTTGTATCTGGCGAGCAGCCAGCAACAGATTTCGCGCCCTGCTATAATAACCCAATCCTTGCCAGTAAGCCAGCACTTCATCCTCCGAAGCGCGGGCAAGGGAAGCAACGTCGGGAAAACGATCGATAAAACGAAAATAATAAGGCATACCCTGATTAACCCTGGTTTGCTGCAGGATAATTTCACAAATCCAGATGTGGTAAGGATTGTTGGTTTTTCTCCAGGGCAAATCGCGCCCATTCTCCAAATACCATTGGATAAGGCGATTTTGAAAATCGGCACGTTCGATCATGAATATTTGTTTTGTGAGTGCCTGAATTAACTTGTTGTTCTACCAAAAGCCTATCAGCGTAGTGCCTACCGAAGCTACTATTCGACCGAACGGGATGATTGTAACAAGCTAATGAAATGCCCCACGAATTCCTTCTTGTCGACGGCTTGCTGATTCCCAGACGCCATGTGTTTGATCATGATCTGATTTTTTGCCATTTCCTCATCACCGGCTATTGCCACATAAGGAATATTTCGAGCATTGGCATAGCTAAATTGTTTTTTAATTTTAGCCTCTTCGGGGTATAGCTCTGCTGAAACACCCTGCTGTCGCAATTGTTTGATAATGGGCAACAGATACTGCACTGTGGCGAGCCCAAAATTCACAAACATCACGCAGGTGGTTTCAAGAAGTTTTTGAGGAAACTTGTTCAATTGCAAGAGCACATCGTAAATACGATCGGCACCAAACGAGATTCCCACACCCGACACACCCTCGAGTCCAAAAATTCCTGTAAGATTATCGTAGCGTCCACCGCCTGCTATGCTTCCAACTTCCACATTTAAAGCTTTAACCTCAAATATGGTACCGGTATAATAGTTGAGCCCACGAGCCAGCGAAAGGTCAAATTCAAGCACATTTTGTAATTCCCCAGGCTGAAAGAATTGCAACAGGGTTTCGAGTTCGTCGATACCAGTATTTCCAATTGCAGAACCTGCAAGCCATTCGCGCATGAACTCTACTTTTTCCGCATTCGACTGTCGCGTCATTTGCAAAAGCTGCTGCAGCTTCGAAAGGGCTTCTTCCGATAATCCGGCTGCTATCAATTCTTCCTTTACTCTGTCGAAACCTATCTTTTCAATTTTATCTATTGCCGTAGTTATGGCAACGAGTTTATCGGGATAACCGAGAATTTCGGCCATACCCGCCAGTATCTTGCGGTTATTAATTTTTATTCGCACATTGATTTGCAATTTTTGAAAGACTTCGTCGAAAATCTGAATAAGTTCGTACTCATTCAACAACGAGGTACTGCCAATGACATCGGCATCGCACTGATAAAACTCGCGGTAACGCCCTTTCTGCGGCCTATCGGCACGCCATACCGGCTGAATCTGATAACGGCGAAAGGGGAAAACAATTTCGTTACGATGTTGTACCACATATCGGGCAAAAGGAACCGTAAGATCGTAGCGTAATCCTTTTTCACATATCTTGGTCGAAAGCAAAGAGGCATTGGCGGAAATGAAGGACGAGGCAGGTAAATCACCAATAAAATCGCCTGAATTGAGAATTTTAAAAAGTAGTTTATCGCCCTCATCGCCATATTTTCCCAGCAAGGTTGAAAGGTTTTCCATTGCTGGGGTTTCAATTGGCTGAAAACCATGACATTCAAAAACCTGTCGTATGGTATTGAATATATAATTACGTCGAGCCACTTCGGTAGGACCAAAGTCGCGTGTTCCTTTTGGAATTGAAGGTATAGTCATAATATTTTTTTTAGGCTCAGGATAAACTTTGTTTAACGTGTCAACTTCTTATATCGCACACGGTGTGGGGTAAAATCTCCAAGACGCTTGCGTTTGTGTTCCTCATATTCACTGAAGGTGCCCTCAAAAAATACTACCTGAGCATCATCCTCAAAAGCCAGGATATGAGTTGCAACACGGTCGAGGAACCAGCGATCGTGGGAAATAATAACTGCGCAGCCTGCAAAATTTTCGAGACCTTCTTCCAGAGCTCGTAGCGTGTTAACATCGATATCGTTGGTAGGTTCGTCGAGCAGAAGAACGTTTGCTTCTTCCTTCAACGTTAGAGCCAGATGTAAGCGATTTCGTTCCCCACCCGACAGGGCACCGCATTTTTTTTCTTGATCGGCACCCGTAAAGTTAAACCGAGCCACATAAGCCCTTGCATTAACCTGTCGATTGCCAATAGTAATATAATCCAGACCACCAGAAATAACCTCAAAAACTGTTTTTTCGGGGTCAATAACCGTGTGTTCCTGGTCGACATACCCAATTTTAACCGTCTCGCCCACAATAAATTCACCCGCATCGGGCTTTTCGTAACCCATAATCAAACGGAAAAGGGTGGTTTTACCGGCACCATTTGGACCGATAACGCCAACAATACCTCCAGGAGGTAAATCGAAATTGAGGTTTTCAAATAAAATTCGATCGCCATATATTTTTGTCACATTGCGTGCCTCAATTACCTTGCTTCCCAGGCGTGGACCATTGGGAATAAATATCTCCAGACGCTCTTCCTTTTGCTTAACGTCCTCGTTCAAAAGTTTTTCGTATGCATTAAGTCGTGCCTTACCTTTTGCCTGACGGGCTTTAGGCGCCATTCGTATCCATTCCAATTCTCGTTCAAGGGTTTTGCGTCGTTTGCTTTCCTGTTTCTCTTCCTGAGCCAGTCGCTGCGCTTTCTGTTCCAGCCACGACGAATAGTTGCCCTGATAAGGAATACCCTCACCCCGGTCGAGTTCGAGTATCCAACCAGCCACATGATCGAGAAAATACCTATCGTGTGTAATACAGATAACAGTACCTTTATATTGCTGCAGATGTTGTTCGAGCCATTCCACACTTTCGGCATCGAGATGGTTGGTAGGCTCGTCAAGCAACAAAATATCAGGTTCTTGTAACAACAAGCGGCAAAGTGCCACCCTACGTTTTTCACCGCCCGAAAGAACATTTACCGGGGTATCGCCATCGGGGCAGCGAAGCGCATCCATGGCTACTTCCAGCTTATTATCAAGATTCCAGGCATCGTGTTGCTCAATCAAATCGGTAAGCTCACCCTGACGTGCAATGAGTTTATCCATCTCATCGGCCGATAGGTTAGGATCGGCAAAGCGCAGGTTGATCTCTTCATATTCTTTTAACAAAGCTACAACATTCTGCACGCCTTCCTCGACTATCTGCCTTACCGTCTTTGCAGGATCGAGCTGAGGGTCTTGCTCCAGATATCCTATGGTATAACCCGGAGACATTACCACCTGTCCATCGAAGTTCTTTTCAACCCCAGCAATAATACGCATCAGGGTTGATTTGCCACTCCCGTTTAACCCAATAATCCCTATCTTGGCACCATAAAAAAACGACAGGTATATATTGTTCAAAACCCTCTTATGGGGAGGATAGGTCTTTCCTACCCCCACCAATGAAAAAATAATTTTTTTATCGTCACTCATAACGGTCTATTCACTTACTTTTTGTAGCTTGCAAAAATACATGAAATAATTCATCGCTACAACTTCAGTAAAACCGTTAATCGTTTTTCAACAATATTGTACCTGTCTGAAGGGTTTCCGCTCTACCAGTTCATAACATCCCGAATAGCCTGTGTGAGCTCTTCAGCAATCATCTGGTGCTGGTTTTTATCGGGATGTGAGGCACAACCCGATAGTAAATTATGGGATAGAAATACTTTATGAACCCGATCGTCCCCCAAATTCTTGTAGTAGTTTTCTATTGCCGTAAGTATTTTTTTCTGAAATTCGAATAAATTATTGTCGGCCATAGGACTGGTCAAACAGAAAAAGTGTGCTTGCGGATAATGCGACTTCAGATTGTCGATAAAATGGATATAGGCCTGTGTAAATTGGGTAGAATCCTGAATCCCATCATTCTGTCCCAGACAAATAGTTACTACATCGGGAATATATTTATTGAAGTCCCATGCTTTTGAAGCAGGGTTATCAATAAAAATTTTGTCATAGACATCGGGCATGGTATAGGTCATATCGCAGCAACTATGTATAAGGCCAATTCCCGACACCGAGGTAAGGTGATACTGGGCATTAAGATTATGTGCAGTGATAGCCCCGTACGATAGGGCAGCAGCATTAGCAATATACCATTCATTATCAACAGCTTTATCGCACATATCGGTATATATGCCAAAACCGCAGGTAATAGAATTGCCAAAAAGTTCAATTTTTCTCTCTGGCAGCGGGTCGGCAGGTAACAATTCGTCGGCATAAAAGCCTTTGAAAATAAGGTATCCAATTCCTGCTTCGGTATCCTTGATAATTCGTACCGTATGGGTAGTATTGGAAAGATTGTTAGCTATCCGATAAATGGTACGATTGGCTTCTGTTCTGAAGCGCTGCGGTTGCCCATTGTCGATAATAACCTGAAAATAATTGCGATAGCTACCCCATTTGTATTCGTCTACCAGTTCAATATCCAGCGTAGTACCTTTAAATTTTGCTGTTATATACACACCTGGGGCAGAAAATTTCGGTGCCTTAGCATCGGTGTTATCCAATCGACCGGTATAAAGTATGCGATTATCATCGGCTTCAAATTTCTGTCCCACCACATAAATGCGCCAAACCGTCCGAGAACTGTCGGCACTCAACAGGGTATAATCGGCATAACCTAAGGAAAAATCCCGAGAAGTACCCGATGCTGGCTCACTCGTCACAAATTCGTTTGTGGTGAATACAGGGGCAAGATTTTTATAGTCCACATTCCCCGAAACAGATATAATAACATATGACTTTCCAATGACTGTTGTGGTGGTATATCCTGGTAAATCGGCAGTAAGTATAGTTCCTTTAATTTTAGGCTGACGCTTAATGATTACTCGCCACAACTTTACGCTGCTATCGGCAGCTGTTACTTTAAAAGTATATTCCCCTTTCGAAAAATCAACTTCAGTGCCCGATGCCGGTTCTATTGTAGCACCCTCGGAAATGGTGATGGTCGGTACAAGCTTTTTGGGTGCATTGTAGGTAACTGTTACTTCAACTGTACTGTCGGTAATAACCTCATTACCCAGCTGGTAGGGCAACTTGAATGAAAGGATGGCTTTATCGCCCGAAAGTTGCACCGTACTATCTTTTTCGTTTTCCTTATCTGTAAGCGTTTCCTTTTTACAGGCCGATACATACATAAAAATAAAGGAAATAACCAGCGTTAGAAAAGCAAGATAGCGCATATTCGTTCTCATAGTCATTAGTTTTTATTACGCTAAAATTACTTTACTTCAACCTGGTCAACGGCCGAAAAATGTATATACCACTATGCGGTTTTATAAAGCCTTGTTGAATTTTGAAAATAATTGTGGATAGAAATGTAAAAGGCAGAATCTGAAGGATACCGATAGCAGGCTTCCCTTAAAGCGCAAATCACAAAACGCCCTCGCTTAGCGAGGTTATTTAATGGATGATTTATCAGCTGATTTCGTATCGAAAAGTAAAAAAGGATTTGATAATAGGAATTTTTCTGGGAGCTTTAAGCTACAAGTGCAAGCATAGATGCAACTTCAACTTTGCTACTTTCGCATTCAAGGTTAACATTATTATCAATAAACTTGTAACTTAGCAGCATGGTGAAGCATTGTACCGTTTAAATTTTGGCGACTTGGATGCTTTTGAACAAAATGATAAAAGGATCAAGGGTTTATGGGGCTATAGCATATTAGTGCCACTTACGTTTGTTATACTCTGCTGGAGTATTAAATTGCTCGAGTTGAGCTTGAATACTTCATTTTATTATCTGGGCATTTACCCTCGAACGTTAAATGGCATACTGGGTATCATCACAGCTCCTTTTATCCATGAAGATTTCAAACATCTACTCAACAACACTATACCTTTTCTACTTTTTGCCGGAGGGCTATTTTATTTTTATCGATCCATTGCTTTAAAGGTATTGCTCTGGATATGGATAATGACTGGCATATGGGTATGGGTTGGTGCCCGACCCGCCTATCATATTGGAGCCAGTGGGGTGGTATATGGGATGGCTTTTTTTCTATTTTTCAGTGGAGCTATCCGAAAAACACCTGCCCTTGCTGCTGTTGCCCTAATTGTTGTGTTCCTATACGGAAGCATGATTTGGGGCATTTTCCCATTTATTCCTGATGTTTCCTGGGAATCGCATCTTTCGGGAGGACTGGCAGGGCTTATTCTGGCTTTTCTATACCGCAAAGAAGGTCCGCCGCCCCCTCGTTATGAATGGGAAGAAGAAATGGATGAAGAAGATATCAATGAAATGCTTGACGAATATCTCGAAAAAAGAAAAACTTTCAACCTTACTCGTAAAGATGAATCGCAATAAAAAACATCTGCAGCTGTATCTTTCTGTTACAAACGATGTAGTGACCGACCAAAGAATTCATCGCATAGCTACAACCCTGTCCGAAGAAGGCTTTCAGGTGCATGTGGTAGGACGAAAACTGCATGACCATTACGACTTTTCCAACCGAAGTTATCGGGTACACTTGCTTACACTGCCTTTTAAAAAAGGCTTTCTATTTTACGCCAGCTTTAATCTGCGATTATTCTTTTTTTTACTGTTACGAAAAAACCACCTACTTATAGCCAACGACCTTGATACAATAGTACCCAACTTTTTCGTAGCGAAATTAAAACGTATCCCCATCTTATTCGACAGTCACGAATATTTTCCCGAAGTACCCGAGTTAGTCAACCGAAAATGGGTAAAGCAAGTATGGCTAACCATAGAAAAAGTTTTTGTTCCCCGCATAAAATATTGTTATACCGTATGCGACGCCATTGCCGAAATTTATCACAAACAATATGGTAATCAATTCGAGGTGATACGCAACCTACCTTTCAGAAAAGATCAAATTACTTCGTCGGCATTGAATTCAAACGAAAAAAACATTATCTATCAGGGAGCCCTAAACATAGGACGCGGTATCGAGAAGGTTATCGATGCTTTGCCTTACTTACCCCATGTACACTTTTACATTGCAGGCAGTGGCGATATCGAAAATGAGCTTAAACAACGGGCTAATAATTCCCCTGCACGCGAACGTATCCATTTTTTGGGCAGAATTCCTCCGGAAAAGCTTCATGCCTATACCTGTGGTGCCCACCTTGGCGTATCACTCGAAGCACATTTGGGGTTAAATTACTACTACGCCCTTCCCAATAAGCTATTCGATTACATTCAAGCCGAAATACCCGTAATGGTATCCGATTTTCCAGAAATGAAAAAAATTGTGCATACCTATCAAATTGGAATTGCAACCAACGAAACAGATCCACATGCGCTGGCAGCCATTATAAAAGATGCCCTTGAAAATAAGGAAAAAAGAAAAATCTGGAAAGAAAACCTAGAAAAAGCGGCAGCTGAATTATGTTGGGAAAAAGAAAAACATAAAATAAGTGAACTTATAAAAAGATCCCTTACAAACAAGCTCGCTTAAATTTTATAAATCACCCCTCCCACATTGTCGTGTTTAGCCCCTGTAACCGAGGCCAAACAATTATACTCTTCACGCATTCGAAGTACCCCCAAAAACGCAAAAATCATTGCCTCTTTAAAATCGACAATCGTTGGATCGGGTATTTCTATTTTAAGGTTGGTGCGTGAAGTAATAAGTTCCATGAGAAATTTATTGTGTGCACCACCGCCCGTTACGAGCACTTTTTTGGATGGTTTACCAGTAAAAACTTTTGTAATCTGTATCGCAATATGCTCGTATACTGTTCGAAGCGCATCGTAGGGGTCGATATGGTCGGCTTGCAGATGAGGCAAAAAATTTTCTTCGACCCATTCCCTTCCTAAAGATTTAGGATAAGGTTGCTGATAGTAAGGAAGCTTATTCAAATTTTTGAGCAGGGGCACAATTACTTTTCCCTGTCGAGCCAGCTGCCCATCCTGATCATATTCATGTCCAAGGGTATTGGCTAATTTGTTGATAACAAAATTCACCGGACAAATATCAAAGGCGATTCGACGCTTATACCAGAAAAAGGAAATATTGGCAAATCCACCCAGATTAAGACAATAATCGTAGTTGGAGAAAAGTATAGCATCGCCCACAGGAACAAGGGGGGCTCCCTGGCCTTTCAAGGCTACATCTAACGTGCGAAAGTTAGAAATAGTGGTAATATTTGACGAAGCTGCTATGGCAGCACCATTCCCCAGCTGAAAGGTAACCCCATCGACAGGATTATGAAATATGGTATGCCCATGGGAAGCAATAAAATCGGCGTTTAAACGGTGACGGCGCAAAAATTCTTTGGCAATTTTTCCCAGATAATGTCCATATTCCATATCGGTTTTCACCAGTTGGTAGCCTACCATCTCATAACTTTTCCACAATTTTTCTTTCCAGGCAGTAGAATAAGGAATAGTCTCGGCTGCAATAATTTCACCCTGCCACATTTCGTCAGACTTTGTAAAATGACAAAAAGCAAGGTCTACCCCATCCATTGAGGTACCCGACATGATTCCTAATACCCTGTATCTCCTGGCAGGCATGAAATCCTACTTTATTTTTTTATATTTAATGCTGTACAAAGCGTTAAAAGCACATCGTTCTAACAATACCTTCATCGTCTCCTCATTTGCCCCAGCCTTGATGTTAGGTGATACAAAATTTAATCCCGCCAGAAAGCTTTCTTTGACCTGAATAGGTGCCGAAGCAACCGATTGCCCCTCGGCCGTTTGTATTGGATTAAAACCAAATTTATTGTATATGCTTACCGAAACATTCACAACCGGCAAAAATACATCGGCAGTCAAACGATTACCCCTTTCATCGTACTTACTATTTTCAATAGAAAGCTCTATTTTCATAAAATATTTCACATCCGAGAGCCTGATTGCCTTTTGGATCACTATATCAGGATAACCATAATCGGTATAACTTGCTTTGTCCCCCATACTCTCTGGTGGAAGAAAATAAACAAGAAGTGAATCTTCAAGCAACTTAGTAAAAATCTGATAAAAAGAATGTATTAGCACTGCCTCCACAGCCGTTTGCTTTTTCTGTGGCTGATAGTTTATCAGGTTCTGGTAAGCACTCAGTTCCTTCTTTACCCTATCGTCGATATCGGCAGTGTAAGAAAATACCACAAACTGATTTCTTGCATATTTTTGCGACCACCCTGCCGTGGCGGTGGTTATCAATAATAATGCTATGAGTAATACGTTATTCTTCATCTGTAAATATTTTTTTAATGTTTTAATAATGTTTGGACGATATTTTGCGCCTTTAGCAGCATGAAATTCGCATGTAACATGTTCTGAATCATTAGCAAACAGATAAGTAAACTGATTTTCACACAGATTTGTGTTTGGCGCTATACATGCTCGTTTCATAGGCTTTGTTTTTAGTGAGAAAAAGTGTTATTTTATTCGTGTATGTATGACAATTATCCGATAGTTACAAATTAAGACAATCAAAAATATAAAATTCCATTCATTTACCGAACAAAGTATTTTAAAAAATCCCCCACTACAAAATTACTCCCCCCTACAAAAATAATTTCATCTTTTGCTGCCTGTAGCATCGCAGCTTCAAAAGCTTCAGCGACATGACCGAATACCATACCAGCTATCCCCTCCATTCTGGCTTTATCGGCAAGTTCATGAGCATCCATAGAACGTTTTACCGACGCACTGGTAAAATAATAGGTTACACCTGACGAACCAACTACCTGTGCAAATATTTTTAGCATCTGGTTCACATCCTTATCGGCCGAAAAACCAAGGACAATATGCAACCTTAGTGGTTTTAACAAAGAAAGCTGTCGGGCAACCTCTGCTATGCCCGAAGGATTGTGAGCTGTATCGCAAATAATCAGGGGATTCCGGTGTACAACCTGATAACGCCCCATCAGGCCAGTCTTTTCCTTTACTTTCGAAAAACCCTCCACCACAGCATCATGGGGAATTTTTAATCCTGCCTGTTGCAGCATTTCCACTGCACAATAGCTGGTCACAATATTTTTTAGTTGATACCGTCCAATCAGATCGGATTTTCCTCGAAAAATGACATGGTTGGAAACTTTTTCCCTGAGCTCAAATGCAAAACTGTCGAAGTCTTCGGCTACCAAATTTGCCTCATACTTTGCATCAGCAAAAAGTAGCGGAGCATTCTCCGAAGCAGCTTTTTCTTTAAATACTGGCAAAGTTTGCTCATGAGTCTCCCCTATTACAACGGGAACATGCGATTTAATAATGCCAGCTTTTTCAAAGGCTATCTGAGCAAGGGTATCGCCAAGGATATCGGTATGGTCAAAAGATATGTTAGTGATCACGCTCAACAGCGGACGAATCACATTGGTCGAATCGAGCCTACCGCCCAACCCCGTTTCAATAACTGCCACATCGACCCTACTCTCGGCAAAGTAAACAAATGCCATAAGGGTAGTAAGCTCGAAAAAAGATGGTTGAACTTCCTCCCACAAATGCATGTGTTTACCAATAAAATCGGTTACATACTCCCGGCTAATCATTTGCCCATCGATTCTAATCCTTTCACGAAAATCGACCAGATGCGGCGAGGTATACAAACCTACCCTGTAACCTGCACTTTGCAGAATTGAAGCAAGCTGATGGCTCACTGAACCTTTCCCATTAGTTCCGGCTATATGAATGCTCTTGAATTCTTTGTGAGGATCGTGAAAATGAGCACACATACGGGTAATATTCGACAAATCGTATCGAAGTGCCTTCTTCCCTTGATGTTGAAACATCGGTAACCTCCCATACAAAAAATCCAGGCACGATTCATAATTCATTTTCAAACAATTTTTGTATTTTTAAAAAGTTTAAAAACACGATATCAATGGCTCGTAGTAAAAAAACTTTTGTTCTCGACACCAATGTGATTCTGCACGACTACAAATGTATTTACAATTTTGAAGAAAACGACATTGTATTGCCCATTGTAGTACTTGAAGAACTCGACCGGCTGAAACGAGGAAGCGACCTTATCAACCTGCATGCAAGAGAATTTACCCGAGAACTCGATTCATTATCGGGCGAAAAACTTTTTGAAGGCGGAATACCACTGGGTAAAAAAAGAGGCAGGCTGTACATTGAAACAGGTAAACCTTTTTCCAAAACAATTCTGGAGTCCTTCCCTGAACCCACCCCCGACCATCGTATTCTGGCAATATGCGACTATTTGCGCGATAAATTAATGCCCTCGCAACGGCAAGTAATCCTGGTTTCCAAAGACATTAATCTTCGTATGAAAGCCAAATCGATTGGCATATTGGCTCAGGATTATAAATCGGACAAGGTGCATGATATCGCTTTTTTTTCCAAGAATATCGAATGTATCGAAAATATCGACCAGCGAATTATCTCAGCATTATATGAAAAAAAAGAGGGTATTCTATTTTCAGAGTTACCTCTCAAAACGCAGCCACTGCCTAATCAGTACTTTGTGCTGCGAAATGGCCATTCGAGTGTTTTAGCGCGTTACAATCCTTTTGAGCACAAAGTCGAGCGCATCGAAAAAAGTAAATGCTATGGGATTGAACCCCGCAATGCCGAACAAACATTCTCGCTGGATGCACTTTTACGGCCCGAAATTCAACTCGTTGCCCTAACCGGTAAGGCAGGCACCGGCAAAACCCTTTTGGCGCTGGCGGCAGCCCTGCATCAGGAAAACCAATACGAACAAATCTACCTGGCACGTCCTATCATTCCACTGGCCAACCGCGATATGGGCTTTTTACCCGGAGATGTTAATGAAAAAATTGCCCCCTTCATGCAACCCCTTTACGATAATCTGGCAGTTATTAAACATAAATTTAAAACATCCAGCAAAGAATACCAACATATCGAAGAACTTCAGAAAAATGAAAAGCTGCTGATCACGCCGCTGGCGTACATAAGAGGACGTACGCTGTCTAATGCATTTTTCATTGTGGATGAGGCTCAAAATCTTACGCCCCACGAGGTAAAAACAATTATCACGCGTGCTGGCGAGGGTACCAAAATGGTCTTCACCGGTGACATTCAACAAATCGACTCACCCTACCTCGACAGCACCTCGAATGGCCTGAGTTATCTTGTCGACCGTATGAGAGGGCAGGAAATTTTTGCCCATGTCAATCTGGTTAAGGGCGAACGTAGCTACCTTGCCGATTTGGCCAGCACCCTGCTTTAAAAGGCTGGATGGCAGGTTTAATACAGCCTCACCCCATGCGTAAAGCATTTAACCACCAAATATTTTTCGGATTAAAATCCTAATGCTCAATTCTTTCGCGTCTTTCCTGCACAATGTTTGTTATCTGGCGATATGCCTGGATTAATAGCTTCAGGTCGTACACGTTGAGCAAAGGTTCGGGGTAGTGCTTATTGGTTAGTATCGACGATATGCATTCTGCATAATAATTGTTCGTTTCAGTATCGTTATCAATTCGTTTATCGAGGCTTAACAGGTCCAGGAAATGGGTATAGTTTTTTCCTACAATGTCTATTGAGAAAACTTCCTTTTCATTGGATGGTTCGTAAAAAAAGGCAGCAGAACCCGAGGATAGGGTAAAATATAGGTATATAGGGCTATTGGGTTGGCTACAGTAGAAAGCCTCTGCATGGCTACTCAGAATATTGCTTTTAAACAACAGGGTGATGAGGAGCATTATCCTGAATAGGGGCTGAGCGCCTTTAATTCCGTCGGGGTGACCTTTAATAGTTCCATTTACAAAGCGGATTCCATCGGGAAATATTTGGTGTATGTAATTTACCAATTCGTTTAACTTTGGGTCGATATAGGGTATTACCGGTATTTCGGCTTCGATGGAAAGTTTATATATATCGTTTAACTCCCGCACATTAAAATGTTGTAGATTGTCAAGTATCACTGGTTTCAGCGCAAAAATACTTTCACTTACCAATCCATAACATCCTTCATCATTGCGGGCAATAATTAGAATGTCAGCTTCGGCTATTACGATGAATGGATTTTGTGCAATTTTTAGGGGATAGGTTGTCGCAAGCGTATTATCATCATGGTCCCAACATATAATTTCGTAGTGTTCCGTTGGTAAAAGTTTACGGATTATGGTCGGAGTGTTTTCAGTTATACCTAATATCCCAATTTTCGGCATATCAACGACATGTTTGCATACAAACTTATTTGTTTATTGGATAAAATCAGTCATCACCAACATAAACTTATCAACATGTTGGTAACTTTGTGTGGACATGTCAAAAAAATACGGGAGTAAAATTCGGCGTCTAAGCCACGAATAATTTTAACTTTGCAAAAAACGATGTATGGAGGATAGCTTCAGGCATAAAGGTTTGCGTCAGAAGTTGGTAGAAGAGTTACGTCAGAAGGGGATAAGCGATGAGCGGGTTTTGGCAGCTATTGGCAAGGTACCCCGCCATGTGTTTATGGACAGCAGTTTTATTAACTATTCATATAAGGACAAGGCTTTTCCCATTGGAGCGGGGCAGACGATATCGCAACCCTTTACGGTAGCATTTCAAACCCAGCTGCTGGAAGTGAAACCTGGCGATAAGGTGCTTGAAATTGGTACGGGTAGCGGATATCAGGCAGCTATTCTCATTGAGTTGGGCGCTCGTGTTTTTACCGTCGAACGCCAAAAAGAGTTGTATGTAAAAGCTATGCATCTACTTCCTCAGCTTGGATATCGGCCTACCTTCTTTTTTAGCGATGGAACCCTGGGATTGCCAGCTTATGCTCCTTTTGATAAAATTATCGTTACCGCAGCTGCTGAAGAAATTCCCCAACCCCTCCTTCAACAACTTAAGGTCGGTGGACGTTTAGTGGTACCCGTGGGCAAAAAAAATGCTCAACAAATGATGTTGGTCGAAAAAATTAGTGAGACCGAGTTTCGAAAAAGTTCTCATGGAAATTTTATCTTTGTGCCACTTTTAAAAGGAATCGAAATCAAGTGATTACAGTAAAAACTTTTGTATTTAACCCGTTTCAGGTCAATACCTATTTAGTGTGGGACGAAAGCAAGCATTGTACCATTATTGATCCAGCTTGTAGTACACTCGAGGAGTTTGAGACGCTGAAAAATTATATTGCATCGCAGCAACTTACGCCCAGCGGCATTATCGTAACCCACGGGCATGTCGATCATCTCCTTGGACTTGAAAGAATATGTAGTTGGTATCGATTGCAGCCTGTAGTGCATCGAGATGAACTCGATTTTATTCAGACAGCGCCCCAACAGGCCATGCTTTTTAGCTTACCCTACGAACCGTATACTGGCCAATGGAACCTGGTAGGGGAAAATGATACGGTGATGCTGGGAAAAACCGAGGCCATAGTGTTGACCATATCGGGTCATTCTCCAGCCGGCATGGCCGTATATTGTCCAACCGATAATTGTATTTTTACTGGCGATGCTTTATTTAAAGGCAGTATCGGTCGTACCGATTTGATGGGGGGCGACTATGAAACCTTGATGTCCCATATTCGTGAAAAATTACTCACCCTACCTCCAGATACTCTTGTATTCCCAGGCCACGGTCCACATACAACTATTGCTTACGAGTTGAAATATAACCCTTTTATCGCATGATGCAGTAAATTGAAATATCTTAGTTTTGAAAGAATTCTTGAAATTAACATCAATGAATGAAACGACGCAGTTTTACAGTAATCAAAATCAAGTAAAATCATAACCGGTATGCCTGGGAAAGGCTATGCTGTACTGAGAGTTTCTTTCAACTATTTTTTAAAATATTAAAATTATTTCCAGATGAGCGTTAATAATTTCTCTGAACGTTTGACAGGTAGCAGCCAGGAAGCAGATGTCATGTTAAATTCGCTGGGACTTCAGTCGATAGAAGAGCTAATAGATAAAACTGTACCGTCGGGTATTCGTATACAGCGTCCGTTACGGTTGCCCGATGCGCTGAGCGAATCCGAATACCTTGCACATATCTGGGAGATAGCTAGTAAAAACAAGCTATTTAAAACCTACATAGGTTTGGGCTATTACAACACTTATATGCCTTCGGTTATTCAGCGCAACATATTTGAAAACCCTTCGTGGTATACTTCCTATACCCCTTACCAGGCAGAGATATCGCAGGGTAGGTTAGAAGCCCTGCTTAATTTTCAGACGATGGTGATGGAGCTTACCAGCATGCCGCTTGCCAATGCTTCTTTGCTCGACGAGGCTACCGCTGCTGCCGAGACTATGCTGATGTTTTACAATTGCCGTACTGCTCAACAGGTTGAAAGCAATGCCAATACCTTTTTTGTTGATGAAGGGGTTTTCCCTCAGACCTACGATGTGCTACTTACTCGTGCAGAACCTTTTGGAATTAAGATTATTAAGGGAAATTATCAGGATTTTGCATTTTCCGACGATGTTTTTGGCTGTTTGCTTCAATATCCTAATGTATATGGTGAAATTCATTCGTATCAAACTTTAATAGATAAGGCTCACGAGCATAATATTCAAGTAAGTGTAGCAGCCGATCTTTTAAGTCTGGCGCTATTGGTTCCTCCGGGTCGATGGGGTGCCGATGTGGTACTGGGTTCAACCCAACGTTTTGGGGTACCTATTGGATATGGGGGTCCCCATGCTGCCTATTTTGCTGCAAACGAGCGCTATAAACGTAACCTTCCGGGTCGTATTATTGGGGTAAGCATCGATACACAGGGTAGGCCAGCTTTGCGTATGGCGCTACAGACCCGTGAACAGCATATCAAACGCGAACGTGCTACCTCGAACATTTGTACAGCTCAAGCATTGCTGGCTATTATGGCAGGAATGTATGCCGTGTATCATGGCCCAGAAGGTTTGAAGGCTATTGCTCGTAAAATCCACTTTTCTACTTCTACATTAGCTCATTCACTCTCACAGTTGGGCTATACCATTTTAAATGCTTCTTATTTCGATACTCTTACCATTCAATTGCCCAACGAGCTGCGTTCCAGTGAATTGAAGCCCATCGCCGAGGAAAGGCAGATAAACATTCGGTATATCGATGAATATCGCGTTTCGGTTAGCCTCGATGAAACAACCACGCTCGATGATTTGAATCAGCTCATCGAACTTTTTGCAGTAGCCAATTTTAAACGCATACTTCCGTTACAAGGTTTGAGGGAAGAGGTGCGTATTCCTGCCGAGCTATTGCGTACCGATGCATTTATGCAGCAGGAGGTGTTTCAGCGTTATCATACCGAGACGGAGATGATGCGCTACATTAAAAAGCTTGAACGACGCGATATTTCGCTTACCCACTCCATGATTTCGTTGGGCTCGTGTACCATGAAGCTCAATGCTGCCACTACGATGCTTCCCCTTAGCTGGCCCGAATGGGCTAATATACATCCCTTCGTGCCCCTCGATCAGGTGGAAGGCTATCACCAGATGATGCACGACCTGGGAGAATATCTTTGCGAGATAACAGGTTTTCCACATATATCGTTTCAGCCAAATTCAGGTGCTGCAGGTGAATATACAGGTTTGATGGTTATTCGTAAGTATCAGCAGCATATTGGGCAGGGCAATCGTAAGGTTGTTCTTATTCCTTCGTCGGCGCATGGTACCAATCCTGCCAGTGCCGCAATGGCAGGTATGCAGGTGGTAGTGGTGAAATGCGATCAGCAGGGGAATATCGATGTGGACGACCTTCGGCAAAAAGCCGAACAGTATAAGGATAGCCTGTGTTGTATAATGATTACCTATCCTTCTACGCATGGTGTATTTGAGGAAGCTGTAACCGAGATATGCGACATAGTACATCAGTATGGCGGACAGGTATACATGGACGGTGCTAACATGAATGCACAGGTAGGTATTACGCAACCAGCGCTTATTGGTGCCGATGTATGTCACCTCAATTTGCATAAAACCTTTGGAATACCTCATGGAGGAGGGGGACCTGGTGCAGGCCCCATTTGCGTAGCCGACCATCTGGTGGAATTTCTGCCTACCCATCCACTTGCTGCGGTAGGAGGACGAAATGGTATTCACGCTGTTGCCGCTTCGCCCTGGGGTAGCGCATACATTCTTCAAATATCCTATGCCTATATCCGTTTGCTGGGCGCATCCGGATTACACAATGCTACCCAGATGGCTATCCTGAAAGCCAATTATCTGGCTAATCGGTTAAGTAAAAAGTATAAAATTGTATACACCGGTAAAAATAATACCGTTGCCCATGAATTTATTGTCGATTGCCGCGACTTTAAAAAAACAGCTGATGTTACAGAAATAGACATTGCTAAACGTTTGATGGACTTTGGATATCATGCGCCAACCGTTTCATTCCCGGTACCGGGCACTCTGATGATTGAGCCTACCGAAAGCGAATCCCTGGCTGAGCTCGAAAGATTCATTGAGGCGATGTATTGTATTTATGACGAAATTGAAGAAATAGCCGCTGGAAAATATGAGAAAAACAACAATGTGCTTAAGAATGCCCCTCACACCGCTGAGATGATAGCCGCCGATAACTGGTCATTTCCCTATTCCCGGATAAAAGCCGCTTTTCCGCTACCCTGGGTTAGGGAAAACAAGTTTTGGCCCTATTCTTCCCGTATTAACGATGCATATGGGGACCGAAATCTGGTGTGTTCGTGCAGTGGGTTCTCCTTTTAAAGTATTGTTTATCAGTTTGTTTTTTTTATGAATAATGCTAATTTTGTAATGAGCATTGCTTTATTGATTAAAGTAACATTTTTTTAATACAGAGGGTTACTTTTTTTAAAGAACAAACATTAAGTACAGTCGCACATGAGAAAGTTTTCCAATGAAGAAATAATAGCAGGAATACGTGCGCATGACCATACTGTACTTTCTCATATTTACGAGAGGAATTATAAAATTATAGAAAATTTGGTTCTTTCAAATGGGGGTACAAAGGATGAGGCGGCTGATGTATTTCAAGAGTCGATGATCATCGTGTACAATAAAATTCGCGAAAACCAGCTTACCCTCACCGCTTATTTCGATACCTATCTCTATGGTGTTTGCAGGCTTGTATGGATGGCTTTACTACGAAAGAAAAATAGCTATGTGCCAGCCGAGTTAGTGAGCGAACGCATTATGAGCGATGAGGATGTACAGTGGAATATGATTCAAAATGAAAAACATCAGCTGGTATGGCATTATTTTAGTAAGCTCACCGCCGATTGTCAGAAAGTCATCCGACTATTTTTTGAGGGTAAATCGATTCGCGAAATAACTGAGATAATGCACTACAGTAGCGAACAGCATACCAAGAATCGGCGCCTCAGATGCAAAGAACGATTGATTAATATTATCATGAAAGACCCACGATTTAAAGAACTTGCCACCTTAACCCACGAGCTAAAGTCAAAGCTGTTGGAAAATTAACAAGACTACACCAGAACTGGAGCCTGAAAATTTTAAATATATGAAACGAGCATGTATAGCAACAAACCAAACAGGTATGAGAATTTTACCGAAATGCCAATCAATATGGTTAAAGGCTGATTACATGCACGTTCCATCCGACTTTGTTAAAAACATTAAAATAATTTTCGGATGAAACGAGCATGTAGAGCAGTATTCACAAACAAGTATGAAAATATTTATCAGTTTCGTACTTGCCTATGTGTAGAAAGCTCATCACATGCGAGTTCCATCCGACCGATTTAAAAAACATTTAAAAATATTCTCGGATGAAAACAAATCAGGATTTATCGTTTGTCTCCTATCAGGAGATCGAAAATGAAATCGACCTGATACTTCAGGATACCCAGAAGCAGGATTTTATACGTGTATTAAAACAGGTACACACCGAGTATGTTGAAAAAGAGAGAAAACATCGTACTCTCTTCTCCAACAACAGGGGAATGCGAAACATATATCTTGCCATCGCGGCATCAGTAGTAATATTGATTGGTATTGTTGGGGTAATTCGTTTTACTGCTGTTGCTTCGGGAAAAAATTATGAGGATATTTTCTATTCATATTATCAGCCCTATCCTGTAACATATCAGAGCCGTGATGCTCAACAGGGAAATGAGGGTAATCTGTTAAGTTTGGCCTTACAGGCATATGAGAATAAGGAATTTTACAAGGCTATTACGCTATTTTCCAATGTCGAAACTTCCATCCCCGATTGTACCCTTATGGCAGCCTTCTACAAGGGAATATCGTGTATTGAGGTGTCGGATTATAAAAATGCAATCCAGTCGTTTCATAAAGTAATTAATGCACCGTACAACACCTATACAGCGAGCGCCCATTGGTATGTTGCGCTTACCTGGCTCAAGCTAAACAATGTAGAGGAAAGTAGAAAGCATCTTAACTGGCTGGTAAAAAACGACCGGCAACTCAATACGAAGGCAGAGGGAATTTTGAATATACTCGAAAAATAGCGAAGCAATTATCTTTTCCCTTCAACACAAATCACTATTTCGCCTTTCAGGTTTTTATCCTGGATGGTGGCTATTAATTCCTCGAGGGTACCACGGAGGGTTTGTTCATGAATTTTTGATATTTCGCGTGAAAGTGAAGCTCTACGATGACTGCCCAAATATTCTGCCAATTGTTCCAACGTTTTGTGTACGCGCTGAGGCGATTCATAAAATATCAGTGTACGTACTTCTTCTTTCAGCTCTTGTAAACGTTTCTGACGTCCTTTCTTTTGTGGTAAAAATCCTTCAAAGCAAAAGCGTTCGCAAGGAAGTCCCGACACGATGAGGGCAGGAATAAATGCGGTGGGGCCTGGTAGGCATTCAACTTCAATATTCGATTTAATGGCCTCCCTTACCAGTAAAAAACCCGGATCGGAAATACCTGGCGTACCCGCGTCGGAAACCAGAGCCGCCGATTCACCTCCCTGTATACGTTCGAGTAAACGCATTACCACCTGATGCTCATTGAATTTATGATAGGCATAAATGGGTTTGCTTATTTGAAAATGTTTTAACAATATCCCCGATACCCGTGTATCTTCAGCAATTACAAAATCTACTGCTTGCAACACTTTAATTGCCCTGAAGGTTATATCTTCGAGATTGCCAATAGGGGTGGGTACTATGTATAGCTTACTCATGCTTCATCCTTAATAAAACGTCGGCGTACCAGCTCTAAAAAACGCTGTACCACTTCCGATTCGTAATTCCATAAAAATTGCTGCTGTAGGTAATTGAAGGCATCGTTGAAGGTTGCCGCCGAATCAATAATACGTACGGTTTTTTCGAATAATTGCACATTGTTGAAGAACAGCTCACGAACAAAAAGAAACTTTGCATTAATGTCGATGGCATGTTCCAGACTATCGATTGGTTTCGACTGGAGTACCGTCGACAAATCTTTTCGCTTCATTTTTTCGGCAAGCACTTCATTCATGAGTGGTGTCCTGGTTCCATACAGATCGGCTAAAGTTTTTTGTCCCTGTGGTTGAGTTGTTTCCTCTATTATCACTTCTTTCTTCGGGATTTCTTTTGTTGTTTTTAAATTCTCAGGTTGCTGAATCTGAACGGGCTCTTCAAGTTTGTCAGATTCAATCTCCAGAAGTTCTTCCTGATTGTGCTCAGCTATTATTGTCGAATCCGATGCATCATTACCTATGGAAAAATTTTCCTGTGTTGATGCTGAAAATTTAATAGCACTGTATATTTCTTGTAAATTCTTCAAAATTAGGTCTTTCTCAATGTCAGGTATGACACCTGAAGCATGTGCTTCCAACATTGCTCTTATTTCTGCAAGCTTCTGAATGATTGTTTCGTTTTTCATCCGAAAATAATTTTAAAAATTTTTCTTAAAAGGCCGGATGGAACTCGCATGTAATATGTTTTGTACTCTAAAATCAAGCAGGTATGAAAAATTATTTTCATACTCGTTTGTGAATACTGCTCTACATGCTCGTTTCATTCAACTTAAATTTTCGATTTTCTGAAGTAATGCCTTTTATTTGTTCTGAACATTTAACGCAAATTTACTGTTTTTTTGGTGTGACTGGATGATTTTTGTTAGTCCCATTTCCGATGGATTAGGATACATTCGTGGAGATGCGTTATTCGATAATTTCTATTTTATCCCATTGTTTAAGTTTTGCAATGAGTTCGCTGTATGCTTGAAGCCCCACCATGCATTCCAGCTGGCAATAGGTGTCGTAAGATTGGGCAATGATTTCGGCCCGAAAGGTTTTGAGTAAGTATTTTACCCTATCGAGTGAAGCATATTCGAAACGTAACACGATTTTACGACCGATAGTGTGTTCGACAATCTGTGCATTTTGTAATGCGTTGGCGGCAGCTGTTTTATATGCCTGTATAAGTCCACCAGTGCCCAAAAGCGTGCCACCAAAATAACGAACAACAATAATGAGTACATCGGTTACATCGTACGATAAGATCTGTCCATAAATAGGTTTGCCTGCTGTCCCCGATGGTTCACCATCGTCGTAGTACCGGTATTTTTCACGATTGGGTCCTAAAGCATAAGCGTAACAATGATGTCTGGCATCGTGGTAACGACTTCTTAGGGTATCGATATAACTCTGAGCTTGGGCTTCATCTTGAATGGGAAAGGCAAAGGCTAAAAATTTACTCCCTTTTTCCTTATAAAGTCCTTCGGATGGACTGGCAATTGTTCGGTAAGTATCGGCAGTGCTCATTTCTGAATATTTGTCAGAAGTACTTCATCTTTACTCACATGGGTGGCAACGAAATCTTATTTTTTCGGAAATAAAGGTATCGAATATGAAATGAAAGTGCATCAAGGCGCCTGTATATTATTTTTTAGCTGCTTAAAAAGTTCCCAGATGACAATGCCTGCTGATACAGAAATATTAAGGGAATGCTTGGTGCCATATTGTGATATCTCCAGGCAGATATCACTTTCATCAATCACTTCTTGCAATACACCTTTTACTTCATTTCCAAATATTATAGCGTAGCGGGCATTAGCATCTACCGTAAATTGTTCAATGGGAATGGACTGGTCGGTTTGTTCAATGGAAACGATGGTATAGCCGTACTCTTTTAATTCCCGAATCGCATGAAGAGGATGGTCATAATATTTCCAGTCGACCGAATATTCGGCTCCAAGTGCGGCTTTGTGAATTTCGGCATTAGGTGGTGTGGCGGTTATACCACAAAGGCATATAGCTTCAACGCGGAAAGCATCGGCCGTACGAAAAACCGACCCTACATTGTGCTGGCTACGTATGTTATCCAGAACAACTATCAAGGGTATTTTGGTTGCTTTTTTAAAGTCTTCGACCGACAGACGATTGAGTTCACTATTGAGCAGTTTTCGCATGAAACAATATTTTTTCTGGCTTCGAAATTAAAAAAATGTTATATTTCAAGAGGAAAAAATGTTTTTTATTTGTTTACATAGTATCTTTCAAAAGAATGGATTTATGAATCTTCATGAGTATCAAGCGAAAGCGTTATTACGCGAATATGGGGTGAAAGTCCCTCAGGGGATGATGATTGAAAAAGCTGAGGAAGCGGAGCAAGCAGCTCGCAAGCTTAACACCGATACCTGGGCGGTAAAAGCTCAGATACATGCCGGAGGAAGAGGAAAAGCGGGTGGGGTTAAAATAGCAAAGAGTCCCGAAGAGGTAGCTGTTTTGGCTTCGCAAATGCTTGGAATGAAGCTGGTAACCCATCAAACTGGACCCGCAGGAAAGCTTGTACGAAAGCTGTTAATCGAAGAGGGGATATATTATCCTGGACCTTCCCCTGTGAAGGAATATTACCTGAGTATTTTGCTCAACCGAAATACTGGTCGATACGAGGTGATATACTCGACCGAGGGCGGTATGGACATTGAAAGTGTAGCCGAAAAGACTCCCGAATTAATCTATCGAGAGCCTATCGATCCAAAGGTAGGCTTGATGCCTTTTCAAGCGCGAAAAATTGCTTTTAACCTGGGTCTCGAGGGACAGGCCATGCAGGAAATGGCAGTGTTTGTACAACGTTTATACGCAGCTTACGTTGGGCTTGATGCTTCGCTGCTCGAAATTAACCCAGTACTAAAAAGTTCCGACGATCACATCTGGGCTGCCGATGTAAAGCTGACATTAGACGATAATGCCTTATTTCGTCATCCCGAATTGGCGCAATTACGGGATATTTACGAGGAAGACCCTGCTGAAACCGAGGCGGCTGCATACAATTTAAATTTCATCAAGCTGAGTGGTAATGTAGGTTGTATGGTGAATGGGGCGGGATTGGCAATGGCTACCATGGATATGATTAAACTTTCGGGTGGTGAACCGGCCAATTTTCTTGATGTGGGTGGTGCTGCCAATGCCCAGACCGTTGAGGCGGGCTTTAAAATTATCCTGAAAGATCCCCAGGTACGAGCTATCCTTATTAATATCTTCGGCGGTATTGTACGTTGCGATCGTGTAGCGCAGGGTGTGGTGGAAGCCTACAAAAACATAGGACATATACCGGTGCCTATCATTGTTCGTTTGCAAGGCACCAACGCAGAGGAAGGCAAAAGACTCATTGATGAGTCGGGGCTCCAGGTGTATGGGGCTACAACCATCGAAGAGGCTGCCGCCCTGGTACAGAAAGCGCTGGCTAATTAATTATCGATTGTGCGACCCGTCACAAAATGGCTTATTTTGTGAACGCCCACAACGACACAGATATGCCTCCTGGAGTTCCTGGACGTTCCCTTTGCTATCGATAATTTTAAATTTACCTTTTGCAAAGATGGGACCGTTTGCTTGCAGGTGGAATTCCACCGGTCCCTCTTCATCATATTTTACTTCTTCCATAGCTTTTTCTTATTCACTGGTAAAACCAATTTTTCGATGGTGGCCATCACAGAAAGGGGGATTCATCGTGCCTCCGCAACGACAAAATGAGGTAATTATCATGTGTTTTAGCTTTTCGCCCTTTTCATTGAAAATTTCAAAGGTACCCTGCACAACCAGTGGACCATCGCGCATGACCTGAATGGTTACAGGGGTATAGCGGGGACGATTACTAAACTCCATTGCCTGCCGGATTTTTTCTTCCTGTTCCTGCTGCTGTTTGTTTTTTTCCGGATCGTTCCAGCGAAACGACAGGGCAGCTGTAGGACACTTTCGTACCACTTCGATAATCCGTTCGGTCGGTGCCCCCTTCATGTTTACCCACGGACGCTTGAGCGGATCAAATACCTCCCGCAACTCCTTGTAACAGGTGGTGGCATGTATGCATTTCGAGGGTTGCCATATTACGGTTATCTCCCCATTCGTATATTCCCGGTTTTGTTCGTCCATATTTGAAAAATTATCTCACCAAAATTATTGATTAAACTCAGGCGGTATAATTATTGAAACAAAAATTTTATTCTATTGTTTTTTTCCATTATTTTAGAATCCTCGAAATTGAACAAATTTGACACTACGAAAACAAGATTTTAGCTAATTTTTAATAATAAAGGAACTGTAGTATTATGGATTATTTCAATGTAGCTATATTGGGGTGTGGTACGGTAGGTAGTGGGGTTGCCAAGATATTGATCGATATGCCAGAGGAGCTTGCCGTACGGGCTGGTAAAAAAATCCAGCTGGTAAAAATTGTTGATCTTTATCCAAAAAAAGCGGCTGCTAATTATCAAATCCCGATGCAGCTTTTTTGTGGAGGTGGAAAAGACCTTTTGCGAGATGAGGCAACTCGCTGTATCGACGAAATTATAGCCGATCCCAATATTCATCTGGTTGTCGAAACCATTGGTGGTACCAGTGATTATCTTTACGGTATCATGCATCGCATTTTAAGTGCAGGGAAACATCTGGTAACAGCCAATAAGGCGATGTTGGCAGAAAAAGGCGGCGAGCTGTTTCGACTTGCTCGACAGAAAAACGTTTTATTGGGATACGAGGCAAGCGTATGTGGCGCTATACCCATCATAAAAACTATTCGTGAAAGTTTTACGGGCGATAAAATTCTGGAAATATCGGGTATTTTGAACGGTACCAGTAATTATATTCTTTCAAAGATGCAGCACGAAGGGTTGGATTTTCCTACGGCGCTTAAAAATGCCCAGGAGGCTGGTTATGCCGAAGCCGACCCGACGCTCGATATCAATGGCGGAGATGCTGCCCATAAGCTTACCATACTTATACGACTGGCTTTTGGGGCTAACATCGATTACTTCTCGCTTTACAAAGAAGGTATCGACCAAATTTCGCGCGAAGATATTGACTTTGCCAATGAAATGGACTGTAGCATAAAACTCATTTGCTATGCAAGGCAGATGGATGGTAAAATATTTGCTGCTGTTAAGCCCATGATGGTTAAAAACGATAATTTTCTTTCTAAGGTAAATGGTGCAACTAACTGTGTAGAAGTAAAAAATCTTTATAGCGGTAAACATTACTTTGTGGGCAAAGGCGCTGGAAGCCTCGAAACCGCCAGTTCTGTTGTTTCGGATATTGTATTTGCTGCTAAGTACCAGGGAATGGCCATCAGCATGCCCGATTTGAAGGATTTTGAACTGGTTGAGGCTGGGTCGATTGTTTTACCCTATAATATTACCTTTACCACAGAAGACCGACCAGGTATTACCGGACTGGTAACTACGGCCATTGGTGCACAAAATATCAACATTGATACGGTAAGCCACAATCGACACAATAAAGATAAAGCCTATTTCTCGGTAGTAACTATGCCGTGCACGCTCAATCAAGTTAAGCAGGCTATTGACCAAATTAAACAAAAAGCTCCGGGGCTACTGCTTGAGGAACCAAAAATTATTCCCATTCTCTATTAAGCGGGAAAAATTTCTAAATTTGCACGCCGTTAATGATAGTAGTGGTTAATCAATAGAAATTATTCCATGCTTGACATTCCTTCGAAGTACGATCCTTCCCGGGTGGAAGAGAAATGGTATCAATATTGGATGAAGCACAATCTGTTTCGTTCGGTACCCGATGATAGAGAACCCTATTGTATTGTGATTCCACCCCCCAATGTTACTGGAGTATTGCACATGGGGCATATGCTCAACAATACCATTCAGGATGTGCTTATCCGACGGGCACGGATGAAGGGTAAAAATGCCTGCTGGGTACCAGGTACCGATCATGCTTCCATTGCTACCGAGGCAAAGGTGGTTCAAAAATTGGCTTCGGAAGGATTCAATAAATCCGAAATAGGACGCGAAAAATTTCTTGAGCATGCCTGGGAATGGACGCACAAGCATGGCGGTATCATTCTGGAGCAACTTAAAAAACTGGGAGCATCGTGCGACTGGGAACGTACCTGTTTTACCATGGACACCCCTCGATACGAAAGCGTTATTAAAGTTTTTGTAGATCTTTATAACCGAGGATACATCTACAGAGGGGTGCGCATGGTTAACTGGGACCCCAAAGCTAAAACAGCCCTTTCCGATGAAGAGGTTATTTATACCGAAGTTAACTCAAAGCTCTATCATGTAAAATATTTTATAGAGAATAGCAACGATTATATCGTTGTAGCAACAACCCGACCCGAGACCATTCTGGGCGATACTGCAGTATGCGTCCATCCCGACGATGAACGCTACCAGCATCTGAAAGGGAAAAGGGTGGTAGTTCCTATGGTAAACCGGCTGGTGCCTGTTATTTTCGACGAATATGTAGACCCGACTTTTGGTACAGGCGCTCTTAAAATTACGCCTGCTCACGACCTGGCTGACTATGAACTCGGTATTAAACACAATTTGCCTGTCATCGATATTTTGAATGATGATGGTACACTCAACGAAAATGCTGTTTTTTTTGTGGGCGAAGATCGCTTTGTAGCGCGTGACCTCAGTCATAAAAAGCTCGAAGAGTTGGGCTTACTGGTCAAGGTTGAGGACTATACGAATAAGGTAGGGCTGTCGGAGCGTACCCATGTACCCATTGAGCCGCGGTTGTCGATGCAATGGTTTCTACGCATGAAAGAATTGGCACAGCCTGCCTTAGACAATGTGTTGAATGGAAACATTAAGCTATATCCCTCGAAGTTTGTAAATACCTATCGGCACTGGATGGAGAATGTAAAGGACTGGTGCATATCGCGCCAGCTGTGGTGGGGACATCGTATTCCCGCCTATTATTTGCCCGATGGAAGTTATGTAGTAGCCGAAAATGAACAGCAGGCACTCGAGTTGGCACGCCAGAAAACAGGTAACCAACAACTTACGCTTGCCGATATTCGTCAGGACGAAGATGTGCTTGATACCTGGTTTTCTTCCTGGCTGTGGCCTATCTCGGTATTTGATGGCATTCGCCAGCCCGGTAATCCCGAAATGAAGTATTATTACCCCACCAACGATTTAGTTACTGCACCAGATATCCTGTTTTTCTGGGTAGCCCGCATGATTATTGCTGGTTATGCCTTTGCTGGTGATAAGCCATTCAGCAACGTATATCTTACGGGACTTATTCGCGATAAACAGCGCCGAAAGATGTCAAAGTCGTTGGGTAACTCGCCCGAACCTCTCGATTTGATTGCTAAATACTCGGCCGATGGTGTAAGGGTAGGGCTCTTGCTATGCTCGCCTGCTGGTAACGACATCCTTTTTGATGAATCGTTAACCGAGCAAGGACGAAATTTCGGCAATAAAATCTGGAATGCTTTCCGCCTGGTCAATAGCTGGAGTATTGACGATAATTTAGAGCAGCCTGCCTATGCAAAATTGGCTGTCGAGTGGTTCGACGAACTGCTTAATAAAACGATGGCCGAAGTTGACGAACATTTTGATAATTTCCGTATTAGCGATGCCTTGATGACGCTCTATAAGCTCTTCTGGGATGAATTTTCGTCGTGGTATCTCGAAATCATCAAGCCATCGTACCAACAGCCCATTGACAGACAAACCTACGAAAAAACCTTGTCTTTCTTTGATATACTTTTAAAGCTTTTGCATCCTTTTATGCCCTTTATTACCGAAGAGTTGTGGCAACTGATGACACCGCGTAAAGAGGGCGAAAGTATAATGACTCAGCTACAACCTCGTCCAAGGGCTGCTAATACTCAGGTCATTGCCGACTTCGAAATTATTAAGGAAGCAATTACACAGGTGCGCGCTATCCGCAAGGAGAAAAATATTGGCACCAAGGATCCTGTGCGTATATACGTAAAATCGGTCAATAACACCTATAATCCTGCTTTAGGGGTGGTACTGGCTAAGATGACGCAGGCTGAGAAAATAGAGCTTACCCAAACAAAGGTTCCCAATGCCTTTGCCTTTATGGTACGTGCGGCTGAGTTTTTTGTCGAAACACAGCAAAAAGTGGATGTTGAGGAAGAACGTAAAAAAATATTGGAAGAGCTTGCTTATACGCGGGGTTTTCTGGAATCGGTTATGAAAAAACTCAACAACGATCGCTTTGTAGCCAATGCCCCTACCCAGGTGGTTGAGCTTGAACGCAAAAAACGTCAGGATGCTGAGGCGAAAATAGCAGCACTTGAGGCTCGCTTACATGAGTTGCAGTAACCAACCTAAAACAATCCTAATATTGCTTGCAGAGCAATAATAACAATAGCCGAAGCAAAAGTCGCTATCAACGTCCCCATTGCTGCCCGTCGAAAATCGGGGTAAAGAAACAGAAAAAATATCCCAAGATTGGGCAGCATACAAAGACTCAAAAGTTTTGTCAGAATGCGAAACTGCAGCAGAAAATCGTAAAATTCTTTTAAAGAATAATGGTCAAAATTTAGCAAATAAGTGATAAATAGGGTAATAACAGGAGCTACAATCCCCAGCCCAAAACCCAACCAGGAATTATTGAGCCGGCCTAATTTATGATGTAGCCATTTTTGAATGCTTTCATTGTCCATTGAAATTCCATTTTTGTAAGATAGGTATGGCCTGATATGCCGTAAAATCAAATTGTACTGGAACAACAGCAACGTAGTTATTTCGGAGCGCCCATTCATCCGTTTCTTCGGCATGGGGCTCAAGGTCCTCAAAAGTTCCTGTTAGCCAATAGTAATCAAATCCACTTGGGTCGGTACGATGTTCAAATTCTTCTCGCCAAACCCCATGATTCTGACGACAAATTTTTATGCCTGCAATCTTTTCCACAGGTAAATAAGGAATATTTACGTTGAGGCATACCCCTTTGGGTAACCCATGATGTATTACATTGGAAATAATTTTGCGGGCAAAATATTGCGCTGTGCTAAAATCGGCATTGTTCGAAAATTCAAGTAGCGAAAATCCAACGGAAGGAATACCATTCAAGCAACCTTCAAGTGCTGCAGCCATAGTACCCGAATACAATACGCTCGATGAGGAATTGCCACCATGGTTTATTCCCGACAATATCAAATCGGGGCGACGAGGTAAAATGCGGTTAATAGCCATCTTTACACAATCGACGGGGGTACCATTGCAGGCATAGGCAACTATCGGATCAAAATCATGCTCTCGATACACCCGGATGGGAGTTTTTACCGTAATCGCATGCGACATGCCACTTTGTGCTTCGGTTGGTGCTATTACTGCTACTTCGCCAAATTCTTTGCCTACTTCTACTAATGACCTAATGCCTTTTGCTTCAATACCATCATCGTTGGTTATCAGTATCAATCGATTATGATTTTCCATCCAGTTGATTATTAATAAATTGCGTTTTTGTGATATAGCTGCCACTGTACTGCAAAAGTATCAAAAGCCTGCCTAATTTTTGTAATTCTTTTTTTTAATGGTAAGCAAAAACACAGTTTAATATGGCTTTTAAATGGCAGGTGAGCCTTTGGGATACATTTATAAACTGGTACGGCGATGCATTTATATTCTGCGAGTAGCTTGTTTGATGAATTTTTATACTTTTGTATGCGCTATTCTTAATAATTTATAAATTTAGATTATACTTGAAATAGTCTTAATTTCAATGATAACTTTAAGTTTAATTTACATAAAATTAATTTATGAGAAAATTTTTATTGCATGTGATTTTGGGCTTGTCGATTGGTCAAATTGTGCTTGCTCAAACAACTGAGGAACCCAAGGGAAAATTTAGCGGAACTATTTTTGGTACTTATTTTTACAATGTAGCTCGCGATACTGGAATACGAAACCTCAAAAATGTTGCTTATCCCGGCGATAAAAATGTTAATGGAATGTCTGTGCAACGGGCATTGCTCAATTACGACTATAAGTGGAACAGTAGTTTCTCCTCGAGGGTAGCACTTGAATCAGATGAAAAAAATTTTACTGCCTCGGCCGACAACAAAAGTTACCGTTTTTCTATGTTTTTAAAGGATGCATGGGTACAGTGGCGTTTTCACATGAACCATACGGTGATATTCGGCTTGCAGGCCACTCCACCCTTTGAAATGATGGAGGGTATGTGGGGAAATCGTTTTCTCGAAAAAACAATTATCGACTTAAGAGGCGTGGTTGCCACTCGTGAACTTGGCATAGGTTTGAAAGGACAATTTGATTCTACCGGAACTATAAAATATCATCTCCTCATTGGAAATAATTCTCCGTCAAAACCAGAAGATAACAAGTATAAGCGTTTTTATGGGCAAATTATTGTCAGCCCTATTGCCAACCTGTCATTCCTGGTTTATACCGATTATCAGATGCAGGCATCGGTAAGGGATACTTTTATAGGCAAGATGGTGTCGGGCGATATTCTTACCTATGCTTTCAGTGTTGGTTATAAGAAGAAAGAAAAGCTTTCGGCAGGCGTGGATGTATATCTGATTAATGCCCAAAACGCTCACAATTCAGGAACAGCGCTGGAAAACAGAAGTGGAATAGGAATATCAACCTACGGCACATATTATTTCTCGCCTAAAGTAGCAGCTGTACTGCGTTACGATTATTTTGAGCCCAATAACAAAGTATCGGGCGACACACGCCAATTGTTTATTGTTGCCTGTAATCTGAAGCCCTCGGAAAAATTTACTATTGCTCCTAATGTGGTGATGGAAAGTTACGAAAAAATTGGAAATAGAAGTATTACCGAATCAATATCGGCACGTATCAGTTTCAATTGGACATTTTAGGCCACTACGGCGCACAAATGAACAAAAGATGTCCTTATTGGTTTTATATCTTAAAGATATGTATGATGACATCTCAATCGGGTGTAGCTGTTGGTAAATCTTCTATTGCTATTCCTACTTCTGAAGAAATAAAAAAGGATTTTTATCTGGCACATCTCAGCCGTGAAATTTGTGTAATTGGACGTCGCGAGGTATTGAGCGGAAAAGCTTCATTCGGTATCTTTGGCGAGGGAAAGGAAGTGGCGCAAATAGCATTGGCCAAGACATTCAAAGATGGCGACTGGCGATCGGGATACTATCGCGACCAAACCTTTATGTTTGCTACTGGAATGAGTACCCCCGAGGAATTTTTTGCGATGTTGTACGGGGATACCAACCTTGCCAACAATCCCAGTAATGCAGGACGTAACTTTAACAATCACTTTGGCACCCGTTTTCTTGATTCGGATGGAAACTGGCTTCCTACTTCACAGACAAAAAATTCTGCATCAGATATTTCGCCAACAGCTGGACAAATTCCTCGTTTGCTCGGGTTGGCTTATGCGTCGAAGATATATCGTAAGTTAGACGATTTTATCGATAGATGGAAATTTTCGCACCATGGAAATGAGGTTGCCTTTGGTACCATAGGCGATGCCAGTACGTCGGAGGGCCATTTCTGGGAAGTGCTGAATGCTGCCGCAGTGCTGCAGGTGCCTCTGGTCATGGCTGTATGGGACGATGGTTATGGAATATCTGTCCCTACCGAAATGCAAACAGTTAAGGGTAGCATATACGAAGCCCTTAAAGGGTTTGAAAAGAAAGAGGGCACCAACGGAATTTATTTATACCAGGTTAAAGGATGGGACTATCCTGCACTCTGTCAGACTTTCGCTGAGGGAGTTGAGCGTTGTCGCACCGAACACGTACCCGTTGTTTTTCATGTCACAGAATTGACACAACCCCAGGGGCACTCCACATCGGGTTCGCACGAACGCTACAAAAGTGCTGAACGGCTCGCCTGGGAACAAGAACATGATCCCTTGCTCAAGATGCGCGAATGGATGATTGCGAATAACATCGCTACAGTTGAAGAACTGGATGAGATTCAAGCAAAAGCCATTGCCGATGCTCTCGCCATAAAAAATAAAGCCTATCGGGCATATCTAAATCCCATCATTGCCGAAAAAAATGAATTGATCCAGATTGCAACCAGCAAGAGCTGTGAGTGCAAGGGAGATAATGAGGAACAGTATCGTAGTATATTGCAGGCTTTACAATCCAACGAGTCGCCAGGACGAAAAGATGTGATGGGCGCAGCCAGGGGGTTACTGCGTACGATGTGTGCCGATTGCCCTAATAAACCACAACTTCAACAGTGGCTCTATAGGCAACAATTCAAAAATCTCGAACGCTATAGCTCGCATTTGTACTGTGAAAATAAGCACTCTGCTTTGAATGTAGAGGTTGTGCCCCCCGTTTTCCCCGAATCACCCGACATGGCTTATGGACGAGAGATCTTGCGCGATAATTTTGATGTGCTGTTTTCGAAATACCCTAATCTAATAGCTATCGGCGAGGATATTGGCAAGATAGGTGGTGTTAATCAGACCTATGAGGGCCTACAACAAAAATATGGCGAACATCGCATAACCGACACCAGCATACGGGAGGCATCGATAGTTGGCCAGGGAATTGGCATGGCTATGCGAGGGTTAAAAGTAATAGCCGAAATACAATACCTCGATTATTTGTTGTATTCCCTGCAAACGTTAAGTGACGACCTGGCTACGCTGCGCTGGCGAAGCTATTCCGGACAGGCAGCCCCCCTAATCATTAGTACCCGTGGTCATCGTTTGGTGGGAGTGTGGCATGCCGGTTCTCCCATGGGGATGATTATCCATGCCCTGCGCGGAATATACGTATGTGTACCCCGTAATATGACCCAGGCTGCAGGATTTTACAATACCCTACTGAAAGGGCAAGACCCTGGCCTTGTGGTTGAACCATTGAATGGCTATCGCCTCAAGGAGCCTCGACCAAACAATTTGGGGCACTACACCATTCCTCTTGGGGTACCCGAAGTAATTGTTCCCGGCACCGATGTAACCCTTGTAACTTATGGGTCAATGGTGCGTATTGCTCAGGAAGCAGTCGCACAACTCAATACCTTGGGTATTTCGGTTGAACTCATTGATGTCCAAACACTTTTGCCCTTCGATGTGCATCATAAAATTGCAAACTCGGTCAAAAAAACAGGTCGCTTGTTGCTTGCCGATGAAGATGTTCCTGGCGGTGCTACCGCTTTTATGTTGCAGCAAATCCTCGAGGTCCAGGATGCCTGGAATTATCTCCGACAGGCTCCACGTACCATAACAGCTGCCGAACATCGACCTGCTTATGCTTCCGATGGGGATTATTTTTCAAAACCCAATGTAGATGATCTTGTTGAGGCGATAATGGATATGATGTATTAGAATTAATATTTTTCTTAAAAAGATTTGGGGTTATCTCTTGTTTGTCAGAAAAAAATCGTAATATTGCAGCCTGAAATTTTTGAACATAAATACAAAAATTTACCACAATGAACCTGAATGAAATTGTGAAGCAGCATGTTCCCACGCGAACAGATTTACCTGAATTTAACAGTGGAGATACCATTACGGTACATTATAAAATCAAAGAAGGTAATAAGGAACGTATACAGCAGTTTAAAGGTGTTGTTATTCAACGGAAGGGAACAGGACCCACTGCAACTTTTACCGTCCGTAAGATGTCGGGTGAAGTAGGTGTTGAACGTATTTTCCCGGTTAATTCGCCGTTTATTGAAAAGATAGAGGTGAATAAACGCGGAAAAGTACGTCGGGCAAGAATTTATTACCTGCGCGATCTGAGAGGAAAGAAAGCTCGTATTCAGGAGCAGAAAAATAATATTCAATAATACCTCCAACTTTTTTCATAGCAAATAGGGGCGAAAATATTCGCTCCTATTTGCTTTTGTGACGTATCTAAGACCAACCCGGTAGAAAACCATTATGGCTTTTTAAAGCCACTCATCAGCCCATGGCAGTGGCATTCCCATTGCAATTCACAAAGATATCGCACCGTTATACTGACATCCCTGATTTACAACGTCACATCTCGTTATGATGGGCAACTTTCTTCCTTGTAGGAGGGAAGATATGCCGACTGTAGTCTTAATGGTTTTTTACAGAATGACGCGCTTTAAGGTGTAGAGGCAATCCAACAATACTCTGTGATAAGATTGATTTTTTGTATAGAGTTGAAATACATCCTAATCAAAATTAAAGGAATACTCTCTGATACCCCTTGCCCAGGGTGAAAACCTTGGGCAAGGAAGCAAAGGTTTTTATCCATTAAAAAAGGACTAAGATCCTTCCATACTCAGGGATTAAATCCTGGGCTTGAGGATAGATGTTATTATTCATTAAAGCTAGGACGGGGCTCTTCTTTGCATCCACCATCCCCTTTGTGGTGATATATATTCCAGCTATTTGTATAAGTTGCCAAATCATTGGGAGTAACGAAGGCAAGCATTCTCCTCTAAACAGGTGCGTTCGAACTATAACAACCAACCTATCATCCTTACCACATCATTTGATTAAAAAACTTTAACATCGGCCTGAATCAAAAAAATGGCTCATTTGTAAAAATGGGCTAACTTTGGCCTGTTAATATTTGATGTATGTTGTTAGCAGAAATCCAGAAACGTCGAAGCGAATTTGCATTTTCGCCGAAGCTGGTGGAGGAAGAAAAAATCAATGCACTATTTGAGGCTGCCCAACTTGCTCCATCGAGCATGAATATACAACCCTGGCGATACGTGTATGCTACGCCAGCAAGCAGTGTTTTTGAGAAGATTGTTGCAGCATTGCACAACGGCAATCAGCGGTGGGCTAAAGATGCACCATTGTTGATTGTATCTGTGGCGCAAAAAGAATATGAATTCAATGGTAACATTCTTCAAAACCGATATGCCTGGCACGATACGGGTATGGCCAATGCTTTACTGATGATTCAGGCCACGCATCTGGGACTTATCTCCCATCCCATGGGTGGTTTCTCGCCAGAAGCGCTGATTGATACCCTTCAAATTCCCTCTTCCTACGAACCCGTAGCCGTTATTGCGGTGGGTTATCCGGGCGATACCCAAAACTTACCCAACGATCTTTACGAACGTCAAAATCGTCCACGCATACGGATGCAACTATCGCATGTATGCTTTTACGAGACATGGCCCAGCAATACGTAAAAATTAGCTAACTTTGCACCCGAATTGTATGCTGAACAGATGTTGTTTGTCAGCATTAAATTAAATTTACTTTCATGAAATTTTTGGGTTATTTATTACTTACCTTTGCCATTTACTATCTGCTGAAAGCTTTGTTTCGGTTGGCAAAACTTCTTTTTTCCAGTCTGTACCACAACAACTCGTCCGATTCGGGAGAAAAGAGCGTTAAAATTGAGGGTAAGCCAAAACGTTTTACAGTTCAATCGAAAGAAAAAGGCGAATATGTGGATTATGAAGAAATAAAGTAGGTTTATCCAAACTGCTTTATTTTCAACAATTTGTCCATATCAACAATTTCAATCGTTTTACCGGATATTTTGATAATACCATCCCGGCGAAATTCGGACAAGGTACGTATGACATTTTCGGTAGTCATCCCTATAAAGTCGGCAATTTCTTTGCGCGAAACAGGGAGTTCAAATGTGGTATGCTTATAAATGTCGTTTGCAAAGTATAAAAGGATGTAGGCAATACGGCCAGGCAAACGACGTCGTTTTATTTCTAAATTGGTAGTGATGATGTTGTCGGAAACCCGGTTGAGTTTCTGTATCACGCTGAAGGCAAAATTACCGTTGGTACGAATAAAAGTTTTCACTTCCGAAATTCGGAGACTACAAACCACGGTATCCTCGATAGCTACTACCGAGTATGGATAAGTATCGTTTGAAAAAATCCCAAGTAAACTTATAAAATCAAGGCTACTGGCAAAGTAAATGATCTGCTCTTCCTGATCAGAAACGCTGCGTACCAGCTTAACAAGTCCACTTTTGGTATAGCAGAATTCCTTGATGGGATCACCTTCCCTGAGGATATACTCACCCTTCTTATACGATCGTTCATCCTTCCACGTACATACGGCTTCGATTTCGTCATTGGTCAGTTCTGAAAAGAAAAGACCCTTTAGCTCGCAACCTTCGCAATTACATTTACTTAAAGGCATGAATACTCTTTTTCTTGGCAAAAATAGATAAAATTATTTAGAACGACTCTAAAAATTGAAAGCATCCCCCCTATTGTTATTTCGATAACAAAAATATGATAATTATCAGCATCTGTTTTTTATCATACGGCTGGATATTAACCCTAGCGGATTAACACCGTAACTTTGACAAAGCATTAACAAACAAAAATATAAATTTTCGAAGCATGAAAAATATACTGATTTTAGGAGCAGGTACAGCAGGTAGCATGATGGCCAACAAGCTATCGCGTGTGCTTGATAAGAAGGAATGGAAAATTACAGTGGTTGATCCCGCTTCTACCCACTATTATCAGCCAGGTTTCTTATTCATCCCATTTGGAAAATATAGCCGTAAGGATGTAGTAAAACCTACCGAGAAGCTTTTGCCTCGCAGTGTTGAGCTGATAAAGAGTGAAGTAGAAACACTTTTCCCTGGAGAAAATAAAGTTGTGTTAAAAGATGGGAAGTCTCTCGCATACGACTATTTAATAATAGCCACCGGGGCTCGCCTGGCACCAGAAGAAACCACCGGATTATTAGGTCCTCTCTGGCAAAAGGATATATTTGAGTTTTATACGCTGGAAGGGGCACTGGCATTGGCCGATAGGCTAAAAAATTTCAATGGTGGCAAATTGGTGATGAGCATTGTAGACATGCCGTTTAAATGCCCGGTAGCCCCCATTGAATTTGTATGCCTTGCCGATGATTATTTTAAGAAACGGGGCATCCGCGACAAAGTCGAAATATACTATGTAACCCCTCTTTCGGGAGCATTTACCAAGCCCATTGCCGCACGCATGTTAAATCAGGTAATGCAGGAAAGGAACATTCATATTATCTCCGACTTTTATATCGAGCATATCGATAATGAGAACAAAAAGCTGGTCTCGTACGATGAACGTGAGGTACCCTTCGACCTGCTTACCATTGTTCCACTCAACAAAGGTGCTGATTTTGTAGGAAGAAGCAAGATAGGTGATGAATTAAACTTCATCCCTGTAGATAAGCACACCTTACAAATGCCACAATATCCCAACATTTTTGTATTGGGCGATGCGGCCGCTATTCCTACGTCGAAGGCTGGATCAGTAGCCCATTTTGCAGGGGAAATCTTGTTCGAAAACATATTGCATATCATCGAAGGCAAAGCCCCTGCCGAAAAATTCGACGGTCATTCCAACTGCTATATCGAGGTTGGGCAGGGCAAAGCCAGCCTTATCGACTTCAACTACGACACCGAACCACTTCCAGGAACCTATCCGGTAGCTGGAATAGGACCCTTTAAACTACTGGATGTTACCCGTATCAATCACTGGGGAAAACTCGCTTTCCGCTGGATTTACTGGTATTTTCTTGTAAAAGGTCGTGCTCTTCCAGTATCGGCGCACATGAGTATGAAAGGAAAAAAAGTAGTATCATAACCTTAAAAATAAATCATTATGGCAGAAAAAATTGTTGCAGGACGTACCATTCAGGTCAATGAAGAAGGATATATGACCAATCCCTCGGAATGGACACGTGAAATAGCCGCAGAGTTGGCAAAAGAAGAAGGTATTACGCTAACCGACAAGCATTATGCTGTGTTGGAATTCATCCGGGAAAAAGCGTTGGCTGGTGAAACGCTTACCATCAGAAAAATAGGTACTTCGGGAATCGTTGATATGAAGGAGTTCTATCAGCTTTTTCCGGGTGGCCCGCTGAAACTGGCCTCAAAGTTGGCCGGTATTCCCAAGCCTACCAGTTGTGTTTAATCATTTAAATTTTAAAAACAAGTGCTATGGCAACAAAAGAAGAATATCCGTTGAAAAAAGTGCTTATCATATGCGCTAAAGGGAACCTCGAAGATGTTTATGCCGCCCTGGTGATGGCTAATGGTGCAGTAATGGAAGGCATTGAAACCAAACTGTTTTTTACCTTTTTTGGGCTCGATGCCATTACCAAAAAACGCATGAACAATCTTCATACGGCAACGGTAGGTAACCCGGCATTGCGTATGCCAGGCGGTTTACCCTTCCCTACCCTGCTGGGAATGTTACCTGGTGTTGAAGCTGGCGTATCGGCAATGATGCGAAAAGAAATGGACAAGCTCGACGTTCCGCCGGTAAAAGAATTTCTTGAAATGATTACGGCAGGTGGAGGCGAAATTTATGCCTGCAAGTTAGCAGCCGATATGTTTAAGCTAAAAAAAGAGGACTTCACCGAAGAAGTTGTCGATATCATCACCGTTGGTCAATTGTACGAGATGTCTGGAGGTATCGGCACACAAATTATTTTTGTGTAAGAAAACACCGCATATCGGATAATAGAAACGCTTTGCATCTTCATGATGCAAAGCGTTTTTTTATTAAACATCAAGCATAAGCTTCGAGCAGAATTTCCATAATCTTTCTTCCGGCATATGCCACGGAGGTGCCTGGGCCGAAAATTGCAACAACACCGGCTTTATAGAGAAAATCATAGTCTTGTGGGGGAATCACACCGCCGACAATTACCATAATATCTTCTCGACCCAACTTTTTAAGCTCTTCAATCACTTGAGGGACGAGCGTTTTATGACCTGCAGCGAGGGACGATACGCCCAGGACATGCACATCATTTTCCACAGCCTGTTTCGCAGTTTCGGCAGGGGTCTGGAATAGCGGACCCACATCGACATCGAAACCCAGGTCGGCATAACCGGTAGCAACTACCTTTGCTCCCCGATCGTGACCGTCCTGCCCCATCTTGGCAATCATAATACGCGGACGGCGTCCCTCGAGCTGAGCAAACTTATCGGTCAGCTCACGAGCTATACGAAAATCTTCGTTATCATTAGCTTCGGCGCTATATACACCTGAAATGGTTCGTATCACGGCTTTATATCTTCCACAAACTTTTTCAATGGCCTCGGATATTTCACCCAGCGTAGCACGCTTTTTAGCGGCCTCAACCGACAAAAGTAATAAATTTCCTTTTCCTGTTCGAGCCGCCTCGGTAATGGCTTCAAGAGCCGATTGCACTTCGGCATTATTTCGCTCCGCTTTCAATTTTTGCAAACGCCGTATTTGAGCCTCGCGCACTGCTGCGTTATCTACTTCCAGAATTTCAATGGGGTCTTCTTTTTCGAGCCGATACCGGTTTACCCCTACAATCACATCCTTACCACTATCGATCCTTCCCTGTTTGCGTGCGGCGGCTTCTTCTATACGCATTTTGGGCAACCCCGACTCAATGGCTTTGGCCATACCTCCCATTTCTTCAATCTCCTGGATATGTGCCCATGCCTTATGCACCAGCTCATGGGTTAACCGTTCAACATAATACGAACCTGCCCAGGGATCGACCACGCGGCATATTTGCGTTTCTTCCTGGATGTATATCTGTGTGTTTCGGGCTATACGTGCGGAGAAATCGGTGGGCAGTGCTATAGCTTCGTCAAGGGCATTGGTATGCAGCGATTGGGTATGTCCCAGGGCGGCAGCCATGGCTTCAATACAGGTACGAGCCACATTATTGAAGGGATCCTGCTCGGTAAGGCTCCACCCCGAAGTCTGCGAATGCGTACGTAAAGCAAGCGACTTGGGATTTTTGGGATTAAATTGCTTCACAATTTTCGCCCACAGCAACCGAGCAGCACGCATCTTGGCTATCTCCATAAAATGATTCATACCAATAGCCCAGAAAAACGAGAGCCGTGGCGCAAAGTCGTCAATATCCAATCCTGCCTTTATTCCCGTTCGCAGATATTCCAATCCATCGGCCAGCGTGTAGGCCATTTCCAGATCGGCCGTGGCACCAGCCTCCTGCATATGATACCCCGAAATACTGATGCTGTTGAATTTAGGCATGTATTTCGAAGTATATTCGAATATATCGCCGATGATACGCATACTCATATCAGGTGGATAGATGTATGTGTTGCGTACCATAAATTCTTTCAAAATATCGTTCTGGATGGTACCCGACAGCTCTTCGAGACGAGCGCCCTGTTCGAGGGCAGCTACGATGTAGAATGCCATAACGGGCAGTACCGCTCCGTTCATGGTCATCGATACCGACATTTTGTTCAGGGGGATGCCGTCGAAAAGAATTTTCATATCCTCGACCGAACAGATGGATACCCCAGCCTTACCGACATCGCCCACTACCCGAGGATGGTCGGCATCGTAACCGCGGTGGGTAGCCAGGTCAAAAGCCACCGAAAGCCCCTTTTGCCCTGAGGCCAGATTACGTTTGTAGAAAGCATTGGACTCCTCGGCGGTGGAAAAGCCTGCATACTGCCGAATTGTCCATGGTTTCATCACATACATGGTACTGTATGGACCACGCAAAAATGGCGGAATACCTGCTGCATAGTGCAGATGTTCGAGTTCCTCCAGATCGGCTGCCGTAAAAACAGGCTTTACGGCAATACCCTCAGCAGTTTGCCAGCATTGCTCAGTATTATTGCTCCCCACCGTTGATCCATTGGTTGGGGCAAATATGTTTATCTTGCTAAAATCTGGTTTCATGTTGATGAATTTTTAATTAATACCCACTAACTGTTGATAGTACGAAAGGGTTTCGAGTAAATTGGAACGAATGCTAATGAAATTTGTAATGCCTTTTGCTTTGAGTTCGTCCATACAGGGTGGATTACCCGCAACTACAAAAATGGCACGGTTGTAGAGAAGATTAAAAGCCTCAGGCGCATAGGTGACATATTCCTCGTCGCTACTACAAAGCACAACGATATCGGCATGAGCCTTCAGAGCAGCTTCGATACCTTCGGCAACAGTTGCAAATCCATTATTATCAATGACTTCAAAACCTGCCACTGCAAAAAAGTTGCAGGAAAACTGTGAACGTGCCAAACGCATGGCCAGATTACCGATGGTGAGCATAAACACTCTGGGTCGCTTACCGCTGTTTTCAGTTTTCAGGCGTAAATGTTCCAGATCGCTACTGATACGAATGGGCTGAAGTGGTTCAGCTACGATATCGCTTGTATCAGCAGGTTTTTGCCAGTAAACATCTTTATCGATCTGGGTTAGCATCAGTTCATTGAAATTTGGATACTGGTTGGTGCCCAATACCGTACATTTACGTGCAGCCACATCGGCAAGCATTTTTTGGGCATGCGACTTGATTTGCTGCTGGATGTTTCCTTTTACAAACGATTGGGTGTAACCGCCCTGTTCCTGTACCTGTACAAACACTTTCCATGCTTCCTGTGCCAGACTGGCAGTAAGGGCTTCGATATAGTATGAACCGCCAGCAGGGTCGGCCACCTTATCAAAGTGGGCTTCCTCCTTAAGGATAATTTGAACATTACGGGCGATGCGATTCGAAAAACTGTTGGGATGTTGATAAACCACATTGAACGGGCGTACCGAAAGCGAATCCACTCCACCGATGATAGCGCTCATGCTCTCGGTTGTTTGTCTGAGCATATTTACGTAGGGGTCGTAAAGGGTCATGTTATACCAGGCGGTGGTAGCGTGAATGTGTGCTTTGGCGGCTTCTGTATTTTTAACACCGTAAGCCTCAACAATTTTAGCCCATAGCATTCGAAAAGCGCGAATTTTGGCTATTTCAAAAAAGTAATTGCTACCGATCGATAGGTTAAATTGAATTCGAGGGGCTACCGTTTCGACATCCATGCCCGCATCGGACAATCGCTGAAGGTATTCGCTTCCCATGGCCAGGGTAAAGGCCATTTCCTGCACTGTAGTGGAACCGGCCTCGCGAATAGGACGTCCATCGGCCAACAACACCCTGTAACGTGGCAGCGTAGTCATTACCTGCTTTAACAACTGATGCGCAATGGCAAAGTCTTCTGCTGCGTTGCGATACCATTTGCCATATTGCGTCAACCTTCCCAGGGGACTATATCCAATATCACCGGTAGCATTCGAAACATCTACCCCTCTTCTGTTAAACTCGTCAAACAGTTGCTTCCAGAGTCCATCGGGACTGGAATAAAATTCAAATTGCAAATCGATGCATTGGATATAGATATCGTACAGTAATGTAGCTAAATTCAACTTTTCGAGGGATTTATTCTCCAAAATAAAACATAGTCCCGTGGCGCCTCTATCAACAGCTTCAAGCGCTTCACGGTTGGCGGTTACCTCATCGTCCACCCTGATGTCCTGAATAATTTCCCATGGATTGTGTGTAGGCTTTGTTCCCCGAACATAAGGAAATTCGCCTGCATGATAGTGAAGGTGCGACAAATTTTTTAAATCATCAGCCGTGTAATATGGCTTTACGCTGAAACCCTCATCGGTTTTCCAGACAAGCTTTTTCTCATAGTCGGCACCCTTTAAATCCGTTCGTATCGCTTCCTCCCATTGCTCAACCGATACTGGCGGAAACTCTTCAAACATTTTTTTTCGATTGTTACCCATAACTATGTTCTTAAAAAAATTAACCGCAAAGGTACATATTATACAAACAAGGTAAACCTTCTAGTGTAATTTAAAAAGAGTTTAAGTTATTTCATCCGAAAATATTTTTTATTTTTTTATAGCGGTCGGATGGAACTCGCATGTGATGAGCTTTCTACACATAGGCAAGTACGAAACTGATAAATATTTTCATCCTCGTTTGTGAATACTGCTATACATGCTCGTTTCATCCGAAAATAATTTTAAAAATTTTTCTTAAAAGGTCGGATGGAACTCGCATGTAATATGTTTTGTGCTCTAAAATCAAGCAGGCATGAAAAATTATTTTTCATACTCGTTTGTGAATACTGCTATACATGCTCGTTTCATCTCGTCCCCCTCTTACCAGAATCCTTGCGATAATAATTCTTTTTTTGACATTCTTTCAGTTTTTTATTAGGTTTGCCACAAAAAATCACATGACATACGAGGCGATAGTTGAGCAGATAAGACAAAAATCGAGTTTTCTCTGTGTGGGTTTAGATACTGATCTTTCAAAGATTCCCTCTTTTCTACATGATTTTGATGATCCCATTTTCGAGTTCAACCGACAAATCGTCGATCATACAGCAGCCTATGCCATAGCCTACAAACCCAATCTTGCATTTTACGAAGCCTATGGAAGCAAGGGCTGGGAAAGTCTTGAGAAAACAGTAAAATACATACGAGCCAATTATCCCGATATTTTCCTCATTGCCGATGCCAAAAGGGGTGATATAGGAAACACCGCCCAGATGTATGCTAAGGCCTTCTTCGAGTTATTAGATTTCGATGCTATCACCCTATCGCCGTATATGGGGGCAGATACAGTCAAGCCTTTTTTAAAATATCCCGGGAAATGGGTAATCATTTTGGCCTTAACATCCAATGAGAGCGCCGTAGAATTCCAGACCATGCCAGATAAGCATACAGGGATTACTTTGTACGAAAAAGTCATTTCCCATGCACAGCAATGGGGTTCTCCTCAAAATACGATGTTTGTTACGGGTGCCACACAGGCTTCGCTGTTAAAAAATATACGCAACATCATCCCGCAACATTTTTTGCTTATCCCTGGCGTCGGGGCACAGGGAGGTAACCTCGAAGAAATAGCTTCCTACACTTTAACCCCCCAGTGTGGAATAATTGTCAATAGCTCCAGAGAAATAATTTATGCAGGAAATGACATAAATTTTGCTCAGGCGGCCGGAACAAAAGCACAAAACATGCAAATAAAGATGAAAGAACTTTTAGCCAAAACATCAATATAACCAATAGACTTTCGAGAATTTAAATTTGCCATTGTTTCGATTTAGGTGCATATTACCACGAAAAAAAGTAGCTTTGTTCATTTAAACACTTTAGCCATGCTGGGGAAAAATGGATTTATCAAATCGCACGGTTTAGGAAACGATTATGTAGTACTGGATGGAAGTTTTCTGGGCTTTCCAATCAACGAAGACACCATTAAAAAGATATGCGATGTGCATTATGGCATTGGATCAGATGGCATATTGTTGTATGAAGGGGAAAAGGATGGGCTGTACCAGCTTCGGATTTTTAATCCCGACGGGTCGGAAGCTGAAAAGAGTGGCAATGGCTTGCGTATTTTTGCAAAGTTTTTACACGATTACGGCTATGTACGAACTACCTCTTTCCGCATAAATACCCCTGGAGGAATAGTATCTGCCAACATCGACAAGCAGATTAAAGGGAAAGCCACCCTGGTGACCATCGACATGGGAAAGGCGACATTCACGGCAAAGGATATTCCTGTACATTGTCCCGAAAAAGAGTGTTTTGACTATCCGCTTACAATTGGAGACACCCAACTCAATATTCATTGCGTATCGGTTGGAAACCCGCACTGTGTGATATTTACCGATGTTCTGGACGAGCAGCAGGTACGTATGTTAGGGCCTCATATTGAGAACCATCCCATGTTTCCCAACCGCATCAATGTTCAGTTTGTAAAACTCATTTCGGAGAATGAAATTGAGATGTTAATCTGGGAACGCGGAGCAGGGTATACGCTTGCGTCGGGCAGTTCGTCCTGTGCAGCTGTAGCTGTAGCCTACAAAAAGGGGATAACGGGAAAAGAAGTGGTTGTCAACATGCCAGGAGGTAAGCTGATAATAAGCCTCGATAACGACTGGAATATCCGGTTGAGTGGCGGTGTGTCGCAAATAGCAGAGGGTGTTCTGTCGGATGAATTGGTTGATGAACTCAACAGCCTGTAAATCTATGTCTCAGCATATTCACGCACACAGTTTTTTGCCCTACCTTGCGCGAGAGGTAAATGTAGGTGGGGTAATCATAGGTGGCAAGCAACCCATTCGCTTGCAAAGCATGACCAATACCCCAACCCTTGATACGGAAGCCACGGTGGCACAGTGCATACGAATCATTGAAGCAGGTGCCGACCTGGTACGTATCACTACCCCTACCTCGCAGGAAGCCGAAAATTTGAAAAACATCAAGGCAACACTCCGAAAAAAGGGATACCACACCCCGCTGGTTGCCGATGTACACTTTAATCCCGATATTGCCGAGATTGCTGCAGAAATAGTCGAAAAAGTCCGTATCAATCCGGGTAATTATGCTACGCGCCGTACCATCACCGGCGATATCAGCGATAAGGAATATCACGAAGAGCTTGAAAAAATACACGGGAAGCTACGCCGACTGATCGATATTTGTCGACGAAACGGAACGGCCATTCGTATTGGTGTCAATCATGGGTCGTTAAGTCCGCGCATCATGAATCGCTATGGCGACACGCCCGCCGGAATGGTTGAGTCGGCCATGGAATTTATACGCATGTGTTCGGCTGAAAATTTTCACAATCTGGTAATCTCGTTAAAAGCCAGCAACACGCGCATAATGGTACAAGCTTACCGTTTGCTGGTAAAGACGATGCTGAACGAAGGATACAATTATCCCCTACACCTGGGCGTAACCGAAGCTGGCGATGGCATCGATGGACGCATACGTTCGGCCGTGGGCATTGCTACCCTACTCGCCGATGGCATTGGTGATACCATCCGTGTGTCGCTGACCGAAGAACCCGAGGCAGAAATACCGGTAGCCCAAAAACTTGCTCAACTTTTTCCCAGAAAGTCGCATCAAAATCCGGATATTTATCTTTTGCGAAACCCTTTTGTACACGAACAACGAACCTCCCAACCCATTTTACGAATTGGGCATCCCCACCCGCCCATTGTGATGGCCGATTACGACCCATCTGGTATGCAAAACACCAATATCACTCCCGAGCCCGACTTCTATTATCTTACCCATCAATCGCATCTCGAGCGTGTCGACCCCAATAAGCAATATATTTTAAATCTGCACGACTGGTTTTTACATGCCCGCAATCTTCCCAATGTTTATCCCCTTTACACAGCCTCAGAATTTGATTACTACGGGCCCAAACATGCCGATGTGAATTTTGTAATTTTTGCTGCCGATGATATGCGTCCCACGCTACTGGAATCTATTCAACAGCATCAACAACGAACTATCGTTATAATGGAAAGTTTTGCCAGTGGGCCAACCGAACAACGCGAAGTTTTAGCAGATCTACTTAAGAAAAAAATAGTCAGTCCTGTAATCATTAACCGTAATTATTCGTCCGATAGTGCAGAAGATTTAGCGCTTAGGGCAGCTTCCGATACAGGGTTATTCTTTGTTGATAACCTGGCCGATGGACTCTGGATTCGTAATGCGGGACAAATTAGTTCAGAAGAAATTATTAACATAGCTTTCACCATCCTGCAGGCCAGTCGGGTAAGAACCACCAAAACCGAATACATTTCGTGCCCTTCGTGTGGTCGTACCTTATTCGATTTACAAGCAACCACTGCCAGGGTGAAAGAAAAAACTTCGCACCTGCGGCATCTAAAAATAGCCATAATGGGCTGTATCGTCAACGGTCCAGGCGAAATGGCCGATGCCGATTACGGTTATGTAGGGGCTGGTCCCGGTAAAGTTACCCTGTATAAAGGAAAAGAAATAGTGAAAAAAAACATCCCCTCCAACGAAGCGGTCGACGAACTAATCCGCGTGATAAAGGAAAACGGCGACTGGATTGACCCCTAAAAACGTAAGCCTTATTTGAACTCCGTAAGTAGAAAATATAAATGTTTTCCCAACGAAAACAATGCTTCAGGGAGTAGCCAGTTGCGTGTATGAAACGATTCTACAGCATAGGAAACCGATCGTAGCGCCATGCATGGCACCCTATGCATCTGACAAACAAAAAGCACTGCAGCCCCATCCAGCGACTCAATATCAGGGTCAAATTTTTCAATTTTCTCAACCATGTCGGCTGGTTCTCCCGTATTGTGACTAACCGTAATAGCATTAGCCCTCTGCAGAGTTTTTAACAGCCGAAAACCCGAAGCATCAAAATCGTAATACAATTTTCCATCCTGAAAAGGAAAGGCATTCTTATCCTGTACCCCAGCCTGGAAGATGCTGATAAAATCGCCCTTCTGGGTATAGCCAATATCGGCAAAAAGCTCAGAGGTAACATTGACTACCGACCCTACCCGAATTTGGTCGCGATAACTTCCTGCTAAACCTACATGAATGGCAAGATCGTACTTTTTGGTAGTTATCAGACGGGTGGTCCAATAGGTTGCCTGTACCATGCCAGCCCCCGTAATCAAAAAATCAAATGTATTACCTCCCCTGTTAAAGGTATAGACATGTTCTGCTGGTAAGTATACTGCAACTTCCTGTTCCAGCACAAACTTTACCTCCTTCTCCGACGATGCAATAATCAAAATATTCAAAGCTCGATTTTTTAAAAATATTAATTTTGAACCATCAACAGGCTTTTTACAAAATAAGGAAAAAAACATAAACAATCCACAGAATATTGAGTTATATTAGTGTAAATAATTTAGTGGGGAAAGCAAATTTTTAAAATTGGCTACATCACATTATTGTAATTTTACATACAGTTTTTAATGGAATTCGATAATCATGAGCTATGTATATATAACCCGACGGGAAAGGTTTAATGCCGCCCATCGCATGTTCAATCCCGAATGGAGTGATGAAAAAAATCTTGAGGTGTACGGTAAGTGTTCCTATCCACTGTGGCATGGCCACAATTATGAGCTCTATGTCACCATCAAGGGCCACATCAATCCCGAAATAGGGTATGTAGTAAATCTGTCCGAATTGAGTCAGCTCATCAGAAAAGAAGTAATTGACGCACTTGATCACAAAAATCTGAATCTCGAGGTTGACTTTTTACGGGGACGAGTGATGTCGTCAGAAAATATTGCCATTGCCATTTGGGAAAAATTAGCTCCCCACATTCGGGCTATGGGCGCCGAATTGCATTGCATTCGATTAGTAGAAACAGAAAATAATATGGTAGAATATTATGGAGAATAAGCTAAACACTCAGTTTTCATTGTCGTCGGAATACATCGATGAGGAACAATATCGGCGAATTGAACAATTCAATAAGGAGAAGACACATGAATTAGAGCAATTGTACAGCCGTATCCTGCAGTTAACCGATCCCGATTGGCAACGCGAAGGATTGCAAAAGACGCCGCTACGGGTTGCCAAAGCCATTCAGTTTTTGACTCATGGCTACAACATCGATCCCAAGCAATTATTACAATCGGCCACTTTCGAAGAAGACTATCGTCAGATGGTTATTGTAAAGGATATTGAGCTCTATTCGATGTGTGAACACCATCTGATTCCTTTTTTTGGTAAGGCACATGTTGCCTACATCTCCAACGGAAAAATTACTGGACTTAGCAAAATTGCGCGGGTTGTGGATGCTTATGCACGCAGATTCCAGGTTCAGGAAAGACTTACCATGCAAATACGCGATTGTATCCAGGAAAGTCTCAATCCTCTTGGAGTGGCTGTAGTCATCGAGGCACACCATCTGTGTATGATGATGCGGGGCATTCAAAAACAAAACTCAGTTACTACCACCTCGGCTTTTACGGGTGTTTTTATGCGCGAAACGAAAACCCGCGAAGAGTTTATTCATCTGATTGGTACCCAGTTGCACTAATGCAACGTTAATACTTTGCTTTTCATTTAGATGCAACAACCATGAGAATAGCCTTTCTCGATACCGATACCATGGGGAATGTCCCCAATCTTCGCAAAATAGACGCATTGGGTGAAGTGGTTTATTATCCGACAACACAACCCCATGAAACCATAGAACGCCTGCAGGGAATAGATATAGCCATTACCTGTAAAGTGGTCATAGATCGACCGGTGATAGATCATGCATCCAACCTTAAACTTATTTGCGCTGCAGCCACTGGTATCAATCATATCGATGCAGAATATGCCCAGCAAAAAGGGATAGTGGTAAAAAATGTAGCCAACTACTCCACTTACAGCGTAGCGTAGCATACCTTTGCCCTTATCCTTTCGCTTTACCACCAGATCCCCTTCTACGACCGATTTGTTAAAGATGGATCATACTCCCGGCATCATATATTTTCAGGCATGGACCGAAACATTACCGAAATTCGTGGAAAAATATTCGGAATCATTGGATTAGGATCCATAGGAAAAAAGGTAGCTGAAATAGCTACGGCTTTTGGCGCCGAGGTATGGTATTATTCTACTTCCGGGAAAAATTTTAATCCAGTCTATCGGCGAGTATCTCTCGAAGACCTGCTTCGTAATGCTGATATTGTTTCTATTCATGCGCCGCTTAATGATTCCACCCGTAACCTTATTGACCTGCCTCAGCTAAAACTGATGAAGTCGTCGGCCATCCTTATCAATACAGGACGAGGAGGTATTGTCAACGAAACTGCCCTGGCACAAGCCATCGATGACGACATCATTGCAGGAGCAGGACTCGACGTTTTTTCGCGTGAACCTATTTTACCCGAGAACCCATTAATGCAGGTAAAAAAATCAGAAAAGCTGGTACTCACCCCCCATAACGCATGGACCAGCCTTGAAGCCCGAATGGTGCTCATCGAGGGTATTGTTAAAAACATCCAGGAATTTTTAAACCGATAAACCCATGACAATACCCGTCGTACTCTCCTGGAGCGGTGGTAAGGACTGTTCGCTGGCGTTATATTACCTGAAGCAACAACCAAACTTCGAAATTGTATACCTATTGACCACCATCACCGAAACCTACCAGCGTATCAGCATGCACGGTGTACGAGTTGAACTTCTTAACCAACAGGCAGCTGCCCTGAACATCCCGCTAATCACCGTTCCCATTCCAGCCAGCTGCACCAATGAAGAATATGAAGACCGTATGCGCAATGCTCTTGAGCAGCTCAAAAACGATGGAATCCAAACCTACGCTTTTGGCGACATTTTTCTATCAGATGTCCGACAATACCGTGAAAATCAGCTTGATAAACTAAGTTTAAAAGCCATTTTTCCCATTTGGGGCATAGATACCACATACCTTAGCAAACAGTTTTTAGCACTTGGTTTTAAGGCTATTCTTACCTGTGTCGACACCCAACAAATCGATGCTTCATGGGTGGGACACGAGTACAATCAAAAATTTTTAAAAGCAATACCATCCGAAATCGATCCTTGCGGCGAAAAGGGTGAGTTTCATACTTTTACATTCGATGGACCAATCTTTTCGCATCCCCTTCCTATACTGAAAGGAGAAAAAGTGTTGCGCGATAACAGATTTTACTATTGCGACCTTACCCTCGCTTAGCTACCTTTTTGGGGGTATTTCAATCGATTTTGTTTCAAATTACAGTCGAAACACTCGTTCAAGGCAAAACAAAAAGTATTTAATTCAAAAAAATCACAATATTTGCACAACCATCATAACTTAAACGTAAGACTTAAAAAAAAAATAGTAAAATGAAAATAGCTCAGGATTATTTCAAAGAAGGAGGAAGCCATAAAGGCATATACCTGTTCGTCCTACGAAATGACAATGGAATGGAAGTATCGATAACCAACTATGGAGCTACAGTTACTTCGATAAAGGTTCCTGATGCTTCGGGCAAAATTGACGAAGTCATCACAGGCTTTGATACCCTGGAAGACTATGAGAAGGAACATCCCTATTTTGGGGTTATTTGCGGGCGTTATGCCAATCGCATTGCCAAGGGCCAGTTTACCCTCGATGGGGTTACCTATCATCTTCCTATAAACAATGGCCCCAATTCGTTGCATGGAGGCAACAAGGGTTTCGATAAAGTGATATGGCAAGCCGAATCATTCGAAAACAAAGATGCAATAGGGGTAAAGCTTAATTATCTAAGCCGAGATGGCGAAGAGGGTTATCCTGGCAACATGCAAGTTACCGTAATTTATTCGTTGAACAACCTGAACGAGTTGACCATCGAATACCATGCTACTACGGATAAGCCAACGGTGGTAAATCTTACCAATCATTGCTATTTCAATCTGGCCGGATGCAATCAATCGATCTACGACCTTGTGCTTACCATCGATGCTGACAAGATTACGGAAGTTGATGATACCAGTATCCCCACCGGAAAACTTCTGGAGGTAGCAGGAACGCCTTTCGATTTTAGAACACCTACACGTATTGGCGATCGCATCCATCAGGTACCAGAGGGCTTCGACCACAACTATATACTCAACAAGGCTGCCGGAAGATTTGACCGAATTGCCACCCTATTCGACCCCCGTTCGGGCCGAAAGATGCATGTGTATACCACTGAGCCGGGTGTACAATTTTATTCAGCCAACTATCTCGATGGCTCGCAGGTTGGACATTCTGGCATTCGCTATCAAAAACATTGCTCGCTTTGTCTCGAGACCCAACATTTTCCCGATTCGCCCAACCATCCCCATTTCCCCTCAACGGTACTTAGACCCGAGGAAAAATACTATCAAAAAACCGTTTACGCATTTAGCTGGTAGTAATACATTTTGATGATGTCGAATCGGTGGTATGCCTTTGCTATTATTGTTGCAACCCTGTGGGGAAATTTCCTTGTGGCCACGGCCCAACAGGAAAAAGCTATAGCGTACTATACCGATAGCTCGTGTTACGATGTAAAAAGTTATGAACTGCATCTCACAGCAACCCCCGATAGTTTATACCTGATCGGCAATACACACATTTGGGCAAAAGTCGAAAAAAAAGATCTTAGCAAATTTTACATCCAGCTAAATGATGCGTTTACTGTCGATTCTGTTGTAATTAATGGAAAATTATGTACGTTTGAGCATAACAATCACTGGATAAAAGCAACGCTTTCGCAAAAAATAGGCATAGGGGAATGGTTACAAGCTATCGTGTATTATCGGGGCTATGCAGTATCGTCCAATGTGTTAGGAGGAATAGGCATCGGCACTTCAGGAAGCAACGATTGTAAAGTACTGTACACGCTGTCGGAGCCATATGCTGCACTCGACTTTTTTGCCTGTAAGCAGTGGGTTGCCGATAAAGCCGATTCAGTGAAAGTGTATATAACCACACCCCGACCCTATATAGCGGTGGCCAACGGTTTATTGCAGCGGACGGAAGATACGCAATCTGGCCTACGCACATTTTGCTGGGAAAGTCATTACCCTATTGCCTACTACCTTATTGGATTTGCAGTGAGCGAGTTTAAAACATATACCTATAAGTTCTATAGTCCCATCACCGGCGATTCGGTTCTTTTCCAGAATTTTCACTGCTATTCCGATAGCGAATGGATAGAACAGAAAAACGGAATTGACCGAACGGTAGCACTTATTCATTATTTTGAAACGCTAACTGGCACGGCATATCCCTTTTATCTCGAAAAATATGGGCATGTAGTAGTTCCCATTGGCGGAGGTATGGAGAACCAAACCATTACTTTTTTGCAAAACTTCGATTTTACCCTTGTTGCACACGAACTGGCACATAGCTGGTTTGGCAATTACGTTACCTGCAACGATTGGCAGAATATATGGATCAATGAAGGATTTGCCACCTATCTTTCCTACCTTGCGCACGAGAAATTTTTTCCAAATACTGCATCCGATTGGCTGCTCTCGTGCTTAAATCTTGCGTTACGCGATAGTTTAGCCACGATTTACATACCGGACGACAGGGTGTATGATCCCCTGCGCATTTTTAGCTACACCAATACCTACATGAAAGGGGCATATTTTCTGCATACCTTACGATATTTTGTAGGTTCCGACGAAATCTTTTTCGCAGTATGGAAAAGTTTTTTGCAAAAATTTGCATTTAGGAACGCCGGAGTTGAAGATTTTAAGGCAGAACTTGAAGCCAAAACCGGTCGATCGTGGTCGGCATTTTTCCAGGAATGGTTATATGGTAAGGGATATCCCATCATACAAATACATGGTCGCGCCCAGCATAAATTTTTGCAGTTGCAGGGCAATGTACGGGCAAGTGCCAGCGACAACCGCTACTCACCCATCCCGGTTCCCATCCAGATTCACTTTCAAAACGGTCGGGATACCCTCATTCACCTCACATTAAACGACACAACAAAAAGGTACTCATTCCTTTTCGCTTCGGCAATAACAGGCATCACTGTCGACCCAAAACATTGGTTAATGGCAAAATTTGATGTTTCCTTTGCCATTGACACTACACCGCCTAATTCCATGAATGTTTTTCCCAATCCGTTTCGGGAGTGTTTTCAGGTTATTTTTCCAGAACAAAACGCTGTATCCGTTTCTAAAAGACTTTGGATTTACAATCCAGGTGGGCAACAACTATTTAGCCTTCGAACCAATCAGCCAGTACCTCAGTGTTGCCCACGACAATTGGGCACTGGGGTTTATCTGCTGGTAGCCGAAGACAACGAACGGTGGTATGTACAGCGAATTTTAAAGCAATAAGGCTATTTTTTGGCTGCAATGACTTCTATCTCAACCCTAACCCCCTTGGGCAAAGCAGCTGCCTGAAAGGTTGAACGCGCAGGAAAATCCTTCACAAAATATTTGGCATATACTTCATTCATCGCTGCAAAATCATTTATGTCGGCCAGCATACAGGTTGTTTTTACTACATCGGAAAAACTATAGCCAGCAGCGGTGAGTATCAAACCAATATTCTTAAGAACCTGCTCTGTCTGTTCACGGATGCTCCCTTCCACTATTTCGTTGGTAACCGGATCGAGTGGAATTTGACCCGAAATATATAAGGTTGAACCTACCTCTACCGCCTGGCTATAAGGGCCAATTGCACGTGGACTCTTTTCGGTAACTATAATTTTTTTCATCCGAATAAAATTATTTAATATGTTGAATATTAATTATTTAAACCGTTCTTCCATTTCGTTGTATGGATAATATTCCCCATTTTATTCGTTGTGTGTTTGTGCTTAAGCACAATCATGAAGGTTTCATCCGAATAAAATTATTTAATATGTTGAATATTAATTATTTAAACCGTTTTTCTATTTCGTTGTATGGATAATATTCCCCATTTTATTCATTTTGTGTTTGTGCTTGAGCACAATCATGGAGGTTTCATCCGAAAATATTTTTTAATTTTTTATAGCGGTCGGATGGAACTCGCATGTGATGAGCTTTCTACACATAGGGCAAGTACGAAACTGATAAATATTTTCATACTCGTTTGTGAATACTGCTATACATGCTCGTTTCATCCGAAAATAATTTTAAATTTTTTTTAAAAAGGCCGGATGGAACTCGCATGCTTGTTTTCACCATCTTGGTAATAAGAAGATTCTTTTGCTGTTCGTTTTTCTCAGACCCATCCATGCGCACATGCTAATTCCGTTCTCGATTTTAACCATTTATTTCGATAAGATTGACTTCTAAGCCCGATTCACGCTGAAAGTCTTCCACTTCTTCCACCATATCGGGATCGCTTTGATAGTAGTACCAGTTGATTTCTACCTGCCCGCCATTTTCCTTAAATTTCATTAAAGTCTCAAAAATTTTTAAAATCATGCGCGAGGACTGTGTATTGAAGTAGTAAAGTTTAAAATTAAAGACAATACTTTTCTTCTGCTCACAATAGGCATTAAGCCAATCGATGAGCGGATTGTAAAATTTGTAGCAGTCTTCCATATACGATTCCCCTGCCAAGGTACATTCCCCTTTTTCGTAATCGAATTCTACTGCAGGAAAATAGGGCGTTTCCTTGTTGGCAGGAATAATAATATTTTTTAGATTTTCCATAGTAGGCTAAGGTTAATATTTGGTATTTTTATTCAATATCTACTTTAGCGGTAATAGTAAAAAGGGCAAAACGCTCACCCAGCGGTACAATATCCCATTCAATCTTATTTTTAGTGATAATACCTATCTGAATGATACCAATGTATGCCCCACTATCCTCCGGTCCCGGTTGTGGACGACGTTTGAGGCTACGGTATTCGCGAAGCGCTTCGACCGACATGGTATTTATTTCAGTACAGTACCTCATCAGGGTTGAAGCATCCTCGGCGCGAATCATGTTGGTAGTACTTATCCGGATAGCATTATTTTTTTCTTCAATCGTAAAACTACCAATTCCGCCATATTTATAGTGCTGGTAAAGATTACACATCTCGGCAGAATATTTGGCAACATTCTGGGTAAGCTCAAAGAAAATTTTATACAGCCTGTTGCAGGTTATCGGTTTCAGCCTATACATCTGCCGCAAATGGCCGGCCATACCCGAAAGTACATCGATGTAAAAGGGACCCTTATACGCCAACTTTACACTGGAATCATTGATACTCCATGCCATCATCCCTTACATTTTTGGCGAAAATTAAGAAAAAAAATAAAAAGTAGATAATTTTATCTAATCTTATTTTGTCAACTCATCAACATCGAATTCCAATTATTGAAATATCGTCGACCTGATCGCGATAACCCATCCATTCGTCGATAGTTCGCTCAAAAATAGCTCGTTGTTCAGCAGTTGGAAGATGGTAAACCTTTTTGCACAATTCCTGAAAGCGTTTGGTACGAAACTTTTGGTCGTGTGGTCCCCCAAATTGATCGGCATAACCATCGGAGAAGAGATAAAGCATGTCCCCATGTTCAAACGAATAGGTATGATTGGTAAAAGGGGTTTCGCAATAATCGTGGATTCCAATGGGCATACGGTCGGCGGGAAGAATAAGCAATTCGCCAGAAGTACGTATCAGGTAAGCAGGATTGTTGGCACCGGCATACTGCAAATGTTTTTGTTTATAATCAAGAATAGCCAGTGAGATATCCATACCATCGGCAGCCTCACCTTCCAATCCCCTTTGATGAAGCAGGCGCATGATACGCAAGCGCAGTTGATTGAGAAACTCAGCCGCATTCAATGGCGTATAGTTGATGATCTCGTTCAAGAAAGCCGTACCTGCAATGGTTAAAAGAGCACCGGACAAACCATGCCCCGTACAATCGGCAACAGCCACAATGGTTTTCCCCTCCTTCGCTGCAACCCAATAAAAATCGCCGCTGACAATACGTTTGGGACGATAAAACAAAAAATAATCCTGGAAATAACACGCCAACATCTCGGGGGAAGGCATGATAGCATTTTGTATGCGCCGAGAATAGGTAATATCATCAATGATGTCGCGTCGTTGTTCATCCAGTAAATTATACTGTTTTTTCAGTTCCTCCGATGTTTTCTGAAGAAGCAGGTTCTGATTCTTTATCGTTTTTAACGTATCGCCCAAACGAAAAGCAACCTGTAGGCGGCATTGTAAATCAATCCACGAAAAGGGACGAAATAAAAAATCATCAACCCCTGCAGCAAAATACTCGTCTATGGGTGCATCCCGATCGCACAAAACAACCAGGGGAATATTTTTAACTTCCTCCAAACGTTTAATAATACGTACCCCACGCAAAAAATCAACCAAAGCTGAATCAATGACAATAATATCGGGCTTAAGAGAAACAGCGGAACGACATAACGCTTTCCAATCGGCAGCATGATGCAAAGAGGTATTTGACATTAGGCTCTTTATCCAATTTTCTGTCGCAAACGCCTCATTAGAAAAAGAATGAGCAAACAATATTTTTCTTTCCTCTCCCACTTCCATCTTTCTCCATCAGTGTGGTCACGACTCCATGACCTGCGAAATTAAATTGAACAGTTCCTGCATTTTTACAGGTTTATTCAAAAATCCTTTTGCACCCAGCTCCATACACCTTTGAAAAGTATTGCCTTTTAGATATGCAGTAATGACTATGATGGGAATAGTGTTATTCTCTTTTTTAAGATATTCCAATACTTCGAACCCATCCATGATGGGCATTATAAGGTCAAGTAAAATAATATCTGGCTTCTCAGTAGCAATTATTTGTAAGGCCTGCTCCCCATCCTCAGCTTCAATAGTAATAATTTCCTTATGTCTGAGGTATTCCACTATTACCTGCCGGTTTAAGGCAGAATCGTCCACAACCAAAACCTTAAGTGGTTTATTATCAGCCATTTTTGTTAATTTTCGTTAATATTAATTTTCAATGACTATATTTGCACCGAATTTAAAAAAAAATTTAACTACTTTCGAATGAATTTTACAAACTTTTAAAAAGTTTAAAGAAAATGGACATAGAAATTAGAGAAGTTAGCAGTAAAAAAGAACTAAGGGAATTCATTAACCTGCCTGCACGCATACATAAGAATCATGCCAACTGGGTTCCCCCTATTTACATGGACGAGTGGATTTTCTTTGATCCTAAAAAAAACAAATCATTTGATTTTTGCGATACCACACTGGCATTGGCTTACCGCGGCAAGGAAGTGGTAGGACGTATTATGGGCATCATTCATCATAAATACAACGAAATACACGGTGAAAACGATGGTCGTTTTTGCTTTATGGAAACCTATGAGGATCCGGAAGTATTTCATGCTTTGATTAGTTATGTAGAGAATTGGGCAAGATCAAAAGGCAAAACCCGAATGATAGGCCCCCTTGGATTTTCCGAGAAAGACCCTCAGGGGTTCATGGTCGAAGGTTTTGAAAATCCCATTGTATTGGCCACTAACGGCAATTTCCCCTACATGCCCAAACTGCTTGAAGGAGAAGGATATTCCAAAAAGGTCGATTGCGTAGTTTACAAACTGGTCATCCCCGATAAAATTCCCGATTTTTATCAAAATATTTATGAACGTGTCTCGCGCAGGGAAGATATCTACATGCTTGAATTTAAAAGCAAGCGCCAGTTGAAGCCATACATAAAACCCATTTTAAGACTACTCAACGAAACCTTTGAAGACATCTTTGCTTTTGTACCCTTTGAAGAGTATGAGATGGAAGACTTTGCCAATCGCTATATCTTTCTGCTCGACCCCAATTTTATAAAGGCTATTTTGAACAAAGATGGCGAAGTGGTGGCGTTTATTGTTTCCCTACCCGATATCAGCGAGGGTATCAAAGCTGCTAATGGGAAGATGTTACCATTTGGCATTTTCAAGGTTATTGCTGCACGAAACCGCGCAAAACAGCTGGATTTACTACTGGGAGGAATTAAAAAAGAATATCGCGGTCAGGGCCTGGATGTAATGCTGGGAGTAAAACTTGTAGAAACTGCTCGGAAAAGGGGAATAGAATACATCGACTCGCATCTGATACTCGAAACCAACACGGCTATGCGCATGGAAGTAGAAAAAATGGGGGGAGTCATCTACAAACGATTCCGTATTTTCCAGAAACCCCTCTAAAAGAAAAAAATTCATGTATAGATAGCTAACATAAACGAGAACGAAAAAAATATTTCTGCATAAGACCACTGAGTTAGATAACTCTCCATACGAGTTTCGTCTGACCATTACAAAAAATAAAAAAAAATGCAGATGAAACGAGCATGTATAGCAGTATTCACAAACAAGTATGAAAATATTTTTCAGTTTCGTACTTGCCTATGTGTAGAAAGCTCATCACATGCGAGTTCCATCCGACCACTATAAAAAATTAAAAAATATTTTCGGATGAAATCCATCATTTACGTCTTTTGGATATTTTTCATTATTCTCTTCGCTGAACAGACGAGTAAGACTCAGGTAACGCTTGAGAAATCAGGAAGTAGATATACGTTTACCTTTAATCCCCTATTTTTTGCTGTCGACACCAACCGAGGGGGGCGTATAGTTTCGTTACAATATGATGGCACCGAATTACTTTATCTGCAGTCGGTACAGGACATGAACGGGTCGACCTTCTGGCCGAGTCCCCAATCGCTATGGGGATGGCCACCCCTACCCAACATCGACAATAAAGCTTATGGGGCAAAACTTACCAGCAACAAGCTATTGCTTACCAGTAAGGTAGATCCTGGCCTGCACATCCGGGTTTATAAATCGTTTGCCATAGACCCTACCGACACAAGTATTATTATCAATTACTAT
>Ga0116167_1000072_pt1 | contig 86853 bp, 80 predicted proteins | sample AD_JPNMR3_MetaG_FD_89794 | JGI IMG/M metagenome (GOLD analysis project Ga0116167, IMG submission 89794) | Active sludge microbial communities of municipal wastewater-treating anaerobic digesters from Japan - AD_JPNMR3_MetaG | ecosystem: Engineered > Bioreactor > Anaerobic > Digestate | place...
CTTGAATCACCAAAGTTGGGTTTAACAATTACAGGAAACTCAATACTAAGCTCATATATAACATCCTCAGGCTTTATAAAAAAAGCATTTGGGACAGGTATTCCCATCTCTTTTGCTATACCCCTTACAAGAGACTTATCATAACAGTACGCAAGACACTGAGGATTTCCCCCTGTATAGTTTATGCCCAATATTTCAAGTAGTGCAGGTACATGTAACTCTTTCCTGGGTTCATTATAATAACCTTCATCACAGAGGTTAAAAACAAGATCAACACTATTTTTTTCCTTAAGCCTTATAAGGTCCTGAATAAAAGTATTATGATTAGAAAGATAAGAAAAATTAAAATTCCCCTTTTTCTGAACTTCAGATAATGCCTCTTTAAGCTGGTTTATAGTATAAAAGTCATCATCATCAAAAACCTTATCTGGTTTTACTATATCAGCCCTTGAAGGATCCCCCAATAATACAACAATCTTTTTTATCTTTATCTCTTTTGATACACTAACAGTTACCTCTTTTTTACACTCACCTGTTACTATTATCCTCCTCTCCATCATTCCAAGGTCCTGGTTCTTCTTGGACTCAGTAAGAAGGTCAGCATTGAATGCTATATTCTTAAACCCTGCCCTTGAAAGTATATTTAACAAAACATCTCTATCATATAACCTTTCAGCATAAAACTGATCAACAATAACACCTTTTTCTATATGGCTTATTATCTCCCTTGATATTAATCTCTGTTTATCTGATGTTAAAGACCTCTCCCTACAGACAAAATATTTTTTATCTATCCATTCCCATGACCTTGGTTGATAGTTCTGCCTTAAATACTCACCATCAGAAACATCAATAAGGATCTTTCCATCAGGCTTTAAAACCCTGAAAACCTCTTTAAGTATTCTTATATCATCATCAACACTCTCAAAATAACCAAAACTATTACCAAGAATCATAACAAAATTAAAAGAATTATCAGGGTATGGTATTTTTCTTGCATCACCCTCTTTAAACTTTATATCAAGCCCCTCTTTTTTAGCATTCTGTTTTGCTTTCTGTATAAGGTAATGAGACCTGTCAAGCCCTTTTACATTAGTAAAACCCCTCCTTGCAAGCTCAAGAGAATGCCTTCCATGCCCACAACATAAGTCAAGTATTGCTGAATCAGTCTTAATATCAAGTATACTTACAAACATATCAATCTCTTTTTTTGTTATATCTGAATCATTTACAACATCAGCATCTGTCTTAAGATACATTGAATTAAAGATTTTTCTCCACCAGTCTTTTTGAAGATAGTTTTCAAGACTCTCTACAGGACCTATTGTCTTAACACTTTTTTTTACATGACTTTTTTTAGAACGCGGCGGCTCACTTAAAGTTTTTTTACTCATATTTTAAATCTCCTACTGCTTAATTTATCTAGATAATTAAATTTAAATTATTAAAAATAAATTAAGAAAAAAATACAAATGATTAAAGACAAAAAAAAATACATTATCCTATTTATACTTCAATCTATTATAACATCCTGTTACACATCTACAATTGAAGTATTTAAACTTGGTGGCCCAATAATGTGGGTATTATTAATACTATCTATCATAAATGTTGCAATAATTATAGAGAAGTTTATAATAATATTTATTATAGGAATAATAAACAAAAAAAATGGATCTTATAAAGCAAGACTTAACAATAATCTTAATATAGTAAGGGGAATATCAAACATAGCACCACTTGCAGGGTTTTTAGGTACAGTACTTGGTATGTTAGAAAGCTTTAATTCGATGTCAAACTCAAATACAATAACACCAAAGATAGTATCAAAAGGAATATATGAGGCACTCCTTACAACAGCATTTGGTCTTATAATAACACTCTTTTCCCTTATATCGTTAATGTTTATAGAAAAGTTCATAAAAAAAGATGAGAAATTAACCATAGATGAATAACAGAATATACAGTATAATAAATGATGTAACATTTACATTAATATTATTCCTTATGATCATACTGGGGATAAATAATATAGTTATTGAAAATAGGGACCTAAAGAAAAATAACAAGGAAAACAAAACAATAGTAATAAAGATTAAAGATAACAATAGTATATATCTTGATAGGGAATATAACTTCGATGAGTTTGATAAATATATTATAGAAAATAAAGAATTAATATCATCCGCACTTATTCAGGTTAACGATAATGTCAACTATTATCAATTTTTTAGAGTAATATCACTACTTACAGGATATGGTATAGATAAAATAGGGGTAGAAAAGACGAATGAATAAAACAAATATAATAGTATCTTTTGCAGATATAAGTTTTACAATAATATTTTTTATACTATTATCAATATCATCTGGTAATACTCAGAACACTGAAAAAAATATAAGTGAGCAAAAAATAAAGATTATAGATAACAGATTATACTGGGAAAATAGAGAGGTTGATATAAATTTTTTAGATAAAATTTTAAAAGAGTATAAACAGGACATAATTACAATTGAATCTAATAAAAACACTACTTTTAAAGAAATCAACAGAGTAATAAATACAATAAAAAGTAATAAAATAAAAAAAATAGTATTTTGTTATGATGAGAATAATTAGAAATACATTATTAATATCTTTTATAATATCAGCTATTATTCACGGTTTTGTGTTTGTAGTAGGTTTTAGAATAAATGGAAACAACAGTATTTCAGATAATAATACAAAGAGTTTTGCAGTAATAGAAATAATGGATAATAAAGAAAAAAAAGATAAAAACATTGGCAGAGAAAATACTCTCATAGAAAAAAAAATCAATAAACAAAACATGGAAATAGAAAAAAAAGATGGAGATAATAAAGAGGAGAATAATGATAGTGGGGACTTAAACAATCAGATAACAAAGCCAGTTCCCCTTGATGATATAAAAATAGAATACCCACTAAAAGCAAAGATTTTAGGAATAGAGGGCGAGGTCATAATAGAAATAACAATAGATACTGAAGGTAATGTAAAAGAATATTATATTGTAAAAGACCTTGGTTTTGGTTGCAGAGATGCAGTAATAGAAAAGATAAAAAAAGTTAAGTTCAAACCATCCTTCTTAAATGGGAGACCTATTGAATCAAAACTTACATTAAAGTTTGATTTCAAAATATTAAAAAATTAAAACTACCAGCTCCTTGCACTTAAAGCTTCATTCCAGTCAGTATCAGAGGCAAGCCCTATATTGTTTGTATAATAGGTATAATATGTTGTTGACTTTGCATCAATAATAGATATACCCTTGTAAGAATCTCCTTTAACAGAGTCCCACGAATATATTATAAATGATTTCAAGTTGTTTAAAACAGAGTTTTTAGTTGATAGATTTGACCTCGTGATACTCTCATAAAAGTCTATATGAGCACCAAATGACCACACTTCATATGTATCCCAATAAGTATGTGAAAGATCATTAAAAAATCCTGATGTATTAGCATTATTCTTAAGTTCAGTAAAAAAGCTTGAAAAAACAGATTGGTTAAGATATGGCAAATAGAAAGCTGATAAAGATACCCTGTTATAGTAGAAAGAATATGTTTTCTTGTACGATTCTATTGCAACCTGTGCAAAGTCAAACTCTCTTTTATAACTCTCCTCAAATCTTTTCAAAAAGTCGTAATAATTCCATCCAGAACCAGGTACATTATTTGGGGATGCTATCAAAATTCCATTATAACCACTCTTTTTAAACTCCCAGACATTTTCAAGTGTGCCCTCAAGACATGAATCGAATGAAACAACACTTATTGGCCTTGTTGCTACCACAGATGCAATATCTGAGTTTGAAAGAAAACTTGTTGCTGGGGCAGAATCATCATCAGATGTTATTGCCTTATTTGTCCTCCAACCATCAGAATGGCTCCATACAACAAGTGCATACCTATCAGCCTTGAAGTTTAAAATACAGTAATCTATAAAACCACTTAAAGTATTTTTATCAAGCATATTAACCTCAGGATAAACCCCTGGTCCAAAGTTCTTACTATTTATTGTAGCTGTAAGCTCTATTGAGTTTAATGAATTAGGATTATCATCTTTTACAACCTTAAGTATCCTTGCCCCAATCGCTTTTCTATCCTGGAGTACTATTATGTCAACACCATCAAAAATGCCCATCTCCATCTCATTTATATCAATATTAGTATAATCTGATAAACTATTATCCCCATTCATATACACAATTATTGTCCACCTGTTTCCATTATCTTTTGTAAAAGAACCTGGCGATAACTCCTGGGGTTCTCTTAGACATGATATAAAAAAAATAGATAGTAAAAAACTAAAAAAATATTTTTTCATGCAATGACCTTAATACAAAAGTTAATTATAAATTATAACAAAAAAAATCTAAAAAACTAAAAAATTTAAGAGAAAATAGATACAAAACTATTGACAAAATAATAATATATTAATATATTTTTATAAAACAATATATTGGCCAATGGGGGTTAGATGAAAAAAATATGTATCGTAGGTGGTGTTGCAGGTGGTGCAACCTGTGCAGCAAGACTTAGAAGAAACAGTGAAGATGCAAAAATAACACTTTTTGAAAGAGATTCATATATATCTTACGCTAACTGTGGGCTACCTTACTATATAGGAGATACTATAAAAGATAGAAACAATTTATTTGTACAAACACCGGATGCATTCAGTAAAAGGTTTAATATAGACGTAAGAGTAAACAACGAAGTAATTGATATTGACAAAGAACATAAAAAAATAAAAGTAAAAAACCTGAAAACAGGTGAGGAATATGAAGAAAATTATGATTATCTTGTATTATCACCTGGGGCAAAACCTTTTATCCCAAACATAGAAGGAATAAATAATCCTGGGATCTTTACACTAAGGAATGTAAACGACACTGATAATATAAAAGAGTATATAAAAAATAATGATATAAAGAGAGCTGTTGTTGTTGGGGCAGGTTTTATAGGACTTGAGATGGCTGAAAACCTTCATAACCTTGGTATATTTGTAACAATAGTTGAGATGGCTGAACAGGTTATGACACCACTAGACTATGAAATGGCATCACTGGTTCATCAGCACTTGAAAACAAAGGGAATAGAGTTTTACCTTAAAGATAAAGTTTTATCTATAAGGAGAGAAAGAAATAAAAATATTTTACACCTGGAGAGCAGGAGACAGATCCCAGCAGAGTTGATAATATTATCTATTGGTGTAAGACCTGAAATCACACTAGCTCAAAAAGCTGGATTAAAAATAGGTGAAAAAGGTATATGGATAAATAGATATTTACAGACATCTGACCCTTATATATACGCAATAGGTGATGCTATAGAGTTTCCTAATCCTATAACAGGTAAACCAATGATAACATACCTTGCAGGACCTGCAAACAAACAGGGAAGAATAGCAGCTGATAATATAATATTTGAAAACAAAAGAGAGTATAAAGGTTCAATAAACACTGCAATAGCAAAAGTATTTGACCTTACAGTTGCATCAACAGGTTTATCAGAAAAAACTTTAAAGAGTGAAAATATAGATTATCTTACAACAATAATACACGTATCATCACATGCAGGTTATTACCCTGGGGCTCTACCACTTACAATAAAAATAACTTTCTCAAGAGATGGAAAACTTTATGGTGCTCAATTAGTAGGATATGAAGGAGTTGACAAGAGAACTGACCTCTTATCATCAATAATACAGAAAAATGGAACAATTTATGACCTTCAATTAATAGAACATTCATATGCCCCACCATACTCATCAGCAAAAGACCCAGTAAATATTGCAGGCTTTGTCGCAGAAAACATAATAGAAAATAAAGTAAAAATAGTCTCATACAAGGATATATTAAACAGAGATAAAGAGACAGTAATAATAGATGTAAGAACCCCTGATGAATATGAGTTGGGAAATATCGAAGGAGCCATAAATATACCACTTGATACAATAAGGGATAGGATAAAAGAGATACCTAAAGATAAAAAATTAATAATATACTGTGGTACTGGGTTAAGGAGTTATATAGCATGTAGAATACTCAGTCAGTCTGGTTTTGAAAATGTATGTAATCTTTCGGGAGGATATAAAACATATGAGACAGTTATTGCAAAACAATCAAATGAAGATATATTTGAAAAAAATTATATAGGTGTTGATGATATTATATACTCAAAAAGAGAAGAAAAAACAGAAACAATAGATGTTGATGCATGTGGTCTCTCATGCCCCGGCCCAATATTAAAATTAAAAACTGAAATAGAAAAAGTAGCAAACGGTTCAATAATAAAAGTAAAAGCAACAGACCCTGGTTTTGTAAAAGATGTAAAAGCATGGTGCGAAATAACAGGCAACAAACTTATAAATCAAAATTATGAGAAAGGAATATATGAAGCTACAATTCAAAAAGAGAGTAAAACAAAGGATACTATAAAACAGATAGGGAATCAAAAGACAATAATTGTATTCTCAAATGAACTTGACAGAGTGCTTGCATCTTTTGTTATTGCATTGGGTGCTGCATCAACAGGTGCAAAAGTTTCTATGTTTTTTACATTCTGGGGTCTTAACGTATTAAGAAAAAAGGAAAAAGTTAAAGTAAAAAAAGACATTATATCAAAAATGTTTTCCCTTATGCTTCCAAAAACTGATGGTTTTAAACTTTCAAAAATGAACTTTTTAGGCATTGGTAAAAAAATTATGAAAATGAGAATGAAAAAAAATAATGTTGACACTCTTGATAATATGATAAAGAAAGCAAGAGAAAATAATATTGAGTTCATAGCATGTCAGATGTCAATGGATGTTATGGGAATAAAAAGAGAGGAGTTAATAGAAGGAGTTAAAATAGGAGGTGTAGCAACATACCTTGAAGATGCTGAAAAGTCAAACATTAATCTATTTATATAGATAAAGATTAATAGAGGAAGTATTTTTTACTTCCTCATATAAATAAAATTTTAGGCAATAAAATTTGATTTAAAAATTTTGAATAATACTCTTTATAGGCTCAAAACTCTTTCGATGTATTGGTGATATACCAAACTTTTTAATTATGTCTACATGCATTTTTGTTGGATAACCTTTATGTTTTGAAAACATGTAATCAGGATATATCACACTATAATATTCCATAAGCCTGTCTCTTGTAACTTTTGCTATTATTGATGCTGCCATTATTGAAGCACTCTTTGTGTCACCCTTTATAACTTTAACAACCTCATAACTTTTATAATTAAACTTAAGTCCATCTACTATAACTATAGCATTATCATAAATATTTAAGTTATCAAGTGCTTTTTGCATACTAAGAACTGTAGCATTATAAATATTTATCTTGTCGATAACATCAGGTAATATTATGCCTATTCCTATTTTTATTGAGTTGTCTATTATTTTATGAAAGAGCTCAAATCTTTTTTTGTGGCTTAGTTTTTTTGAATCATCAAGGCCTTTTATAGGGTTTTTAAAGTCAAGTATAACAGCAGAGGAGACAACAGGACCTGCAAGTGGGCCCCTCCCTGCCTCATCTATACCTATTATATATTTATAATTACTATATTGAAAATCAAAATCATAGTTTTTCATATTATCTCTAAAAACTTCAATTCTTCAAATAAATCTCTTGTTGCAATATACCTGTGGCTTATTCTATTTTTCTCTTCAGTTTTAGCTTCTCCAAAAGTTTTGTTAATTTGGGGCGAGAAAAATATAGGATCATAACCAAATCCATTATTACCTCTCTCCTCTTCTGTTATATAACCGTAGCACCTGCCAGTTTTTGTTACCAAGTTCTTGCCATCAAAAAATATTACAACTGCCTCAAAATATGCTGCTCTATCCTTAATGCCCTCCATTTTTTTAAGTAAAAATCTTCTATTATCTTCATCAGTTGCATTCTCAAAATAGTATCTTGCAGAAATAACACCAGGTTCACCGTTAAGTGATGGTACAACAAGCCCAGAATCTTCTGCAATAACAGGCATATTAGATTTTTCATAATAAAAAACTGCTTTTTTATAAGCATTCTGATAAAAAGTATTACCATTTTCAACAGGTTTTAGACCAGATAAGCCAACATCAAATAAACCTAAAAGATTAATTTCTTTAATTTTCATGGATTTTATTATAGAACTTATCTCTTTTATTTTACCATTATTTCCTGTTGCAACCAATATGTTTTTCATAATTTTTATTTAATATTTAGTATTTTATTATTTATAAATTTAATAATTCTTTCATAATAATAGGAATACCCTCTAAACCTTCTTGATATCTCTTCATACTTTTCTTTAGCTTCTTTAAGTTTTCCCATCTTATAATAACAGTAAGCTATATTATTAACAGCCTCTCTGAACATAGGATATTCCCTTTCAATCTCTTTTAAAAACTCGAGTGCTTTAACATACTTTTTTTGTTCTATATACACTTTACTAAGATAAAAATATAATTTAGGATCAACTATTCTATTTTTAACAAGTCTTAAAAATGCTTCCTCTGCTTTATCATATTTACAATTTTTAAGAAAAAACTTTCCAAGATTGAAAGAGACTTCATAATTATCCTTATTGTATTCGAAAGCTTTAATATACTCATTAACCCACTTAAGATTCTTGCTTTCAAAATATTTTTTACCTTCAATATAATGTTTTTTAAACTTTTCATAAGAAAGATCAGCTTCAATCACAAGAACACTCATATCATCATTAATATAACCATCTTTTGCAAACTCTCTTACATCATTTATTATCATCTTACTCATTATATCAGGGGGTAGTGCATAAGAAAACTTTACAACTTCCTCAAGTCTCTTTATCCCGTATTGTACTCCATGTTTATCCCTTGCTTCTATTATCCCATCTGTGTATAATATTATTCTGTCACCAGGGTTTATCTGGATCTTATCTTCATGGTATGTCTCCCATGCATCCTCAAACATGCCAACAAAAAGCCCTTTTGTTTTAAGTTCCTGAAAATTATCTTTTTTATTATTATAGTAGATTGCCCCAGGGTGTCCTGCAGACGAAAAACTCAATATATGATCCTGGTCAATAACAAGTAAAAAGGCTGTTATATACAACCCTGAACCACTTATAAACCTACATAGGTCTATATTAACCCTTTTTAATATCTCCTTTGGTGAATCTGATTCTATTGCATGGTTTGAAAAACTTATTTTTGCCATTGCTGTAAGGATTGAGGCAGGTATTCCATGTCCTGATACATCTGCTATAAGTATACCTTTTTTGTTGCCTTTTATATCAAAAAAGTCAAGATAATCTCCACCTATCGGATCAAAAGAATGGTACTGATAAGAAAATGAAAGACAGTTCCATGGTTTTATCTGTTGTGGTAAAAAACCAAGCTGAATTTTCTGTGCCTGTTTAAGTTGCCATAAAGGTATCTTAACTTCATTAATCTCCATTAACTAAGCCTTCAGTAATTTATCTATGTCTATAATAGAAACCATATTATTATTAAAGTCAGATATACATTTTATAAAGTCTACATTTATATTACCAACCTCAGGTGGTTTAGTAGTAGACTCTCTTAAAGGCAATATATTTTCAATATCCTCAACAACTACTCCAAACCTATTATTCTCACTATCTTCAGTAACAATTATTATATTAAACTTAGTATAATTTCCTCCTGGAATACCTATCTTTTTTTTAAAGTCTATAACAGGAAATACAAGTCCTCTTAGTGTCATTATACCTATAATATACGGTGGAATATTTGGAACTTCTCTTGTTATCTTTTCATCATCATACCTTACAAGTTCAACAACATCCTTTATATTTATTGCATACCTTTCATTTTCAACTTTAAAAATTATAAACTTATCTTTATCTTTTGTTGATCCTATTATATCTCTTAAAATATCTTCTTCATTGTCAATATAATCATTATTGTCATATATATTCATATCATAAAACTCTCTACTTCATTGTTTACCACGTAAAAATTATATCTTGATTTTATCTTTTTATATAAACTAAATATATCAAGTACAAAAACCAGGGCTCCATCAAGTAGTGAACAACCAACTATACTATCCTCTATTTTTGTTATAGCTGGTGTACCTTTTATAAACAATTTTTCTTGACCAATTATTTTATCTGTAAATATAGCAAACCCATTACCAATATTAAAAACTAGAAGTTCTGACTTTTCTTTGTCAATATAATTTGAATATTTTACATTGCTAAATACCCTGTCAAGATAAATAATTGGATAGAATTTATCATCTATTCTTGCCATATCAAGTTTTCCCTCAAGTTTACTTATACTATTTATTTTATTAAACTTAATTATTTTATCTACATAATTGACAGGTATAGCATATTTTTGATTACCAATTAAAAATATTATAGCATCTGTTATAAATAATGATATAGGCAATTTTATTATAAACTCAGTACCAAAGTCTTTTTTTGTTTTAACCTCTATATCACCCATTACTTTCCTAATGTTTTCCTTAACTATATCGAGCCCAAAACCCCTACCCGAATACTCTGTAATTTCATCTGTTGTAGAAAAGCCAGGTTCAAAAATAAGGTTCATAATATCTGATTCCACATATTTCAAGCCATTTTTTTTAGCTTTTTCTTTTATTTTTTCAATATCTATACCTCTACCATCATCCTTTATACCTATTATTATATTATTCTCCTGCGTATAACAGTTTATTATTATATTCCCATTCTGGCTTTTACCTTTCTTTAACCTCTCATCCTGGTACTCTATCCCATGATCTATTGCATTCCTTATGATATGATTAAGTGGGGTCTCTATTATGTCAAATATTGATTTATCAACTAAAATGTCAGCACCTATTATTTTAAGGTTTATAGACTTACCAACTTTATTTGAATATTCGTTAACAACTCTATAGAACTGATACAATAGGGGCTCTAAACTCACAAGTCTCATATTTGTAAGTATCTGTTGAAACAAAAATATATTGGAGTCTGCTGATTCAATTACATCCAGTATTCTTTCATCACCTGTTAAACCTTTTATTGTAGAAAAAATTGATGTTATTTCATTTAATATATCAAGCAAAATATCAATGTCTCTTGAAGAAACCTTAAGAAAGTCATACTTTATCTCTTTATTTATATTACCATTATTCTCGATAACTTTTTTATCAAATCTTTTCTCTTCTTTAACATTATTAATTATATCAATCTTGTAATATTCCTCATCAAGAAATTCAAATACTTTTTTGATTTCGGAAATATCAATATTACTCTTTGAAACTATTTCCCATTTCGTGTAATACTCAACTGGATTTATATTTTCTATTGTTGGTATATCTTTTATAGGAAAAACTTCTATATCAAAATTTTTTTTTAAAATTTTAATATATGCAAGTGGGTCGCATATTTTCATTATATCACTTGAAAATGATAAAAGAAACCTTACTTCTTTAATAGATATTGTATCTTTTATTCTCTTTATTTTAAAATCTATATCATTCTTTAGAGGTGTATCATCTTCTTTTTTTTCCATTATAAAAGACTTTAGTTCTAATATAATATCTTGAAGATCAAAAACTATATTTTTATATTTATTAATATCAATTTTTTTAGACTTAAAATTATTTATAATATTTTCTATTTCATTAATAGAATTTGAAAGATTCCTATATCCCAATATGTTAGTACTCGCCTTTATTGAATGAAAAATCCTAAAAATATTATTTATCATTTCATCATTAATTCCATCAGATATCTTAGAAATAATATAAGTCATATCTTCTACATAATCTTCTATATCCTGTAAAAAAGCATTTCTTATTATTTCCATAATATACCTTACTCAGTTATATTGTTTAATAAAAAATCGGATTTTTTTTATAAAATACTTGATTTTTTTAACCAAAATTTTTATATCTTTTATTACTGATTTAAGTGGCTTTAAAAAAATAGAAAGAGGTGTTCTTATGGAAAGAGAAGTATTTATAGTAAGAAAAAATTATAAAAATATTGACCACGGAATAGATTCTGACTATTTAAAATCATATCTTGAGATTCCATCAGATACATCTGTAAAAGAAAAAAATATATCATTGATAGTTGAACTACCAGAGATAAAAACAGATAACATAAGAAAAGAAAATATAAACATTTTTGTTGAAGAGTATTCAAGGAAAACTAATAATAACTGGATACTCTTTATAAATGGATTTTCTTCAAGTGTCAATCTTTGGAGATATCAAAAAGCAGAGATTTTAAGAAGTGGTTATAATATTATACTCTTTGATCTTTTAGGCCAGGGAAAATCGAGTAAGCCAGAAGGAGTAAAATATAGTATGGACTCTCAAATTAAGATTATTGATGAAATAGTAAAAAATACGCCTTTAAAAGATAAAAAGTTCTTTATTACTGCAATAAGTGCGGGTGGTCCTATTGCTATGACATATACTCACAGAAACCAAAATAAAGTACTTGGTCTTTTCTTAATAGCAACTTTTATAAAAAAAGAGGGTATAATCTCTTATAACGATGAAATAACTAAAGAAATATTAAGCCTTAATATACCTGATATAAAGAAACAGGAACTTATTACAAAAAAACTTATGGGTATAATATTTTCTGACAATTTTTTAAGAAGATTCAGACCAACAATAGATAACCTCATAAAAGAAAATATTGAGAGAAATACTGTAGGTTCAATAGAAGGATCATTATATACTTCTGATAATTTTGATGGAACAAATATTCTAAAAGATATAAGAGTCCCAACAGTTGTTTTCTCAGGTCAACATGATAAAATTATAGATACATATCATTCTTATACAATGGCTAATATTTTGCCAAACTCTCAAAGATATGTCTTCAAGGGAGTCAACGCTTCACATACATTTATAATAGAAATGTTTGAGACATTTAATTCAATTTTCCTTAATGAAATTAAGGATATAGAAGATAATAATTTCAAAGGAAGCAATATAACAATATATGTTGAAAATGATTATGTAAGTGAAGAACCAGAAAATAAATTACTTGAAATTCATTTATAGTTATTTATAATAGATTTATAGTAATTTTAATTTTTTTATTGGTGAGGGTTTATGAAAAAAACACTAGTAATATTTTCATTATATATATTATTACATTTATTAAGTTGTTCAAAAACAAATGAGATAAACATATGTTTTATTTATCCACCTGTTGAATATATAAGTGAAGAAACTAAGAGAGGAATAATCCTGTTTTTAAAAGAATTCAATAAAAAATTTAAGAGTTATAATCTAGACATTAATCAAGTTGAAGTCAATCTTGATAAGGATATAATTAGAAAAACTTTTTTAGAAATTGAAGAAGAGAAAAAGCCACTTTTTTATATAATAACAAGCAGTTTTATATATGACAGTATAAAAGATGATGTAGTAAAAAACAATATTCCTGTTTTTGCACTTGCTGCAAAAGATGATATAAGAAATGAAATTTCACCAAATTCTACTGTATTTAACTATTTTATACCAACTCATGAAAGAGTAATAGCATACAAGAATTTATTAGAAAGTAAAAATCTAAAAAACATAGTTTTAGTATATCAAGAAGAACCTTTTGGTATCTATATGAAAGAGTTAATAAATAAAGAGATTAAAGATAAAGATATAAGCTATTATGCTGTAGATTTTACAAATGAAAAAATTAAAAAAAATATTAATAAAATAATACAAGACTTAATAAAATATCAGGTAATAATATTTTCTTTATACCCTGATAATGTAGAAACTATATTAAAAGAACTAAGAAAAATAGATTTTAGAGGAACTTTGATATTACCTTCATCATTCAACAATTATGAACTTATTCCTGAGAATAGTAAATCTTTTATAACAGGTCTTAAAATACATGATAAAAACTACCCAATTGGATTTAATTTAAATAAAGAGTATAAAAAAATGTTTGATAAGAACATATCATTATTCTCATCTCTTTCATACGACATATTAAAAATGACGATTACTTTTATTCACGATAAAAATATTAAAAACAGGAGTGATATAAAAAATCAATTCACAAAAAGTTTTACATATATAAGCGTCTTTGGTACAATTATTAAAAAAGAGGGCAATATAATTTCAATCCCTTTTAAAATGGCAACAATTAAAAATAAAGAGGTTTTATTTATTGAGGACTAAAATAAATGAAAAATACAATACTAAATAAGTTCAAGATTTTTCTAATTATATTTTTTGCTTTTATAGTACTATTTATAATTTTAATCTTAATTCATACAAGAGCATTTATAAAAAAAAATATAAAAGATACTTATTTTGACACAACAAAACATATATCATTATTTGTAGCAAACTCAATTAAAGACGAGATACTTTCAGTAATAAAGTTTATAGACTTATCCAAAATAAAAGAGTTTATAAAAATAGAAAATAGAGAATTAATAAAAGATAGTATTAAAAGCTTTATAAACTATAAAAAAAATATAGATAAAAACTTCTCAATACGTGATATAAGTGTAATAAAAGATAATAGAGTTATATATGGAAAACTAGAAAAAGAAGATAAGATCTTAAATGTTCCGATATATTTTCAGGATTACATCAAAAGAGATAAAGAATCTTACTATATTTCTGTCTTTATAAACAGAGACAATATAACATTTAAAGTTGATCTCTACTTCCTTGAGCTTCTAAAAACAAGTGAAATAGCAGTATTATCAGATTACTCATTACCAATATTATCTATCAACATATTTTATATGGATAAACTAATATATTCAAGTTTCCCATATAATGTAGGTACAGACTTAAAAGATTTTATAAATATAAATACTTCAAAACAAGTACTTATAGAAAACAATAAAAGAATATTCATATCAAACTACCAGGAAATATTTGACAACACAATGTTGTATTTTATAATTGAGTATGATTATGAAACAGTTATTGGATATTATGACAAATTATCATTTATATTTATATCAATAACCCTAATAATAATCTTGATTATTATAACAATTTCAAATAGTTTTTTAAAAAATGTTTTTGTAAATCCGCTAAAAATACTAAAAGAATCTTTAGAAAACATATGGGAAAATAAAAGCATTATAAAACTTGAAAAATATTCCTCAAAAAACGATGAGTTTGGTATACTTGCAAGAACATTTATAAACATGTTAAATGAAATAAAAACCAATTTTATTAAACTTGCTGAATCAAAAAAAATACTTGAAAACTCAAATAAAGAAAAAGATGATTTTATAGCTGTTCTTGCACACGAGATCAAAACCCCATTAAACGGCATTTTAGGTACAGCAGAAATAATTTTAACATATTATCAGGATTCCCTTACAAAAGAGTTATTAGAATCAATCAATATTATTAAAGAAAGTGCAACAAGACTCCTTAGAATAATAAATACAAGCCTTACTTTAAGTGAAATTGAGATAGGAGAAATAAAAATAGAAAACAATATAGTAGAGATCGATGAGATAATAAAATACTGCATTAATTTATTTAACTCATTAAAATACACATATAATAAAGACAAAATTGATTTTAGACTTGAAAAAAATAGTATTATAAATTATATAATAACAGATAAAGATAAAATAGTACAGGTATTAAACAATCTTATAAACAACGCAATAAAGTTTACAGAAGAGGGAACTGTTTCACTATCAATATACAATGATGATAATAAAATATATTTTAAAATCTCTGATACAGGTATCGGAATACCTGAAGATAAAATAAAAAATATATTCAAAAAGTTTTACCACGGACAAACATATCTTTCAAAATCAAAAGAAGGGCTTGGACTTGGCCTTTATATAGTAAAAAAATTAATTAAATCCATGGGCGGCGATATAGATGTTGAAAGCCAAGTTAACAGTGGCACAACATTTGTATTTCACTTGCCTTTAAGTATAGGCAATAAAGATAAAAAATATTCAAAAAAAGCGTTTGTAATAACAGGAAATGATGAAATAGATTTTAAGTATAGATTTTTTTTTGAAACAATCGGTTTTATATCACCAAGTCTCACAGAATCTGAGTTACTTGAAAAAATATTATATAATGAATCAGATATTGTCTTATTTAACATATGTACATTAAGTGGTCTTAAAATAGTTGAGAATATAGAAAAATTGAAGAAAATTTCCACAAATAAATTTATTACAATCCCCATCGTAACACTTAAGAATAATACAATACTTGTATTAAAAAACACTAGTTTTATTATAAACGATAAAGAATGTATTAATACAATAAAAGAAGAAATTGACAATTATGAAAATATAAATAAAGTATTAATTTTAGGTAATGAAGAAAACATATATAACATTAAAGAAATTTTATTGTCAAACGGCTTTTTAGTACATGCAACAGAATCTTTAGAAGATATAGAATCAGTTAAGCCAGACATTATTATTATAAAACTTATATCAGGCAATGATATACTCTACGCAATAAATTATATAGAAAAAAACAACCCATCAAATATTCCAATTATTGTTTCAATACCTATAAATGATTTTATGGCAAAAAAAGAGTGCAATAATGTCAATATTAAAGATACACTTGAAGGTTATTCTATAGGAGAATCAATTAATATAATAAAAACTATTTTAAAAGATAAACTTAAAATTGAAGTATAGAGAGGAAGTTTAAAATGAAAAACTTATTTTTAAAGTCTTTACTTGATCACTATCAATCAATGTCATTACTATTTGGTATGTGGGGGAATATTTTTCTTTCCAAATATTATGAAAACTTAGCTTTTGGTGTTAAAAAAATTTTAGATAATATAGAAAAAGAATAAAATTTTATCAAAAAAATTTTTATAAACACACCTTTAAACAGAAAGCAGAATATAAAAAAGCTATGAAATCAATTTAAAAATAAACTCGAAAAACTATTAAAATTAAAAAATATTTTATACATAAAGAAAAGTTAATAATAACTATTTAGAATAATTTAATTGCTATTTTTTTTACAATATATATCAAAATAGAAAACAGCAATGATGGTGTCATATTAAGCACTCTTATATTTTTTATTCCTATTAGTGTTATTCCAAGTCCTATTATAAGAAGTCCTCCCACTCCTGTAAGTATATTAAGCAAGTCATTTGTTATCATATTACCAAATAATTTAAAAAAAAGGGTTAAAGAACCCTGAAATATAAAAAGGGGAAGAACAGAAAATATAACTCCTATACCAAGAGAGGATGAAAGCCCTATACTTGCAAAACCATCAAGAATTGCTTTAGTTATTAATATCTTTGAACCCTGCCCAAGGCCCTCTTCCATAGTCCCAAGTATTGTCATAGAACCTATACAAAATAGCATGAACGAGGTAGTAATCCCTGATGAAAGCTTCTCATTCTTTATTTTAAACTTTAGTTTTGCCTTTTCTATATTATTGTTAATCCTAGTCTCAATATCTATATATTCCCCCAGTATGGTCCCAAAAATAATAGATAGAGCCATAATTATAATATCATTTCCAACTAGAGCCATCTTAATGCCTATAAAAAAAGTAAGTATACCAACACCTTGAAAAGATATCTCAATAACTCTTTTAGGTATATTTTTATAAACCAAAAGGCCAATACTGCCCCCAATACCAACTGTTATTACATTTATCAAACTACCTAAAAATAGCAATCTATCTCCTTTAATTAGAAGAATAAAGATTTTTGAATAAATTTTATAGTTTAAATTTAAACAAATAAAAAGGATTAAATATGAATATAATTGAAGAAAGCTTAAAGAGAATAATATTTCTTGATGGTGCAATGGGAACTATCTTACAAAAAAGAGGGTTACTCCCTGGTCAATTACCTGAAAAGTGGAATATTGACAAGCAAGAGGAGATAATAAAAATACACCTGGAATATATTGAAGCAGGTTCTGATATAATAAATACAAACACATTCGGAGGTAATTTTTTTAAATTAAAAGAGTATAACCTTGATGATAAGGTTGAAATTATAAATAAAAAAGGGATTGAAGCAGCACTTAAAGCAAGAGAAAAAGCAAAAAAAGAGGTATGGATTTCAGCTTCAATAGGCCCAACAGGCAAGTTTTTAAAACCAACAGGTGATATATCATTTGATCAGATGTACGAGGTATATTATCAGCAAGTCAAGGCTTGTAAAGATGCTGATATTATAAACTTTGAAACTGCAACAGATATAGCTGAATTAAGAATTGCTGTACTTGCTGCAAAAGATGCTGTTAAAAAACCCATAATAGCAAACCTTACTTTTACAGAAAATGGGAGAACTCTAACAGGACAGGATGTTATTACAGGATTTAACATACTTGAAGGACTTGGAGTTGACTTTGTTGGCACAAACTGCGGTATGGGGCCAGATGATATGGCCAAAATACTAAGTGGTGTAAACAATTTAATTGATGCAAAAATAGCAGTACAAGCCAATGCAGGAATTCCAAAACTAATAAATGGCCATACTGTATTTACATGTGCACCAGATGAATACGTAGATTACCTTGAACCAATAGTAAAATCTGGTGTTAATATTATTGGCGGGTGTTGTGGTACAACTCCTGAGTATATAAAAAAGATCATTTCTAGATATAAAGATTATGAACCTAAAAAAATAACAAATAGGAATATGATAAAGATTTCAAGTAGTACAAGCACTGTTATAATCTCAAAAAAAGATAAGTTTTGCAAAATAGGCGAAAAAGTAAACCCATCAGCACTAAAAAAAGTAGCTGATGATATAAGGATGAAGTCAACTAAAAATATAAAAGAGATTATAAAAGCTCAGGAAGAAGCAGGAGCAATGGCTCTTGATATAAACCTTGGTCTTGGTGGATCAAATGAAAAAGAGTCTTTTGAAAGAGTTATACCTGAAATTTCAAGTTTTACAAGACTGCCGCTTGTAATAGACACAACAGATAAAAAAGCACTTGAGGTTGCACTAAAATTATACCCGGGAAGAGCGTTGATAAACTCAATATCTGGAGAAAAGGAGAGAATGGAGTATATAATACCACTTATGAAAAGGTATGGTGCATACGCTATACTATTACCTCTTGATGAGAATGGTATTCCTGACACTGTTGAGAAAAGAATAAATATAATAAAAAACGTTTTAAATTATGCTGAAAAAAATGGAGTAAATAAAAATAGATTTATAGTTGATGTACTTGTAATGACTGTAAGTGCAGCACCTGATTTTATAAAACTTTCACTTGAAACAGCACATGAATCATACAAAAGATTTGGATTACATTCAATAGCAGGTCTTTCCAATGTATCTTTCGGTCTTCCTGCAAGGGGAGCAATAAACTCAACATTCTTATCAATGCTTATAGGCTATGGGCTTGATGCTGCAATAATAAATCCACAAGATAGTTTAATAAATGTTACAATAGATGCATCCAACCTACTTACTGGAAGAGATAAAAATGGCCTTGAGTACATAAAAAAATATCAAGGTATTAAGGACATATTTGAGGCTAAAAAAGAGAGTAGTAATATAGATACAAAATCAAAAATCGAGCTTAGAAATGATTCTGATATAAAAAACCTCTTATATAATAGTATTGTAAAAGGTGATAAAGATGAGGCAAATACTTTAATAAAAGAGATTATAAAAACATGTGAAGCCCAGGAAATAGTAAACAATATATTAATACCTGCAATAAATTATGTTGGGGAATTATATGAAAAAAAGATATACTTTCTCCCTCAACTTATATTAAGTGCAGATGCTATGAAGTCTGTAATGAGTTTCTTAGAACCATTATTATCAAAGTCATCATCAGAAAAAAAGGGGAAAATAGTTATTGCAACAGTAAAAGGTGATATCCACGATATTGGAAAAAACATTGTCTCAATAATGTTATCAAATTATGGTTTTGAGGTTATTGACCTTGGAAAAGATGTAGCAAAAGAGACAATACTTGAAACAGCTATAAAAGAAAATGTTGATATTATAGCTCTATCTGCACTAATGACAACAACAATGGTTGAGATGGAAAACTTTATAAACTATATGAAAGAAAAAAATGTAAACATACCTGTGATGGTTGGTGGTGCTGTTTTAAACGAAGAGTATGCTAAAAAAATAGGGGCCTACTACTCAAGGGATGGAGCTTCAGCAGTCAAAGTTGCAAACTTTATAATAGAAAACACTAAACACTAGAAGTTTTAATAAAAAGTCTATAAAATGATAAATCCTTTTGAATATCATCATTTACTGTTGATATTCTTATTTTATCTTTAAAACTTCTTGTAAGTGAAATTAATATTTGATAAAAAGATGAATCAGCACTTTCAAGTTCTCTTATATCTATCTTTATCTTATCCCACTTCTTTATATCTTCTATGTTATCTAAAAGAGTTTTATAAACATTTTTTATTTTATTTACCTTTATATCACCATAAAATTTAATAGTCCTTTTATCTTTTATTATCTCTATCATAGTATTTTATATCTTGGATATTTTCTAAAAACAAGGCTCTTGTAGTTATAAATCGGATAACCAAAAGAGGCTGATGAATATATTTTAAAGTTTTTATTGATTTTAAGAAACTTTCTTATTTTTTTATTAAATCTTGAGGCAATTACTGCCAATGCATTAATACAGCTTGATATACCAATCGATTCAGAAAAAAGAACCATATTATAAAGAGAGTAAACTGCATCATCGTAAGGCGTCGATGACTTTTTTTTATCAGCAGCTACAAATATAACTAATGGGGCATTATAAAATATTGGGTCTTTACCCTCATCATACATATCTATCATTCGTTTAAGGTCAAGGATAAGTTTTTTATCTTTAACTCTTTTGTCTACTATTGATAAAATTAATTTAATGAATCTATTACTAATAAGTGAATAAAATCTTTTATAAACATCCATTATATGTTTCACAAGTAATTTTATCTTTTCCTTATCTTTAACCACAATATAGAAAAGTTCCTGCTTATTTGAACCTGATGGTGCATAAGAACCTGCCTCAAGTATTTTTACTATTGTATCTTCACTAATCTCTTTTTCACGATAATGCCTGTGACTCCTTCTCTTTCTTAAGAAGCCTAAAATGTTTTCAGGTTCTATGTTAAAACTTTTTTTTATCGGTTCAAGAGCTCTCATATTCCCAGGTATTATTGCCTGAACAGGACATACAGCATAACAGTGGCCGCACTCTATACAATCATCACTATCAGGATTTATTGTAACCTTACCATCTTTTATATAGATCTTATCTCTTTTACATTGTAGTACACACAACTTACAATTTTCACACAAGTCTTCAATTATCATATAAGGTTTCACTAGTTAAACAATCCTTTCAAAAGTATGTTTTTTAATATGTGTTATAGCTTTTGTAGGACATACATCCTCACATTTACCACACGATATACATATATTATTATCGATAACAGCAAGGTTATTTTCAATCTTTATAGCGTTAACAGGACAGTTTTTCACACATAAGCCACAGGCAATACAACCTACCTGACATGATTGTCTTACCTCAAGTGCTTTAGCGTTAGAAAAACATGCAACCTGATAAACTTTTTTTTCCTCCTCATGAGGCAGCAATACTATTATCCCTTGTGGGCAGACCTGAACACAGAGCCCACAACCTTTACACTTTGTTGGATCTATTTTTATTAACATTTCAGCAGTCATAGATATAGCATCAAAAGGGCATGCTTTATAACAACTACCAAGCCCAAGACAACCATATTCACATACTTTATGACCACCAAACATTGTTTTTCCCTGCCAACAGTCAAGTATTCCATGATACTCAAACTTAAGATTTGCTTTTAAACTTGTTCCCTGACACTTTAAAAATGCAACTTTCTTTGTTAAATTATCAACAGAAACTCCTATTGTCTCAGCTATATATTTTACTGTTTCCTCATCAGCAACACTACAAAGGTTAACAGGAGCATCCCCTCTTGATATAGCAGAAGCATATCCTGAGCAACCAGGATAACCACATGCACCACAGTTTGCACCAGGCAAGAGAGATTCAATCTTTTTTGTTATTTCATCAACAGGAACAGCAAGTTTTTTATGTGAAAATATAAGAACATATGTAAATAGGAGCCCCAAAATTAACAGACTCAGTGTTGAATATAAAATTATATAATTATCCATATTTAAAACCTCTATTTATTTATTTTTACGAGGTTACTGAAACCTAAAAAAGCAAGTGACATTAGAGACGCAACAATAAAAGCAATAGGTACTCCCCTAAAAGACCTAGGAACATTGCCAAACTCAAGTTTCTCTCTTATACCAGCCATAAGTATAATAGCAAGTGTAAAACCCAAACCTGAACTAAAATCAAAAACCAATGCCTCAAGAAAATTATAATCATACAATATATTAAGTTGAGATACACCAAGTACAGCACAATTTGTTGTTATTAAAGGTAAAAATATTCCAAGTGAGTTATAAAGAAAAGGTACATATTTTTGTAGTAACATCTCAAGTAATTGGACTGTAGATGCTATCGTGAGAATAAAAACTATAGTATCAAGAAACTCTATTTTAAGAGGTTTCAATATAAAATTAAACTCAAGATATGATATAGCACCAGCTATTGTCATTACAAATGTAACTGCTATACCCATACCAAAAGATGCAGAAAGTCTTTTCGATACCCCAATAAATGGACAGAGACCAAGAAATCTTGATAATATAAAATTATTTACAAATATAGAGCTTATGAAAATGTAAAAATATATCATTTACATACCCTTTACTTTTCATATATAGAATATAAATTTAATATACTAAGTTATATTAAAAATTTAGTTTTAATAAAAAATTACAAGAAAATTTCAAAATTAAGATTATAAAAAAAATAATTTAAAAATAAATCAAAAAATTAGGTTCTTATTATATCTTTGTTTCTTTCAATAAACTCATCATACCAGTGTTTTATTAAAGAACTTGAACCTGTAAGACCTCTTTCTACAATATAAAATGCATCATCCCTTGTCTCTTTTATTATCTTTGTATCAGACAATATAGAAGTAAGTTTAAGCCCACTAAAACCTTTTTGTCTTGTACCTAAAAACTCCCCTACACCCCTTATCTTAAGGTCCTCTTCAGAAATTCTAAAACCATCATCAGTTTCACACATAATTTTCATTCTGGCTATAGAATCTTCATTAATTTTATCAGGTGTAACCAAAAAACAGTAACTTTGAATATTGCTCCTTCCAACTCTACCTCTTAACTGGTGTAATGTTGAAAGACCAAATCTATGAGCATTCTCTATTATTATAAAACTTGCTGATGGAATATCAATACCAACCTCAATAACTGTTGTTGAGACAAGAATATCAGCCTCTTTCTTTAATAGCTTTTTTACTGACTCATCCTTTTCCTCATCGCTCATTCTTCCATGTAATAAAACAAGTCTATAATCTTTGAAAACCTCCTTTTGTAGATAATCAAACATTGTAGTAACAGACTTAAGGTCAAGCTTTTCAGAGTCCTCAATCAATGGATAAATTATATAACCCTGGTTACCCTTTTTTATCTCCTCTTTAGCAGCATCAAACACTTTGTTTATTTTAGATTCAGTATACCATTTAGTTATTATCTTTTTTCTGTTAGCAGGTTTTTCATCTATTATAGATATGTCCATATCACCAAAAAAAGTAAGCCCTAATGTCCTGGGTATAGGTGTTGCTGTCATAACAAGTATATCAGGATTATAAGCTTTATTTATAAGTTTTGCCCTCTGAATAACCCCAAACTTGTGTTGTTCATCAATAACAATAAGACCAAGATTTTTATAAGATACATCATCTGAAAACAATGCGTGTGTGCCAACAATAATATCAATTTCACCTGATGATATCATTTTTAACATTAAAAGCCTTTCTGATGAAGAGAGAGAGCCTGTAAAAATACCAACCCTTATTTTAAAGTCTTTAACAAGTGAGGATATCTTTTCATAGTGTTGTTTTGCAAGAATATCAGTTGGGACCATTATAAGAGATTGATAACCATTTTCGTAAGCATACACCATAGCAAGTAGAGAAACAATAGTCTTACCAGATCCAACATCCCCCTGTAATAATCTATGCATACTATAACTGGAACTCATATCTTTCTTTATCTCATCAAACGCTTTAATCTGTGCACTGGTAAGTTTAAAGGGTAACTTATTTATAAACTCTTTTAAAATATTATCATGACTATAAATCCTATCTTTTTTTCTTACAAGTATACTTTTATTCAAAGCCATATTAAACTCAAGCTTAAGAGTTTCAGTATACTTAAACCTATATATAGCTCTATTTAATAGATCAAAAGTTGAAGGAAAATGGATATTATAAAAAGCATCTTTCCTTGAAATAAGGTGTCTTTTTTCAACCAGAAATTTAGGCAAGTTTTCTTTAAATCCATACTCCCTCTCAACTATATTTAAGGCATCATATATCCAATCTCTTAACATCTTTTGAGTTATTCCCTCTGTTAACGAATAAAAAGGTACTATTCTGCCATAATTTAAACTGTTATCATTAACCTCTTCAATAATAAACTGTGATGATTCGATCCTGTCAAACTGATACGAAAAAAAACCTACTATTACATACTCTTTTCCAATAGCAATTTTATTTTTTATATATGGATTAAAAGAGATAAGATAAGCAGTAGCTGAATTATCTTCTATCTTTATTTTTGTTATTTTTTTATTATTTTTTGTTAAAATATTTTCAAAATCAACGACTCTAGCTTTAATAACAACCTCATCCTGCATGAAAAAAGATTTAATAATCGGTGTAAACTCTCTAAAGTCCTTATATTTCTTAGGAAAAAAAGAAATAAGGTCCTGAATTGAAAATATATTTAGTCTTTCTAAAAGAGACTTTCTTTTTGTGCTTATACCTTTTATAAGTTCAAGTCTTAACATTAAAAACCCATTTTTTTATAAAAAATTTAAAATTAAAATTTTAAAAAAAAATTTATTATTTTTAAAAAACAATAATTTATAAAAAAATTATTTTGGGGGAAAAAATGAAAAAAATTATCTATCTAGGATTATCAATCGTATTTATACTATTAACTTCATGCAGTAAAAACTTATCTATGAGAGAGGCATCAACAAAAGATGTAGCAACAAACTTTTTAAAAGACCTATCAGAAGGTAATATTGAAAAAGCAAAATTATATATTTTGTCTCAATTAATAGAAAATGAAGATATAAAATCATTCTTATCTAAAAAACTAGAATCTTACGAATACATTGAAGAAATTGAACCTTTATCAGCAACTCAGCAAGTTAAAAATATTATTGAAAAAGACAAAAATAAAATAGCTGAAATAAAAGATAAATTAGAATCATACCAGAAAGGACTAAGCAAAGTTATAAATGAAGACATGCATATTATAAAAATTAATGAAAATGGTGAGGAAAAATATTATGCTTTATTTATATTTGCTTCACAGAACCTAAAAAGTATAACATCTATCCTGGATATTTCTGGCTTTGTTAAGTCAGTAGGAACAGAAAACATAAAAAATAAAATAGAATCAGCTGTCTTATAAAACATGCCTTATGTAAACAGTTTTGATAATACTAAAATATATTATGAAATAACAGGTGATGGGTTTCCTCTTGTACTTATAATAGGTCTTGGAGGAAACTCAAAAGCCTGGGCCTTTCAGGTCCCAGACTTTTCAAAAAAATATAAAATAATAACAATTGATAATAGAGGTGCTGGTCTATCTGACAAACCAGATGAATATTATTCAATGAAAATTTTCGCCAAAGACATAAAAGCAGTACTTGATAATGAAAATATTAAAAACTCATATTTTCTTGGTCTTTCTATGGGGGGACTTATATTACAGGAGTTTTATCACTCCTATCCTGAGTACGTTAAAGCAATGATTTTAGGTTGTACAGGGCCTGGTGACCCTGGATTAATAAAACAGAATCCAAAAGTAAAAGAGGTACTCTTCTCAATAGAAGAAAAAAATTATGATAATCTCATAAAAGAAAGAATTAAATTATTTTACCATCCATCATATTTAGAAAAAAATTCAGGTATTATTGAAAAAATAGTTGAACTTAGTAAGCTACAACCAATATATGCATACAAAAGACAGTTAGAAGCATGCATATTAAAAGAAGATGAATTAAATGCACCAAGACTTAAAAACATAAAAGTACCAGTACTTGTAATTCACGGTGATGAAGACATGGTATGGGATATAGAAAACGCATATTATCTTCACAAGAACATACCAAATTCTAAAATAGAAATAATAAAAAATTCTGGGCATATGTTTTTTATAGAAAAATATGAAGAGTTTAACAAAAAAGTTTTGAGTTTTTTAGATTTTATCGATAATTTAAATTTGTAAAAATTAAGAATAATTGGTATAACAGGCAAAAAAATGAAAGAAAGCTTATTAAAACTAAATGAAAAGTTAAAAATTAAAGACTACACACTTATTGAACTTTCTGGTGAGTTTGACCTTAATGAAGTTGAAAATTTTAACTCCTTTTTTGAAAAAACAAAAAAAAATACTAACAAAATAATATTAGACTTATCAAAATTGGAATATCTTGACTCATCAGGAACAGGGTGTTTTGTAAGATTACATAATGAAATACAAGCTATGAATGGAGACTTAATAATATACAATCCATCAGATTTTATAAAAGACCTTTTTTCTATATCAAGACTTGATTCTTTCTTGAAGATTATAAATACTAAAGAAGAACTTGATAAAAATCTATAAAGGATATTTCAAAAGATGTTTAAAAAAATATTAGGTATACTGTCTATTATATTTATTATAATATCTTGTGGTAGCCAGAAAATAGTTATAAAAAAAAGTGGAGTATCATACAAAACAAAAGAAGAATTTGTAATTACATATAAAGATATTAGAAACTGGTATGATAAAAAAGAGTTTGAGAAAATATTTGATAATTTAAAGAATATGGAAGAAAACAATGATAATTTCTTAGATTATCTTTTAATAGAGTCTGCTTATAACCTTGATAAAATAAATGAAATTGAACCAATATTTATTAAAAATAACAAAACAACCTTTTTTAAAGGAATTATCTCATTCTTAAATAGAGAGTATGATAAAACAATAATTTATCTAAAAAATAATGCTAAAAAAGATCCTGTAATAGCATATTTTGTCGGGAATGCATACTTTTATCTTAAAGATTATCCCCTTGCTATTGGATATCTTATGCTAGCAAGAGAATGGGATATGCCATGGGTCTATTTTACTCTGGCAAATCTTTATATAGCAAAAAATGAAAACAAAAAAGCTTACGATTACATAAAAGAAGCTGAAAAAGCATGTTATGACTTTGAAGAAAATATGTTGTTTGATATAAAAATAAAAACAATAGAAATACTATTAATTGAAGAAAAGTATAATGATGCTCTCACATTTGCTTTAAATCTTTACAAAAGAAATCCTGAAAAAACAATAATATATGCAGACCCTGGGCAAATATATTTATTACAGAACAATCAGGAAAAAGCACTTGAGTTCTGGAAAGATGCAATAAATAACAATGAAATACGCGAAGGATTAAAAAACTTATTAAGAGAAAAAATAAGTCTTATAGAAAAATAGATGAAAAGAATAGAAGAATTAAGAGAAAAAATAGATGAAATAGATAATAAAATAATAGAACTCTTAGATAAAAGAGCATTCTATGCAAAAGAGATAGGTAAAATAAAAAAAGAGCTTAATTTACCTATCTATTCACCTGAAAGAGAGATCTCTATATTCAAAAGAATAGAAGAAATAACAAAAAATAACAAAAATATGCCAACAAATGTAATAAAACAGATATATAAAGAGATAATATCATATACAAGAGCACTCGAAAAGTCAATTAAGGTAGGTTTCTTAGGCCCTGAAGCATCATACACACACCAGGCAGCTATAGAAAACTTTGGAACTTCTGTAGAACATATAAGTTTTTCTACAATAGATGATATTTTTAAGAGTGTATATGAGGGGAAAATAGAGTACGGTGTTGTACCTATAGAAAACTCATATAATGGTGTTGTATTCAGAACAATGGACATGTTAATAGAGTTTGATGTATACATTATAGGAGAAATTTATCTTAGAATAAAACACTGCCTTTTAAGTAAGTGCAAAAACATAAAAGAAATAAAAAAACTTTATGCTCATAGCCAGAGTATAGAACAGTGTAAAATATTCATAAACAAGAATATACCAAATGTAATAATAGAAGAAACAAGTAGTAATTCAGCTGCTGTATTAAAAGCACTTAATGATGAAGAGTCAGCTGCAATAGCAAGTAGTATAGCAAGTCAGGTGTATGACATAAATATTTTAGAATTTGGAATAGAAGATAGCTCTGATAATACTACAAGATTCATTATAATCGGTAAAGAATCTATTCAAGTAAAAGAAGAAAAATCAAAAACATCAATAATTATTTCAGTAATAAACAAACCTGGTATACTATTTTCAATACTCAAAGAGTTTGCAGACAGGTCAATCAATCTTACAAAAATAGAATCAAGACCATCCAAAAAAAAAGCATGGGACTATATTTTCTTTATAGACTTTGAAGGAAACATAAGAGATGAAAAAATAAAGGAAGTAATATCAAAAATTAAAGAAAAAACAGTATTTACAAAAATATTGGGTTCATATCCATTAGGCGGAATATTCTAAAAAAATCATAAGTAAAAGGGTTAATAAGTAATGAATATATTGATAATAAATTATGAATACCCTCCCTTGGGTGGTGGGGGTGGTGTTGCAACCAAAAAACTTGCAGAAGAATGGGCAAAAGAACATAATGTTGATGTTGTAACAACGCATTTTAATGGACTTAAAGAGTTTGAGAACATAAACGGTGTAAATATATATAGAGTAAAGGTTATAGGAAGAAATAGTCTTGATGCTGCATCATTAATCTCTCTCCTCTCATTTGTTTATCCAGCTAAAAAAAAGATAAAAAAACTATCAAAAGAAAAAAAATATGATGTTATAAACACACATTTTGCTGTACCATCAGGTCCAGTAGGTGTATGGGCTCAGAATTACCTTAATATTCCAAACATATTGTCGCTACATGGTGGTGACATATATGATCCTACAAAAAAACTCTCACCTCATAAGTTTTTACCTTTAAAATTTTATGTAAAAAAAATTTTAGAAAAATCAAATAAAATTGTATCCCAGTCTAATAATACATCTGATAATACTAAAAACATATACAGGATTAAAAAAAATATTAAAATAATACCATTGGGTTTTAACCCTGTTCCTATAAATCAAATATCACGAGAAGAACTTGGTTTAAAAAGAGAGGATTTTTATATAATCTCAATAGGAAGAATAGTAGAAAGAAAAGGATTTATATATCTTATAAAAGCTTTGCAATACCTACCGGAAAAAATAAAACTGATAATAATAGGTGATGGGCCTCAAAAAAAAGTACTGGAAGAAACAATAGATAAACTTAAACTAAAAGATAGAGTAATATTTAAAGGAAGGGTAAGTGAAGATATCAAATTCGCATTACTCAAAAACTCTGACCTTTATGTTTTATCATCAATACATGAAGGTTATGGTATTGTGCTTCAAGAAGCAATGTATGCAGGACTCCCAATTGTATCAACAAATATAGGGGGACAAACAGACTTTTTAAAAGATGGTCAAAACGCTCTACTTGTTCCTATAAAAGATTATTTAGCAATAGCAGACTCTGTAAAAAAAATATATGAAGATAAAGAACTTGCTATAAAAATGAGAAAAAATAATCAAGAAGAAATAAAAAAGTATTATATAGAAAAAATAGCAGAAGAATACATAAAAGTATTTAAAGAAGCAATACTTGAGTTTAAAAATAAAACCTACTCTTTATAATCAAAAGGAATTATTAAAGTAAAAACAGAACCCTCACCTACCTTACTTTTAACATCAATCTTACATTTTATAGCATCAGCAAGGTATTTTGTTATAAAAAGCCCAAGACCAGTACTCCTTTCTTTACCTGTAGGTTTACTAAATACTTTTGAATATGGGATAAATAATTTATCAATCTTATCTTCAGGAATACCCTGCCCCTCGTCTTTTATAGATATATACACAAAATAATCATCATTCTCTACTTTAACATATATATTCTTACCTTCAGGAGTATATTTTATAGCATTTGATAATATATTACTAAATATTTGATAGAGTTTATATTTATCACTTTTTACAATTAATTTATTAGAAGTCTTATTAAAAACAATATTAAGTTTCTTAAAATCTAATAAAGCAGAATTTGCTATTATAATGTTTTCAACAAGATCTATTACATTAAAACTATCAATAAATATCTTTACATTACCACTTTGAATAGATGAAAAATCAAGAATATTATCAAGTAAAAGTGTAGTATTTATAGCAGTATTAAATATTATTTTTAAACCTAGTTCAACATCTTTATCAATCTTATTTTTTTTCAGATTAAGTATATATTCAGCATAATTCTGAATAATATTTATACTGTTTTTAAGTTCATGTGATATTATTCCAAGAACCCTATCCTTCATAAAATTAAGGCTCATAAGTTTTTTTGATTGATCTGTAAAAAGTTCTATAACTTTCTTTAATAATTCAGACTTTTTCTGATATGAATATATATTAGCTTTATTTTCAAGATAATTTTTAATTATCTCATTTACATAGTTATCCTCTTTTTTTCTACTTACAAAAAAATCATGCAAATTCATAACACTTACCTTTCTATTTATTTAAAGTTTATATTAAGAGAATATTTCTATAAGAGTATTCAGTATTTTCAAGTATATTTAAAATATTATCTATTCTATCAGCACCATATATAACACCACCATGCTGAGAAGCTATTATACTTATGTCAAGACTTTTTACAGTATTTATAACAGGTTTAAATATATCTAATGAAGAGACTATGGACTTATGCCATAAAATGTAGTTCTCAATACCTACACTATTTGAAAATATATCTCTACTATTATTACCAATCCACCCAAAAAGGTCACTTGAAAAAAGTATTTTATAATCTTTAATGTAGGTCATAAAAGATGATGGTGAATGTAAAAATGGGGTCGGTATAAACTCAATTTCAACACCACCAATTTTAAATTTGTTCAATTTACTTATGTTAAGTATTGGATTTTCAATACCATAATTTTTTATAAAAAGCTCACTATAATTATTATTAACAATTATTTTTACAGTAGGTATCATCTCCTCCAGAAAGTGAGTCATCCCACATATATCAGGGTCTTCATGATGAAGAACAATATATTTTATAGAATTAAGGTCAGTAATATTAAGTATTTTTTGAGTTACAACACTAAAATCATTAACTCCACCCGGATCAAAAATAATAAACTCATCACCAAAACCAACAAGATATGGATTAGCATGTAAAGGGATTGAGTTATGATTACCAACCCAGTAGACATTATCTATAATTTCAACATAAGACTCATAATTAACTTTATACATAAAAACTCCTTAAAAGACTTATAGTTTAATTATAATTAAAATGATGTAGGGCACTCTATAAAAAGAGTTTCTAATCCAAATTCTTTTTCTAAAATTTTTTTAAGTTCTAGAATCCCAAATTTTTCAGAATCATAATGCCCCAAAGCTATAACATTAACAGCAGTATCCAATATTCTATTATAACTTGAATGTTCGATCTCCCCAGTAACAAAAAGGTCAATATCTTTCTTTATAAACTCCTCCAGTATATCAGAACCACCTTTGCCAGAAACAACAGCAACACTCTTTATTCTCCTATCATTGTTTATAAAAGGACGAGGACTTGAAGATAAAGATAGAGTTTTAGCAATAATATTATTATCATCAGTATAACCTAAATACCCTATGTTGATTCCATGATAATTTCCAAACTCCTCTATGTTATAAAGTCCCAATAATTTTGAAATAGTATAATTATTGCCTACCTCTCTGTTAAGGTCCAAAGGCAAATGGATAGCATAAAGAGCAAGATTATTTTTTATCATCAATTCAAATTTTTTAAAATCGGCTCCTGTTATAGGAAATACTTTTCCCCAAAATATGCCATGATGAACTATTAAAAGATCTGCCTTATTTTCTACTGCTTTTTCTATAACCTTTATATTTGAATCCACACTAAAAGCAATCTTTTTTATATCACTATTATAATCACCAACCTGAAGCCCATTTATAGATATATCTGGGATCTTATCAATCAACAGTTTATTTTTTAAGAACTCATCAATTAATTTAAGTTTCATAAAAAACCTTTAAAAATATTTTTAATCTACTATTTTTTTAAATATATCCATCGGTAAAGGAACAAAAATTACAGAGTTTTTTTCACTTGCAGCCTCTCTTATAGTTTGTAAAAATCTTAATTGTAATGCCACAGGATTTTTAGATATTATATCTGCTGCTTCGGATAACTTTTGAGATGCTTGGAACTCACCCTCAGCACTTATTATCTTTGCTCTCCTTTCTCTCTCTGCCTCTGCCTGTGATGCAATAGCTTTTTGCATACCCTGTGGTATCTGTACATCCTTTATCTCAACAATAGAAACTTTTATTCCCCATGGTTCTGTTTGCTCATCTATTATTTTTTGAAGTTTAAAGTTTATCTCTTCCCTCTTAGCTAGAATATCATCAAGTTCAAGCTGACCACAGACACTCCTTAGAGTTGTTTGAGATATCTGAGATGTTGCCTCATAGTAGTCTTTAACATTTATAACAGCCTTCTCTGGTTGAACAACTCTAAAATAACAGACCGCATTAACTTTTACCGGTATATTATCCCTTGTTATAACCTCTTGAATGGGCACATCAAGTGTTACTGTCCTTAAGTCAACCCTCTGTACTCTATCTACACCCGGAATAACAAATATAAGCCCTGGGCCTTTTGTTTTATAATACCTTCCTAATCTAAAAACAACAGCTCTAACATACTCTGGGACTATTTTAATAGTATTAGATATAATCAATATAGCAAAAACAGAAATAACCAAAATAAGTTGAATATCCATAAATTCCCCCTGATTATTTTAATAAATAATGATAAAGTTAATAAATAAAAAGTAAGAATATAAATATAAATAAAAAAACTAACTTAAAAGATTTTTTCTTATCTTAATTATAAACTCATTAAGTTCAATAATATGCTTAATATTCTTTTCAAACTCAGGTCCCACTTCCATAAACTCAATACCTGTTAAAAAACCATATTCTTCTTCCATTTTTCTAACCCAAACTATTTTTGACTCTATTATAATATCCTCAAGGACATCTGATGGAATATGTGCATTAAATTTTATTATATCCCCGACCTTGCCGATAGGATCTGCTGAAATAAGCTTCATTCCTCCTTTACTTACATCAGCAACATATACAAGCTTATTGCCAACAGTTCCAACAAAAAAACACTCCTCTCTTGTATATCTTCTCTTATCTTCTGGCATTTTAAAAACCTCAATCTATAAATTTGTTTCTTATGTTTAATAAGAAATTATTTATCTCCCATATATGTTTAAAGTTATTATCAAATTCAATACTATCATCGATAAACTCTAAACCAACATAGAACCCATAACCATTTTCTATCTCTCTTACCCAAACAATCTTACTCTTTATCAGTATATGACTGTCAAGCTTGTCATTAAAAAGATGTGTATCAAGTATAACTCTATCACCCGGAGCACCAATATTTTCAGCAGACAGCAACTTTACACCACCTCTACTTATATCTTCAATATAAACTAACTTTTTATTAACCAGACCAACAAGAAAAGATTTTTCTCTTTTATATCTTCTCCTCTCTTCATAAGCCTCTAGTACTTGATCCATTCATAATCCCCTTTTAATTCAATAAAAATATTTTAAAAACTTTAAATTACAAATTTAATCATAAATTTTTATTCTGTCCAATAGCCTTATCCCAAAATATATCAGGCAAAACATCATAGTGTGAAAACTCCATTTCAAAATTACTTTTTCCCTTACTTATCGATTTTAAGTCAATAGCATAAGTTAACATATCTTTTAAAGGAACGTATGCTTCTATAATCTGTACAGAATTTTTATCTTCATTATCACCCTTTGCCTGTCTTATTTCAAGGACTTTACCATGCCTTGAATTAAGATCATTCAATATATCACCAGTAATGCTATTCTCAGTCATTATTTTAACTCTCATTATAGGTTCTATAATAATATTTTTTGCTGTTTTTAATCCCTCCTTGAGTGCATGCCATGCAGCAATTTTAAAAGCAAGTTCACTCGAATCAACAGGGTGGAATGAACCATCAACAAGTATAACCCTTATATCTGTTACAGGATACCCTGCTATAACACCCTCCTCCATAGCCTCTCTTATACCTTTTTCAACACCAGGTATGTACTGTTTTGGTATATGCCCTCCAAATATTTTATCAACAAACTCAAAACCTTTGCCTCTTGCTAAAGGTTCAACCTCAATAAATACTTCGCCATACTGGCCCCTACCACCACTCTGTTTTTTATGTTTATAGTGAGATTTGAAAGGTAATTTTATAGTCTCCTTATAAGGGACCTTAGGAAGAGCTGTCTTAACATTAGTTTTAAGTTTAGTTGATATCTTATCAACAATAAGGTTAAGGTGAAGCTCCCCCATACCTTTTAATAAATGCTCTTTTGTTGTAGGGTCATATTCTAATTTGAAAGTAGGGTCCTCTTCATGATATTTACTAATCTCCTCAATAAACTTTTCTTCAATGTTTTTATCATCAACTTTAAAAGATAGGAAATATATTGGATTTAGAACTTTAAGTGGTTGTAAAATTATAGGATTCTTAGGATCACAAACAGTATTCCCGGTATGCATATTCTCTGATTTTACAATAACACCTATATCACCTGCAACTATCTCCTCAACCTCATCAAGTTTCTCACCAACAGCTGAATATATATGAATAACTTTTTCTTCCACATAATTATTCTTATCTTTAACAACAAGTATAGTATCACCTGGCTTAATTTTTCCAGACTCAACTTTAATATAATTTATTCTTCCAGTATATGGGTCTATTCTTGTTTTAAAAACAAATCCACAGAAAGGTTGGCTATCTTTACACTCTCTTACTTCAATATCATTTTCATTTTTAAGTGATGAACCCATAACCTCGCCTATAAAATAAGGATCAGGCATCTCATCTTTTAATATTTCAAGCAAGCTATATATACCAATAACTTTCTGGGCAGAACCACAGACAATTGAAACTATTTTAAAAGTTTTTATACACTTGCTTAATCCCTCTCTAATATCATTTTCAGTAAAATCACTACCTTCAAGATATTTTTCCTCAAGTTCAGCACTTGTCTCAGCAACTACACTAACAAGTTTATCATAATATTCTTTAAAAATCTCTTCATATTCTTTTGGTATCTCTGATTCTTCAACCTTAAATCCATTCTTAACATAATATGCTTTTTTCTTTATAAGATTTATAACACCTTTAAAATCCTTACCTTTGCCAATAGGTATTTCAAGAGGAACAACAGGTACATGAAACCTATCTTCCATCTCTTTTGCAACTTTAAAAAAGTCTGCCTCCTCTTTATCCATCTTATTTATAAAAACAATCCTTGGTATATTATATTCATTAGCATATTCCCATACCTTTTCTGTTTCAATCTGTATACCAAACTCAGCATCAGCAAGTATTATAACAGACTCAACAGCTCTTAATGCAGCAAAAACATCTCCTACAAAGTCAGAAATTCCTGGTGTATCTATAATATTAATTTTAATATTTGAATATTCAAAAGAAACAATAGAACTATGTATTGAAAAACCCTTTTTTTTCTCCTCATCATCAAAGTCACAAATCTTGCCCCTTTCAGCCTCACTTATAACACCTGTATAAAGTAATAAAGCCTCAACAAGTGAAGTTTTCCCTGTATTATTATGCCCTACCACAGCAACATTTCTTACTTCTATTGTAGGATGTTTTTTCATATTACCCCCTAATAATAACAAATACTTTTAGAAATAAAGTAAAATATTTTTATATATTTTTGTCAAGTATAAAATAATTAGTAAATTTTTAGATATTAACCTTCTAAAAGGAAAAAAAATGAACTATTTTATAGAGGGAAGAGAAGAAATAAAAAGTATAATATCTTATAATAACACACTGGAAGGAGAACTTGAGTTTAAAAAATCAATAAAAATAAATGGTACATTTAGGGGAACAATAAAAGGAGAAGGGCTATTATTTATAGATAAAGATGGTAACGTAAATGCTGATATTGTGGCAAATGAAATAATAATTGCAGGTAAGTTCAACGGTTCAATAATAGCAAAAAGCAAGGTTGAGATTGATGAGACAGCAGAAGTAAGGGGGAGTATTGATACATATAAATTAAAAGTTGCAGACGGTGCTACACTGGAGGCAACATGTAATATGTATTCTCAGGAAGATTTAATAAAAAAAATAAAAGAAAAATATAATATGGAGTTTTCAGGTAGAACAAACAATAGTCAAATCCAAGAAAACAAAAAAGAAATTATCTCTAATAATATGAAAGAAGATAATAATAAGCCTAAAAACAGAAAAAACAAGAATTAGAGATAATAAAAATTCTTTAACCAAAATTTTTTAATAAAAAATTTATTTTTCCTTTAAGTTTCTCTTATAAATTATAAATTATTACGCAATTTTTAAAACTAAATTATTACTTATTATAAAGAAAAGAAAAACCTTCTGGAATATAAATACAGATTAATTATCTCTTACTATTAAAAAAAAGAATTACTTGAACATAAGAGTATAAATCAGAATCTATTAATCTACTAACTAATCATAGTTAACATAAAAGATAAATAAAAGTAGAAACTTACCTTTTTTAAAATATTATTTTCGTTACTAAAATTAATTTTAAACATTAATGTTGATAAATTAAAAATATTATTATTTGTTTTCTTCAGTTGTATCAGTACGATACCTTGATATAAGTCTTATTATTGTTGATGCCTTTTCTTTGTCCATTATAGACAATAAGTAATCTGTAATAGACTTTTTACCTCTCTCTACAGCTATATTATCCATCTCCTTTATAACATCAACAGCAAGAACAGGATCCATCTTTTCTAACAAAGCAACCCCATCCTTAGGTGGCATATTACCTATTTTTAAAGCGAGGTCTCTTACATTCTTTTTTCTATCCTCATAATTTTTCTTTATCTCTTCCTGTTTTTTTTGCATGCTTTTAGCTATTTCAATCTCTTTTTCAGCCTCTTTTAATTTTTCAGTTAATAACTCTTCTTTCTTCTTTAACTCATTCATCTTTTCAATATATGATTGTTCCTTTGCATTAAGTACTTCCCACTGTTTTTTAAGCATCTCTTTTTCCAATAAAAATGGGTCCTCTATAAACTCTTGGGTTTTTTCAGCTTTTTTTGATATAATGCCTGAAAAAGATATTATATTATAATGATTCAGTACAAATAAAAGAATAAGTACAAGAACAATATTAAGAAATACAAGAGGTACTACTTTCTGTCTTTGAACAGACTTCATTTTTTATCTTCTACCCTGTTTTTTTTAAGAAGGTCAGCTATCTTTTTAAAAGTTGACTCTGATTTTTTTGATTTTGTTGCTTCTATATTAGCTTTCTTTATCTCTTCATAAACCTCTTTCCTATGTACTGCTATATGTTTGGGGGCCTGAATACCCAATTTTATCTGGTCCCCCTTAACCTCAATAACCTTTATCTCTATATCATCACCTATCATTATGCTCTGATTAGGTTTCCTAGCCAGTACTAACACCTAATGCCTCTCTTATCTCTTTGTTATTTTCTATCTCCGATAATATATCGTGTTTTGTAGAATATTCCTCGTTTAATGCAAGAGCCTGTTTTCCTATTTTCTCTTTAAGATTTATTATTATTGGTCCCAATAAGTTTGCTGTCATGGAGTTTTCATTTATTGTAACTATTGTAAATACAGCAAGATTCTTTTCAGCATCCTCTTCACTCAATATTTTTATATATTTTAAGTCCTCTTCTCTAACATTCAAAACATAATCTTTTTTGAATAGATAAGGATTTATTATAATAAAAGCTATCTCAGGTCTTTCCTCTGACTGAAGTAAGTGAAAAACATTATCATTATCCATTTTAAGTATATAAAAATTCCTCAAATTTTCAAAAGCATAAATACCCTCGGGAAAAAATATTCTTTCATTCTCATCAACTGCTATCTTCCCATCTGGGGTATCAATATATTTTTCCATAAACCACTCCTTATAATAATTTAATAAAATTTTTTTATAAAAAATAAATTTTTATTTACTATCTTAAATAATCCAAAAGTGTTTTGGGCAATATTTTAGCACCAATCTGTAGAGCTGCATTATATTCTGTTTCTATATTTTTAAGGTCAGTTATTGCCTCTGCCATATCAAGCCCATTTATTCTATTAATAATATCTTTAGCATACATATCTTGAGCAGAAAGCCTGTTTTCAGTATCTTCAACTCTTCTTTGGATTGCCCCTATATAAGCAATATTATCAAGTACTGAACTTATAGATTGATCTATGCCACCTATACTTCTATTAACCCCATTTATATCATTCTTATATAAAGAATTCCTTAACCCTATAAGAACATCAAAAATAGTTTCACCGTAAACACTGGCAGAAGGTGCATAGTTATATGGTGGTCTTGCTACACTGCTTGATAAAACACCAAGGTCCTGAAGTACAGTACCACCACCAATGTCTTCAAGATACATCTGATGAGGAACAGTTGTCCTTAATATTAACAAGTTCTGACCTGTTGTATTATCTACCTCAGCCCTTACATTAAGGTTTGCCCCATTTATCTTCTGAACTATTGAGTTTATATTATCGCCCTGCTTAATCTGTATTTCAACTCCATCTATTCTTATAACCTGGTCCCTAGTTGCTATATAACCAGTACCTGGAGTATTTGATGTTATAACCTGGTTTGTTGCCCAGAACACATTGCTACCAGGAATATTACTTGCTATATACTCGCCTCTTCCAACCTCAAAATATTTACTATAAATATCGCCCTGATACTCTACTTTTGATATGCTCTCCTTTCCATATATTATATTACCTGTTGCAGGGTCGATAACCTTGGAGATTGTAACCTTAAAAGCTTCTTCATCTGTTATAGTGCCACCAAATAAAGACTCTCCTTTATATTTAGTGTTTGCTATTTGAACAACCTCCTCCAGTATCTGGTCTATCTCAACACCTATCTTCTTTCTATCTTCTGCAGTTAAAACACCATTTGCAGCCTGAACTGATAACTCTTTTGCTCTCTTTAATAGTTCATTTATATCCCTTAATTTTGCATCTGTAAGATCTATCCTACCTTTAGAAAGGTCAATACCTCTTTTATATCTCTCTATATCTGATAACCTGGATCTCTGAAACATATATTCTGTTGTCCCTACAGGATCATCACTTGGCAACAATATATTTCTTTGAGAACCTATTTTTTTTTGTATATCAGACATCTGGTTTTCATGTCTGTTTATATTAAAAAGAAAATTATTTGAGATAAGATTGTTTGAAACTCTATACATTTTTTAACTCCTTTATCTTCCAAGTTTCATTATTATATCAAGCATAGTATCCATAGTCTGTATTATTTTTGCTGATGCTTGATATCCTTGTTGAAACTTTATTAAGTTAACAAGTTCTTCATCTATATTTACACCAGAAACCTCTTCCCTCATATTTTTAAGTCCTGTAAACAGAACATTCTCTTTGTCATAGTTTAATTTATCTGACTTTGCAACCTCACCAATATGAGCTACTATACTATCAAAATATGGCCTGAAACTCGTTACATTCTTATCTATAAAAATCGGCATTGTATCTGCTTTAGCTTGTATATCAAGGCTCGATTTATCATTTTCTGAAGTAAGTAATGCAACTATTCTTAGAGCATTAAGCCCATCTCCCTTGCCATTAGCAATATCATTTTTATTATCACCATCTATATCTTTCCCTCTTCTTGCTGCTATGTTCATAGGATTTGTTAGAATTGCCTCATCAAGTGTTGCCCATGTACTTACATTTTTTTGGTAAGCTACATTAAACTCACCTGCTAATTTATCAGCCTCATTTATCCTTCTATAATCAAAAGCACCAGCAGGGCCCGATTGTTTTAGTATACCTGTAAAACTTGTTAAAAATACTCCACTATCTTCAAGGTGTCTTATTACTGAATCTGGAAAATCTTTTGATTGAGAATATAATCCCTTTAAAACAAGTCTTCCATCTACATCAATATGAGCTGTTATCCTTGCCCCTGATGAGTTTATCCTGTTTATCACTGCCCTTACTGTATCTGTATCTTTATAGGATATTATAACATCTTTCCCAGTATCATCAGGCCCAAGATTAATAAACCCACTCTCGCCAATTACATCATCAAGTTTAACTTTTTGAGTACCAGAAATCTTGAATATATATGTTGAATCATACTGACCATCCTTATTAACATCATAATTACCGTTAACATCTGTTGTTATTGTTTTTACGCCAAAAAAGTTTAAACCAGTATTAGGAGATATACCAAACCCGCTCCTGTGTATATCATTTACAGAGTCTATCATTTGAATAAGAAAATTATCAAGTTTTTTCATAGTATTCAATATATCATTATCTCTTATCTGTAATAAAGCAGAAAGTTCACCACTCTTTACCTTCACCTCTTCACCATACTCCCATAAAACTCTTGCCATACCATCATTAGAAGGTTCATCAGCAACCTCAAGTTTAGTAACCTTAATACCTTGAACAAGCACCTTCGAGTCAAGATAAACCATTATTTCATTATTCTCTGACCTGACAACATTAACATTAACAATACTTGAAAGTTTCTCTATTAACGCATCTCTTTTATCTAAAAGATCATTCGGGTTATCACCTAAAGCCTGGATTTTTACAATCTCGACATTAAGGTCTCTTATTTTTTCAGCTAAAGAGTTTATTTCATTCACTTTATCTCTTACAAGATTATCAATATGTACCCTTGTCTTTGAAAGATTCTCATAATGGTCTCTTATATATCCTAACATATTTTGAGAAGACGCTATAAGTGCGTTCCTCGAAGAAGGATCATCAGGTAAAAGTGCAACATCATTCCATGACTTTACAAAGTCATCAAACTTCTCTTTTAATGATGGGCCATTTGGTTCATTTATTATATGCTCTATCTGTTTCATGAAAAAGTCTCTTGTCTTATAAAATGCAAGATTTGAAGACTCCTCAAGTATTCTTGAATCAATAAACTCATCCCTGACCCTTGCAATAGAAGTAACCCTGCCTCCCTGACCTATTTGACCAGTACTATTTTCTCTGTTAAAAGATGGATTATATAGTGGTGGAAGTGTGCTTACATCAACTTTTTGCCTGCTGTAGGCTTCATTAGCTGAGTTGGCCAGGTTATGCGAGATTACATTAAGCCCAGTCTGGTGAGTGAGTACTCCCCTCTTTCCTATCTCTATTCCTAAAAAAGAACTCATCAAGCCCTCCTTGGCTTATATTATTTTGTTTATCAAAATTGAAAAATTATTTCTGTCTTTTGCAGTATAGTCAATATCACTCATATCAAGATCATTACCTTTAAGTGTTATATCTATAACTTCAAGTGAAGCTTTTATAAGTTCGTTATTCAAATTACTGTAATATTTTATTTCTTCAACCTCTTTTTTAAGCTTTTCATAGAGAGACTGAAAACTATTTTTCAAACTTTCATTTTCTATAATTGATATTATATCTTTAAGCTTTATATCATTATTATCTTTTCTCATATTTTTTTCTTCTTTTATCTCATTTATTATCCTTACTCTATTGTTTTCCAACTTCTGGTTTTCCTCTATCAGTTTTGATAGTTCATCATTTATTTCAGATAAATCAAAAAGTTTACCTTTAACCAAAAAACTGTTCTTCATTTTTTCAGTTTCATTTATCAACTCAATTACCTTAAGCTCTCTTTGAAGTATTATATAAAGCTCTTTTATCTTACTTTCCATATGTCACCTCTTCAAAGTCCTTTTAATTAGATTCGGTGAAAACCATAAAACTTTAACTTGTTTTTAAGACTATAGGATTTTCTAAAACTAGAAAAGAAAGAAATAAAAATATTATTAATTACTAAAAAGATAATCAATATTTTTAAAGACTTATTGAATATCATAAAAAGTTATTAGAATCATAATTGCACTTTATAATTATTATAAATTATAAATTAATTAATATTTTAAATATTTTTTGTTAAAATTTTATACTTAAAATTTTTTTTGAGGTTTTTATGTTAAAAAAAGTTATTTTTATTACACTTATTTTATTTTTGCCAGCATTAATATTTTCCTATAAAACACTTACTACTAAAAACTTTTACATCCATTATCCAGACAATGTTTCAGAAGACCTTGTGATTAAAATAGGCCAATATGCCGAAGGTTCATTTAGAACACTACAGGCTATTTATAATTACAACCCTGGTAAAATACATATAGAAATATACAACAATGTTGATCTTGTTAATGCAATAACAAACATAGTTATGTTCAATAAAATAGACTTATACATTACATCACCACTAACAGAACCATCTTTCGAAAAATCAGACCATCTTAAAGAGGTTTTAATACATGAAATAGCTCATGTGTTTGACCTTAACTCAACAAGATCATATTCAAGCTTTTTAAGAACAATATTCGGTAAACCACCAATACCATTTACAACACCAAACATATTTAATCCATTTTGGCTTATTGAAGGTATAGCAGTATTTAATGAAGCATATTACACAGATGGCGGAAGAATAAACGACCCATACTTTGATGGTGTATTAAGGAACTATGTTATAAATGGTTTTCCTTCTATAGACCGTGCAACATCATACTACACAAACCCTTTTTTTCCAACAGGCTCAACCCCATATTATATAGGTTCATTTATAATAAGTGGAATAAGCAGGTTTTATTATGAGGATAAAAACCCAACAGGAATAATAAGCAATATCCATAGTGGAAGATTCTACTACTGGGTAAACTATGGGCTTGAAACATTTATTGAACAAAACAGAGAAAAAAATAAAACCAATATATCCAATACTGAAATATCATATGCAGACTTTTATGAGTTTTTGATAATTCAGGAAACTAGAAATCAGCAGGAAAAAATAGAAAAAATAAAAACCTCAAAGACAACAAATTATAATCCAATATACTGGTCTGATAAGTTTAATATTATAAAAAACTTTGTTATCTATTCAAGCAAAATATACTCCATAGTACAGAATACACGAGGTAAAAGTAGCATTATATTATATGATATCTCAAAAGGAAAAGCAGAAAAAATATATAAATCATACCTCTTCGCTGATTATTTAAGCATTGATGAAACAGGGAAATACCTTGTTTTTGGAACATACAATAAGTCAAATAATACCATCTATTCAAATCTTTATATATACGACACAAGAAAAGAGTCTATAATAGAGACAGAAATTGACAGAGTAATATGGGCGTCAATTGATAAATTAGGTTATAACATAATTTTAATGAGAAATGATAGTAATGGGAATAAAGAAATAGGGATTTATAATATAGATGAAAAAACTTATAAAAAAATTGATATTAATCAATTATCCTATTACCCTCTGCCTTATGACGATAACAGTATAATATACTTTAGAAGCGAACAAGGAAAATATAATGTATATTTTTATAATCATTTGTTAAAAAGAGAAGAACTTATAACCAGTACAGACTATTCAGTTTTAAATCCAAGACTCTTCAAAGATAAAATAGTATTTTCATCAGATAAGAGTGGAGTATACAACATATATTCACTTGATATAAAAACAAAGACAATAACAGCTCTTACAAACATTATAACACTTGCTCAAAATCCATTTATATCTGAAAATAAACTCTATTTTATCACACTTGAACAGAATGGACCTGTTATCTGTTATTCTGATGCAAACAACTCATTTTCACCACCATCAATAAGTGTAAAGAGGATCAATAATGAACCTTATAGCCCAGAAAAAACTGATTTCAAGATTGAAAATTATTCACCACTATCTTACATAGATGTTTACTGGTGGTTCCCTTACCTTCTAGTATATAATGAAAAAGTTTCAGGTGGGTTAATTACAAGCTGGCAGGACCCATTAAAAGAGCATAATATATCAATATTAGGTTTAATTGACGAAGATATAAAACAACCTGAATATAGTTTATCTTATTTATTTATTGAAAATAATTCTGGTCTAGGATTATTTTTAAACTCATCAAGGTTAATTGATATATATAAGGTACCATTAAATCCTACGGGAACAGATGATTATATGCAGGCAACCTACAGAAACAGTTTATATCTATTATACTCCCATTCAACAATATCCTCAAACTTTAGAGCAGAATTAGGGGGCGTATATAACTATTGGGAGAAAGTAAAAGAACCAGATAATATATATTACACTCTTTTTACAGGTAATTTTTACGGGCTATCGGGTGGATTTACAATAAACTTTAATTCATATTATTTTCAAAATATAAAGCCTACAGGCCTTGAATTAAAATTTTATATTACAAAATTTATTGAACCTGAAACAACAGAAGGGGCAGCCAATCTTAATATAAATATCAATACATCTTTTGCTATACCTGAGTCTATATTCACAATAAAAATAGAAAGTAAGGGATTATGGGGCAGAAAGTTTCCACAAATGTACTACCATATTGGTGGAATCTCTCCTTCACAATATCAAATCCCATTTAGAGGTTATAATATCAACGAGTTTGGTGGATATTTTTATGTATTAGGGAATATTGAATATACTCTTCCAATATTTTCAGCATTTAGAGGATTTACAAACAAACCCTTCTTTATAAAAGAGCTTTTCATTAACCTTTTTTATGACTTTGGTCAGGTATCTAAATATTCACTAAGTGATATAAAATTAAATAACTTTGATATATCTTATGGAACTGAAATGGGTTTCTCTCTTTTTTTTGGATATGTAGCCCCTATAAATATATTAGTTGGCTTTGCAAAAACTTATCCAAAAGATGCTAATACTATTTATCTCAGGATGGAGGTACCACTAGAATATTAATTTTTCATTTAATTTAATATTTTTTATATTTTAAAGTAGTAGTTAATATATTTTCATAAAAATTATTTAAATAAAAAATTAAGGAGTAAAAAAATGGAGTTTTCATTTACAACTAAAAAAATATATGAAAATCTTAATGATGTAATAAAAGATGTAGACTATCTTAAGTCTCTGGTAGATAAAGACCTTAAAGAAAACAAACCATTTATAGAATCTATAGAAAAAATAAAAGAAAATATATTACTTAACCTTAAACCTTTAAAAGACTTTGTAGAATATAACAAAAATAAAATAGAAGCTATAGAGTTCTTAATTAATGGTTTTAAAATTGAATATGAGAGCATATTCAATTACAAAAAATATTTAGATTACATAACAGATGAAAATATAAAAGAAAAAATAAAAAAATTAAGTGACGAAGAAACAAAACATATGGCAGCTCTATCAAAGATAATAACTAATTTTGGGGGAATAGTACCTATTAATATAACAGATAACCTTGATATTAAAAAAGGTAAGATTAATCTTAAAGATATAATAGATAGTTTTATATCTGCAGAAGAAGCCGGAATAGAATTTTATGAAAAAGGTTTAAGTTCATTTAATATAACAGAATTACAATGGACAATTGGTAATATAAAAATTGAGGAAGAAAACCATCTTAAAGTTTTAAAAGAGATAAAAAATATGATAGCTGACAAAAATATAGTTATAGATACAACAGTAAAAGGATGGATAGACCCTTATATGGGTAAACCTGGCAACAGACCGTGGATTGAAGGATAAAAGATGGAATTAGAGTTTTATTATCAACCAAGGCTTTTAAGAAAAATAAAAAACAAAGCAATGCAAATTGACTTTAAAGAACTTTTCTCATTCATGGAAAGATATGGAATGGTTGAATGGTATTACTATTTAGGCAATAAAGGAATAAAAGAGATAGAAGATGATGTAAAAAGTTTTGATATGAATATTGACTACATTGTGTGCCTTGGTACAGGAGGATCCTATCAAGGTATTGAGGTACTTATACAATTTTCAGAAATGAAAGACAGATTTTTATTTATAGGCCCTTCGCTTGACCCATGGGAAATAAATGAAATTAAAAGAAAACTGGATGGCAAAAAGGTAGGTTTTAATATAATTTCTAAAAGTGGCTCTACAATGGAGACAATATTTTTCATAAACATATTTCATGATATTATCTCCAAGGCCAAATGGATTAGTGTAATATCTTCAAATAAAAACTTTTATGAAAGTATAAAAGAAGAGTTTAGTTCTGTTAAAAATATAAAGTTTTTCGAAATATCAAAAAACATAGGTGGCAGGTTCTCAATAGTAAGTAATATGGGAGTTGTAACAGGTTTTATGGCCAAAGTTGATTATTCAAGGTTTCTTGATGGTTTCCTTGATGCAAGAAAAGAACTTGAACATGAAGATAATTTATCACCTATAGAAAGAGGGCTTGCAAGATATTATCTATTCAATTCTGATATTTTACTTGAGAATCTAGCTACCAATAAAAAGAAAATAATCCCCACTCTAAAGTGGTGTAAACAATTACTTGCAGAGAGTAATGGAAAAGAGTATAAAAGCATGTTCGTGTCAGTTGGTTTCTATCCAGAAGATGCACATTCAGTAGGTCAGATCTGGAAAGAAGGGCCAAGAAATGTAACTGAAACATTTTTCATTCTTGAGAATGATGACAGTGAAGATATTATCTTAGAAAATAAGTCAACTAAATTTTTAACACCAAGAGAGAAAAGTCTTTCAAAAATAAATCAGAGTTTTATAGAAGCTATAATTGAAGACAGATTTGAATCAGGAGTTCCAACAACAGTATACAAACTAAGGGCATTTACCCCATATGAATGGGGAAGGTTAATATTCACAGAAATGGTTGCTGTGGTTGTTGAAGCATACTTTTTAGGTGTAAACCCTTTTAATCAACCAGGTGTTGAGTCATATAAGAAAAAAGTTGAAGAAAGGATAATGTGATAATTGCTAATCCTTTTTTTATAAACCCTCTAATATTCCTAATTATATCAATACAGTGCTCATATCATAATTCAATAATTAGTTATTCAATAAATGATAATTATGTTGTATTAAGTAATAGAGAAAAAATAGCAATAGTAAATAATAATGTTTCACACTATTTAACAGCTAACGATATACTTAGTATATTCAGTCCAATCTATATAATGGGTAAAGACTTCATAATATCTGATGCAGGAAGAACAAGACCTTACTATCTATTTAACTTGGTCTATGGTAAAAATAAAGAAGAGATAGAAAAAAATCTTGTTGATGTAAATTTTTTAAGAAAAAAATTGAAGTTTAATAAAAAAAACAATGCGGCTTTAAACCTTCAACTTGCTTTAAATGAAATTGAAATGTTAATAAAAAAAAAGCCTGAGTTTATACCATTTGTAAAAAATGCTCAAACATATAACTACAGACTTATAAAGAATGAGAGTGTATTATCAGCACATTCTTATGGTATAGCAATAGACTTTGTATATCAGGGAAACAGTTACTGGATCTGGGACAAGGAAATAAAAACAAATTTACCATATGAAATTATAGAAATAATGGAAAAATATGGATTTATATGGGGAGGAAAATGGGAACATTTTGATACAATGCATTTTGAGTATAGACCAGAGTTTTTATTTATTAATAAAATTATAAGGGGTAGTTTATGAAACTTCTAAGTTTAAAAAATGTTATATCATCAGAACAATTTGACAGAGAAATGTTAGAGGAATTATTTGAGCTTTCCGATAAAATGAGGAGTATCTCAATAAAAGATAAAACACTCCATAGTAAAATAATGATAAGTCTATTCTATGAACCATCAACAAGGACAAGGTTTTCATTTGAATCAGCAATGATAAAAATGGGTGGGACAGTTATAACAACTGAAAACGCTGCACAATTTTCATCAGGTGCAAAAGGAGAAAACCTTGAAGATACAATAAGGGTAATAAGTGGATATGGGGATGTTATAGTAATAAGACACTACATAGAAGGTGCAGCACATATTGCATCAGAAGTATCAACCATACCTGTGATAAATGCAGGTGACGGAGCTGGTGAACACCCTACCCAGTCTCTATTGGACATTTATACAATTTACAAAGAAATAAAGAAAATAGATAATTTTAGTATAGCAATGGTTGGCGACCTTGCTAATGGAAGAACTGTAAGATCACTTACAAAGCTTATTGCTAAAAACTGCAAGAATGTTGAAATAATATTTGTATCACCTGATAATGTGAAAATGAAGGATGATATAAAAAACTTTTTGAGAGAAAAGAACATAAGTTTTAGAGAAGAGAGAGAACTTAAAAAAGTTGCCAAAGAGGTTGATATAATATACCAGACAAGAATACAGAGAGAAAGATTCAAGTCTATAGAAGAATATGAAAAGGCAAGAGGAATATATATTATAGATAAAGAGATCCTTGATGTTATGAAAGATAATTCTATAATAATGCACCCACTCCCAAGGGTAGATGAAATAGCTTTAACAGTTGATCATGATAAAAGAGCAGCATACTTCAGACAAGCACACAACGGGCTTTTTGTTAGAATGGCTCTTTTAAAAGTACTTTTAGAAGAAAAAAGTTAATGTCATTATCAGTTTCAATAAATCAGATAAAGAGAATATTGCCAGAAGCTTTTTTAAATAAATTATACAAAATTTATGATGAACATACTATTAATAAAATATTACAGGGTATAAATACAGAAAAAAAGACAACATGTAGAATAAATAGGCTCAAGTCTGATTTTAAGGAAGTTTCAGAGTATTTAAAAAATTTTAATATAAAATTTGAAAGGGTTATCTGGTATAAAGACGCTCTTATTTTAGGATCTAATGAGAAAACAATAGAAAAAACAGATATCTATAAAGAAGGTAAAATATATCTACAAAGTTTATCAAGTATGATACCACCACTTGTCCTTGAACCTAAGGAAAACGAAAAAATTCTGGACCTTGCAGCTGCACCAGGTAGTAAAACAACTCAAATATCAAGCATTACTAACAATACTGGACTAATTACAGCATATGAACTCAATAAAATAAGATATGAAAAACTATTATACAATATAAATCTACAGGGGTGTACAAACATTAAACCTATACTCGATAATGGAGAAAAAGCAGGAGAAATATATGAGAACTATTTTGATAAAGCAATTATAGATGCTCCGTGTAGTGGCGAGGGTAAGTTTAGAATAAAAAACCCAAAAACATTTAAAGCCTGGTCTGAAAAACTTGTTAAAAACTCTGTTAAAATCCAAAAAAAACTGTTAAGTTCAGCAATCAAAGCTGTAAAAGAAAATGGAGTAATAGTATACTCAACATGTACTCTTAATAGAGAAGAAAATGAGGATATAATAAACTGGGCCCTAGAAAATTTTAATGTTAAACTTGATAACATTAACATAAATAATTTTAACTTACCCACTCTTCCTACAATAAAAGGGTGTCTTAAAATTTTTCAAAGTCAGGTAAGTGAAGGTTTTTTTGTTTCCAGAATTATAAAAGTAAAGTCTTAAAAATTAATTTTTAAAGTAAAAAATTTAATCTAACATTTCGTATATTTAAAACAAAAACCAAAACTATTACAGAGGGAAAGATGAAAATAGGACACATATCTGACTTACACCTAGGTTGCAAGATTGAGAAAGATGAAAGAACAGAGGAAACAAAAGAGGTATTAGAAGAGATAGTAAAAAAAATAGAAGATGAAAATATAAAGATACTATTAATAACAGGTGACATATTTGATTCTTACAATCCTTCAAACTCTTCACTTGATATCTTTTATTCCTTCATGAAAAAACTTGCAAACATTACAGAAAAAGTATATATAATACCGGGAAACCATGATAATTCTAATTTTATTGGAGTAAATAGACATTTCTTTGAAGAAAAAGGTATAAAAATATTTTATGACATAAATACAGGATTTGATAACTTAACAGAAATAGTCAATATTAATGGTAAAAAAATACTTATTCAAGGACTACCATACATAAATGATGTAAAAATATTATATTATATATTAAAAAGTAAAGGTGATATTAGTACAGTTAATATTTCAAATTACAGTCAGGTTTATCAGAGTATAATATCTAGTTTTAAAAGTATAGCAAGAGAAAAAGAAGCTGATTATAAAATACTTATGGCACACCTTTTATTAGAAGTCCCAGAAATTAAGTTTACAAGTGAATCTTATATTTTTACAGTAAATAAAGATATATTCAAAGATAATCCATATAACTATATAGCACTTGGGCATATTCATAAACCACTTAAGGTTGATAAACTTGATAATATATACTATGCTGGGTCTATTCTAAGGCTTAATTTTGGGGAAAAAGAGGATAAAAAAGGATTTTATATAATAGATACAGATACAAATAGTGTAGAGTTTAAAGAAGTTTCATGTTACAAAATGGAGGAAATAGAATATAAAGAAGTAATTAAAAACTTAGATGATCTTAAGGAACTAATTGAGATAAATCAAGCTAAAGACAGAACAATATATAAGTTTAAAATAGTTTATGAACCACCTTTAACATATCCAGAAATATTAAAAGAGATAAAATCAAAATACAGAATAGTAAAACTTGAGGCAACCTTAAAAGGGATTGAAACAACTTTAAAAGATTTTTCCTACGAAAATATTGATATAGTTAATATATATAAAAGTTACAGAAAAAAAAGTGATGATGATGAAATAATAGAAACATTTAAGAAAATTGTCACAGAGGTTAAAAATGAGAATAGATAAACTTACTATTCAAAACTTTGGACCATTTAAAGATAAGCAGGAGATAAACTTTAAAGACCTTGATTTTTTCTGTATTGAGGGTGAAAATGGAAGTGGAAAATCTACAATAATAGATGCTATATTTTTTTGTTTGTGGGGAGAATCATTAAAAGGGATTTCTCACAGTGAAATTATATTTAAAGCCCCAGATGAAAAGAATCATGAAAATTATTTCCTTGAACTTGATTTTTTAATTGAAGATAAAAAACTTAAAATAATTAAAAGCAAGAAATTAAATGTATTAAAAATAGATAATGAGGAGTTTAAGGGAAGAGAGATAGAAAAAAAACTTGAAAAAATGGGATTTTATAAAGATATGATGAAAAAATCATTCATAATAAAACAGGGGGCATTCGAAAGTGTAATAAGCTCTGGGAAGGAAGAGTATAGAACACCTATAATAAATACAATATTTGGTGATTTAATAAAAAGAATACAGGAAAACGTAAAATCAAAAATAGAGAAAGTGGAGAAAAATATAGAAGAGATTAATAAAGAAATAAACAATGTAACATTAATATTAGGAGTAAACGAATATGAGGAAATTAAAGAGGAGAAAATAGAAGAAGAGATTATAAGTAACACAGAAAAATTAAAAACCTGTGAGAATAAAATTAGTTCTATAAATACTGAGATAAGTAAAATAAGGAAAAAGAGAGAAGAATTAATAATAAAAAACAAAGATATAAAAGAAATAATAGAAAAGTTTAAGATAAATAGAAAAATAAAAGAAAAACTTGAAAAAGAGTTTAAAGGATTTGAAACAGAAAAAATAATATATCCAATATATAAAAAATATTTAGATAAAAAAGATGATTTATCACGTCTTAAAGCAGAAATAAATGACTTAGAAATAAATGTAAAAACACTTGAGGAGACTTTAAAAAATGAAGAAAACAAAAGAAAAAATATATTAAGTGTCAAAGAGAATATAAAAAACTTATACTCAGAAAATGAACAAAAAATAAAACAATATAATAAAAAAACTAGAGAGATAGAAATAGAAATAAGGGAACTGGAAAAGAACATCTTAGAATTAAAAAAGGAAAAAGATAAATTTTACAATCTAATTATAGACAGAGAGAAAAATAAAAGTATCTTTGAAAAAAATAGATATGATATTAAAAATAAAATTGAGATAAAAACTAAAGAAATTAAAGAGATTAAGTCATATTCTGAAAAGTTAAAAAAAGAATTTGAAAATTATAATAATTTTTACGAACAAAATAAAGAAATCTTTGAAGAATTTAAAAAAAATCATGATGAAATTAACGGAAAAATCATTAGTCTTAAAGAGCAAAAATATAAATTGGAAGAAAAAATAGAAAAAGAGTATCCAGAGTTTTTATCAGAAAAAATTGAAATAAAAGATTACAATTCTTTAGTAGAAAAGATAAAAAAACAGATTGTTTGTCTTGAAAAAAAATATAAAGAAAACCTGGTATTAGAGATAAAAAGCTCTCTTAAAGATAATGACATATGTCCTGTCTGTGGTTCTATATTTCACAAAAAAAATGATATTTCAATAAACAAATCTGAAAATGAAGAGTTTATAAAATTAAAATATGGTTTAGAGAAACTTAAGTTAATTGAAAAAGATATAGAGAACATAAAAATATATGATAATGAGATTAGAAAACTTGAAAAAGAAAAAAAGATTATAATAACACAGAGTAAAGAAATTCTAAAAAAAATAGGTTTATCAAGGTTTTCTGAAGTAGAAAACAAGGTTAAAGAGATAAAAAATAGTATTGAAAAATTTACAAAAAAAGAAAATGATATAGAAAATGAATTAACGAAATTGGAAGCAGATTTAAAGATCAATGAAATTAATATAAACACAATAGAAAAAGAAATAGAAAACAATAAAAAAGAAAACTTAAAAATAGAAGAAAAGATAAAAGAAAAAGAAAATAGTGTAAGATTATTAGAATATGAAAAAATTAATATAGAAAAAGAGATTAATATAATTATTGATAAATTAAACAGTATCTCATCTAAAAAATTTTCTACAATAGAGGAAATAGAGAACTGGCTTATTAATGAAAGTGAAAAAAGTATAAAAAAAATAGAAGAGGAACTGGAAAAAATAAGATCAGAAATAGAAGAAAATAAAAAAGAGCTTAACATAAAATATGGGGCTAAAAAAACAATTGAAGAAGACATTGAAAAAATTAAAAACGAAATAGAGGAAAAGGGAAAAACTATTGGTGAAACCATATACCAAATAGAAAAAAATCTTAAAAATATTAATGAGTTTGACAAAAAAAATGAAGAATATGAAAAGATTATAAATGAGATAAGCATTAATGAATCAATAATTGAACAAAAATCTTTTTTATACAATCTAAATCATGATATAGAAGATTTTTTAAAGGAAAGTACTGCCCTTGAAGAGGAAATTAGCAAAATAGACCAAAATATATTATCTATAGAAAAAGATCTGGACTACTATAAGAGAGAAAGAGATAAAACAGAAGATACTATAAGTAAGCTTAAAGATGGAATTAAATTATTTAAAGAAATATCTAAAAAATATGAAAAATATAAAAAAGATAGAAGTATATATTCTCAAATATACAAAGACCTTGAGAGTGACAAATTACCAAAATATATTGCATACACTATACTTAAAAACATAATAAACTATGTTAATAATGAACTCCTATCAAAAGTCCTTAATGGAAGATACCTTTTATCAATAGATGAAAATAAGGATAAAATAAATGTATATGACAATGTTTTAAGGACAATAAGAGTTACCGATAGTCTAAGTGGTGGAGAAAAGTTTTTGCTTTCGTTTATACTTGCTCTGGGCTTTTCAAAAATAATTGGTCAAAAAATAGGTATATTTTTTATAGATGAAGGATTCGGAACACTGGATGACAACAACAGAAGACTTATTGTTGAGCTATTTAACGATATTAAAAAAATAGAGAGTGGAAGACAGATTGGAATAATAACACATATGAAAGATATAAGTAGTTTTTTTACTCAAAAAATACTGGTTGAAAAAGAAAGTGATGGAAAGTCAACTATAAAACAGATATCATAATATAGCAGACTTCTATTAAAAAAATGCTAATAAAAAAATTATTCCATTAAATATTGGGAATGAATAAAAACAAAAAGTTTAAATCACTACTAAAAAATCCATAAAAAAATATTTAAGATAGTATAAAAATATAAAGATTATAAAAATCAATCTCATCTTATACAATTATAGACAACTATTTTATTTCTATTTATTATAATACTTTCTTAAATTTTAGAAAACAGTTATTCTGTAAAATTTAAAAAAATTAAAATTTTATCATAAAATCGATAAAAAACCTTAAGGAGAATCTTATGTTAGCCAAGATATTAAAACTTTTTTTGGGAACTCATAATGAGAGAGTACTTAAAAAAATATACCCAATAATTAACAAAATCAATCAACTTGAGCCAAAATTTTCAAATTATACAGATGAGCAATTGAAAGCTATGACATCAATATTTAAAGAAAGGTTAGCAAAAGGAGAAAAACTTGATGATATATTGCCTGAAGCCTTTGCTGTTGTAAGAGAAGTATCAAAAAGAACATTAGGTTTAAGACCGTTTGATGTTCAACTTATAGGTGGGGTTGTTTTACACTGGGGTAATATTGCTGAAATGAAGACGGGTGAAGGTAAAACACTTGTTGCAACATTACCTGTTTACCTGAATGCACTTACTGGGAAGAGTGTTCATATAGTCACAGTAAATGACTATCTTGCAAAAAGAGATGCTGAATGGATGGGGCCAATATATAAGTTCCTGGGACTTACTGTCGGATATCTGCAAAACATGATGTCTACAGAAGACAGAAAAAAGGTATATCAGTGTGATGTTGTATATGGAACAAATAGTGAGTTTGGTTTTGATTATCTTAGAGATAATATGGTTTATCATAAAGACATGAAAGTACAGAGAGGACATTATTACTGCATAGTAGATGAAGTTGACTCAGTACTTATAGATGAGGCAAGAACACCATTAATAATATCTGGTCCTACTGAAGATAATGTTGACAAATATTATATTGCTGATAAAGTTGTACCAAGACTTAAACCTGCCCAAAAAGGACCTGATGGAAAATGGATACCTGGTAGTGGTGACTATCAACTGGAAGAAAAAGAAAAAAGTGTTGTACTAACAGAAGAGGGAATAGGAAAAGTAGAAGAGATATTTGGTATAAACGACCTATACAAAGGTAAAAACATAGAACTTGTTCACTGTATTCATCAAGCATTAAGGGCACATAAACTATTTAAAAGAGACAAAGATTATATGGTAAAAAATGGCGAAGTTATCATAATAGATGAAAATACAGGTAGACCACTTGAGGGAAGAAGGTATAGTGATGGCCTACACCAGGCTATAGAAGCAAAAGAGAGGGTAACAATAAGAAGAGAGAACCAGACACTTGCAACAATAACAATACAAAATTATTTTAAAATGTATGAAAAACTTGCAGGTATGACAGGTACTGCTGAAACAGAAGCTGAAGAGTTTATGAAAATATATGGAATGGATGTTATTGTAATACCACCAAATAAACCAGTAATAAGAATAGATGCACCAGACCTTATATATAAAAATAAAAAAGCAAAGTATGAGGCAATAACAGAAGAGATAGTAAATCTCCATAAAAAAGGTGTGCCGGTTCTACTTGGTACTATTGCTGTTGAAACTTCAGAGCACCTTAGTAAACTCCTTTCTAAGAAAAAGATACCACATAATGTTTTAAATGCTAAACAACATGAAAAAGAAGCTGAAATAATAGCACAAGCAGGCCAGGTAGGAAAAGTTACAATTGCAACAAATATGGCAGGTAGAGGAACAGATATAGTACTAGGTGGTAATCCAACATTCCAGGCAGAAAAATATCTCGAGAACATAATAGATAGAAAATGGATAAAAGAGGTCCCAGTACAGATGTATATTAAAAATATTTTTGATAATAAACTTAATATTGCATTTTCATACATTGAACCTATAAGTGAATTAGCTCAGTTAAAAGAGGAGAAAGTAGTAAATTATCTACAGAGACTATATGCAAACTGGAAAGAGGAGAATAAAAAAGTTATTAAACTTGGTGGACTTCATGTAATTGGTAGTGAAAGACATGAGGCAAGGAGAATTGACAATCAGCTAAGAGGTAGATCAGGAAGACAGGGTGACCCTGGTTACAGTAGGTTCTATTTATCACTTGAGGATGACCTAATGAGACTATTCGGCTCAGATAGAATACTACCCTGGCTTGAGAGAGCAGGATTTAAAGAAAATGAGCCTATTGAACATAAGTGGGTTACAAAAAGTATAGAAAAAGCTCAAAAAAGAGTTGAAATGAGAAACTTTGAAATAAGAAAACACTTACTTGAATATGACGAAGTTATGAACAATCAAAGAACAAAGATATATAATATACGTGACAAAGTCTTATTTAATGATGATATAAAAGCAGAAATAATTACAATGATAAAAGAGTTTGTTTTCGAAGAAGCAAGATATTATAGTGGTGGTGGAAAAAGACTTGAAAAGTCAAACTTAAACGAGTTTTTAAATAGAATCTATCAGGTTTTCGGCGTAAATATTAAACTTGAAGGATCCTATTTTATTGAAGAGGCAGTTGATAGTGTAATAAATAGATTGATAAGCTTCTATGAAAAAAAAGAAAGTGAAGTTGGTTCCAACATATTAAGGGAAATAGAAAGAATAGTACTACTACAAATAATAGACTCAAAATGGAAGAGACACCTTTATGTAATTGATGAATTACAGGAAGGTATAGGTTTAAGGTCTTACGGTGAAAAAAACCCATTAGTTGAATATAAAATAGAAGCATCAAATCTATTTGATCAAATGTTACAATCTCTAAAAGAGGATGTACTGCATATTCTCTTTACTTCCAAAATAGAAAGAAAAGTAAGATTTGAAGATGAGTTTGGAAATAGCTCAATAAAGACCTCAGAAGAAAGGGGAGAATTACTTAAAGTTGGCGTAAAAAAGAAAATAGGAAGAAATGAGCCATGCCCTTGCGGAAGTGGTAAAAAATATAAAAACTGTTGCGGCAAATAAACTCATTTCTATTTTTAAATATTTTTGATTATATTTAATATAACTAAATGGTTATAGAGTAATATATATATGTGGCTTAACATATTAAAAGGTATATCAGACAAAACAAGACTTAGGATACTAAATCTTTTATTCAATAGAGAACTTAATGTAAATGAAATAATTGATATATTATCAACAACACAGTCAAATGTATCTAAACACCTTAAAATATTAAAGTCAATAGGTCTTGTTAAAGAAAGAAAAGATGGCACCTGGAGATTTTATTCTCTTAATAAAATCGATCCAAAAATATCCTCTTTTCTTGAAGATATATTTAAAGATAAAGAGTTTAAAGATGATATTGATAGACTTGAGATAATAAGTGAAAAAAGAAACTTTATATCAAGAAAGTTTTTTTTGACAAATGAAGGACAAGGCTTAGGACAATTCTACTCTCTTGACAACCTTATATTTGCTTTTGCTTTTTTAATACCATCAAACTCAAGAGTTCTCGATGCGGGTTGTGGAGAAGGGAAATTATTAAAAATATTAGCTAAAAATAGGTCTATTGAACTTTATGCAATAGATTATTATAGAGATTCTATAAACAGCAATCTGTTTTCAAAAGATGAATTTGAAAGAATAAAATTTTATAGAGAAGATATTACAAAAACAGATTTTGAAAAAAACTATTTTGACATAATATTCATGAATATGGTATTACACCATATAGGTGAGCCAAGAGATGCTATTAGAGAATGTTTACGAATATTAAAGAGTGGCGGTAAACTTATAATAGTAGATTTTTACAAACACAATTATGAAAACATGAGACAGGAATATGGTGATATATGGCTTGGTTTTGACTTAGAGTATATAAAAAATATTTTAAGTGAAGGTTTTAAATTAAAAGATTACTATCTTTTAGAAAACACTAATAACTTACCTGATAATTTTATAATTCATATAGAAAAAAAATAAAGGAGTAATATCATGTTACTAACAAGAACAAAATATAAAATTAAGGATATAAACCTGGCTGAATGGGGGAGAAAAGAGATAAATATTGCAGAAAAAGAGATGCCAGGTTTAATGGCAATAAGAGAAAAATATGGGAAAAATAAACCATTAAAAGGTGCAAGAATAACAGGGTCCCTACACATGACTATTCAGACTGCTGTACTTATTGAAACACTCGTGGAACTAGGGGCAGAAGTAAGGTGGGCATCATGTAATATATTTTCTACTCAAGACCATGCTGCAGCTGCAATTGCAAAAGCAGGAATACCAGTATTTGCATGGAAAGGAGAGACTTTAAAAGAGTATTGGGAACTATTAAATGAAGCTCTTACTTTTGATGATGGGGATGGCCCTGATCTTATAGTAGATGATGGTGGTGATGCAACTCTAATGGTTCATTTAGGTTATAAAGCTGAAGAAAATCCGGCTATACTTGACAAAGAACCAGAAAGTGAGGATGAAAAGTTCCTTATTGAAGTATTAAAAGATGAGTTAAAAAGAGATAATAATAAGTGGCATAGATTTGTTAAAAGAATAAAAGGAGTATCAGAAGAGACAACTACAGGTGTCCATAGGTTATATCAGATGCTTGAAAAAGGTGAACTACTTTTCCCTGCAATAAACGTAAATGATTCTGTTACAAAGTCTAAGTTTGATAACATATACGGTTGTAGAGAATCTTTAATAGATGGAATAAAAAGAGCTACAGATGTTATGATTGCTGGAAAAACTGCTGTCGTATGTGGTTATGGCGAAGTTGGTAAAGGAAGTGCTCAGGCACTAAAAGGAATGGGTGCAAAAGTTATAGTAACAGAGATTGACCCAATATGTGCTTTACAGGCTGCAATGGAAGGATACGAGGTTAAAACTGTTGAAGACACACTTGGCATAGCAGACATATATGTTACAGCAACAGGAAACATAGATGTTATAACACTCGAACATATGGAAAAAATGAAGGACCAGGCAATAGTCTGTAATATAGGGCACTTTGATAGTGAAATCCAGGTTGGAAGACTTAATTCAAGAAAAGGCATAAAAAAGATAAACATAAAACCCGGGGTAGATATGTACACTTTTCCTGATGGTCATTCAATATATATACTTGCTGAGGGAAGACTTGTTAACCTGGGTTGTGCAACAGGCCATCCATCTTTTGTTATGTCAAACTCATTTTCAAACCAGGTACTTGCACAAATAGACTTATGGAAAAATAATTACAAAATAGGTGTATATATGCTCCCTAAAAAACTCGATGAAGAAGTTGCAAGACTACACCTTGAAAAAATCGGTGCTAAAATAACAAAACTTAATGAAAAACAGGCTAAATATATAGGTGTTCCAATAGAAGGCCCATATAAGCCATCACACTATAGATATTAAGAGGTAAAACATTGATACTTATAACAGGAATAGCAGGATTCATAGGTTCTCACCTGGCTGAGAACCTTGATTATGAAATAATAGGTATAGACAATTTTAATGACTACTATGACCCATCTATAAAAAGAGATAATGTAAGAGAGATACTTTCTAAGAAAAAGAACGTAATAATAGAAGAAGGTGATATCAGAGATAAAAATTTTTTAAATAAAATTTTTGATAAATACAAAATAGAGATTGTTGTTCACCTTGCAGCAATGGCTGGTGTAAGGCCTTCTCTTAAAAAGCCTGAATTATATGAAGATGTAAATATAAAAGGTACAATGAACTTACTTGAAATAATGGCTAAAAAAAATATCAAGAAATACATATTTGCATCCTCCTCATCTGTATACGGGAATATAAAAGAGGTACCATTTTCAGAAGATATGAAAATAGATACTCCAATATCATTCTATGCTGCAACAAAAAAAGCCTGTGAAGAAATAAATCATGTATATCATTCTATATATGATATAGATACAATAAACTTAAGGTTTTTTACTGTCTATGGGCCAAGGCAGAGACCAGACCTTGCAATACATAAGTTTACAAAGCTTATATATGAAAATAAACCAATCGAAGTATATGGGGATGGGAAACAGAAAAGAGACTTTACCTATATTGACGATATACTTGATGGAATCAAAAAGTCCATACAATATTTAAATAATAATAAAAAAGTATTTCTTACTCTAAACCTGGGTGAATCAAGGACTGTTGAACTTAGCTATGTAATATCATTAATAGAAAAAAATCTTTCAAAAAAAGCCGATATAATATATAAAGACCCTGAACCAGGTGACCTTCCTATAACCTTTGCTGATATAAGTAAAGCTAAAAAAATTATTGGGTATTCACCACAAAAAGAAATAGAAGATGGTATAAAAGAGTTTATTAATTGGTTTATTGTAAAAAATAAATAAAATTATTTTACAAAGAGGGCTTGAAAAGCCCTCTTTCTTTTTAACTATTTATTAGGATTACCTTTAGAGTTTATTGTAGAGTTTTCAACAACTATTCCAAGTTTTTTAATTTTATCATAAGCGTTACTCTTTGTTCCCAATGTGAATGACTTAATTTTCTTATAATTTGTCCATACACCTTTTACAATTTTAGATTGATAAATGTTTACTATTGTAGGCTCACCATTTACAACTTCTATTTTCCATTTTTTTACAGGTTTATTTACAAACTCATATCTTTTTACTGTCTCAATAACTGTATTTGAACCCTCCTGCCTTTCATTCTTGACATTATAAACAAGTTTTCTTACAACTCTATAGAATGTTATCTCATCACCATTTACCTCAATATATTTTATCTTTATATTTTCTTTAGTCTTATACGTGTTCTTGCTTACAACCTTTTTACCATTTTTTACAACTACTGTTTTAATCTCTTTTATAAGCTGCTTAGTCTTCTCAAAAGATCTTCCATTCTTTGAATCTAATATTATATTATAAACTTCTTTAAACACACTATCATTTACATCATCTTGAGATAATATTGGAGCTACAACAGGTTCTTCAACATCAAAAGTTTTTAACTCTGCTATAGTTTCATTTACTTCTTCAATGATGTCTGGTATATTATCTACAGTTTCTTTTTGTACTTTTATTATTTCATCTAAAGATTTTACAATAGAATCTATACTTGCTATCTTAGCATCTATCCCCTCCAAATATTTCCCACCTTTAACAGCAAGGATATTTATCATTTCTCTAATTTCAGCTAAAGTTTCATAATATGAACTTAAGTCTATCTTTTCAAGTTCATTCTTTATAGACTCAAGTCTTGTAATAGTATTTCCATCTATTTCAAAACTTGTATTTAAAATCTCTTCAATTTCATCTTTTGCTGCTATAAGTTCTTTAACTTTAATAGCCTGAGTAATTTCTGTTAATTTTGGTTCAACTGTCGATATAGTTTTATTATATTCATCCTTTAAACTATTTATAAACTGTGACTCTTTTAAAGAGTTTATCTTATCAATTGTTGCTTTCTTTGAGTCAAGTATAATATTCTTAAAGTTTTGTAATTGTGCTGCATCTTTCTCTGCAACCTGTTTTGCTGACTGTAAGCTTGCTATAAGGTTCTTGATAGTATTTACACTGCTTGAACCAGATTTTTCAGCCTCTTTTAGTAAGGATTCTAAACTTGATATTAACTCAGATATTTTAGCTAACTTAAAGTTATTGTCTGCTATACCTTTGTTTATATCTGGCTCCATTTTTATAAGATTTGACCTTAAAACATCAAGATTATTAATATCATTAGTAGAGTCTATTGCAGATTTGATGTTATTTAGAAATGATATAATATTTGAGTCTAAAACTGTTATTGATACAACACTTCCTATTTCCTTTGTAATTTTCTCAATTTTACTTACAATAGCTTTTTCAATTTCTTCTTTATCTGCCAATCCTACCTTAGTGTTTATAGCAGAATCCATAACAGCAGTAATCTCAAATATCTTTTTAGAAATTTCAGAAGCTATCTTGTTTAATGTAGCTTTTTCATTTTCATAACTAGAATCTAATGATTTTAAAATTGTATCTATTGTTGATTTCAATCCTTCAAGAGTAGCTATATACTTTTTTGCTTCCTCTATCAAACTATCAAGTTGGCTTACAGAATTACCTTTTGGTAAAACTAAATTAATCTTAGCAATTGAAACATATTCAGACTCTATCTCACTTATCTTTTTTGCTATCTCCTCTTTACCTTTAAGTGCTGCTATTTTAGCCTCTATTGTTACTAGAGCACTATCTATTTTTTTGATAAGGTCAATTGATTTTACTTTATCCTTATATCCTTCAATTGTTGATTTTAAAACCTCAAGTTCAGGTAAAGTAAGGTTTGTTTCAAGAAGAGCTAATTTACTATTTACCTCTTTTAAGAGTTCACTTGAATCAGATGCAACCTGTTCAGTGTTTACACTCTTATTGGATATGTTTGGCACATCCTGACCACCATAACATCCAAATATAAATGTTATGGCAACCAAAATAACTATCTTTTTTATCATATAAACCTCCTAATTTTTTTTCTATGTGCTAAATTATATTATAACTTTAAAAAAACAAAATTCAAGATTTTTAAAAGATTTTTTTTAAAAAAATAAAAAATTTATTAATCGGATGTAGATAATTTTCTAAGTTTAAAAAATGTTTTAAAATTTTATTTTTATAAAGTTTTAAATTATTTTATAAAGGTCAATATTAACTATATCAGAAAGTTGATATTAGTATTTTGATTCTTGATTTTATTTTCAAATCTTGATATATATACCAATATTCCAATAGCTGCTGACATTACAATTAAAGATGTCCTTCCATAACTTATAAATGGTAATGTTATACCAGTAGGAAATATTATCCCCAATGTTACACCTATATTTATTAATGCCTGAAGAGTTATAAGAGAAGTTATACCGAATGCAAGGTTTGCATAAAAATTATTATTTAATCTAAGATGCTCTTTTGCTATACTTATACCTATTTTAAATATTATAAAATATAAGATTATTATTATAATAGAACCTATTAAACCCATCTCCTCTGCTATTATTGAAAATATAAAGTCATTAAAATTAAATGGGATATTTTTTTCACTCCTTCCTAATCCTACACCAAAAATTTTACCATTAGATATCGCCTGTATAGATTTTATTATCTGATATCGTGCAGGTGATTCAAACCTATCATCAAACAGAACCATTATTCTGTTTATTCTGTAAGTTGAAGTTATTAAAAAAGGTACAAATATTGGTATAAGTACTAATAAAGATAAAAGTATATGTAAAAATTTAGCACCAGAAACATAGAGCATTATTAGTGTTAATATTATTATAAAACCCGCTGTTGAAAAGTCTTTTTGAAACAGAGTTATACCTGCTATTATTGTGCATACTATTAAAGGCGGTACAACTCCCCTTGTATATTCACCTATATTAACCTCTCTTTTTTCAAGAATAGATGAAAGATAAAGTATTATAACAAGTTTTGCAATCTCTGATGGTTGAAACACAAAAAAGTAGAAACTTACCCATCTTTGAGCACCACCAAACTCTTTACCAAGAAATGGGATAAAAGGTAATATCATTGAAATAAATGTTAAAATAAATATAATAGGTAACCTACTCCTTAATTTATCTATTGATATAATAAAAGCAAAAAGAAAAAAAACTATTATTCCTATACCAACACCTATAACATGTTTTTTAAATAAAAATGCAGGATCCCCAGTAGTTTTAAGAGAAAAGTTGTACGTAGTATTATAAACAAATATTACACCTATACTTAATAGAAATAGATAGGAAACTATAAGATATATACTATATTTTTGATTCATACTCTTTTACAAGGTCTACAAACCTTTTTCCCCTTTCCTCATATGAAGTAAATTGGTCAAAACTTGTACAGCCCGGTGATAATACTACAGTATCACCTGACTTTGCTATACTTATAGCAATATTAAAAGCATCATCAAATTTATATGTATCTTTAATAAGTGGAAAATCTAACGAGTTTTTTATTTTATCCTTTGCTTCTCCATAGCATATTATAGCTTTTATTCTATCTTTATTTCTATTTATCTCAAGTTTTTTAAAATCAAGATTTTTATCCTGCCCACCAAGAATAAGTATTATATTATTATCAGCCACAGAAAGAGCATTATTTACAGCCTGCACAGTTGTAGCCTTACTATCATTTATAAATGTAATACCATTTACTGTCCCTACATACTCACACCTATGATAAAGCCCCTTAAAACACTTTATTGTATCTCTTATCAATTCAATAGGTACAAGTTCCACACTACACCCTATTGCTGTCATTATGTTTTTTAAATTAGCCTCTCCTTTAAGTTTAATATCTTCTAATTTTACTATCTCTTTATCATGGTAATATATAGCACTATTATTTATATAAATATCTGTTTTTCTATCAGTTGAAAAATATATTTTTTTTGCCCTGGTAAGTGAACCCCAAATTTTTGAATATTCATTATCAAGATTTATAACTGCAATATCATCATCTTCCTGATTAATAAATATTTTCTCCTTAGCTTTTCTATATTCATCAATACTAATATATCTATCAAGATGATCTTCAGCTATATTTGTTATTGTTGCAATATTTATCCTGTATTTTTCTCCATCCTCCAGTTGATAACTACTAAGTTCAAGTACAACAATATCACCATCTTTTATATCATCAATCATAGATACCAGAGGTGTTCCGAAGTTACCCAAAAGATAGGAGTTATAAGTTGTCTTCAATATTTCATAAGTAAGTTTGCAGGTTGTTGACTTACCATCTGTACCAGTTATACCTACTACCTTTATCTTTTTATTTTTTAAAATATTTAAAGCAAAACTGATCTCACTATCAACACTTATACCCCTTTTTTCAGCATCTTTTAATATATCTATATTTCTTGATACCCCAGGTGAAATTATAATTCTTGAAACTCCATTAAGCTGTTCAGGAGTATGTTTTCCCAAAAATATATTATCAGGTTTTCTCATAAGGTTGTTAATAAATTCGAGATTAACATTCTCTTTTACATCACTTATAGAATATGGCATATTGTACCTTGAAAAGTATTCTATAAGAGCCATCCCAGTTTTTGAAGCAAAACCTAGTATTAAAGTTTTTTCCATATTTTTTTACCTCAAAAAATATTTTAATTTGTTTTGAATTTTAAACTTTTAAATTTAAATACTTAAATTTGATTTTATCAAAAACTAAGGATAAAATATTGGTTAAAAAAGAAAAAAGGCTTATAATAAGTTTTATAATAATTTCATTTTTTGTTGTAATGTTTCTATCTTTTATTTTTTATCTTTTATCTTCAAACGCAGGTTTTATAATAGATATATTAGGGATAGGTGCAATACTTTATCTTATAGTAAGAAACTTTATTATAAGATTTAATAATTCAAATGGTAGTATATTAAAAAGAATTGTTTATAGTATACCAAAAATAACTATTTTTATTAATATCTTTTTTATTATATTTTTTGTAATACCGGCAATAATTAACAAGAATAATATAAACATAACCTTTTTAATTTTCATTATTATATCATTTATTATACTTATCCTAACAATTTTAAAACTAATTTTCAGGAATAATGGAAATGATTAGTGTTATAAGAGGAAACATAATTGATCAGAATGTAGATATTATATTAAATCCAATAAATGCTGATATAATTTTCACAAAAGGTATACCTCTTTATATAAAAAAAGAGGGTGGAGAAATAATAGAAAAGGAGGCTTTAAAATATTATCCTGGCACTCTTGGAAGCTATTTTATAACAACAGCTGGGAAGTTGAAAGCTAAATATATACTACACTTCATAAACTCAGAGTTTGCAAAAACTGTAAACTATAAAATACTTAAAGAAGGACTTACATCAGCTCTTGAAAGTATATTTAATCTTGATGTATCATCAATTGCTATACCACCAATATACGATAAGTTTTCCCAATATATAACAGCAAAAATAATAAAAGAAGCTATATATGATGCTTTCATAAAAAAAAATAAAAATTATACTGTAAAAATCGTAGTATACGATGAAAATGCAACTGAAATCTTTAAAAAAGTTATCGAATCATCTGGAGAAAATATTGTTCAATAATCTAATACCTATAATTACAGACTTTGATAATTACTATTTTGGAATTTTTAAGGCCCTTTTAATTTCAGAAAACAAGGATATAACAATAATTAAAATAGGAGAGATTAAAGACTATAATATACTTACATCAATATTTTTTTTAATAACATCTATTAAATATTTTAGCCCTGGAACATTATTTGTGGTGCTTTTTGATCCCTGTCCATTTTCAAACGATTATATCTTATGCCATTATAAAGGTTTTTATATATTAAGCTCAAATAACGGATCCTTTTCTCCATTTATAAAAGATGGTGATTTTTATCTTATAAATAAAAAGGGAAATAACAATAACAATGATAATATTAGACTCTGGTCTTTTATGGTTAAAAATATTCTTTCCTCAAATATAGAAAATTTTGATATATATCCAAAAGAGTATGTAAATTTTATATATTATCAACCAGTCATCAAAGACAATATTATAGAGGCCAGTATTTTTTATATTGATGGCTTTGGCAATATTATAACAAATATTCCTAACACATACTTTGATAAACTAAAGACTTTAGAAATTAAATCAAAAATAATAGAAAAATCAGATAACTTTAAAGATGTAAAAGAAACAGCATTTATTAGAGGTTCTCAAGGATTCATAGAAATTGTTGCAAATAAAAAAAGTGCAAAAAAGATTTTAAATGTAAATGAAAAAATTAACATATTAGGGAGAATACAAGATGGAAGAAATTAAACTTACTAAAGAATACAAAAATGTATGGGAATTAATAAATGAAGAAGAAAAAAATAACATACTTAACTTTGCTGAATACTATAAAGACTTTATATCATCTGCTAAAACAGAAAGACTCTCAGTAAAAGAGAGTTTAAAAATAGCAAAAGAAAAAGGATTTACTGAGTTTAAAACAGACCAAAAACTAAAACCAGGTGATAGAATTTATTTCATAAATAAAAATAAAAATATAATCCTTTACATAATTGGGAAAAATGATATAGAAAAAGGGATAAAAATATTGGCTGCTCACATAGACTCTCCAAGAATAGACCTTAAACCAAATCCTATGTATGAGGATGGAAACTTATGTCTATTTGATACTCACTATTATGGTGGGATAAAAAAATACCAGTGGACAACAATACCACTCGCATTATATGGGGTAATGCTAAATAAAGAAAATAAGATAATTGAAATAGGTATTGGCGATGATCAGAATGATCCTGTTTTTTATATAAGTGACCTATTAATTCACCTTGCAAAAGATCAGATGAATAAAACACTAGCTGAAGGTGTGTCTGCTGAAAAACTTAATATAATAATAGGGTCTATACCATTAATTAAAAACACTGAAAATAACAACGAAAAAGATAAACAAAAAAATAATTTAAGTATAAAAGAAAATATTCTTAAAATACTCAATGAAAAATATGAAATAAGTGAAGAAGACTTTGTAGGTGCTGAAATAGAAGCAGTCCCTGCAGGAAAAGCAAGAGATGTAGGATTTGACAGAAGCCTTATACTAGGATATGGACACGATGACAGGTCATGTAGTTATGCTGCTTTAAGAGCTATTACCGATATAAACCAGGTACCTGAAAAAACACTATGTGTTGCATTAGTGGATAAAGAGGAGATCGGTAGTTATGGGAATACAGGTCTTGAAAGTAATTTTTTTGAATACACACTGTTAGAAGTCTTTAATAGTTTGAAAGGAGAAGTTAACATACTTAGTTTTAAGAGGATGTTAAACTCTTCTCTTGGTATATCAGCAGATGTTACAGCAGGTTTTGACCCAACTTATGCAGAAGTACATGATAAAAAGAACACATACTTTATAAATAAAGGAGTAGGAATTAAAAAATATACTGGTTCAAGAGGAAAGTCTGGTGCAAGTGATGCTAATGCCGAGTTTATAAGTAAGTTAAGAAACTTCTTGTCATCAAAAAATATAATATGGCAATCCGGTGAACTAGGTAAAGTTGATCAGGGTGGTGGTGGAACTGTTGCATTCTTACTTGCAAGATACAATATGGAAATAATAGATATGGGTGTTCCTGTATTATCTATGCATTCACCACTTGAAGTAATATCAAAAGCAGACCTTTATATGACCTATAAAGCTTATAAAGCATTTTTAGAAGATTTTAATATATAAAATCAAAAATTTTTTTATTAAAATTTTAATTTATATTTTTTAAAAAATCAAAGGGCATAATAAAGAGATGAAGTATTTTTCTGAAACCGGTAATACAAAAGAGGAAGTTATAAAAAAAATATATTCAAAATATGGGCAGAGAGTATACCTTTATAAGTTTATAACAGAAGAGATACCACAGATAATAGAGCCTTCTGGTCTTTTCAAAAGATTTAAAAAACCTAAAGAAATTCAAAAAAAAATTTATAGGTGTTACTTTGGAGTACCAGAAAGAGAGGATGATATACAGGATAAAAAAGAGGATAAAAATGAAAAAACAGAGGAAAAAAGTAATAATGAAAAAGATAAATTGGAATCATTAAGAGAAAAAAGTGAAAAGAGTTTTAAAAATGAGGATGAACTTAAAAAAGAATTACAGGAGATAAAAGAAACAATAAAGCTTATAATTGAATCAAACAAAAATGAACAAAAAGATGATAAACTGACACATCAAATAAAGGAATATATGATTAAAAACTCTTTTTCTTTAGATTTTATAAACAATTTTTTATCAAACATTGCTATAAGCTTTGATACACTTGATATATTTAAACTAATATTAAAAGAGAGAATGAGACTGAATATAAATATAAAAAATGGTATTTCAGGGAGTGAAGGAAACTTTTTTATGATGGTTGGGCCAACTGGGGTTGGGAAGACAACAACCCTTGCAAAAATAGCAGCTATATTTTATAAAAATATATCTAAAAATATAAGATTTATAAGTTTTGACTCATATAGATTAGGTGCGGATCTGCAGATGAAGAAATATGCTGAAGTCTTTAATAAACCTTTTAACCTTATATCAAATGAAAATGAATTAAAGGACCTTTTAAAAAACATTAAAGATGATGAGTTTGTTTTTATAGACACTGCAGGCGAGAGTATTACAAAAGATATAAAAATAAGTGAAGTAAAAAAGTTTATAAGTTTATTTCCTAAAAAACCGATTATATTCCTTAATATAAGTGCTAGTTCAAAGGCTGATGATATAAAAATAATTAAAGATAAGTTTTCAGTAATAGGATACGATTATTATATAATAACTAAAATTGATGAGACAACAAGCTTGGGCCCTATTTTAGAAGTATGTTATAAAGATAGTAAACCTATAGTTTATTTGACAAATGGGCAATCAGTACCTGAAGATATTTTGATACCAGACATTAATAAAATGCTGGATAGTTTAAAAGATATTTAATATTTTTTTAATTTTATATAAAAATTAATATAATATCCGGAGTCATTATGTCACAGATAGATGGTTTAATAAAAATGGTAAATGAAGAGAATGAAAAAAGACATAGTAAAAAGAATATAACAAGAGTCATCTCTGTTGCAAGTGGAAAAGGTGGGGTTGGAAAAACAAATGTATCTGTTAATATTGCTATTGCCTATTCTCAATTAGGTAAAAAAGTATTACTTATGGATGCTGACCTTGGTCTTGCCAATGTCAATATATTGCTTGGAATAATACCAAACTATACTCTTTATGATGTAATAAGTAACAAAAAGTCTCTTGAAGAAATAATAATAAAATATAAAGAAAATCTTGATATAATACCAGGTGCAAGCGGGTTCTACCAGATAGCAGACCTTTCAAGAGAAGAAAAAGATAATCTTATAAATAGCTTAAATAAACTTGCCTCTTATGATATAATAATAATAGATTCAGGTGCTGGATTATCTGATAATGTACTATCTTTTATCACAGCATCAAATGAAGTTATAGTTGTAACAAATCCAGAACCAACTGCATTAACTGACGCTTATGGGCTTGTTAAAGCTATAAGTCTTACATCAGAAGAAACTGAGATAAAAATAGTAGTTAATATGATTAAAGATATAAAACAAGCAAAAACTGTATATAAAAAACTATACGATGTATGTTATAAGTTTTTAAAAGTTGAGATAAAAAATCTTGGATTTGTATACGAAGATGAAGCAGTTAAAGCTTCTGTTAAAAAACAAAATCCTTTCATACTTAGTTACCCTGACTCAAAAGCATCTCAAAGTATTAAACACATAGTTTTAAGACTTGAAAAACTTGATCATATACTTGAAAATAAAAAAGGGATAAAAAACTTTCTGGAAAAATTATTTAAATAAAAATTTTTTAAATAAATTCTAATCTTGAAAATACTCATTAAATAATGTCTTAATTTACTTAAAAAAAATTCTAAACTAAATAAATATCAAATATTTTCAAGATTAATTTACAATAATAAACTTTTTATTTATTTTTTTAAAATATCCTTTCTTATCCATGGTGGGGTCACAAAATCAGCCTGTTTAAATTCAAGAGGATAAACAGCTTTCCTTGTTCCATCTTCCATCCATTGAAACCATACAAAAGTACCATAAAACTTATTATTATGTTTTCCCATAACAAGGTCATGATTTTCAGTAAAACTATACCATATATTACCTTCATAATCTATTGTTTCCAACACCTTAACAACATCCATATAATCTTTAGCTTTTTCAAGGGCTGTTTTTAATATATACACAGCATCATAAGCAGGGTATGCAATATATCCTGCACTCTTTCCATATTTGCTTTTAAAGTTTTTAGAAAAAATTAAGGTTTTCCTTGTTATAGGACCAGGTCCGCTTTGAGGTGAAAATGTTACCTCATACACACAAGCACCTCCCGTCTCCTCAAAATACTCATCCTTTAATGATTCTATAACTGGACCTATAAGTATTGCTGGAACCTTATTCTTGTTATATGCTTTTGTAAAGGCTAAAGCTTCAACAGATGGCCATGCTTGAAAAACAACATCAGGCTTTGAGTTAATTATATCCTGTATTACCATTTGAAAATCAGTTGTTTCAACAGGAATAAAATTTTTATATACTGTTTTAAATCCACTACCTGAAAGTTCTTTCTCAGTAGTGTCAATCATAAACTTTGAATACACATGATCAGCACCTATATATGCAATATTTTTTATATTGTATTCTTTTGCAAGAAAGTTTATGACAAAGTTTGCCCCCTCTTTACCCTGATAGGTAGAATCTATTGTCCCTACCCTAAAATAATATTTATATGCATCATAATTATCTTTTATCTTTTTTATAACAAGTGGTGTTGCTCCTCCTGTACCAAGCCATATTTTTTTATATTTTGCCATCACATCCATACACTCAAGTACAACCTCACTCTTCATCCCACCTATTATATAATCAATATCATCATCTTTTATAGCTTTCTCAAGATTTACCCTACCCATATCTGGTTTATTAAAATCATCAATCAATAAAACCTCAATCATTTTACCATTTATTCCACCAGTTGAATTTATCTCTTCAACAGCCATCAAAGCACCCTTTTCAATCATCTCACCTGCATAAATATTACTAGGTCTTAAAATACCAACTTTAATCGTATTTTTTTCTTTACATGATATAATAACAAATAGTAAAACAACAAAAAAAACATAACATAAAAATTTTTTCATAAAATTACCCTTTTATGATTTTTTGAATAATTCAATAATAATAAATATAATCATCATTAAATAAAATTCAACCTTTTAACAGATACTAAAAAAGACCTATTATAAATTAATTATCTATTTTTATTATCAAGAGTAAAACCCAACCTAAAAAAGATTAGCTACTAAGAAATTATTCAGTTAATAAAGATCTTATCAACTCCTTAGAATTTTATATTCAATTAGATTTATTAATGGTGTATACCATGTTGATTTAAGGGACAGACTATTAAGAAATATATTGGGCTGTCCTTATTAAATTAAAAAAGTTTTAAAACTTGATATTTATTATGTTAACCTTAAAAATAAAATAAATAATAACTTAATAAAAAGTAAAACTCTATTTACATATATTTTATAATAGTTTTTTTAAAAAATCAGATATATTTATAATTACTCTTTCGTGAATACATTCACCAATAAGTTTATCATTTTCATAAGCCTTTATATCGAGTCTTACCCTTTTATTATCTCTGCTTATTAGTTTACCAACAACTTTTATATTACTATTAACTTTACTTGCCTTAAGATGTTTTAATTCTATATAAGTACCAACAGATGTATATCCATCATCAACAATCTTTTCTACGATTTCAAAGCCAACATTTTCCATAAATGCAGATAAAAAAGGTGTACTAAGTACTTCTAATGACCCACTACCTATACGTTTTGCAGTATACTCATCTTTTACAATAAAATTTTTAATAAGTTCCATTGTTTTACCTTATCTAAAGTTACAGTTTATTAATATATATTAATTAAATTTATATATCTATGGAAAAATTAGGTGATATTTTAAAAAAATATTTTTCACATATTAATTTAGATGAAAAGATAAGAGAAATTAATATAATAGAATTATCAAAAGATATTTTAAATAAAAATTTTAAAATTAATCCAGAAGATATTAATTATGATTCTGAAACTGGTGTTTTAATATTAAAAATAGAGGACCCTGTTTTGAAATACGAATTAATTTTAATGTCAGATAAAATTATTAAGCTCATAAACAAAAAATTAAATCAAGAAGAGATAAAAAAAATATTAGTAAAAGTTTAAAAAGAAGCTAAAAGGAGATTTAAAATGGAAAGCTATACAGCTAAAGATATTGAAATATTGGAAGGGCTATCTGCTATAAGAAAAAACCCTGGTATGTACATAGGTTCAACAGACTCAGCCGGTCTTCATAAAATGGTATTTGAAGTTGTTGATAATAGCCTTGATGAGGCATTAGCAGGCTACTGTAATAATATAAAGGTCATAATAAGAAAAGACAATGACCTTGAAATTGTAGAAGTTGACGATAATGGTAGAGGTATTCCTGTAGATATACACCCTGAAAAAAATAAATCTGCTCTTGAAATAATAATGACAACTCTTCATGCAGGTGGAAAGTTCTCAAATAAAAATTATGCTATATCAGGTGGTTTACATGGTGTTGGTGTCTCTGTTGTAAACGCATTATCAGCATACTGCGAGGTCTATTCATATAGAAACGGAAATGTATATTATCAAAAATATATAAAAGGCGAGCCGGTTGAAGAGGTTAAGATTATAGGAAAAGAAAATAGAAAGGGGACAAGAGTAATTTTCGCTCCAGATAAAGAAATATTCAAGGTCAATATAAACTTTGACCTATTATCCGGAAGACTAAGAGAGCTTGCATTCCTTAATAAAAATGTAACCATAAGTATAAAGGATGAGAGAGACCATAAAAAAATAAAAGAAAAAACATTTAAGTTTGATTCACTTGCAGCATTCATAGATGAACTTAATCACGGGAAAAAAACTTTTCCTAAAAAACCTATATATATATCAAGTAAAGAACCTAAAATAGAGATGGAACTAGTTATTCAATACACTGATGACAACAGAGAAATATTTTTTGCTTATGCAAATAATATAAGAAATGATGAGGGTGGAGTGCATGTATCTGGTTTTAGATGGGGTCTTACAAGAGCAATAAATGAGATACTAAAGTCTTACAACAAGTCAAACAAAAAAATAGAGGCTTTTACTGGGGATGATGTCAGAGAAGGATTAACAGGTGTCTTAAGTTTAAGGGTTGTAAATCCTCAATTCAAAAATCAAACAAAAGATAAATTAACAGGTTCAGAAGAGGAAGACATAAACATAGAACAGTTTGTAAGACAATCAACATATGATGAATTATTAAAATACCTAGAAAGAAACCCAGATGATGCAAAACAGATAATTGAAAGGTGCATCCTGGCTTATAAGAGTAGAGAAGCAGCAGATAGAGCAAGACAGAACGTAAGAAAAAAGGCTGAGCTTGCAATAAATTATGGTATGCCAGAAAAATTAGCTGATGCTTCTGAAAAAGACCCTGCTAAAAAAGAGCTTTTTATAGTAGAGGGGGACTCAGCAGGTGGCAGTGCTAAACAGGGAAGAAATAGAGAAATTCAGGCAGTACTCCCTATCAGAGGAAAGGTTTCAAACGTAGAAAAATTATTCACAACAAAGGGAAAAGAGTTTGTTGAAAATAAAATACTTGAAAGTGAAACAATAATGCCATTATTACAGGCTATAGGGACAAATATTGGGAAAGACTTTAACATAGAAAAATTAAGATATCATAAAATAATAATAATGGCAGATGCAGATATAGATGGTTCACACATAATATCACTATTACTTACACTATTTTATAGGTATATGCCAGAACTTATAAAAAAGGGCCACCTATATATAGCAATGCCACCATTATATAAAATCCAATGGAATAAAAAAGTATATTATGTTTATTCTGATGAAGAAAAAGATAAAATTTTAGACCAGATCGGTCGAGATAAAAAAGTAGATGTTCAGAGATATAAGGGACTTGGAGAAATGAATCCTGAAGAACTATGGGAAACAACAATGAACCCTGAAACAAGAAAAATAGTAAGAGTAAATCTTGATGATGTTGTTTCAGCTGAAGAAATGGTCCAACTACTTATGGGGCATGATTCAAAAGAGAGAAAAAAGTTTATAGAAGAAAATGCAGAAAATATTGATCTAGAGGCTTTAACACTGTGACACTTTTAGAAATACTTTTAAACCTAATAATAAAACTTGGACTATTTTTTATAGTTGTATATATCAATATAATTGCTGGTGCTCTTCTGGTAGTATTTTTAAAAAGATCAGTATTAAACTACTTTAAAAACAGGGAAAATAATGAAAACATATTTAACGAAATTTTAAAAAAAATACTTAATTTAGGTAATTCAAAAAATATATTTAAAATAACATCATATATAAGTCTTGGACATGGTATAATATTACCATTAACAACAATCTTATTTTACGGATATCCTTTTGGATTCTACTATTTTTCATATAAAATAGACAATATACCATCAAATTATATCAAAACATTCTCATTTTTATTTTCCCTAATATTTGAGTGTATACTAATTATAATAATAAAAGCATATCCAACCTCAATATTCTGGACACTTTCTTTAATAATTGACCTATTAATAACAAATACAATATTTATATTAATAAATACATTACCAATATTCCCCTCTTTGATAAGTTTGTTTATAATTGATAAACTTAAATTACAATGGGTTTTAATGTACAAAAATATAAGTATTGTTACAATACTTGTAATGTTTATTATAAACGGTTATGCCTTTATTATAAATAAAGTAGTATACTTTTCATATAATGCTCTTATAAATATAAAACTCTCAAGTATCTATCTTTTTCTTTCTCTTCTAGTTACAATATCAATAATTTTTATAATAATCCTCAGAAACAAGATAAGATTATCAATGCACAATAAAATAAATAAAACACTATTATTATACAAAGACATTCTAGAAAAGATAAAGAATATAGAAAATGGAGAGATCTAATGATAAATCTAAAACCTATTAAAGGCTATCTTGACAAAATAGAAATAATAGACCAAAGACTACTTCCTATACATAAAGAATATATAACATTAAAAACTGTTGAAGATTTAGCTAATGCTATTAAAACACTAGCAGTAAGAGGTGCTCCTGCAATAGGTATAGCAGCATCATATGGCCTGTGCCTGGGAATAAAAGATTCAAACAGAGAAAAAATAAAAAATGATTTTTACAATTCATACGAGATCTTAAAAAATACAAGACCAACAGCAGTAAATCTATTTACATGCCTTAACAGAATGAAAAACAAGTTTGAAGAAATAATTGAAAAATATGAAATTAATCAAATAAAGGAAATACTTTTTAAAGAAGCTATAAAAATAGAAGAAGAAGACTATATTATGTGTAGAAAAATAGGTGAAAATGGATATAAACTTATTGAAAACCTTGACAATATAAATGCAATGACAATATGTAATGCAGGTGGGCTTGCAACATCAGGTTTTGGAACTGCATTAGGTGTATTCTATATGGCAAAAGAAAAAGGGAAAAAAATAAAAGTATTTGTACCAGAAACAAGACCACTATTACAAGGGGCAAGACTTACAACATATGAACTCTCTGAGGCTCAAATAGATGTTGTTTTATTAACCGATAACATGGCCGGGTTTTTAATGAAAAAAGAAAAGATAGACATAATAGTTGTAGGTGCTGATAGGATAACAAAAAACGGTGATACTGCAAACAAAATAGGAACATATACACTTGCAATACTTGCAAAATATCACAACATCCCATTTTATGTAGCTGCACCATCAACAACAATAGACAACTCGTTACCATCAGGAGAAAGTATACCGATAGAGTTTAGGGGTTCAGATGAAATAATAAGTTTTAATGGGGTTACAACAGCACCTGATGTACCTACTTTTTCTCCTGCATTCGATATAACACCAGCTAATCTTATAACAGGAATAATAACAGAAAAAGGTATTTTCACTTATCCTTATAATTTTTAGAATTATTCTAATTTTAGAATCATTATAAAAAATTTGCCTTTAAAATTTTTTGTATATAAATTTTTTAAACGGAGGTATTTAAATGGAACTTAAATCGCTTTATAATCTTACCTATGGTATGTATATTGTCTCGACAGAGTTTGAAGGGAAAAAAAATGGACAGATAGCAAATGTTGCAGGTCAGATAACAAACAACCCTATAAAGTTGTTTATCTGTCTTAATAATAATAATCTTACAACTGAACTTATAAAAAAGAGAAAAGCATTCTCAATATCGATCCTTAGTGAAGAAGCAAATATGAAATTAATCGGTAAGTTTGGTTTTAAGTCTGGTAAAGAGATAGATAAGTTTCAAGACACAGAATATATAACAACAAAAGACAATATTCCTATTGTAAAGGAATCATCTTTGTCATACCTTGTTGTTGATGTTGAAACAGAGCTTAATGTTGGAACTCATACTGTGTTTATAGGAAGTTTAAGAGATGCTAATCTTTTTGAAAACAAGGGGAATCCTATGACTTATGCTTACTACCATCTAGTAAAAGGTGGATTAACAGAAAAAAATGCTCCAACCTTTATTGAAAATAAAATAAAAAAAGAAACAATAGGAGGAAACATGAAAAAGTATAAATGCACTGTGTGTGGCTATATTTATGACCCTGCAAAGGGAGACCCAGACTCTGGTATAAAGCCGGGAACAGCTTTTGAAGATATACCATCTGACTGGAAATGTCCTGTATGTGGTGTAACAAAAGATATGTTTGAACCAGTTGAATAAATAAAAAAAGAGGTTTAAAAATGAAAATAAGCAAAAAAATGCAGAATGCAATAAATGAACAGATAAATAAAGAGTTATATTCAGAATACTTATACATAAATATGGCATGTTACTTTTTTGATAACAACCTATCTGGATTTGGTAACTTTTTCTTAAAACAGGCTGAAGAAGAGAGAGAACATGCTATGAAGTTTTTCAAGTATGTATATGAAAGACGAGGAAGTGTTAAACTTAAAGAGATAAAAAAGCCAGATATAAGCTTTAACTCAATATTATCTGTATTTGAAAAAGCACTGGAACATGAAGAATACGTAACAAAAAGTATATATGAACTTGTTAACATAGCACGAGAAGAAAAAGATGAGGCTTCACTTGAGTTCTTAAACTGGTTTGTAAAAGAGCAGGTTGAGGAAGAGGCTAATATGGATCAGATAGTTAACATGCTTAAAATGGGAAAAGATAATCCTAATTTTATAATGTTGCTTGATTCTAAACTTGGAGAAAGAAAATAAAATTTTAACAACAAAGTTAAAAAAATATATTAATTTAGTATTATATTACTTTATAAAATAATATAGAGGGGGTTTTTTATGACACAAAGAGGTCAAATTTATAAGTGTGAAATATGTGGGAATATAGTTGAAGTAAGAGCACATGGTGGTGGCACACTTGTATGCTGTAATAAACCTATGGTTCTTCTTACTGAAAATACTGTTGATGCATCAAAAGAAAAACATGTACCTGTTATTGAAAAGAAAGATGGGGGCTACCTTGTAAAAGTAGGGTCTGTTGAGCATCCAATGGAAGAAAAACACTATATAATGTGGATAACACTTGTTGCAGATGGGGTTGAGTACACAAAATACCTTAAACCAGGTGATAAACCTGAAGCATTCTTCTGTATAGAAGCAAAAGATGTTACTGCAAAAGAGTATTGTAATCTACATGGACTATGGAAATCAAGTTTATAATTATAATATAATTATAAATATAAAATAGATAATAGGAGGTAAGTATGGGATTAAAAGGTACTAAAACTGCAAAAAATCTTATGAAAGCATTTGCAGGTGAATCACAAGCAAGAACAAGGTATACATTATACGCTGAAAAAGCAAGAGAGGAAGGTTACCCTCAGATAGCTGATATATTCATAGAAACAGCAGAAAATGAAAAAATACATGCAAAATTATTCTACACCCACCTTGTAAAAGACCTAGGGGTTGAACCAAGAAGAATGGAGCATGTAGATGCTGATTACCCTATAGCATTAGGTGATACGCTCACTAACCTGGAGAGTGCTGCAATGGGAGAAAATGAAGAATGGACAAAACTATATCCTGAGTTTGCTAAAATAGCGGAAGAGGAAGGATTTAAAGAGGTTGCTCAGACATTTAAATTAGTATCACTTGTTGAAGAAAAACATGAAAAAAGATATAGAAAATTATATGATAATGTAAAAAACAATAAGGTATTCAAAAAAGACTCAAAAACATTATGGAAGTGTAGGGTATGTGGGCACATAGTTGAATCAGATAAAGCACCAGATATGTGTCCTGTATGTAAAGTATCAAAAGAAAACTTCGAGGTATTTGTAGAAAACTATTAATTTTTTTAAAAAAGTCCTGGGTAATAACAACTCAGGACAGGTTTTATAAAAAATCATTGATAAAATGCAAAATTTTTCTTAAATAAATCTTAAAATATTCAGTTAACTTGAAAAATAGAAATAAAAAAGTTATAGTTTATATAAATTTTAAAACATAAAATTTATTTACAGGAGTAAAAATTGAAATACAGAGTAATACTAAAACTAAAACCAAATGTTCTTGACCCTGAAGGAAATACAATAAAAGAGGCTGGATTAAGAATCGGTTTTAATAATATAAAAGATATAAGGGTAGGTAAAGTATTTGAGATAGAGATTGATGGCAATATTGAAGATGCTAAGACTATAACTGAAAAACTACTGCTTAATCCTGTTATAGAAACCTATGAAATTGAGGAAACAAAATAATGGAAGAATACATTAAAAAAATATTAGAAGAAATTGGCGAGGATCCTGAAAGAGAGGGGCTTAGGAAAACACCTTATAGAGTTAAAAACGCATTAATGTTTCTTACTCAAGGATACAGACAAAACCTTGATACAATAATAAACAATGCTATATTTGAGAATGAAAATGAAAGTGAGATGATAATAGTAAAAGATATAGAACTATATAGTCTATGTGAACACCACCTTTTACCTTTTTTTGGTAAGTGCCATGTAGGATATATACCAGATAAAAAAATAATAGGACTATCAAAGATACCAAGGATAGTAGACTTTTTTGCAAGAAGGCTCCAGGTTCAAGAAAGACTCACAAGCCAGATAGCTGATACTATAAACAAGACTTTAAATCCACTTGGTGTTGCTGTTGTCATTGAAGCATCACACCTATGTGCAAGGATGAGGGGTGTTGAAAAACAAAACTCTATAATGGTTACAAGTTCATTAAGAGGAATATTTAAAAAAAACATATCAACAAGAGAGGAGTTTCTAAAATTAATTGGCAAATAGCAACTATTTAAGGCAGAGTATAAAAAACAGAAGAAAGAGCCTTGATATAAAAATTGTTATTAAAAAAAGTGAAGATATTATAAAAAACCTTATAAAACAACCTTTCTTTAATTACCATTCATCTATATTTCTATATAGTTCATTCTTAAACGAAGTAAAAACAGATAGTTTATTAAAAATTTCAGGAATTAAAGGTAAAAAAATAGGTTTACCATTAATAAGAAACAATAATATAGTACCTGGCCTTATCTTAAAAAGAGAGTTCAAAAAGGGCAAGTTCAATATAATTGAACCTGTTACTGATAAAGAATTTGTTTTTGATGAAAAAACTATTATAATTATACCATTAATAATTTTTGATATAAACTGTAATAGGATAGGTTTTGGGAAAGGCTATTATGACAGGTTTCTAAAAAAAGTAAAGGGTTTAAAATTAGGTTTTGCATACGAGTTGCAAAAAGTAAAAGAGATAAAAAAAAAGTACTATGACATACCACTTGATATTATAGTAACAGAAAAAAAAATAATAAGGAGAAAAAGATGAGTTTTAAAGTAAGGTTCTGGGGAGTAAGAGGTAGCTATCCGGCACCTGGAAAAGACTTTTTAATAGGTGGAAATACTACATGTATTGAAATTGAGATAAATAATAATATACTTATATTTGATGCTGGTACAGGAATAATAAAATTAGGAAAATATATAACAAGCAGGATAAAAAATAATCAAATAAATATATTTTTATTTTTTACCCACTATCACCAGGACCATATACAGGGCTTACCTTTTTTCGGACCAATATATATGCCAAATATTGTTATAAACTTTTTTGGGCCAAAACTTGCTGAAAAAACATTATACGAGAACATAATGGCTAACATGTATATGCCTTTTTTCCCTGTAAACTTCGAAGAAACATTGAGTAAAAAGTTTTTTAACAATATAAAAGAAAAAGATACTGTAATTATAGATGAAAATAGTAATTACAGGCTATCTGAAGAATATATAGAAAAAAAGAGAGAAACTAAGGACAAAAAAGAGATAATTATAACTGCTCATAAAAACTTTATACACCCTAAAGATGGTTCTTTCTATTATAGCATTGAATTTGATGGCAAAAAAATAGTATTTGCAACAGATATAGAGGGTTTTGTAGGTGGTGATGTAAGACTTATAAATACTGCCACTAATGCTGATATTTTAATTCATGACAGTCAATACTTACCTGAAGTTTATACAAACAAATATTATCCAACTCAGGGCTTTGGACATTCAACGCCAATAATTGCTGCAGACGTAGCAAGAAAGGCAAATGTAAAAAAACTTATACTCACACACCATGACCCAAACTCAACAGATAAAGATGTAAAAAAAATACAAACAATAGCAAGAAAATACTTTAAAGAGTCATATTATGCTTATGAAATTATGGAGATAGACCTTGAAAAAGATAAAACAAGTGAATTTACCTGGCTCTAAAAGCATTACAAACAGGGTTTTATTACTAGCCTCAACTATAGAAGGAACATCTTACATTGAAAACATATTAATAAGTGATGATACAAGTTATATGCTTGATTCACTTATAAAACTTGGTTTTGAAATAGAAACACAAAAAAACTCAGTTAAAATAAAAGGCAAAAATGTAAGAGAGATATCTTTTAATGATAATATAGAACTTTTTGTAGGAAATGCAGGAACAACAATAAGATTTTTAACCACATTTCTTACAACATTTAAAAAAGGAAAGTTTATAATAAACTGTGAACCAAGAATGAAAGAAAGACCAATAGCTGATCTTGTTGATCCACTTAATAGAATGGGGGCAAAAATAAAGTATCTTGAAAAAGATGGTTATCCACCGTTATTGATAGAGGCAAACAACTTATCTTTTGAAGAGATAGAAATAGATGTAAGTAAGTCAAGCCAATACCTCTCATCAATACTCCTTAATTCACACCTAATCGGTGTAAAAAAAATAATTGCAAAAAACCCTGTATCAATCCCATATATCGAGACAAGTTTAAAAATACTTGAATATTTTGGTATAAGAATAAATACAAGAGATTACATTACTTACACAATTGAAAAAATAAACCTTAAGCCACAGACTTTTTATGTACCTGCTGATGCATCTTCTGCCTCATATTTTTTTGCGGGAGCCTTTTTACTGAATAAATTAATAGGTTTAAATATTGGTAAAAACTGTATGCAGGGAGATTACAATTTTATAGATATACTCAGGGCAATGGGGGGAAGTTTCGCAATATCTGAAAATATGACATATTTTTTAGGTAGAGAAAGATTTGACGGTATTGAGGTTGATATGAACAGTATACCTGATGTTGTCCAGACACTCTCTGTATTAGCACTCTTTGCTGACACTCCAACAACAATAAAAAACGTCGAAAACTTAAGAATAAAAGAGACTGATAGACTTGAAGCACTTCAAAATGAACTTACAAAAATAGGTGCAACAGTAATAACTGGTAAAGACTTTATCAATATAAAACCAGCAAAAAATAAAACATACTATCCTGTAACAATAAACACGTATAATGACCATAGAATGGCAATGAGTTTTGCTATAGCACAATTAAAAGTTCCTATAAAAATAGAGAATCCATCTGTTGTTTCAAAGTCATTCCCAGAGTTCTGGGAAGTATGGGAAATTTTTTTAAAGGATTAAAAGATGGATGAAAGAGAAAAAAGAGTATTAGAACTTATTAAAAATAAAAACTTTCCTGAGGCACTAAAACTTTTAAAAAAACTTTCTGATGAAGAGTTAAACAATTATAAATGGTTCTATTATAAAGGAGTTGTTAATATATTACTTGAAAATATTGATGATGCACTCCTTGACCTTGGTGAAACACTTTCATTAAATCCTTACGATATTGATACAATGAATGCTATATCATACGTATTCTTAAAAAAGGAGGACATTGCAACTGCTATAAATAAATGGATAAAGGTAAAGGAAATAGACCCAAAAAACCCTATTGCAAATAAAATGATAGAAAAGTTTAAAAAAACAAAAGCCCCAATAGCATCACTGGTATTAAACCCTTACGATTTTATAAAACTACCAGAAATAAAGAGTCAAGAAGAAAAAAAACCTAAAAAAAAGAAAAAAAGTAAAAATTTTTTATTTAAAATTTTAATTACAATCATTTTAATCTCACCTACCCTACTACTTTTTATAAAAAATGAAACAATTGATAATCTTAAGAAAAAGATAAAAGACTTTATCCCTACAACAATTGAAAATATAAAATATACTTTATCACAGGAAGAGATAGAGTTTATAAAAAAACAGATATTTGAACATGTAGGGAAAAATGAATATAACCAGGCAGTATATTTGATAAATAAAGTTTACTTTTCAAACGCAAGTATTGAGGATAAAAAGCTTGTAAAAATATGGGAGTCAAGGCTTATTATACTAAAACCTGAAAAATTGGATAAAAACTTTGATATTGATGATGTTATAAAAACACCATACGCATTTGAAAACTGTTATGTATTATGGGATGTTTACATAGAAAATGTAGAGAAATATAAGACTTTTTCAGTCCTTACATTACAGATCAAAGATAAAAAAGTAAAAGGTATATACCTTAAAGATGACTCTTTTATTGGCAAAACTAAAATATTTGGTAAAATAAGGAGTAAAGAAAATAATGAGTTTGAACTAGAGATAAGTAATCTTAATATAAAGTAGTAAATATAAAACTGTATCTTAGATTTTAATTCAGAAATAGATCTATAAAACTTAAATTTTAACAAAAATAAATTTAACTTTACTTAATATATAAGAAGTTATCTATTTATAATGAGGTAAAATATGAATATTGAAGAAAAAAAGGCAAAACTAAGAGAACTTGTTGAACAATTCCATAAAAATATTAAACAGTATAAGAGTGATGCCTACGATGAAGCAAACACAAGAGTTGACTTTATTGACAAGTTTTTTGAACTACTTGATTGGGATGTAAGAAATACACAGGGATACTCTGAACAATACAGAGAGGTAGTAAGAGAGGATAAAGTTAAAATTGAGGGACGAGAAAAGGCACCTGATTATTCATTTAGGATAGGTGGGGTAAGAAAGTTTTTTGTTGAGGCAAAAAAACCATCTGTCTATATCAAAAAAGAGATGGAGCCATCCTATCAAATTAGGAGGTATGGATATACAGCAAAACTTCCATTGTCTATTTTAACTGATTTTGAGGAGTTTGCTGTCTATGATACCCGTATAAAACCAGATAAAAATGATGATGCCAGTGTCGCAAGAATTTTTTATTGCACATATCTTGAATATGAAAAAAATTGGGACTTTATATATAACACATTCTCAAAATCAGCAATTTTAAAAGGTAGTTTTGATAGATATATTGAAGAGAATAAGAATAAAAAAGGTACATCTGAGGTTGACAAAGAACTTTTAAAACTTATTGAAGGGTGGAGGACTGAACTTGCAAAAAATATTGCACTAAGGAATCCAGACCTTGATATTTATAACCTTAATATTGCTGTGCAAAAAATTATCGATAAAATAATATTTTTGAGAATAGCTGAAGACAAAAATATAGAAGAATACCAGACCCTATTAAATGCTACCAAAAGCCAAGGTGTCTATTCCAATTTAAACAAAATATTTATAGACGCAAATAAAAAATATAATGGTGGACTATTTAAAAAAGATGAATGGCTCTTAAAATTAAAAATAGATGATAAAGTATTAACCTCTATTATTAATGGGCTCTACTATCCAGAATGTCCTTATGAGTTTTCTATTCTACCTGTTGAAATACTTGGCAATATTTATGAACAGTTTCTTGGAAAAACAATAAAATTTAGAAATGTTAAGGAAGGACATACAGCAATTATTGAAGAAAAACCAGAGGTAAGAAAGTCAGGTGGTGTTTACTATACTCCTCAATACATTGTTAACTATATTGTGGAAAATACTGTAGGTGAGAAAATAAAAAATAAGACACCAGAGGAGATATCAACCTTAAAAATATGTGATCCTGCCTGTGGCTCTGGTTCGTTCCTTGTCGGTGCATACCAATATTTATTGAATTATCATCTTGAATACTATACAAATGAGAAAAATATAAAAAAAGCATTGAAGGATGAAAAAGTTTATCAAGTCTCAGAAAACAGTTATAAACTTACAATTAATGAAAAACAGAGAATTTTAATTAATAATATTTATGGTGTTGATATTGACCAGCAGGCTGTAGAGGTTACAAAACTTTCATTGTATTTGAAGTTGCTTGAAAATGAGGGGCTAGAATTCCAAGGATATCTTTTTAAACACTCTGACCTTAAACTATTGCCAGACCTTGATAACAATATAAAATGTGGTAACTCTTTAATAGGCAGTGATTTTTATAAAAATAAGGACCTTTCATTATTTACAAATGAAGATATGAGGACAATTAATGCTTTTGACTGGGATAAAGAGTTCCCTTATATATTTAAAAATGGTGGTTTTGATGTTGTTATTGGAAATCCGCCGTATGTTAGAATACATCTGATTAATAAAAAATTATTACCATACTACAAAAAAAATTACGATACTTATAGGGGTCAAATTGACTTATATTCACTTTTTATTGAAAAATCATTAAAAATTTTAAATAATAAAGGTAAATTAAGTTTTATTGTTCCAAGATTTTTAAAATTTAATTTGGATAGCGAAATGCTCAGAGAAATTTTATTAAATTATTCTATAGAGAATTTAACAGAAGTTGGAAAAGTGTTTACAAAAGTAAATACTGAATGTATTGTATTTGTTTTATCAAAATTTAATAAAAATAAAATAAATATTTATGATTATTATCCAAATAACAAATTAAATTTTATAAAATCTATTGATAAAAATATATTTTATAGTTTTCCAAATAAAATATTTAATACTATAATATCTGATGCAGAATTTATTATTATTAAAAAAATGTTAAATAACTCTACTAAATTAGGCAATATATCAAGAATAAAAAGAGGAATTGAGATCAGTAAAAAAAATATAAAAGAGAATAAATCAGGTGTTAAAACTTTATTAGGTGAAGAAGTTTCAAAATATTTTAATAATTATAAAAATACTTTTTGTAAAGAAAATCATGAAGAAATAAAAAGATTAAAAAGTTATTCTGAAATAGAAAAAATATTAATTAGAAGAGTTGCAAATAAAATTATTGCTTCTTATGATAATGAAGGCTATTATTTTACAAAAAATTTATATTCGCTTATTTCTGAACAATTTAATTTGAAATTTTTATTAAGTATAATTAATTCTAGTCTACTAAACTTCTTTTTTAAAAAATATTTTACCACAAAGAAAGAAGACATTTTCCCAGAAATCCAGAGTTATCAAATAAATCAACTTCCAATAGCAAATATAAATTTATCTGAAAATAAAGAAAAGCAAATTTATGATAGCTTAATTTCCCTTGTTGACCAGATGCTTGATGCCCAGAAATTATATCACAATGCAAAAACAGAAAATGATAAAAAACTTTATAAACAGAAGATTGATTTAATCGATAAACAGATAGACACTTTAGTATATGAATTGTATGGCTTAACTGAAAATGAGATAAAGATTATAGAAGAAAGTTTATAAAAGAGTTCTAGACAAAACCATAACTTTCTTTTTTCTTTATTC
>Ga0116167_1000073_pt1 | contig 86792 bp, 76 predicted proteins | sample AD_JPNMR3_MetaG_FD_89794 | JGI IMG/M metagenome (GOLD analysis project Ga0116167, IMG submission 89794) | Active sludge microbial communities of municipal wastewater-treating anaerobic digesters from Japan - AD_JPNMR3_MetaG | ecosystem: Engineered > Bioreactor > Anaerobic > Digestate | place...
ATGAACAATTACCCAAGGAGAATATTTGGTTATCGAACTGCGAATGAAATGGCAAAGATTGTGGTCGCTTAAAACAGGGTTCTGTAAGATTTTGTAAGGCAATTAAACTTGCAATTTAAATGAAACTTCCCTCGATAAATTTATATTGTTTAATGAAACTGTCAAGTTGGAACTTTTAAAAGAAAAATATCTAAATGTCAATGTTTTGAATTATACTCCGGAAATATTTGAGGAAATATTATACAAAGATGAAATGGTGGGAACGTTTTTGTATATGATATGCCGTGAAAATATCATTCTTTACGACAAATACGGTACTTTTATGTCAATAAGAGAAAGAATGATAAACAGCAAGATAAAAAGCGAAGAGGTTTTTTTAAGACAGTGTATAGAGTTTTCCAAAAAAATCGGCTCTGAAAAGTGGGTAAGAAAATTCGACAAGACATTAATGCATTATATGTACCGCAATAATCGAAAAAGAACGTAGTAAACGGCGTTTTATATATAAAAAATTTTTATCTATAATCTTATATGGGTTTTTACCATATAATATACTTGAAATAAAAAATGGAGGAAATATTTTGAATAGCAAATTAAATGACTTCAAAAGCAAAATAAAAAATAAAAAAGTTGCCGTGTTGGGTATAGGAATCAGCCATACTCCGTTAATTTCTTATTTGTACAATCTCGGTGCGGATATCACAGCCTTTGACAAGTCGGACAAAACAAAACTGGAGCCTCTATTGGAACAATTTAAGGGCATGGATATTAAATATAGTTTGGGTGAAGGATATCTTGACAATTTAAAAGGTTTTGACATACTGTTCAGAACTCCGGGAATGAGGTATGATATTCCCCAGATTCTGGCTGCAAAGGAGGAGGGGACTGTGGTGACCTCCGAGATGGAAGTCTTTTTTGAGCTTTGTCCAGCGCAGATTTTTGCCGTAACGGGCAGCGACGGAAAGACCACAACCACCACGCTTATCTACAATATGCTAAAGGAGCAGGGCTATAATTGCTGGCTGGGGGGAAATATAGGAATACCTTTATTAAGTAAGATTGATGAAATAAAGGATACGGACAAAGTTGTACTGGAGCTTAGCAGTTTTCAGCTGCATACCATGACTAAAAGTCCCCATGTGGCGGTTGTTACAAATGTTTCACCCAACCACTTGGATGTACATAAATCCATGGATGAATACGTATTTGCCAAAAAGAATGTTTTTATACACCAGTCGCCAAAAGATAAGCTGGTACTTAATTTTGACAATGACATTACCCGCGAATTTGCAGATGAGGCAAAAGGAAATGTGGTTTATTTCAGCAGAAAAAGCAATCTTGAAAAGGGCGCAATATTAAAGGACGATATGCTTGTTTTTAAAGACGGCGAATCGGTAACTGAGATTGTTAGGACTAATGAGATTATTATTCCGGGAGTGCATAACATAGAGAATTTCCTTGCGGCAACTGCTGCTGTAATAGATTATGTCGACAAAGACGTTATAAAAAAGGTTGCAACGACCTTTACCGGGGTTGAGCACAGGATTGAGCTTGTAAGGGATATTGGCGGTGTAAAATTCTACAATGACTCCATAGCAAGCAGTCCCACGAGAACGATTGCTGGGTTGAACTCCTTTAAGGACAAAGTAATTTTAATATCCGGCGGCTATGACAAAAAAATACCTTATGACGCCTTAGGACCGGTAATTGCAGAAAAGGTAAAGTGCCTTGTCTTGATTGGGCAGACAGCTCCTAAAATAGAAAAGGCATTGAAGGATGAGACGGAAAGGTCGGGAAAAGGCGCCGATATTCCGGTTTTAAAGTGCAGTTCGCTTGAAGATGCAGTTCAAGCTGCTTATAGTTTTGCCTCCTCTGAGGATACAATAATTTTGTCCCCGGCAAGTGCCAGCTTTGATATGTTTAAAAGCTTTGAGGAGAGAGGCAGGAAGTTTAAAGAGATTGTTAATTCCATCAAGGCCTGACGAGAATGAATTAGTGGCAAAAACGTGGATAAATATAAGAAACGGTTAGAGTTTAAACTCTAACCGTTTTTGGTGGAGGGAGATGGATTCGAACCATCGAAGTCAGTGACAACAGATTTACAGTCTGCCCCCTTTGGCCTCTCGGGAATCCCTCCATGTATAATATTAAGTTAATGAATATTGTGGTGCCCAGAGCCGGAATCGAACCAGCGACACGAGGATTTTCAGTCCTCTGCTCTACCAACTGAGCTATCTGGGCAAAACACTTATTGTTGGTGGGCCTTCAGGGACTCGAACCCCGGACCAACCGGTTATGAGCCGGTTGCTCTAACCAACTGAGCTAAAGGCCCGTGTAAAACTATATTCCACAAAATGCAATGAATTTCACATTTTTCACAGCCTTTTGTGACGGCAATGAATAGTATAATTGAAATTCGGATATAAGTCAAGAGAATTTTTGCGAAAATATTGCGAAAATAATAATTTTTCAAATTTGAGCCGGGCTTGAACAAATACTTCGGAAAATATATAATCTATGTTGTTGGTGAAATTCAAAGACTTTGGGAGAGTAAAATGAGTATAGACAAATTAAAGCTGGAAATAAAAAACGAAAGCTTAAACAAGCTATATCTTTTCTACGGTGAGGAAGAATACCTGAAGAAATTCTACCTGGGCAAAATAGAAGAGATTATTCTAAGAGATGACACAACAGGCCTAAATAAAGTAGTAATAGAGGGAAGAACTGAGGCTTCAAAGATTATTGAAGCCTGTGAGACGATGCCGTTTTTTGCCGAAAAGAAACTGGTTGTTGTTAAAAAGTCGGAATTATTTAGCTCAAAAAAGTCAAAAACCTCAAAGGATAGCAAAAAGGATGAATTGATTGAATACTTGCAGAGTATGCCCAATTATACCTGCCTTGTTTTTTATGAGGAGGATATAGATAAAAGACTTAAAATTACAGGTGCTATAAAGAAACATGGAATGATGGTGGAATTTCCTTTTCAAAAGCCGCCCGAACTTGTAAAGTGGGCTGTTAGGGTTTTTAAGTCCTACGACAAGGAGATTGATGCGAGTACGGCGTCATACTTTATAGATATATGTGAGGAAGGTATGACTGAAATACTGAACGAAATAAACAAGGTTGTTCTTTATTTGGGTGAAAGGCCTAAAGTTAATGTTGATGATATAAAAAAGGTTTGCACGAAATCTATAAAAAGCAGAATATTCGATTTGATTGATGCTATAGCGGAAAGAAAGCTTGATTTGGCTTTGAAGCTCCTTAATGACATGATTATTTTAAAAGAACCCATGCCCAAGGTTTTATTTATGATAGCAAAGCAACTAAAACAGTTATTGGAATTGAAACTTTTGCGCAGCAAAGGTATGGATGGGAAAGAGGCGTGTTCAAAAATGGGCGTAAATCCCTATGCCGTCAATAAAATGATTCGCCAGTCCGACTGTTTTTCCTTGGATAAACTTAAAAAGGCAGTACAGGAAGCCCTTGAGCTGGATCTTTCAATAAAGACGGGTAAGATAAACGACAGAACAGCTGTTGAAATACTAATTTGCAATTTGGCGGCTGAATAAAAAGACACATAAAAAAGCTCCGGGAAAAGAACCCGTGAGCTTTTGAAATCAGGATTTAAGCAAAAAACGTACTATCCAGTACGTTTTTATTGTTTAGCGGCAGCGTTTAATGCCTTGGCAAGCTTTGATTTTCTTCTCGCAGCGGTGTTTTTATGAATAACGTTCTTTGCTGCTGCTTTATCTATGGTCTTTATTGCAATTTTAAGAGCTTCTGCAGCGTTTGAATCATTGCTTGCAATAGCTTGTTTGCATTTCTTTATATTAGTTTTAAGTACTGATTTTCTAATACTGTTTGTAAGAGTCTTTCTCTTTGAAACACGTACTCTTTTGATAGCAGACTTAATATTTGGCAACCTCTTCACCTCCTGCGAGTTATTCAACAGAGAGTATTTTAACACGATATAAATCAAAATGCAAGGGCAAATTCGCATTTTTTGCATAAATATTGACATGGAGACAAAAAGTTTTGTTGTGCCTAAGGTCAAAATACAGGTATTTATTATTAGCTGTTGAGGAAAAATAAAGCTTATCTGAGATAATCGAAATTATTTCATTTGGAAAAACAGGTAAGGGAGGATTATGGAGTGAAAAAGAGTATAAGAACAGACCTTGTGTTGGAAGCTCACGAACTGCTGAAAGAAAACGAGTTTGAAAATCAAAGAAGGGATCCGCCGGGGGTTGACATCGAAAATGACGGTACGGAGGATATAAAGATAACCCGGGTGAGAGTAACATCTCCTACTGGTGAGGCGGCCATCGGAAAGCCGATGGGTAATTATATCACCCTTGAGGTGCCAAGGCTGAAAGAAAATGACCAGGAACTGTACGAAGAGACCTGCAAAGCCCTTGCCAAGGAATTGACACGCATATTGAGACTTAGGGACGATTCAACGATTCTGGTCATCGGACTGGGCAACTGGAATGTCACACCGGATGCATTAGGACCGAAAGCTGTGTCGGGGCTTATGGTCACAAGGCATTTGCTTGAATATGTTCCCGAACAGGTTGATAAAGGGGTAAGACCAGTTTGTGCGGTATCACCCGGGGTACTGGGTATTACCGGTATAGAGACGGGTGAGATTGTAAGGGGTATTGTGGACAGGGTTAGACCAGATATTGTGATTGCGATAGATGCTCTGGCTTCCAGAAAGATGGAAAGAGTGAATACCACTATTCAGATTGCAGATACAGGAATTGCTCCGGGCTCCGGTGTGGGAAATAAAAGAATGGAGCTTTCCAGAGAAACTCTGGGCGTGCCTGTTATCGCAATCGGAGTTCCGACAGTGGTGGATGCCGCAACCATGGCAAATGACACCATAGACCTGGTTATAGACAACCTCATAAAAGAAGCAAAAGAGGATGCCCATTTTTACAATTTGCTCAAAAATATTGACAGAAATGAGAAATACCAGTTGATACAAGAGGTGCTGCAGCCCTATGTCGGCAATCTCGTAGTAACTCCAAAAGAGATTGACGATGTTGTTGACAGAATTGCAAAGGTAATTGCAAACGGCCTTAATATTGCGCTTCATCAGGGTATTACATTAAACGATGTAAACCGGTATGTTCAGTAAAAATTATACAGCTTTCCAATAAAATTCACATTGTAATAAAACTGTTTTTATACGATAATATAGACGACATAATCTGTGCATTGCATATTCAATTTATGTTGTCTTAAGTATAAAAACAGTTTTTTGTTTTGCGTTTAGAAGCTAAAAATGGAACTTTTTCATTTGACTTGAAAGTTTTTTGATAGTATGATTTTCAATATAAAAGGTTGTAAATGGGGAAGATTATGAACAGAATGAGTTTTTTTATAAAATTGCGAAAGCTTTTTTTGCACGCTTCACCAAGAAAAAGGGCATTGGTTTTTACAATGGGGATTGTAATTTTGGCGGCAGTCGGAATTGGCATTGGAAGCCAAATGATGTCAAAGAGGGCTGAAAGCGGAAATGATTATTTAAATAACAATAACAACAATTCAGTTGGCGGCCGCGAAAATTTAGACGAACCTAGCAATATTGATAAATCCAGGCCCAAAGAGGTAATTGTGGTGATAGACCCGGGACATGGTGGAGAGGACTTGGGAGCTTATAATGGAACTTTTTATGAAAAGGATATAAATCTGGATATATCATTAAAGCTTGGGGAGCTTCTTGAGGAGCTGGGGGTCAAGGTAGTATATACCAGGAAAACCGATGTTTTTATTGACCTTGATCCGAGAGTTGACCTTGCGAACAGGCTTGATGCCACGCTTTTTATCAGTGTACACAGCAATTCCATGCCCGATAATTCCGACTACCGGGGTACGGAGACTCTTTACTGTCCTCCGGTAAATCCCAAATACAGTAAGATGGATGGCAAAAAACTTGCAACAATTGTTCAAAAAGAATTGATAAGTGCGCTCGGTACTGTAGACAACGGTATAATAGAAAGACCCAATCTGGCAGTATTGCGAAAAACTGTGATGCCGGCGGTAATAGCCGAAATTGCCTACATTTCAAGTCCGTCGGACAGAGCAAAACTTAAAGATACTGCGTTCAGGCAGAAAGCAGCCCAGGCTCTGGCAGATGCAGTGATGAAGGCACTTGATGAGATGGGTGCTGTTAAAGATGAAAACGGAGGCTATACAATAATCGAAGATTAATGATTAAACCGGGATTAAGCTTTTTTAGAGAGCCCTTAACAGAATTTTATAGATGAATTTTATTACTCAAAAAAGAAAGGGAAATCTCTTTCTTTTTTTATTGTCTATAGGTATAATTTTATGTATAAGCTTGGCAATTAAATTTTAGCATCGTTAATAGGATTTATTTGGCGTTGGCATGTTAAAACTTGAGTAAAATTACATGGGGTGAATATGAAAACTATAGGGAAATACCTTGCGATTTTAATTGCTGTTGTTTTGCTATGGAACCAGATTATGCTAAAGCCCTTTAGGATTTTATCCGTATTTTTTCACAAGATGGGGCATGCTTTCATGGCGTTTCTTTTCGGCTACGGTTCGAACGCTTTTGGAGCCGCATTTGGGTCTATGGGGGACTCAATGGTTAGTGCAGAAGGATGGTTTCCATCTTTTATGATATCCAACGGAGGTTATTTTGGAAGTATACTGTTTTTTGTATTGATAATGTTTTTTAAAAGAACCAATGCAAAAAAATATCTTCCGGGGAGTCTTGCAATTATATATCTTTTTGTTTCAATAAGCGTTCCTGCCTTAAGGGGAACTGTTTTATATGCTGCTGTATTTACGGCAATTGCGATTCTTCTTTATATGATTCAAAGGGATGCCATTGAGGAAATTGTAATTGATGTCGTGGCCATGTCATCCATTGCATATATTATTTATGAGACGTTGGTTGAGACTTTGCTGTTTAAGATTAATCAGCGTTTTTCGATTATAAAGGGGTGGAACGTAAGTATAGCTTTGGATATAGCAAGATTAAGAAATATTACGGGATTGCCCGAATTGTTATGGGCAATAGTCTGGATTGCAATTTCGGTATTGGTGCTAAATGCGGTGGTTTTAAAAATGACTAGAACCGGAAAAAGACGAAATTGATTTGGGACAAAGAGAAATTTCATTTAATCGGAAGGTAGTAATTATATAGTTTTTATTAATAAACATGGATAAAATTGACAAATTATGACTGCTTTACGGAGGGAAAAAACAAGTGGACATAGAGAAGAGAATACTTGAGCTTAGAGAGATTTTAAACTACCACAGCCATAAGTACTATGTGGAGGATGCACCGGAAATAAGCGATTCCGAATATGATGCTCTTTACAGGGAGTTAGAAAAGCTCGAACAGGAAAGGCCTGACCTTGTTACACCGGATTCTCCCACTCAGAGGGTGGGAGACAAGCCATTGGAAGGCTTTAAAAAGGTGGTACATGCTGTGCAGATGCAAAGTCTTTCCGATGTTTTCAGCAAGGAAGAGCTTTTGGCATTTGACCGAAGGGTGAGAGAAGTTATAGGGGATAATGTTGAGTATGTTGTCGAGAAGAAAATTGACGGATTGTCCGTTTCTCTGGTTTATGAAAACGGTGTGTTTACAAGGGGGGCAACCCGGGGTGATGGCTCGGTGGGAGAAGATGTGACTCAGAACCTCAAAACCATAAAATCAATACCTCTAAGGCTCAAAAAGGATTTGCCTTTACTTGAAGTAAGGGGAGAGGTGTTTATTTCTAAAAAAGATTTTATCAAAATAAATGAAGAGCAGGAGCTCGCAGGCCAGCAGCTCTTTGCAAACCCCAGAAATGCTGCTGCCGGCTCATTAAGGCAGTTGGACCCAAAGGTGACCAGTCAAAGAAAGCTTGATATATTTGTTTTTAATATACAAAGAATTGAGGGTCAAAGTTTTGAGACTCATTCCGAGACCCTTGAGTATCTAAAAGAGCTAGGGTTTAAAGTAAGCCCGGGATACAAGGTATGCCGGGATATAAATGCCGTTTGGGAGGAAATAAGCCGCATTGGTGATGAGAGGGGAGACATAGATTTTGAAATTGACGGTGCAGTGGTCAAGGTAAACTCCTTGAGACATAGGGAGCTTTTAGGCTCAACAATCAAGGCTCCAAGATGGGCGGCGGCCTATAAATATCCTGCGGAAGTCAAAGAGACTGTTGTAAAAGAAATATCAGTAAACGTGGGAAGGACGGGAGTGTTGACGCCGATTGCCGTTTTTGACCCGGTTAGAATTGCAGGCTCAACCGTGAGCAGAGCAACGCTTCACAACATGGATTACATAAAAGAAAAGGATATAAGAATAGGTGATACGGTACGCATAAGAAAAGCAGGGGACATAATTCCCGAAGTTGTGGATGTGGTTTTTGAAAAGCGCAGCGGAAATGAAGATGAGTTTAACATGCCTTTGCAATGCCCCGTATGCGGTGCGGATGTAATGAGAGAAGAGGGAGAGGCGGCATATAGATGTACCGGGATGGAATGTTCCGCCCAGCTTTACAGGAAGATAGTTCATTTTGCTTCAAGGGATGCAATGAACATAGAAGGCCTTGGGCCTGCGATTATTGAGGTGCTTCTTGAAAAAGGGCTCATAAAAGGAATTGCAGATTTGTACTATTTGCATAAAGAAAAGGATACCCTTGTTAAAATGGAGAGAATGGGTAAAAAGTCTGTGGAAAACCTCCTTGCTTCGATAGAAAAATCAAAGCAAAATAATATTGACAGGCTGATATTCGGTTTTGGAATCAGACACATAGGACTTAGGGCGGCACAGCTGTTAAGTGAAAATTTTGAATCTGTTGATGCCCTTATGAGTGCATCTTTGGAAGACATTGTGGCAATACCCGAATTCGGCGACAAGATGGCGGAAAGTGTCGTACAGTTCTTCGGACAGAAGCAAAACAGGGATATCATAGAAAAGCTCAAAGACGCAGGAGTAAATACAATCAGTTTCGGTAAAAAGAAAATAAAGGATAACAGGTTTGAGGGAAAGACCTTTGTGCTTACCGGCACCCTTCCAAGTTTTACTCGAAAGGAAGCTGAAGAGATTATAAAGAGTTTTGGAGGAAAAACTTCGGGAAGCGTATCTAAAAAGACCGATTATGTGTTGGCCGGCGAGGAGGCGGGAAGCAAGCTTGAAAAGGCAAAAGAGCTGGGCGTTGAAATAATTGATGAGGAAAGATTCAGACAAATGATAGAGTAGTATAATATTTTGTTTGCACTAATATCATTAATCTACATTAATATCTATATTAATATATTATTATGTTAAAAATATATACATTATTATATAATATAAGTAGAAATATAAATTTTTTTATAATTAATTAATTATTATTTAGGGGGGTACATATGTTAAGAACTGGTATTAGGTGCAACTCAGAGGGAAAAAGAATCGAAAAACACATTAACCGAGGTGATGGGAAATCTTTTAGTGGCTATTGCGGTAAAGCGCGATGCATATGCTTTATTGGAGTCTCACCGGACTTTTAAGGGCCATGAAACAGGGTGTTGGTTATGGAAAACAGGTTTTTGGTGTATCTGTTTTGCTGCTTGGCTGCAGTACTTGTACTAATACTTGTGTTCGCCTTGCTGGCCATTAAAAGAAAAAGTAAACTCAAAAAAGCAGCTAATAGGTCGTGCATTAGTTATGGTAATGTTTGTGTGTTTTTCGATGAGAACAACAATGTGACTGTAATTCCTTACGCAAGAGACAAACAGGGTAACGGAAAAGCTGTGGAAGGTCCTGTGTTCCTAGAGGCTCCATACAAGCCTTTGGAACTGGGAGAGCTGGTAAGGTCTTCTATGGCAAAGTGCAACGGCAAGATAATTCATTCCGATTCTCAGCTTATGAACAAGCTTAAATGCAAGTCATGGGATGAATTTGCAAAAGGGAAAAGAAACATCTCAATTTACTACAAAGAACAGCTTGGCCTCGTGCTTAATACGACAAGGCGAAAACCGGATGGCTCATACAGTTTTAATTTCAGAGGCTATGAAAAGGTTCTTAAGAATGATGTCAGTGATGAGGAATTAGGAATTGTGATAATGAATTTACTTGAAAGATGCAGATGAGAAAACGGCGGTCTTTTTTGGCCGCTTTTTTGTTGTTTTTATGATTTAGAACTCTGCGTTGCCGGGAATAATAAAAATGTTGTTTGAAGCTTTAGAATATTGATAATTGACGCATTATTGACCATTTTATATAATAGTCAATGGTATTGTTGTTTATTCTTAAGCTGCACAATAACATATTCAAGAGAAATTTGTGCCGCAAGACAGAAAATTTATATTATTGCTCAGTATCTAGGAAGGGAATTTTAAATGAAGGTTACCAAGGAAACGATAGAGCATGTTGCAAACCTTGCAAGGCTTAACCTTTCCGAAGAAGAAAAGGAAAAGCTTATTCATGACATGGAAAATATTATATCCTATATGGATAAATTAAATGAACTTGATACGTCAGAAATTATCCCAACAGATCATGTCATACCGATAAAGAATGTTTTCAGAGACGATGAGGTCTTAGATTCATATCCAAAAAGCAAAATGCTTATGAATGCTCCGGAAAAAGAGGACGGATGTTTTAAAGTGCCCAAGGTGGTTGAATAGATGTATTTTTGAAAAAGGGCAAAAGATGAGGAGGACAGATAAGTGGAACTTTACCAGCTTACGGTTCACGAAATGAGCGACCTCATAAAAAGAAAAAAGATTAGTGCTGTAGAGCTTGCACAGTCGGTGCTTGACAGGATAAATGCTGTTGACGAAAAGATAGGAAGCTATATAACAGTCCTTGGGGATGAGGCGTTAAAGAGGGCTAAAAAAGTGCAAGAGAGGATTGATAAAGGAGAGGTGAAATCACCTCTTGCAGGTATTCCCATGGCATTAAAGGACAATATTTGTACTGAGAATGTTAAAACAACCTGCGCTTCAAAAATGCTGGATAATTTTATACCGCCCTATGATGCAACGGTATCCAAAAAGCTTTATAATGAGGATACTGTGCTCTTGGGCAAACTCAATATGGATGAGTTTGCCATGGGAGCATCCACTGAAAACTCCTACTATAAAGTTACACGAAATCCGTGGGATTTAGACAGGGTTCCGGGAGGTTCAAGCGGCGGTTCGGCTGCGGCTGTTGCCGCAGGTATGGCAGGATTTGCATTAGGCTCGGATACGGGAGGCTCAATAAGGCAGCCTGCTTCCTTTTGCGGTGTTGTAGGGATGAAGCCCACTTACGGTGTGGTTTCGCGTTTCGGGTTAATTGCTTTTGCATCCTCCATGGATCAGATTGGTCCCTTGACGAAAGATGTGACGGATTGTGCCATAGTACTCAATGCCATAACCGGTTATGACCCGATGGATTCCACTTCTGCCGATGTAAAGTATCCCGATTATTCAAAGGCTTTGATTAATGACGTAAAGGGATTTAAAATCGGTATACCAAAAGAATATATCGATAACGAAGCAAATCCGGAGGTTAAAAAAGCAGTTTTGGATGTGGCAGAGACTTTAAAAAACCTTGGTGCCCTGGTGGAAGAGTTTTCTCTTCCATTGACTTGTTATGCCGTTCCCGCTTATTATATTATTTCATCTGCCGAAGCCAGCTCCAATCTTTCAAGATACGACGGGATAAAGTATGGGTACAGAGCCAAAGAATATACAGATTTAATGGACTTGTACATGAAAACAAGGAGTGAAGGGTTTGGTGTTGAAGTAAAGAGGAGGATATTGCTGGGGACATATGCACTAAGCTCGGGTTATTATGATGAGTACTATAAAAAAGCACTTCAGGTAAGAACGCTGATTAAGAATGATTTTAAAGAGGCATTTGAAAAATACGATGTTTTGATTGGGCCTGCTGCTCCTACCACAGCTTACAAGATTGGGGAGAAAAAAGAAAAACCCCTTGAGATGTACCTTGGGGACATATATACGGTGTCGGTAAACATAGCAGGACTTCCGGCCCTGACAATACCCTGCGGATTTGACACCAACCGCCTTCCCATAGGGCTGCAGCTTATAGGAAAGCCTTTTGACGAAAGCACTCTGCTGCGTGTGGCATACACTTTCGAGCAAAATACTGAGTTTCACAAAATAAGGGCAAGAATTTGAGGTGTGTTGGGATGGAATATGAAATAATTGTAGGGTTGGAGGTTCATGTTGAGCTTTCAACAAAATCGAAAATATATTGTTCGTGCACTACAGATTTCGGGGGAGAAGCAAATACTTACATATGCCCTGTCTGCACCGGTATGCCTGGAGTACTTCCGGTTCTAAATAAAAAGGTGGTGGAATATGCCGTAAGGGCAGGACTTGCCACCAATTGCAGTATTGCGGAATACAGCAAGCAGGACAGGAAAAACTATTTTTATCCCGACCTTCCCAAAGCATATCAAATTTCACAGTATGACCTTCCCCTTTGCCAAAACGGATATATTGATATTGAGGCGGAAGGAGGAACAAAGAGAATTGGAATTACGAGGATACATATTGAGGAAGATGCGGGAAAGCTTATGCATGATGAACATGAAACGGGGACTTTGATTGATTATAACAGATGTGGTGTGCCGCTCATCGAGGTTGTTACCGGGCCGGACATGCGTTCGGCGCAGGAAGCTAAGGCTTTTGTGGAAAGCCTCAGGAACATACTTCAGTACATTGATGTTTCTGACTGCAAGATGCAGGAAGGCTCCCTTAGAGTTGATGTCAATCTTTCGGTAAGGCCCAAGGGGCAAAAGGAGCTCGGGACGAGGACGGAGATGAAAAACTTAAACTCCATAAGGTCAATGGTAAGGGCAATTGAAGGTGAGGCCAAAAGGCAGATTGAGGTTATTGAAAATGGCGGCTTTATCGTTCAGGAAACCAGGAGATGGGATGAACACAAGGGCATAAGCTATTCCATGAGAACCAAGGAAGAGGCCCACGATTATCGATATTTTCCGGAGCCGGACCTTATGCCGATAGTTGTGGATGAAAAATGGAAGGAAGAGATAAGAAGAAGCCTTCCTGAGCTTCCAGATGCCAGAAGGAAAAGGTATATAACCGATTACGGACTTCCCGAATATGATGCAACGATTCTTACAGGCTCAAAGGCTCTTGCCGATTTCTTTGAAGCTGCGGCGATAAAGTGCAATAATCCAAAGGCCGTGAGTAATTTTATCTTAGGGGACGTCTCGAGAATTCTTAATGATAAGGGAATGGAAGCTGAAGACATACCTTTTCCGGCTGAGTACATATCAAGGCTGGTTAAGTTGGTTGACAAGGGAACAATAAGCATAACCATTGCCAAAAAGGTATTGGAGATAATGTTTGAGCAAAAAAAGGATCCGGAGGCCATAGTGAAGGAAGAAGGCCTCGAAGTTGTAAGTGATGAGAAAGCCCTTGCCGAGGTTGTGAAAAAAGTAATTTTAAACAACGAAAAATCGGTTCAAGATTATAAAAAAGGCCAGAATAAAGTTTTTGGATTTCTGGTGGGACAGGCTATGAAAGAGACAGGCGGAAAAGCAAATCCCCAGCTTTTAAACAAACTTTTGAAAGATGAACTTGAAAAGAAAGATTTATAAATACAATGTGCGCCGCAAATTTGCTTTAATCTTTTGGCGCAGGAGGTTTGATTATGAATAAGAATGCATTAACTAAATATGTAATTTGTGCAGTGTTAATCGCTTGCAGTTTTTTGATAAACAAAACAGTGGGATATATACTTTTTTTAGCATTTCTGATTTATACCTTATACAGCGAAAGAAGTGTTTTTTACCAAGTTTTTGCAAGCCGCGCTTATCGAAAGGGAAATACGGATAAGGCAATTGGATGGCTTGAAAAGGCATGCTGTACTGCGAAAAGCAAACCGGCAGTTAAAATCTTGTACGGCTATTTGCTTCTTAAGACAGGAAAATTAGAAAAATCCGAGAAAGTTTTTGAGGAGCTTTTAAATTCAAATATTGACAATGACAGCATGCTCCAAGCAAAGTCCAATTATGCGTTGGTTCTTTGGAAAAAAGGACAGTTAAAAGACGGTATAAAAATGCTGGAGGACGTGTTTTCAAGCTATAAAAACACAACAATATACGGCAGCCTCGGCTATCTTCTTGTTTTGGACGGAGATATGAACAAGGCTTTAAACTTCAATAAAGAGGCATATGAGTACAATAGCTCCGATGCTGTTATACTGGATAATTTAGGATATACCTATTATAAAATCGGTAATATTAAAAAAGCTGAGGAAATATATCAAAAACTTGTTAGTCTTAATCCTTCCTTTCCTGAAGCATACTATAATTACAGCTGTGTTTTAAAAAACTTGGGAACGGTGGAGAAGGCGTTGGAAATGGCAAAAAAGGCAAAAAACTATAAAATGTCGTACCTTAGCAATCTTGAAGAAAAAGAATTGGATGACCATATAAAGGAATTGGAGGCTTTGGTTTCAACCAAATCCAAATGAATGGAAAGACTCTAAAAATGATGAAAAAGCCTGTATATCAAAGCAATATGTCATTATTTGCAGTTAGAGCCAAAAAAACAGGTGGGACGGTCTTGTATACAAAAAACATTTTGTATATAATTAGAGTTGCTTGAAAGCCAGTAAATTAGCTATTTATAGTGAGCAGGTATTATTACCTGGTGATAATATATCATTAATTAAATTATGTAAGTACAATTTTTGAAATAGCATTTGGTATTATGAAAGGAGAAGAATTTATGAGTTTTTTGGAACAAATAATTGAAAGGGCAAAATCAAACATCAAAACCATAGTTTTGCCGGAAAGTACGGATTTGAGGGTAATTAAAGCAGCATCTATGATAGCTGAAAAGGGAATTGCAAAGGTTGTGCTTATAGGCAATGAAAACGAAATCAAGAATCTGGCGGGAGACATAAACCTTGAAGGAGTGACGATAGAAGACTCTTTAACCTCCGAAAAATTGGAGGATTATGCAAATACATTATATGAGCTTAGAAAATCAAAGGGGATGACTATTGAAGCTGCAAGAGAGACAATAAAGGATCCCCTTTATTATGGAGTCATGATGGTAAAAAAAGGTGAAGCGGACGGTATGGTGGCTGGTGCCGTCAATTCCACTGCAAATACTTTAAGACCTGCTTTGCAGATATTAAAGACAGCTCCGGGCACCAAACTTGTATCATCCTTTTTTGTTATGGTTGTACCCAATTGTCAATATGGTCATAACGGAACTTTCGTATATTCCGATTGCGGATTGGTGGAAAATCCGAATGCAGAAGAGCTTTCCGAAATTGCAATATCTGCAGCCAAATCTTTTGAGGTTTTAGTTGATGCTGAGCCTCAAGTAGCCATGCTTTCTTATTCTTCCTACGGCAGTGCGAAAAGCGAGTTGACAGAAAAAGTGATTAAAGCAACACAGCTTGCAAAGGAAAAGGCTCCGAATCTTGCAATTGACGGGGAGCTGCAGGTGGATGCCGCCATTGTTCCGGAAGTGGCAAAGTCCAAAGCGAAGGGCAGCAGTGTGGCAGGCAAGGCAAATGTTCTCATTTTCCCCGATCTTGATGCTGGTAATATTGCATACAAGCTGACACAGAGACTTGCAAAGGCCGAAGCTTACGGCCCTATAACGCAAGGTTTGGCAAGACCCGTAAACGATCTGTCGAGAGGCTGCAGTGCCGAGGATATAGTAGGAGTTGCAGCAATTACTGCAGTTCAGGCTCAATACGTCAAGCCGTAAATTGTGCGCAAACTTTAAGGAAGTTGTTGCTTAGAGCTTAATAGAAATATAAATTTAAAAAAACAGAACAGGAGTGAGTTTTTAAATGAATATTTTGGTTATCAATACCGGAAGTTCATCACTAAAGTATCAGCTGATTGACATGACAAACGAGTCTGTACTTGCAAAGGGTGTGTGTGACAGAATCGGTCTTGAGCATTCCTTTTTAAAGCATTCAAAGACCGGTGGGGAAACTGTAGTTATAGAAAAAGACCTGTACAACCACAAGCTTGCCATACAAGAGGTAATTTCCGCTCTTACAGATGAAAAAATCGGAGTTATAAAGAGCATGTCGGAAATTTCCGCCGTTGGTCATCGTATTGTTCACGGCGGAGAGAATTTTAAGGAATCTGCTATAATTGACGAAAATGTGATGAAGGCAATCAGCGATTGTGTTGAGCTGGCTCCCCTCCACAATCCGTCAAATATAGTGGGAATTGAGGCCTGCAAACAGATACTGCCCGATGTACCGATGGTTGCTGTTTTTGATACCGCTTTTCATCAGACAATGCCAAGACATGCATATATTTATGCTCTTCCTTATGAGATATATGACAAGTATAAAATGAGAAAATACGGATTCCACGGAACCTCCCACAAATATGTGGCTCACAGGGCGGCACAAATGCTGGGAAAACCCATTGAGAGCTTAAAGCTTATAACCTGCCACCTTGGAAACGGAGCAAGTATTTGTGCAGTAAAAGGCGGAAAATCTGTGGACACTTCAATGGGATTTACTCCTCTTCAAGGTTTGTGCATGGGTACCAGAAGCGGAAATGTTGACCCGGCAGTTATAACTTATCTTATGGAAAAAGAAAAAATGGATATAAACGATATAAACAACTTCCTCAATAAAAAATCCGGAGTACTGGGAGTTTCGGGTGTAAGCAGCGATTTCAGAGATGTTCAGGATGCGGCTGAAAAGGGAGACGACAGGGCGCAGCTGGCATTGGACATTTTCTGCTATGGAGTAAAGAAGTATATAGGAAAATATATTGCAGTGTTAAACGGTGTTGACGCAGTGGTATTTACTGCAGGTATTGGCGAAAACAATGCTTATATAAGAAAAGAAGTTTTGAAAGACATGGACTTTTTCGGAATTAAAGTAGACTGGGAGAAAAATGAGGTAAAGGGTATAGAGACCGATATCAGTGCTCCCGATGCCAAAGTAAAAACTTTAGTTATTCCGACAAACGAGGAATTGGAGATTGCAAGGGAAACTTTAAGGCTTATAAAAAAATAACGGTTTTAAGTTTACAAGCCTGTTTTCTTTGAAAGCGGGCTTGTAAATTTTCTCTTCTTTTTTTTATGTGAAGTTTTTTTGTATGAATATGAGGAATATGTTAATAATATAAGAAGAAATTCCGTATAAAGATAAACAAAAATTATTTTGTTCTTTGAGCTAATCTATCACATAATTCTTGACATGTGAGTTATTAGTTAGTATAATAGTTCCTGTCGGTTTTAAGAGGTGACTTTTATGAGAATTGATATATCCGATATTTTAAAGCACAATGGAGCATCGCTGAAACTGGATTTTGCCGAACATGTTAAAGTCAATGACTTTATTCCTGAGGATTTTGACTTTGGCGGGCCGATAACTTTTAAAGGTACTTTAGTAAATTCCGGCGGGATTATAAAGCTTGACGGTGAGTTGTGGGCGGATTACAGGGCAAAATGCTCAAGGTGCTTGGGAGACATTGATTCAAAGATACACATTGCCGTTAAAGAGGACTTTATTGAGGAAGGCAGCGATAAAGACGAAGAGGACTATTATACATACCAGGGCAAGTTCATTGAGCTGGAAAAAGTAATGATAGATAATATCATATTGAATCTTCCGGTAAAACAGGTTTGTGATGAAGCCTGCAAGGGATATTGCCCGAAGTGTGGTGCGGATCTTAACAATAATGAATGCAAATGTGTAAATGAAGACATAGACCCGCGATTGGAAGTATTTAAAAACTTTTTTAAAGACAACTGATTAGATTATATCAAAGTAACAACAACAACAAAATCGAGTACCTTCTATGTGTACAAGATTTTATTTATACACAAGGTTTGTTGTATGGTGACGAGGAGGTGTAATTCATGGCAAATCCAAAACGTAAATGGTCTAAGGCTAGAACAGGCAAGAGAAGGTCTCAGTGGAAATTATCAGCACCTAATTTGGTCGAATGTCCACATTGTCACTCCTTGAAGATGCTCCATAGAGTATGCAAAGAGTGCGGACATTATACGGTAAGGCATAAAGGTGAGCGTAAGTCAATTGAGGTTCTCAGCGTAGAATAGAGTAAAAGCAGCAGATACAACTGCTGTTTTTTGCTTATATTTGGCCTCTTGGAATGAAATGAAAGAGGCAAAAGCGAAGGGACTCGATGTTCCGAGCTTTTATTTTATTGAGAATACGGTTTAAGTAAAAAAATGGGGAGGTTTTGGGTTGGAGTACAGGCCTATACCGATTAAAAGGGTACTGCCCGGAAGCATTGCGGAAGAGTCGGAGCTTCAGGAAGGGGACTTTTTGCTGTCCATTAATGGCGAAAAAATAAGCGATATATTTGACTACAGGTTTTTAATTGCCGATGAGTACCTTGTCCTTGAAATACAAAAAAAGGACGGAGAAATCTGGGAAATAGAGATTGAAAAAGACGAATATGAGGATTTGGGTATTGAGTTTGAGAGCCTGATGATTGACGATGCCAAAAGCTGCAGAAATAAGTGCATTTTTTGTTTTATAGACCAATTGCCCAAGGGGATGAGAGAGACTCTTTATTTTAAGGATGATGACTCCAGGCTTTCGTTTTTTATGGGAAATTATGTTACACTGACGAATATGAGTCACAATGATATTGACAGGATAATAAAATATAAAATGTCTCCTATCAATGTCTCGGTTCACACCTCAAACCCCGAACTGAGGGTATATATGCTAAGGAACAAGACAGCAGGGGACGTAATGGATAAAATTAAGAGACTGATAGACGGCGGAATAACTGTTAATGCCCAGATAGTTTTGGTAAGGGGAGTAAATGACGAAAAAGAACTGGATAGAACCATAGGAGACCTTAGTTCCCTTTATCCGGGCCTAAACAGTATTTCGGTCGTGCCGGTAGGTATTACAAGGCATCGCGAGGGCTTGTACGAGTTAAAGCCCTTTGATATGGAGTCATCCCGGAAAGTCATCAAGCAGGTTGAAGCTTGGCAAAGGGAGCTTCTTTCAAAATATGGCTCCAGGATAGTTTATATTGCGGATGAGTTCTATATCATGGGAGAGCTCGAAATACCGGATTATTGCGTTTACGAAGACTTTCCCCAAATAGAAAACGGAGTGGGCCTTATTGCGATGCTAAAAAAGGAATTTGACGATTATCTTGGAAATCTTAAGTTTGAGCTTAAAAATAAGAGGGAGGTTGCTATAGCAACCGGAGTTACTTCATATAAATATATAAAGGAAATGATAGATGTTCTTGGAAAGAAATATGAAAATTTGACTGTTCACATTTATAAAATAAAGAATCATTTTTTTGGAGAAAATGTTACTGTGACCGGGCTTCTTACAGGACAGGACATATTAGAGCAGCTGTCGGGAAATAAGATTGGGCAGGAACTTTTGCTTTCGGAGTCTATGCTAAAGTCCGGTGAGAGTGTATTTCTTGATGATTATACTGTTGAAATGCTGGAGAACAAGTTAAAAACGAGGATAACGATAGTTGGAAATAATGGAAAAGACTTCATTGAAAAAGTTTTGGGAATAGTTTTATAATATTATGGTTTGATTTTTAACTATTTTGAACATATGGAGGGAGATAAGTTGCCGAAGCCTGTAGTTGCAGTAGTGGGAAGGCCTAATGTGGGCAAATCGACTTTTTTTAATTACCTTGTGGGAAAAAGGATTTCCATTGTGGAGGATACACCGGGAGTAACCCGTGACAGAATATATGCCGAAGTGGAATGGAGAAACAGGAAATTTACACTGATAGATACCGGCGGTATAGAGCCATATTCTGAAGATACGATAATGCAGCAGATGAAAAGACAGGCTGAGATAGCGATTGAGACAGCTGATGTCATTGTATTTATGGTGGATGTAAAGGACGGGATTACTGCTTCGGACAAAGAGGTTGCCACCATGCTCAGAAAGACCCAAAAGCCTGTAATACTAGCGGTCAACAAAGTGGACCAGATTGGAGAGCCTCCCGCGGATGTCTACGAGTTTTACAACCTGGGTTTTGGAGAATTAATGACCATTTCGTCTATTCACGGACTGGGAATGGGCGATTTGCTTGATGAGATATTCAAATATTTGCCTGAGGAGGATGCCGAGGAATACGATGAAGATGTAATAAAGGTTGCGGTGGTCGGAAAACCTAATGTTGGCAAATCCTCTCTTATAAACAGAATTGCAGGTGAGGACAGGGTTATTGTAAGCGATATTCCGGGGACGACAAGGGATGCCATTGACACTTATATTGAAAACGAGCATGGTAAATTTGTTTTTATTGATACGGCAGGTATCAGAAGACAGAGCAGGATTAACGAAAAAATTGAAAAGTACAGCATAATAAGGTCATGGACGGCGATTGAAAGGGCGGATGTTTGCCTGATATTAATAGATGCAAAAGAAGGGGTTACCGAGCAGGATACAAAGATAGCCGGATATGCTCACGAACAGGGCAAGGCTTCGATTATAGTGGTAAACAAGTGGGATGTGATAGAAAAGGAAACCGGAACTTTAGAGGAGTACAGAAAAAAGGTTCATGAAAAACTAGGGTTTATGCTCTATGCTCCGGTAATCTTTATATCGGCTATGACCGGACAGAGAGTCGACAAGATATACGGACTTATAAAATATGTTGCGGATCAGGCAGCTATGAGAATTTCCACCGGAGTATTAAACGACCTTCTGAACGAAGCTACTGCAATGGTGCAGCCACCGTCGGACAAGGGAAAACGGCTCAAAATTTATTATATGACTCAGGCGTCTGTCAAACCGCCTTCATTTGTTCTTTTTATAAACGATATGAAGCTTATGCATTACTCCTATGAGAGATACCTTGAGAACCAGCTTCGAAAGAGTTTTGGTTTTGAAGGTACACCGATAAAATTCATATTAAGGGAAAAAGAAAAGGAGTGATGGCATTGTTTTGGCTGGTATTGAAGGCGGTATTGGCCGCATTAATAGGTTATCTTTTGGGAAGCGCAAACACATCGCTTATTGTTGGAAAATTTTACGGTGTGGATGTGAGAAACCACGGCAGCGGAAATGCCGGTATGACAAATACTTTGAGGACACTGGGGAAAATTCCCGCTTTGCTTGTAATTGTGGGGGATATGCTAAAGGGAATTTTGGCATGTATTATTGGGTATTATATTTTCCAAATAGGTTTTGATTCATCCGAATTCAATTATGCTGTTGAGCTTGACAAAGCCGGATTGTTTGCCGGAGGATTGGGGGCAATCCTTGGACACAACTGGCCCCTTTATTTCGGTTTTAGAGGAGGAAAAGGGGTTTTGACTACTTTTGCTGTGATACTTCTTGCAGGGCCGTATCAAGGGCTCATCCTTTTGGGTGTGTTCTTGGTAGTGGTTGCCCTGACCAGGTATGTGTCTTTAGGATCCATAACGGCTGCGGTGTGTTTTCCTTTTCTGGCTGCTTTTATGGAAAAGGAAATCATATATACTTCGTTTGCCGTTTTTGTATCTCTTCTTGTTATAATCAGGCATCGTTCTAATATTGTAAGATTGTGCAAAGGTACCGAACACAAATTCGGTACCAAAAAGAAGGAATAAGGGGAGGCTGAATATGAACAAAAAATTGTCTATAATTGGCGCCGGAAGCTGGGGTACTGCTCTGGCGGTGTTATTGGCCAACAAAGGGATAAATGTTCGGATGTGGTCCGTTTTTGAAGATGAAATCAAGATGCTGAGTGAAAAGAGAGAGCATGTACATAAGTTGCCGGGAGTTGTTATCCCTGAAAATGTCACATTTACTTCGGATCTGGAGAATGCTGTGAGTGATGCGGAGGTGCTGGTTGTAGTGGTGCCTTCTCAGACGGTCAGACAGACTGTGAAAGATATATCAAAATATATAAGGGACGATACGATAATTGTAAGTTGTTCTAAAGGTTTGGAAGAGGGTACCGGATTTAGAATGTCAGAGGTAATAGACCAGGAGGTAAAAGGTTCAAAAACTGTTATCCTTTCGGGCCCAAGCCACGCCGAAGAGGTGGGAAAAGGTGTGCCTACGGCGGTTGTTGCAGCATCTTGTGATATCGAAGCGGCAGAGATTGTTCAGGATATATTTATGTGTCCGGAATTTAGAGTGTACACCAATTCGGATGTTGTCGGAGTTGAGCTTGGCGGAGCATTGAAAAATGTAATTGCATTATGCGCCGGAATATCGGACGGTTTGGGGTTTGGTGACAATACCAAAGCCGCACTTATGACCAGGGGAATAACCGAGATTTCAAGGCTGGGTGTTTCCATGGGAGCAAATCCCCAGACTTTTGCAGGGCTTACGGGCATAGGAGACCTAATTGTGACCTGTACCAGCATGCACAGCAGGAACAGGAGGGCCGGAATTTTAATCGGTCAGGGAAAATCGGCCAAAGAAGCCATGGATGAGGTAAAAATGGTTGTTGAGGGCGTTAAGACGACAAAAGCCGCCTATGAACTTGCCCGGAAGAAAAATGTGCCGATGCCCATAACCTTTGAAGCGCATGAAGTATTGTTTAACGGCAAGAATCCAAGGCAGGCAGTGTACGACCTTATGATGAGAAATAAGAAAAATGAAGTTGAGGAATTGGACGGAAAATGGCTCTGATTAGAATGGATTTTTTAGAGTCATAAAAATATGCTAAGAATTCGAGATAGAAAAGTGAGCAGATAATGAAAGACGACTGCTCACTTTTTTTTGTCCTTTTTGTAATAATAGAAGAATATAGACAATATATTTATATTGATAAGAATACTAGTACTCAAAACTTAAGATGCGTTCTATTTAGGCAAAACGGGCAGAAGATGTTCCTACAGCTTTTATGGATGCACTAAAGACGGTATTGCCGCAATATTTAAGCTTAAGTTTCGAGGGATAAAGAATTGATTGCAGAAGGTTTAAATAAAAGTAAGGGGGGTTTGCGGGTGGAAAAATATAATATATACCAGCAAATAGCAGAAAGAACGCAGGGAGATATATATATAGGTGTTGTAGGTCCGGTTCGAACAGGAAAATCTACATTCATAAAGAGGTTCATGGACTTATTGGTTATACCTAATATAGAAAATGAGTTCTCAAGGGGAAGGGCAAAGGATGAACTTCCGCAAAGTGCTTCCGGGCGAACAATAATGACCACTGAACCTAAATTTGTTCCAAATGAAGCCATTAAAATTGAGCTTGATGAAAACGTTCAGTTTAAGGTAAGATTGGTGGACTGTGTCGGATACATGGTAAAAGGTGCCATCGGTCATATGGAAAACGATGCGCCCCGAATGGTGTCGACGCCTTGGTTTGATGAGCAGATTCCGTTTGTTCAAGCCGCTGAAATCGGCACAAAGAAGGTTATCAACGAACACTCTACTATCGGATTTGTAGTTACAACCGACGGCAGTATAACCGATATTGCCAGGGAGGACTATGTTGAAGCCGAAGAGCGCGTTGTGAAGGAATTAAAAGAGATTAACAAGCCTTTTGTAATACTTTTAAATTCAGTAAATCCATCTAGCCCTGAAACGGAAAGTTTAAGGCAGGAGCTTGAAGCAAAATACAATGTTCCGGTGATAGGCACCAATTGTGCGCAGCTCAGAATCGAAGATTTGAACAACATAATGGAGAGGGTGCTGCTTGAGTTCCCGATAAGTGAAATCGGAGTTAACATACCGAAATGGATTGAGTCCCTCGAGGATAATCATTGGCTCAAAGTTGACATGGTAAACGCGGTAAAAGAGGCTTTCAGAGGAATTACCAGGATTCGGGAGATCAAAGGAAGTGTAGGCAGATTTGATGAATTTGAATTTATAAAACGGGCTTACATCGACCATATAAACTTAGGCTCAGGAACTGCGTATGTGGAGATTAATGAGCAGGATGGATTGTTTTATCGCATATTAAGCGAAATGACCGGACTTGAGATTGACGGTGAGCACAGACTCATATCCCTTATGACGGAGCTTGCAAAGGTAAGGAAAGAGTACGACAAGGTTCGGGATGCTCTCAATGAGGTCAAACTTAAAGGATATGGCATAGTATCACCTCAGATTGAAGAAATGTCTCTTGAAGAACCCGAAATAATAAAGCAGGGAAGCCGCTTTGGAGTAAAGCTTAGAGCAAGCGCACCTTCAATACATATGATAAGAGCAGATATTGAAACGGAAATTGCACCTTTGGTGGGAACGGAAAAACAATCGGAAGAGCTGGTTAGCTACCTTCTCAAAGAGTTTGAAAGCGAACCGGAAAAGTTATGGCAATCAAACATCTTCGGAAAGTCATTGCATGAACTGGTGAGTGAAGGACTCCAAAACAAGCTTTACAGAATGCCGGAAGATGCACAGCTCAAACTTCAGGAGACATTGCAAAAAATAATTAACGAGGGAAGCGGAGGACTTATCTGTATTATTCTGTAGCCTGGCCAAATTAGCGAGGGGTACAAAAAGAGACAGAGAAATTTGCGAAGTACTGCCATACAAAATACTATGGAAGTACTTTGCTTATTTTACTCTTAAAAATATGTTAACATAACAACAAAATGTGTAGAAAAAGAGTCAAATTAATATGTTGGGGAGTGGTAAAAAATTCATAGCGCAAAAAATATGCATAAAAATAAAATAATATGCTTTAAAATGATAGAATAAATACAAAAAATATGATAATATATATAAAGTGAGCAAGGTATTGTTTATACAAAAAATTAATCTAAAAAAAGTTTGCAGTTTACTACATAATTAATATGTAATTAATATCCATTAATATGCTATTAATATGCAAATCAATAGAATCAATGAGTCTTGTAAACGTTCCAAACAGGCAGAATATCGCTATTTGCGAGAAAGATTTAGGCAACGGGGTATTTTAGCCTGGCCGATAAAATTGATACAATAAGCTAAAAAACGGACGTAGAATAAGCAAAATGGTGCATTTTGAGCTATAACGTAATATTTTCACTAAAAATAGTAATTATTTCATGTTGTTTTTTTTTAGATTAATTTATAATATAATTTATTGTATAAGCAATATCTAATATCATTAAAGGGGGAAAAACTATGCTCAAAAAGGTAATCGCATTAATGTTGGTTGCTGTTATGGCTTTAAGTCTGGCAGCATGTGGTGGAGGCGACGGTGGCAAGACTAATCCTTCACCAGATTCAGGTAACACTCAAACTTCACCGGATGCAGGTACAAAGAAGGATCCAGTGACATTGTCAGTTTGGATCATGCCTAACAGTGACACTGCAGACCAAGATCTCTTAGATGTTCTCAAACCATTCACTGACGCTAATCCACATATTACAGTTCAGCCTACAGTTGTTGACTGGGGTGCAGCTTTGACAAAGATCACAGCTGCTGCTACCAGCGGAGAAGCTCCTGACCTTACTCAGTTGGGTTCAACTTGGACAGCTGCTATTGGATCAATGGGTGCTTTGGTTGACCTCAGCACAGAAATTGACAAGAGCGTTTTCGTTCCATCAACTTTGCAATCAGCTACTATCAAAGGTAAGAGCGAAATGTACGGTATGCCTTGGTTTACTGAAACAAGAGCTCTTTTCTACAGAAAAGATGCAGCTGAAAAAGCAGGCGTAAATCCTGAAACAGATTTCGCAGATTGGGACAAATACAAAGCAGCTCTTAAGAAACTCAACGGTATTGAAATTGACGGTCAGAAGTTAGCTGCATTGGGTATGCCTGGTAAGAACGACTGGAACGTTGTTCACAACTTCTCATGGTGGGTTTACGGTGCTGGCGGAGACTTTGTAAGTGAAGATAGCTTGAAAGCTACATTCTCAAGTGATGCAGCACTTAAAGGTATCAAATTCTACTCAGAACTTGCTGTTGAAGGTTTAATGGATATGCCTTCACTTGAAAAGAACACAGGTGATATCGAGTCCGGATTCAAATCAGGCGCATACGCTACATCATTCCTCGGTCCTTGGAACATTGCTAACATGAGAAAAGAAAAAGACAAGGGCGAAAGCGACATGATCGATAAAACAGGAGTTACTATGGTTCCTGCAGGACCAGAAGGAAGATTTGCATTCTTGGGTGGAAGTAACATTTCTATGTTCAATTCATCAAAGAATAAAGAAGCAGCTTTCGAACTCCTCAAATACTTAGCTACTAAAGAATGTCAAGTTGCATACTCAAAAGTTACAGGTATGCTTCCGACAGTTCAGGCAGCTTATGAAGATCCATACTATGAATCTGATGCATTGATGAAAGTATTCAAGGATCAGTTGGCTTATGCTAAGCACTATCAATCAATTCCTGCATGGGCTTCTGCAGAAAACTACTTCCAGCAGGGTCTCAGCAAGATCTGGGATAACGCTATGGGAATTGAAGGTGCATACAGCTACGATAAGACTGTACAAATCGTAAAAGATGTTGAAGGTCAGATCAACAAATTATTGGAAGAAAACAAGATTCAGTAATAAAATCAAGTATGAAATGATTTTTTAGAAATAGTTTTTTCTTAAAAGATCGTTTATAAGTTAATTGTGTTTAGTGCAGGGCAGAAATGCTCTGCACAGACTCAATACTTTTATTATGTTTTTTATTGTCAAAATGCTATAATAATTGTGGGAGCTTGATTATATGGATATACAATTAAAGAAATCTGGTATAGGTGTTAAAGAAAAAAGGTCAAGTCATCTGTTATATTCAATAAAACAGAATTTATTTGCATATGCCATGTTAATACCTGCCTTTGTGTGCATGCTGTGCATTCACTTTATTCCTATGCTTCAGGGAATATATATGTCTTTCCTGGATCTTAACATGATGACAATGACTAAGTTTCTGAAAGCACCGTTTATAGGTCTTGGAAATTATTACGAGGTTCTTTTTGATAAAGAGAGTTTACTTAGAACAGGTTTCTGGTTTGCTCTTAGGAATACGGCTATCTATACATTTTTAGTTACTTTTTCAACTTTTGCCTTTGGAATTATACTGGCTATGCTTGTAAACAGAGAATTTAAGGGCAGAGGTATTGTAAGAACCGCACTTCTTTTGCCTTGGGTTGTACCTTCATATGTTGTTGGTATGATATGGGGCTTTTTATGGAGACAAGATTCCGGTTTGATAAATATTATTTTGCATGACATTCTGCATATACTGCCTAACAAGCCGTATTGGCTGGTAGGACGCAACCAGCTTTGGGCAATAATCATACCTACAATATGGAGAGGTCTTCCTCTTTCAATGATTCTTATGCTCGCTGGTTTGCAGAGTATATCGCCTGATTATTATGAAGCGGCTGATATTGATGGCGCTAACGGTTGGCAGAAGTTCTGGAATATAACTTTGCCCCTTTTAAAACCCATTCTTGCCATCAACGTCATGTTTTCTCTGATTTCAAATATTTATTCTTACAACATTGTTGCAATGATGTTCGGTAACGGTGCCGGTATCCCGGGTGACTGGGGAGATCTTCTGATGACAAACATTCAGAGAAACTCATTCCAGTTGTGGCAATTTGGTCCCGGTGCTGCGGCAATGATGATTGTAATGTTCTTTGTACTTGGTATCGTTGCCTTATGGTATTCATTCTTTAAAGATGATTTGGTGGTGAAGTAATGGCTAAAGTAGGTTATTTTGAATCAATGAAACGAAAGAAAAAAATAAAGGATGCCCTTGCCAATCTACTTCTTGCTGTATTGGTAGTATTAGCCCTGGGCCCTATAGTATTTATGGTATTGACTTCTTTAATGAATCATAATGCCATAGCAGCAGGCAAATGGATTGCGCCTACTCGTTTTTCCAACTATGTTGAAGTGTTCCAGAAACTTCCTTTCGGTATTTATTTTAGAAACAGTCTTATTGTGTGTACATCTGTTATGATTGTTGCACTCGTTATTGCAACACTCGCAGGGTATTCACTGGCAAAGTATAAATTCCCGGGTTCGGGTTTTATTGGCATTCTTATTCTTTCGACTCAGTTGCTTCCTGGAATGATGTTCTTGCTTCCTCTATATCTCGACTTTGTTAAGATTAAGGAAGCTACCGGAATACAGTTGATAAACTCACTTCCAGGACTTGTAATAGTATATTCGGCGTTTTTTGTTCCTTTTAGTATCTGGATAATCAGGGGATTTTTCGCGTCCATACCCGGTGAGCTTGAAGAAGCTGCCAGAATAGATGGATGCAACAAGTTTACAGCTTTCTTAAGAGTAATGCTTCCTTTGGCCGTTCCGGGAATTGTAGCAACTGCAATATACATTTTCCTGATGGCTTGGGACGAGTTGATTTTTGCTTGGGTTCTTCTGAAAGATGCTGAAGTAACCACTATTCCTGTTGGTATCAGAGCCTTTGTTGCTTTCACAACAGCAAGGTATGATTTGCTGATGGCAGCGGGAAGTATAGTAACTGTTCCAGTACTTATAATGTTCTTCACTATGCAGAAGAAGTTTATTAGCGGTATGACTGCCGGAGCAGTTAAAGGTTAATCCTTTGATTAATTAACTAAGGGATTTATTTGAATAATATTTTTAAAGATACAATCAATTTTATCTGAAATATGATTTAATTTTGATAAAAAGCTTTAATTAATTTTATCTGGGCTTTGGCGAAATTTAATTTTGTCGAAGCCTAAACTTATTTTTGGGGGGTGGGAAATAATTTGAAATTTTTTTAATTAAATATTACAATATAAGTTGTAGTTGAGTAAATGAAATGTTATAGATTCATAAAATTGAAAGACCGGGTGTTGTGGTTTGAACGCAGATTTAAGTATTTCATATTCAATTGCGGTATTTATTGTGGTTTTATTATCAGCTTCTGTTTTAAACCTGTTAAAAGAGCATTATATATTTCAAATCACGGGAATAGCCTTTCTATTTATGATAGGCATTATTAGAATGACATCAGCCATTTTAGACAGTTCTGTTGTATCGGTTTCACAACTGTATTTTGTTTTGCTTCCCATTCTTTCGGGAATAGGTGCATGCCTTGTTTCCATGTCTCTTGGTTTTTGGATATTTCCGATTATCAGAAGCAAATTTAAAAATTAAATGTCAAATAATTTTAGGACGCACAAATATTATGCTAACTTATTTCACCTAAATCTAATTTTTCCTTAGAATAAATTACATAGAGGAAGATTGATTTTTTTTATAGAATTATTATGTAAACCTGATATAATTAGATTTGAGGAAAGAGAGGAGGGGAGTTGTGAAAAAGTTAGCATTTTTATTGGCTGTATTAACAGTTGTAACAATCATGGCAGTTCCTGGCTTTGCTGCAAGCGGTCAATATTATTCGGGGTATTGGGGTGTAACTTCTAATGCATTTATAGCTGTAGACGGAAAAGTTTTGACGCTAGAGCGTAATCCAGTAATTATTGACGGAAGAATTTTGGTTGCGGCAAGAACTACATTTCAGGTGTTGGGAGTAACAACCGAATGGTACCCTTCTTATGGGGTAATAGAGATGTCTAAAGGCGATAAGTCCATTACAATGAGTATAGGGCTCAAGGTGGCATATACGGATCGTTCCGTAAAGTATATGGAAGCTCCGCCTATCCTTGTAAACGGCACTGTTATGGTCCCAATTAGATTTGTTGCCGAAGCTTTCGGTGAAAATGTAGGATGGGATGCAAAGAACGAGATAGCTTATATTGGAAGGCAGCCGACAGAAATACCTTCAAGAGGCGGACTTACAAACAATAGAACCTATAAAGTTGTTATTGATGCCGGTCACGGGGGTACTCAATCAGGGGCTGTGTATGGAGGAATAAAGGAAAAAGACTTGAATCTGGATATTGCCAAGAGGCTAAATGGTTTGCTGATAGCTGAGGGTATAAAAACATATATGACCAGAGACAATGACGCAACAGTGGGGCTTTATACAAGATCTGCTCTTGCAAACAATGTTGACGCGGATTTGCTTGTAAGCGTTCATAACAATGCCGGGAACAGTAAGACTACAGGATCTATGACCTTGTATCATCCTGACAGCAGCAAAAAAAAGGGAAACCTTACTGCATATGAGTTTGCGAAAATAGTCCAGAAAAACTTGAACAAGACCTTGAAATCAAAGGATATGGGAGTCATTCAAAGACCGAATCTTGCAGTATTAAGAACATCAAACATGCCTGCGGTCATAGCGGAAATCGGCTATATGACAAACAGTGCGGAGCTTTCGAAGCTGAAAACGGATTCATATAAGCAGCAAGCGGCAGAAGCATTAAGGGATGCTGTACTTGAAAGCTTGGAAAAGATGTACAAATAAAGCTTTTCCGATAACAAGTATAATAAAAGTATTTGATTGATTGAAGCAATACTAAATAGTAATAATTATTTTAGTATTGCTTTTTTTATTTCATAAAGCACAATTTCTAGAAGTTCAATTTCTACCGGTTGGCATAAGCTTTCAGGCTGCAGTAATCATGTTAAGGTGCTGTTTTTACTGCAACATATACATGAAGCTTGTGATATTTTCATGGAGCAGATCCGGGTCAAGTTTGCCGTTTTCGGCATCCCTGTACAGACTTACATAAGCTTCACGAGCTCTTTTAATGTGCTGCTTCTTGCTTACAGGCCAGTCTTGGCTTTCTTCATATGCTTTTATTTCGTCAATGTAAGACTTTATTATCTCAAGCTTCTTTTCATTTGTCATTTGTTAAAACCTCCCTTAAGGTTTTAAAGAGTAAATAAAAACTTATCCATTTATAGGTTTTTCGTTTTATTATTTATTTATTCAAGGCAATGTTTTCTTTTGTATACAGAGTTTTAAAAATGGAATATATTAGGGGAGTGTATCGGGTTATAACTTCCTTTTAAGACGGACATATTTGTGTTATAATTATTTGGTGCAATTAAACTATAAAAACACATGAGGTATGGGATAGATGAACGAAAAAACGCTTAGAGTATTGGAATTTGACAAAATAATTAACAAGCTGGTGAGTTTTACGACATCTCCTTTGGGAAAGGAATTGGCTGAAAAGCTGATGCCCGATAATGATTTTGAAAGGGTTCTGAAGTCGCTTAAGGAGACCAGTGACGGTGTGACTTTTATTGCAAGAAGAGGAAGCCCTCCAATGGGAGGAATTCATGATATAAGGAATAGTTTAAAAAGAGTTGAAATAGGAGCAGTTTTAAGCCCGGGAGAGCTTTTAAAAACTGCTGATGTTTTAAGAGCGGTAAGAAATCTAAAAAACTATGCGAGCAATGATAATATTAAGACGGATGACGACAATATGGTGGGTGAGCTTATAAGATGCCTTGAGTCCAATAAAAGCGTAGAAGACAGGATTTATATGTCAATATTAGGTGAGGATGAAATTGCCGATAATGCAAGTCCGACCCTTGCCAGTATAAGAAGGCAGATACGCAATGCACAGGAATCTATAAAAGACAGGCTCAACGAAATTATCAGGTCATCAAAATATCAAAAGTATATTCAAGAGCCCATAGTTACTTTAAGGGGTGATAGGTATGTAATTCCTGTCAAGCAGGAGTATAGAACCGAAATACCCGGACTTATACACGATTCTTCAGCCAGCGGAGCCACTATTTTTATTGAGCCCATGGCGGTTGTTGAAGCAAACAACAATATAAGAGAGCTTAAGATTAAGGAGCAGGCTGAGATTGAGAAAATATTGTGGGAATTAACCGAAGCGGTAAGGGAAATTGTTGATTTTCTAAAATCAAATGTTTCCGTTCTTGCAAGGCTGGATTTCATATTTGCCAAGTCCAAGCTCAGCCTTGATTACAACTGTGTTTGCCCTGTACTTAACGATGAGCATAAAATATTAATAAAAAAGGGAAGACATCCTCTTCTTGAGAAAAAAACTGTGGTTCCCATTGATTTTTGGATTGGGGAAGACTTTAACACCCTTGTTGTAACGGGTCCGAATACCGGAGGAAAAACAGTTACATTAAAAACTGTAGGTCTGTTTACCCTTATGACCCAGGCCGGCCTTCATATTCCGGCAAATGAGGGAACCAGGATGAGTGTTTTTAAAAAGGTTTATGCGGATATAGGGGATGAACAGAGCATAGAGCAGAGCCTTAGTACTTTTTCTTCGCATATGAAGAATATTGTTGGAATATTAAACGATGTGGATGAAGATTCCCTTGTTTTGTTCGATGAGCTTGGTGCAGGAACAGACCCGACTGAAGGAGCGGCTCTTGCAATGTCAATACTTGAGTATATAAGAAACAGGGGAAGCACTACGGTTGCCACCACTCATTACAGCCAGCTGAAAGTATATGCTGTAACAACAAATTTTGTGGAAAACGCCTGCTGTGAGTTTAATGTGGAGACACTAAAGCCTACTTACAAGCTTTTGATTGGGATTCCAGGAAAGAGCAATGCCTTTGCCATATCCAAAAGACTGGGGCTTTTTGATGATATTATTGAGCGGGCAAAAGAGTTTTTGACGAAAGACGATATAAAATTTGAAGACATGCTTATGTCAATTGAGAAAAACTTAAGTCAGTCGGAAAGTGAAAAGATGAAAGCCGAAAGCTACAGGCTTGAGGCCGAAAAACTAAAAAAAGAGCTTGAGCATCAGAAAAGGAGACTTGATGAAACCAGGGAGAAATTCATGCAGGAAGCCAAGGCAGAAGCACGGAAAATCCTTCTTGAAGCAAGAAGGGAAGCCGAAGAGATTATTTCGGACATGAGAAGGCTTGAACAGGAAGTCCATAACGCACAGAGGCAAAAGGAAGCAGAGTCACTTAGGCTCAAGCTTAAAAGAAAGATTGATTCTATCGAGGATACATTGGCCTCACCTCTTGCTCCTAGGAATGCTTCGGTAAAGCCACCCCAAAACTTAAAACCCGGGGATAGTGTTTTGATTGTCAACTTAAATCAGAGGGGGACAATTATTACTCCTCCGGACAAAGACGGAGAGGCAGTGGTGCAGGCAGGAATAATGAAAATAAATGTCCATATATCAAACTTAAAACTGATAGACGAGCAAAAAAGCGTGCTAAACAGCTCAGGGATTGGCAAGATAGGTGTATCAAAGGCTAAAAATATATCAACCGAGATTGACCTTAGGGGATTCAACTTGGAAGAGGCCATTGAAAGTGTTGACAAGTATTTGGATGATGCATCTCTTTCCGGGCTTACGGAAGTTTCTATCATTCACGGCAAGGGAACCGGAATACTGCGAAGCGGTATACAGAAGTACCTAAAGTCAGACCCCAGGGTTAAATCTTTCAGACTTGGAAAGTACGGAGAAGGTGAGTCGGGGGTTACAATAGTCGAGCTTAAATAATGTTGTTTACCGGTATTTTATAGTGTTATGACATGTTAAACACAAATTTTAGTGTGTGTAAAATAAAACATGTAAATATGTTGACAATCACATGAAAAATAAGGTATTTTATAATTGGTTCGACAAACGCATAATTTATCTTAAGTGCTTGTAGATTCCAGTAGATACAAGCACTTTTTTAATTATTTCCTTTATTAGGCACATATTCAATAAAAAAATCTCTTGCATTATATCAAAGGGTCTAATATTATATAATCAAAAGAATGTTATCTCTTTCAGATAATAAAACTCTTTATTAAACTTTTTTCAAATGGGAAGGGTACTATGGATAAAAGAATAAAACTTGTAATAAAGCTTGTTCTTATTTTTGGGGGAACAGTTGTGGGTTTATTGCTAGGATTTAGGCTTGCAATTTATTTGGCGCCATTTCTTATTGCATTTGCCATATCTTCATTGATAGAGCCTGTAATCTGTTTTCTTATGAAAAAATTGAAGTTTAGAAGAAAATTTGCCGCATTGGTGTCATTGCTTTTGGGCTTAATGGTTATAGCTATACTGCTTCTTTTGCTAATATCCAAACTTTATAATGAAATAGCAAGCCTTTCAAACTCTCAGCCGCAGTTTTGGAAAGAAACATATCAAAATATATCGAATTTGATAAACAAGGGATTGAACATTTATTTTGGTCTTCCCAGTGAGGTTACCGCGCAAATTTCAAATATGGTTTCGAATCTTTCCCATTCCGTTACCGGCGTGGTGGATTCTTTTGTGAAGGGGATTTACAATACTGCGGTATCCATACCTCAGATGGTAATATTTGTGCTTGTGACAATTTTATCAACCTACTTTATTGCCAGTGATAGGGACGGAATTTATGACTATATCAAACGCAATGTGCCCCAAGAATTTTTAAATAAGGTAATAGATATAAAAGACAATATGTTTGCTGCTTTGTTCGGATATATTAAAGCGCAGATGATATTGATGGTAATAACTTTTTGTGAGCTTTCTCTTGGGTTTACAATAATTGGAATTAAACGCCCTATTCTTCTGGGGTTGGTTATCAGCTTTATTGATGCCTTTCCGGTACTTGGTACAGGCGGAGTACTTGTTCCTTGGGCAATATATGAGTTTTTAACCAAGGACATCAGGATGGGAGTCTCGCTACTGATTTTGTATGCCATCGTACTTGTTATAAGGCAGATGATAGAGCCGAAGATAGTCGGACAGCAGATAGGACTCCACCCTTTGGTAACGCTGATGTCAATGTATCTCGGGATGCGGTTCTTTGGTTTCTTTGGGCTTATTTTAGGCCCTATTACGGTATTGGTTTTTAAAAACGTCATTTTGGGAATGATAAAACAAAGGAGCCTAAAAGAGCTGATAAGCGATTTTACAAAAAAATAAAAAACTAAGTTGTGGAGCATATGGATGCTTTGCAAAAGACAAAGAAGTCAGAAAGCCAATAATTGTTACTTACAGCTTTCTGATTTCAGCTCTTTTCCCAATTTCTTTATTGCTTTTTTTTCAATTCTTGATACATAGGACCTTGAAATTCCCAACATTTTGGCTATTTCCCTCTGGGTTTTGCTTGAGCCGTTTAAGAGTCCGTAACGCAGCTCTAAGACCATTTTCTCCCGGGATTTTAGTACATCTTTCATTTTGTTGTAGAGGCGTTTGACCTGCATCTTAAGTTCTACTTCTTCAACTACCGATTCCGATTCATTGCCGATAACGTCAATGAGAGCTATTTCATTTCCATCCCTGTCAACGCCTATGGGGTCTTGGAGGGAAACTTCGCTTTGGTTCTTTTTGGTGGAGCGAATATGCATTAAAATTTCGTTTTCAATGCATCGTGCTGCATAAGTTACAAGTCTTGTGCCTTTTTCAGGCTTGAATGTGGAAATGGCTTTTATTAATCCTATGGTTCCGATTGAAATTAAATCGTCGCTGTCACTTATGGTAGAGTTGTATTTTTTTACGATGTGGGCAACAAGTCTTAAATTTCTTTCTATAAGTATGTTCCGTGCTTCTTCGTCACCTTTTTTTAAGAGATTTAAATAATACTGTTCTTCCTCAGGACTTAAAGGTTGGGGAAAAGAATTGATATTGGATATATAGCCCGAAAGGAAGAATATACTATTTAGCATTTCAATAAACGAGGAAATTAATATATATAGCAAAATAGGGCACCTCCAATGAATTGGCTACCCTATAATTATATGTAGGAAGAGTATTTGAGGTGCCAGTACAACAATAAAATCAAAAGCCTTTTTTCAAGATGGTTTTGGCAATTTCTTCAAAGATGGGTGCAGCTATTGTTCCACCGCTTTTTCCGTCTTCAATAAACACTGCGACCGAATATTTCGGGTCAAGCCTGGGAAAATAGCCGGCAAACCAAGCATGAACCACTTTTTGGCCATTAATATATTGACCGGTTTCGGCACTTCCGGTCTTTCCGCCGGCACCGCCATATTCACTCAAATTTGCTCTGCTTCCGGTACCGCTTACTGTAACCTCCTCCATAAGCTGCTTTATTTTATCGCATACTTCTTTGCCGATAATTCTTTGGCCTTTATTTTTCCTTATGACCTTTACAGTATTTCCTTTGCTGTCAACTATTGAATCAACTATGTTTACATTGTTCTTGATTCCTCCGTTGGCAATAGTGGCAACCATGTCTGCAACCTGGAGGGGAGTTGCCAGGACATCCCCTTGACCTATGGAAATATTGGCGGTATCTCCGTAAGTGAAACTGTCGGGGGAGGGAAGATTTCCGGCCGATTCTTCAACTCCTTGAGCGTCAATGCCGGTAACCTTGCCGAAACCAAACTTGTTTGCAGTCTCTATTATGCTTTTTGGACCTATTTTTATGCCCAGCTCGATAAAATAAGGGTTACACGAAGATGCAAAGGCTTCGTGAAGGTCAATTAATCCGTGTCCGCCCCTTCCATAAGCAGAGCATCTGAATTCCTTGTCTCCCAAAATCACATACCCCGGGCAGAAGTAATACATTGAGGGATCAATATTTTGGCTGTAGGTGCTTGCCAAGTCAATAATTTTAAATATGGAGCCAAGATTGTAGGATGCCACAGCTCTATTAAACAACTCATTGTCCGGGCTCTCTAGATATTTTTCGATTTCATTGGGGTTGTAATCGGGTTTGCTTACCATTGCAACAATATCGCCGGAACTGACTTCTTCTATTACGACAGCACCTTTGAGATTATACCTGTCCATGACTTCTTCCGCTGTTTTTTGGATGTTGTAATCAATGGTTAGTTTTACATTGAGCATTTCGGTGTTTTCGCCGGAGTTTATAAATCTATAACCCAGACCTTTTATAGGGTTGGGTTTTGCATCGGTTATAACAGCCACACTGATTTTGGAGTCTTTTTTTAGATAGTCTTCATAAGCTTTTTCTATGCCTGTTTGTCCGGTCATGTCAATTTTGTTCAGGTATCCTAGAACATGCTTGGCAGGTGTGCTGTCATCATATCTTTCAAGGGAGTGTATAAAAGATATTCCTTGAACTTTTTCTTTAATTAGAAGCTCTTTTTCGTTTTCGTCAATACTGATTTTTATGGGTTCTTTTTTAATTTCAATCTGTCTTCGAATTTCATCGAAATTGAGCTTAAGGATGTTTGATATCTTTTGAAGATCACTGTAGTTGTCCTTAAGATAAAGCGGCTGTATTACCGCATCCACCTTCTTTTTTCTGTTGGTAAGAGGAATAAAATTTCTGTCAAGTATGTTTCCTCTCGGCACTTCAATGGGAACTGCGGATATTTTTTGTGCTGTTGCCTGTATGAAAAGCTTTTCGCCTATGAACAGTTGTATATATACCACTCTTAATACAAGCAGTAGGATTGAGATACTAAACACTGCCAGAATAATTTTATTGCGTTTGGTTATCATAGTATGCCCCCTTGTATTATTAGTATTATTAATTAATTTTTCCAAATAGAGGGGGCTTTATACCTTATTTATCAGAGCTGCTTTTTCGCCGAAGCATTGTGTATTCCTGTACATCCTCTTTCATAGGCATGTATACAGTCATTTGAGGGTGGGGGGCAACGTCTATGTCTTCACCGTCGGCGTTTTTCATCCATTCGATTTTCTGAACAAAGAAGTCTCCTTCGGGGTTTACCACTTCAATTTCTTCACCCTTGTACATACGGTTTCTTTGCTCTATTGTTGCTATTTTTGTAGTCTTGTCGTATTTTTGAACAACTCCTATAAAGTCATACTCTCTTATATATGAACTGGTGGTGTAAATCTGGTCCTTCGGCCCGGGCTTGTTGAAGAAAAAGCCTGTGGTAAATTCCCTGTGGCTTACTTTGCAAACTTCTTCTAAAAGCTTCGGATGGAATTTGTAGTTTTCTTTGTCCTCATAATAGGCATCTAAAGCTTCGCGATATGCTTTTACAACGGTTGCGACATAAAAGGAGCTTTTCATGCGTCCCTCAATTTTGAGACTGGTGACACCGGCCTCAATTAATTCCGGTATATGCTCAATCATGCAAAGGTCCCTGGAATTGAAAATGAATGTACCTCTTTCATTTTCATATACCGGGTAGTATTCGCCGGGCCTTTTTTCCTCCATCAAGTAGTATTTCCATCTGCAGGGGTGAGCACAAAGTCCCCTGTTGGAATCTCTGCCGGCCATGTAATTGCTAAGAAGACACCTTCCGGAGTAGGAGATGCACATGGCTCCGTGGACAAAAACTTCAAGTTCCAAAGAATCGGGAGTATTTTTTCTTATTTCCCGAATCTCATCTAAGGACAGCTCTCTTGCGAGTATCACTCGTTTTACACCCTGGTTGTGCCAAAAACGCGCGCTCATAAAATTGGTGTTGTTGGCCTGGGTGCTTAGATGTATTTCCATATCCGGGGCCATTTCTTTTACCATCGAGAAAATTCCGGGGTCTGACAGTATTATGGCGTCAACTCCCATGCTCGTAACTTCTTTTAAGTATTCCGGAATTCTTTTTAAATCGTTATTGTGAGGAAAGATGTTCATGGTTATATATACTTTTTTCCCTTTATTATGGGCAAATTCCACTCCTTCTTTTAACTCATCCATTGTAAAATTCTCGGCATAGGCTCTGAGGCTGAATTCCTCACCGCCCAGGTAAACGGCATCTGCGCCATATAAAACAGCCATTTTCAATTTTTCAAGGCTTCCGGCTGGCGCAAGCAGTTCAACTTTTTTCATATACTTCACTCCCAATATATTGATAAAATTCTGCCAACAGATATTAATGAAAAATAAGGTTATTTTTTGTAGCTTATTGCCACTCCGTCGCCAACAGGCAAAATGCTTGTCTCCAGTTCATCCATGCTGCAAATGGTTTCAAGGTAGCTTCGTAGCCTCTTTACAATAGTTTTTTTCCTTCTTACTACAAGCTCATCCGTTGCAACCATTCCCTTGTACAGGATATTGTCGGATATGAGAAGACCGCCACTTTTTAGAAGCCTGAGACATTCGGGCAGGAACTCCGGATACTGGCCTTTCGCGGCATCCAAAAATATCATGTCATATTTATGCTCAAGGCATTTTAAGACTTCTAAGGCATCTCCTTCGATTATGTTTATGACATCCTGAAGTCCGGCCTTTTTTACATTGGTTCTGGCTCTTTGAAGCATCAGTTCGTACCTGTCGATGGTGTCAATTCTTCCTCCCGGCTCTAAAACGGTGGAGAAGAGGATGGCAGAGTAACCTATGGCAGTTCCTACTTCCAAAATGCGGGAGGGCCTTAGAGAAAGACCGATTACTCTAAGGAGTGATGCCACTTCAGGATGCACAATCGGCACATGATTTTCTTTTGCAAAATCCTCAAGCTCTGCCAAAATCCCGTCATTTTTCTTAATTGTTTTTCTTATATAGTTGTTTATATACTCATAACAAATCATTTTTATTCAGTCCTTGTATTTTTATGAAAGTTATAAAAATTGTGAGGATTTTTTAAAATCCTCACAACAGTTTTTATATTGTATTGCTTAATTTGCTTCGTATTTTTTAACTGCTTCCAAATGCTCGGCCAAAGTCTTTGAAAAATGGTGACTTCCGTCGCCTTTAGCAACAAAGTACAGATACTCCGATTCTTCGTCCGGGTACAACGCCGCTTCTATGGAAGCAAGACCCGGGCAGCATATGGGTCCTGGCGGAAGCCCTTCATGAAGGTATGTGTTGTACGGGTGGTTTATTTGGGTATCCTCATCGGATAACTTTTCTTTCATTTTTCCCTGAGTTTCATATAAAATATATTGTACGGTGGCACAGGACTGAAGTTTTTTCAGCTCAGCATTCGAAGATTTCAGCCTGTTGTGAAATACGCTGGAAACAATTGGTCTTTCTTCCGGGAGAGCTGTTTCTCTTTCTATTATGGAAGCAAGAATAATTACTTCGTCCACTGTCATATTAAGTTCTTTGGCTCTTTCGTAAAATTCCGGCTTGAATTTTGCATCGAAGTTGTCTAAAAACTTTTCAATTATTGCCCGTTCTCCTGACTTTGGATCAAAGAAGTATGTGTCAGGGAAGAGATATCCTTCAAGTCTGTTCTTTCTTTCCGGACTTTCCGGAATATCTTTTAAAAATTCATAGTCAAATTTTTCGGTATTGCAGGCCTCAACAAAAGCATCTTTGTCCACGACCTTTTTTTCGCTTAGAATATCGGCAATTTGATCTGTGTTTTTGCCCTCAATTATAGTGACAGTAGTTGTAACAGGGTTGCTGCACAGTATCTCCATAATTTCTTTATATTCAAGGTCTTTGTCAACAATATGTTTTCCCGATTTGTAGCGGCCGTCATAACCGTTGAATTTGGAAACGAACTTAAACCAAAAAGGATATTTTATTACTCCTTCTTTTTTAAGTATATTTGCAATGTCCTCGGTATTGGCCCCCCTGGGGATTTCAACCTGAATACCGTTTTCGGGGTCTATTTTTGATAAAACTTCCTCGTAGTTGATTTCTTTCTCATTTACAAAATATGTGTAAGAAGCCAGGGTGCTTATTGTAAATATAATAAGGAAGACAAGAAAGTACAAAAATAAAGACATATATTTATTTTTGCGCTTTTTTGTTTTATTCTTCGATGTTGCCGTACTGCTTCCACTCATTATTCTCACCACCCAATATTTTTTTATTACATAAATCTTATTGCCATATATTTAATATTGTTATTCTTTTCTTCTTGACTTTGCCCGAAGCTCAGTATTGAGGATTTTTTTCCTTAATCGAATGTTCTTCGGAGTAACTTCCACCAGTTCGTCATCTTCGATAAACTCCAAGCACTGCTCAAGGCTTAGTATTACAGGAGGTGTAAGCCTTAGGGCTTCATCGGAACCGGATGCTCTCATGTTGGTAACGTGTTTCTTTTTGCAGACGTTTATAACAATGTCTTCCGATCTGGAATTTTCCCCTACGATCATACCCTCGTACACCTTTGTGCCGGGTGAGATGAACAGGGAACCTCTTTCCTGGGCATTGTAAAGGCCGTAGGTAACAGCTTCTCCATCCTCCCATGCAACCATTGAGCCTCTTTGTCTTCTCGGTATTTCTCCTTTAAAAGGTTCAAAACCATGGAAGACATGATTCATTATACCATTTCCCTTTGTATCAGTCAAAAATTCCGACCTGTAGCCAATAAGCCCTCTTGAAGGAATTTTAAATTCCAGTCTCATATAGCCCTGATGGGCAGAATGCATATTTACCATTTCAGCCTTTCGGCTTCCCAGCTTTTCCATGACAACACCCAAAAAGTCCTCGGGGACGTCAATAATCAGGTATTCTACAGGTTCATACAATTCGCCGTCGATTTCCTTGTAAATAACGCTTGGCTTGGAAACTTGAAATTCATAGCCTTCACGTCTCATGGTTTCAATTAAAATTGAAAGGTGAAGCTCGCCCCTTCCGGACACCTTGAAGGAGTCGGGGGAGTCGGTTTCTTCGACTCTAAGGCTTACATTGGTTTCCAATTCTCTAAAGAGCCTGTCTCTTAAATGCCTTGAAGTAACAAAGTTTCCTTCGCGTCCGGCAAAAGGACTGTTGTTTACGCTAAAGGTCATGGAAATTGTGGGCTCGTCTATATCAATAAAGGGCAAGGGTTCCGGTGAGTTAACATCGCAGACTGTTTCACCGATGTTAATATTTCCGATACCCGACACTGCAATAATGTCTCCCATCATTGCGGACTCCGCTTCAACTCTTTTAAGACCGTTAAATACATAGAGCCTGCTTATTTTGACATTTTCAGTGCTTCCGTCCTTTTTACACAAAACAGCTTGCTGTCCCGTTTTGATTGTGCCCCTTTCGACTCTTCCCACTGCTATTCTTCCCACATAATCATCATAATCTATATTTGATACTAGAAACTGAAGCGGTTTGTCCGTAAAACCTTTGGGAGCGGGTACATGACTTATCAAGGTTTCAAACAGCGGCTCAAGATTTTTCGGTTCGTCACCTAAGTTGTATATAGCGTAGCCTTCTCTTGAAGAAGCATATACGATTGGGAAATCAAGCTGCTCATCGTCCGCTCCAAGTTCAATGAACAACTCGAGGACCTCATCAATCACTTCATTTGGTCTTGCTTCAGGCCTGTCAATTTTGTTTATTACAACTATAGGTTTTAAATTGAGCTGAAGAGCTTTTTTGAGTACGAATCTTGTTTGGGGCATGGTGCCTTCAAAAGAGTCCACCAACAAAAGGACACCGTCGACCATTCCAAGCACCCGTTCGACTTCACCGCCGAAATCGGCATGTCCCGGAGTGTCCACAATATTAATTTTGATGTTTTTGTAAGTTACGGCAGTGTTTTTTGCCAGAATGGTAATTCCTCTTTCTCTCTCCAAATCATTTGAATCCATTACTCTTTCTTGAACCTGTTCATTTTCTCTGAATATACCGCTTTGTTTTAACATTGCGTCTACAAGTGTTGTTTTCCCGTGATCGACATGGGCTATTATAGCGACATTTCTAATGTTTTCTCTAATATTTCCACCAATATTTTCCACAAAAATCTCCCTCTAAATCTATAAAATTCAGTTATTATTATGTTATTATTATAACTATATTATTGTAAAATAGGTATTGAGTCTTGTCAACAAAATAGAAATACTGAAAAATACTGAAATGAAGGATATGATTTTTAGTAAAATTGATTTTTGTCAAAAAATTTTATTTATTATTGATAAAAGAATAACTATGTGTTATACTACTAAACGGAAAATACGCACGCAAGCTTGATTTGTGGGATGGTGCCGCAAGGTTTCCCATAAAGATGAAGGTTGCGGAGGTATAAAACTAATGGAGGTGTTTTAAATGTCAGTTATTTCAATGAAACAATTACTGGAAGCAGGTGTTCACTTCGGTCATCAGACCAGGAGATGGAACCCTAAAATGGCCGAATACATTTTCACAGAAAGGAACGGTATCTATATCATAGACCTTCAAAAGACTGTGAAAAAAGTTGAAGAGGCTTATTATTTTCTAAGAGAAGTGGCAATGAACGGCCAGGGAGTTCTTTTTGTAGGAACCAAGAAACAGGCTCAGGATTCCATAAAGGAAGAAGCCATAAGAGCAGATCAATTCTATGTAAATGCAAGATGGTTGGGTGGAATGCTCACCAACTTCAAGACAATCAAAGGAAGAATAAACAGGTTGAAAGAGCTCACTAAGATGGAAGAGGAAGGCGTTTTCAACGTTCTGCCGAAGAAAGAAGTTATAAAGCTTAAGGCAGAAATGGAAAAATTGGAAAAGTATCTTGGTGGAATCAAAGAAATGAAAGACCTTCCGGGAGCATTGTTTGTTGTGGACCCAAGAAAAGAAAGAATTGCCATTCTTGAAGCTAGAAGGCTTGGTATTCCTGTAGTTGCAATCGTTGATACCAACTGCGATCCTGATGAAGTGGATTATGTAATTCCTGGAAATGACGATGCCATCAGAGCTGTTAAATTGATTGCATCAAAAATGGCAGATGCTATTATAGAAGGAAGACAGGGCGAGCAGCTTTCAGTTGAAAGCACTACTGAAGAGCAGGTTGAAGAAAGTGCTCAGGAAGAAGCTGTTGCAGAAGCTTAATGATCATTCCGACTTCAGCTGATTATCAGGCTGAAGTCGGAGGTCTATTTTGGTGATATGTGAGATGTAAAAACTTTTGGTATCATGTTTCTTAAGTTTTTACACTAAGGTTTAAAAAACATCATAAATGACAATAATATTCAAAAATCAGCTTATCAATTTGAAAAATTAATATTGTTTGGAGGAATTCGGAATGATTACTGCTGAAATGGTTAAAGAGCTTCGTGAAAGAACCGGAGCAGGTATGATGGATTGTAAGAAAGCTCTTTCGGAAGCAAATGGCGATATGGAAAAGGCTATTGAGATTTTAAGAGAAAAAGGACTGGCAGCAGCGGCGAAAAAAGCCGGAAGAATTGCGGCAGAAGGTTTGGTTGACGCTTATATCCACGGTGACGGCAGAATAGGCGTATTGGTTGAGGTAAATATCGAGACCGACTTTGCTGCAAAAAATGAAGATTTCAAAGCCTTTGTAAAGGATATTGCAATGCACATTGCGGCAAGCAAGCCTGAATACATAAGCAGAGATGAAGTTCCTGCGGAAACGGTTGAAAAAGAGAAGGAAATTCTCAGAGCTCAGGCATTAAATGAAGGAAAGCCTGAAAAGATTGTCGAGAAAATGGTTGAAGGAAGAATAGATAAGTTCTATAAGGAAATATGCCTTTTAGAACAGCCGTTTATAAAGGATCCCGATAAGACTGTACAACAGCTTCTCAACGAGAAGATAGCTTTAATAGGTGAAAATATTAATATCAGAAGATTTGTAAGATTTGAAAGAGGCGAAGGCATACAGAAGAAGGAAGAGAACTTTGCAGAGGAAGTTATGAAGCAAATAGGTGGCTAATTTTCAAATATTAAGGGAACATATAATGTATTTATATGTTCCCTTTTTAGGGATTATTGTTATTTTAAAATATTGTTTCCAATCGGAAGGTTTCTGTGTTAAAATAACATTTAGGAGCGGAGGATTATCTTTAATGCAAAAAGCAAAGTATAAAAGAGTTATGTTGAAAATAAGCGGTGAGGCCCTGGCGGGAGATAAAAAGCAAGGGCTTGATACCGATACAATAAATGAGATTTCAAGGAATATAAAAGAGATCTACAATATGGGAGTTGAAATTGCCATTGTTGTAGGGGGTGGGAACTTTTGGAGAGGCAGAAGCGGAAAAGGAATGGACCGCACCACTGCGGATCATATGGGTATGCTGGCAACTGTCATTAATGCATTGGGACTTCAGGATGCCTTAGAATCCCAGGGAGTGCCTACAAGGGTTCAAACAGCCATAGAAATGAGGCAGATAGCAGAGCCGTATATACGAAGGAAAGCAGTAAGGCACTTGGAAAAGAGAAGAATTGTTATTTTCGCTTGCGGAACAGGAAATCCTTATTTTTCCACGGACACCACAGCAGCCTTGCGTGCAGCTGAAATTGACGCAGAAGTTATATTGCTCGCAAAGAAGGTTGACGGCGTTTATGACAGTGACCCGAATTTAAACCCTGACGCAAAGAAGTTTGATAGGCTTACGTTTTTGGATGTGCTCAATAAAGGTCTGGGGGTAATGGATTCAACTGCTGCTTCCCTTTGCAAAGACAATAATATTCCGATAGTAGTTTTTGGACTCAACAAACCGGAAAATATTGTTAAAGCTGTATTGGGTGAGAACATTGGTACAATAGTAATGTAAATAGAGGAGGAATATGTCAATGGACGAGTATAAGAATATTGAAGAAAAAATGAAAAAAACTATCAGTGTATTGAAAGATGAGCTTAATACTGTCAGAGCGGGCAGGGCAAATGCAGCGATATTAGATAGGATAACGGTTGACTATTACGGCGCGCCCACACCGATTAACCAGCTTGGTACTATTTCAATACCGGAACCAAGGGTTATAATGATTCAACCTTGGGATACCCAGATATTAAAGGAAATTGAAAAGGAGATTCAGAAATCGGATATTGGCATAAATCCGAATAATGACGGAAAGGTTATTAGATTGGTATTTCCTCCGCTTACCGAGGAAAGAAGAAAAGAGCTTACAAAGCTTGCCAGAAAATACGGAGAAGATTCCAAAGTTGCTGTAAGGTCTATAAGAAGAGACGGGCTTGAAAAAATGAAAGCTATGAAAAAGAATGGCGAAATTACCGAAGATGATCTCAAGAATGCGGAAAAAGAAATCCAGAACCTTACTGACAAATATATTGCGGAAATAGATAAGATAGTTGAAGCAAAAGAGAAAGAAATACTTGAGGTTTAGTTATGAAGGACGGAAATGTTATCGGTTTTACATTGCAAGAAGCAATAAGTATGTTAAATGACGCAGGAGGGAAAATTGCTTCTGTCAGGTTGACATCTCCGCCCAAGGCTGAATTTATAGAAATTGAAGATTATTACAGAGTGATAAATGCTATCGATAAAGGTGAAGAAGGCATTGAGCTTGTTGTTTGCAGACCCCTCTAACATTGGAGGGGTTTTAAAGTTTTGCTGGCGAAAGGAATTTATTGCTTTTACTGATGCTTATATATATAATATAATAATAGCCAATAATAAAAGTATTTTTGTCAGTAGGTTTTGGAGGTTATAATGAGTTTTTTGAAAAATATATTTAAAATAAGGGATCGGAGAAAAAGTAATATAGATTATACTAAATTGCCGGCTCACATTGCAATTATAATGGACGGAAACGGCAGATGGGCAAAAAAAAGAGCTCTTCCGCGCTCTGTAGGTCACAGGGAAGGTGCTAAAACTCTTAAGGAAATAAGTACATTTTGCGGAGAGATTGGAATAAAGTATCTCACTGTCTATGCTTTTTCGACGGAGAATTGGAAGAGACCGAAAAGTGAAGTGGATGCTTTGATGAGTCTTCTTTTAGACTATCTTAAAAATGCCGAGACTCATATTGGAGGAAAAAATGTCAGAATACAAGTTATAGGCGATATAAGTGTATTTGACGATAATATAAAGAAAGAAATTGACAGGGTTACAAAGCTTACTTCGAAAAATAGCGGGCTGATTTTGAATATTGCTTTAAATTACGGCAGCAGGGATGAGATTGTGCATGCGGCAAAAAGAATAGCAAAGGAAGTTGCCGAGGGAAAAATTAATGCCGGTGATATTGATGAGAAAGTCTTAAATGACAGATTATATACTGCTGCGATACCGGATCCCGATTTGTTGATACGTCCCGGGGGAGAAAAAAGGCTTAGCAATTTTCTTTTATGGCAATCGGCATATACAGAGCTTTGGTACACTGATGTGCTCTGGCCCGATTTTAAAAAGGAGCATATTTTAGAGGCTATTTCCGATTATCAGAAGAGGAACAGAAGATTTGGAGGGATATGAAGTTGCTGAAAACCAGAGTGGCAAGTGCTCTAATAGGAATAATTATTTTATTCGCAGTGGTATTTTCGGGACAGATAGTTCTTGGGGTATCGGTTTTTCTTGTTTCCGTTATTGCTATGTATGAGTATTTTAAATCTTTGAAGAATGCCGGTTACAGGCCTGTCGAGGCGGTAGGCTACATATCGTGTGCCGGTATTTTGCTTCTTTGCAGTCAGGTAGTGCAAATACCCTTTCTTGACCGGATGATATCCTTGAAGTCATTGATGTTTGCTGTTTTTATTATGATAGTAGTTCTATTTTCCTTTATAATTTTTTTACATAGTAAATATAATATTACGGATATTTCGCTGACTTTTTTCGGTGTTTTCTATATAGCCTTTTTGCTGTCATTTATAGTTCTTACACGGAACTTAAACAACGGCTTTTTCTTTGTTTGGCTTATATTTATCGGAGCTTTTTCCACCGACACCATGGCATATTTTTCAGGACTCCTTTTCGGAAAACACAAGCTTATGCCAGCCATAAGCCCTAAAAAAACAGTGGAAGGGTCAATTGGCGGAGTAATAGGCTGTGCATTGACAACCTTGCTTTACGGATTGTATTTAAATAAAAGCGGATCTATTGATTTTATTCCATATTACCACTTCTTGCTTATGGGGATTTTGTGCGGCATTATATCCCAGATAGGAGATTGGGCGGCTTCTGCAATTAAGCGATATGTAAAGGTTAAGGATTTTGGCTCGATTATGCCGGGGCACGGCGGAGCTCTTGACAGGTTTGACAGTATATTGTTCACTGCTCCTGTGATATACTTTTATTTAAGTCAGATTATTTAGTTTTTTTGGATGGATAAGCAGAAGGAGGATAATATGGTAAAGAGAATCTCGATTCTTGGCTCTACAGGTTCCATAGGTGTTCAGACCTTGGATGTGGCCAGAAATTTAAATATAAAGGTTGACGGATTGGCGGCAAATAAAAACATTGATTTACTTGAAAAACAAGTCAGGGAGTTTCATCCCGAGGTAGTTGCAGTAAAGGATGAGGAAAGGGCCAGGGTTTTAAGAGAAAGGCTTTCGGATACCGATTGCAAAGTGGAAAGCGGCATTGACGGGCTCAAAACCGTGGCTTCCATTGAAAGCGTGGAAACTGTTGTTACTTCTATTGTGGGAATTGCCGGTCTTATTCCTACCATGGAGGCCATAAAGCATAAAAAAAATATAGCACTGGCAAATAAAGAAACCCTTGTAACCGCAGGGCATATTGTTATGTCCGAGGCCGCAAAAATGGAAGTTAAGATTCTTCCGGTAGACAGTGAACATTCTGCAATTTTTCAAAGTCTAATGGGTAATAATAAAGAAGATGTGTCAAAAATAATTTTGACTGCATCCGGAGGCCCCTTTAGAGGAAGAAAAAGGGGGCAGCTTGAGAATGTCACGCTTAAGGAGGCTCTAAAGCACCCAAACTGGAGTATGGGAAGCAAAATAACCATTGATTCGGCAACGATGATGAACAAAGGCTTAGAGGTTATTGAGGCCCATTGGCTTTTTGATATACCGCAAGATGATATTGAAGTTTTGGTCCATCCTCAGAGCATCATTCATTCAATGGTTGAATACAAAGACGGCTCTATAATAGCTCAGTTGGGATCACCGGATATGAGGCTCCCCATACAGTTTGCCCTCACGTATCCGGACAGAAAGCCAAACAACTTTTCAAAGCTTGACATTATCAAGAACGGAAGTCTCACCTTCGAGGCTCCCGATATTGAGGCATTTCCGTGCCTTGAGCTTGCTTTTGAAGCGTTAAGAGCGGGAGGTACCATGCCGGCAGTGCTCAATGCGGCAAATGAAGAAGCTGTGGGATTGTTTTTGGATGAGAAAATAAGGTTTTTGGATATACCGAAAATCATAGAAAATGTAATGGGAAGACATTCAATCAAGCCGGATCCTGATATTGACGATATAATTGATATAGATTTGTGGGCAAGGAGAAAGGTTAGAGAGATAATTAATTAGGTTTTTTGCATATTTTATCTTAAGAACATACTGCATAATAATGGAAGGCTTGTTTTGCTTAATATACTAATAGAGTATGACACATTCATCATTCAGGAGGTTTTTATGAGATTTTTATTGGTTATTTTGGCTTTTGATTTTATTATCATCATTCATGAGTTGGGACACTTTATTGTTGCCAAACTGTCGGGTATAAAAGTTGAAGAGTTTTCTCTCTTTGTAGGTCCGAAGCTTTTTTCCATAAAGCGCGGTGAGACAGCTTATACATTGCGCTTGTTTCCTATACTTGCTTATGTCAAGATGGAAGGAGAAGAAGAGGAATCGGACAGCGAACGGGCTTTTAGCAACAAGCCTGTATGGGTGAGGTTTGCGGTGGTGGCGGCAGGACCTTTGGCCAATTTAATTTCCGCATTTTTGATAATATCAATAGTGTATTATACAACGGGTTATACCACAAGAACTGTAGGTCTTGTTCAGGAAGGTTCTGCAGCTTATAATGCCGGTATCGAAGAAGGGGACGTTATTGTCGGCTACGATGACAAGAGAATATATGACCCTCTGGAAGTTATCCAGTTTTTATATATATCCAAAGGAGAAAAGACTACCATTGAATTTGTAAGAAACGGAACCAAGATGAAAAAAGATATTGAGCCTTATGTAGAAAGGACTTATCAGCTCGGGTATTATTCGGAGTCGGTGGAAAATTCCAACGTCATTGCAGAGTTGGTTAGCGGCGGTGCTTTAGAAAAAGTCGGTGCGAAGCCCGGCGATAAGATTGTAAAGTTAAATGATGCAGAGATTGGTAATATTGATGAAATAAAGAGTTTCTTAAAAGAGAATAAAAACCAGCCGGTTAAGGTAACTGTTTTGAGGGACGGAAGCGAATTGGTTTTTGATGTTGAGCCGCAATTTACTGAGAATTATGCTCTTGGCTTGGCTTTTTCCCGGGCAAAGGGAGGCAATATTTTGGATGTTTTTAAGAACAGTGCACTGTTTACCTATTCCAATATACGTATGGTGCCTTACAGCCTTTATTGGCTTGTAACAGGTCAGGTATCCTTAAATCAGATGACAGGACCTGTTGGAATTGTAAGTACCATGAATGATGTGGCACAGCAAAGTGAAACCTTTAAGGATGCGGTGCTAAACATCCTCCTTTGGACTGCTTTGATAAGTGCCGCAATTGGTGCAACAAACCTTGTGCCTTTCCCGGCGCTTGACGGAAGCAAGCTTCTTATTCTTGCCATTGAGGCGGTTAGCAGAAGGAAGATTCCTGTGGAAAAGGAAGCAATTATTACAACAATAGGATTTGTTATTTTGATAGGTCTTTCAATATTTGTAATGGCAAATGACATAATGAGATTTATTATTAAATAAAAGTATAAAAACTATCAGTGAAAAAGAGTATCAAGCAATATTTCAAAGAGAAAGAAGAGAGTTTGAAATATGGAGTATATCAAGAGAAAGCCGACAAGGAAAGTTAGAGCTGGAGATGTATATATAGGCGGTGATTCCAAAATTCCGGTTCAGTCCATGACCAACACCGATACGAGGGATATTGCCTCTACCGTCAATCAAATAAAAATGCTTGAGGATATGGGATGCGACATTATAAGGGTTGCTGTTGTGGACCGGGAAGCAGCCGATGCCATACGCTCAATAAAGAAATCTGTAAGGATTCCGTTGGTGGCCGATATTCACTTTGATTATCGGCTTGCCATATCCAGTATGGAAAACGGGGCTGACAAGATAAGATTAAATCCCGGAAATATTGGTGACAAAGAAAGAGTAAAAAAGGTCGTGGAAGTTGCAAAGTCAAGACAGATACCCATTCGCATAGGGGTAAATTCCGGGTCCCTTGAGAAAAACATTGTTGAGAAATATGGTGGAATAACTCCTGAGGCAATGGTGGAAAGTGCATTAGGACACGTTCGAATATTGGAGGAACTTGATTTTTACGATATAGTGATTTCCTTAAAGGCGTCAAGTGTGCCCATGACTATAGCAGCTTACCGTCTGATGTCCGAGAAAACCGATTATCCTTTGCATATCGGTGTTACCGAGGCGGGAACCGTTTTTAAAGGCACTATTAAGTCCTGTGCCGGCTTGGGTTGCCTTTTGGCAGAGGGCATAGGGGACACAATAAGGGTGTCGCTGACCGGGGACCCTAAAGAAGAGGTTTTGGTCGGGCATGAGCTTTTAAGAGCTTTGGGCATTGAAAAGGGCGGAATTGAGTTTGTTTCCTGCCCTACGTGCGGAAGATGCCAAATTGACCTAATCGGAATAGCTGAAAAAGTGGAAAAAGAGCTTGGGGGTCTTGACAAGAATCTCAAAGTGGCAATTATGGGTTGTGCCGTAAACGGTCCGGGTGAGGCCAAGGAAGCGGATATCGGCATTGCAGGAGGAAAAGGCGAGGTATTGCTGTTCAAAAAGGGAGTTATAGTTCGTAAGATTCCCCAGGAGAGGGCAGTTGAAGAACTTATGGAGGAAATATTGAGAATGTAAGGAAAGGGGGGGAGTAATTGGTGCAAAATGTATTGATTAATGATAAAAAGCTCTGTGAACTTTTTCCGGAGGTAATTAATAATGACAAGGACAGAGAGCTTTTTAGTGCCGCAAAAATACAAGGTATAAATGTGTATAAAAAATCCAGGAAACTGGAGATTTTTATTGTTTCGGACACACTAATACCTGCAAAGACCCTCGACACTGTTGAGCAAAGCTTTAAAAGGCTTTTTGGGCTTGAACAGGTACATCTCAAAGTTTCCTTTAATGTAGATTTTTCAATAGAGGAGGCGCTTGACAAGTACTGGGACAGCATACTTTATATTACAAAGAAAAACGTTGCATTGTGCCGCGGAATATTAAGCGGATGCAAGTGGAAAATAGAGGATAAAAAGCTTTGTATTTACCTTAAGACAAAAGGAACGGAAATTTTAAAATGCAAGAACTGTGACACTTTAATTGAAAATATAATAAAAGAGTGTTTTGGATTGCAAATAAGGGTTGAATTTAAGGATTTTGAAATAAATGAGGATAAGATAAACGAATATATCGAGTTTAAAGTGAATGAGGAAGCAAAGGTTGTAACCGATACCGTTAAGAATATTGCAAAAGCCGAAAAAAGTGAAAAAACGAACGGTGCTCAAAAGAGCAATGCACCTTCTTCTTCAGGCAGCAAATCGACTACAGGCGACAAGTCGGAGGTTATTCTGGGCAAAAGCTTTAATGACAGTGTGATGAATATGTCCGAAGTGACTCAGGATTCCGGCAGAATTGCCATAAAAGGTGAGATAATAAGAACGGAGACAAGGGAGTTAAAAAGCGGCAAGCTGCTTTATATATTTGATGTAACTGATCTTACCAGCTCCCTTACTGTTAAAGTTTTTTTGGACAAGGACAAGTCGGAAAATGTTATAGAAAGACTTAAGGAAAAGACCAATGTAAAAATTCGCGGTGAAGCCCAGTATGACAAATTCTCAAGGGAACTTACGGTACTGGCTTCGGATATCGTTGAGATTTGCGTGCAGGCAAGAAACGACAATGCCGCAGAAAAGAGAGTGGAGCTTCATCTTCACACACAGATGAGCGCAATGGACGGAGTTACATCGGTTAAGGATTTAATAAAGCGTGCAGCCCAGTGGGGTCATAAGGCAATTGCCATTACCGACCATGGCGTGGTGCAGGCTTATCCTGATGCAGCTGATGCGGCCAAAAAGAATAAAATAAAGGTTATTTACGGAATAGAAGCATACCTTCTTGACGATTCCGTTCCCATTGTCTATCATCCCAACGGATATCCTGTTGACGGAGAGTTTGTGGTATTTGATATTGAGACTACCGGTCTTTCTTCTGATAAAGATAAAATAACGGAAATCGGCGCGGTAAAAATCAAGGAAGGTAAAGTAATAGATACTTTCAGTACATTTGTAAATCCTGAAATTCCGATACCGGAGTTGGTTGTCAAGTTAACGGGTATAACGGACGATATGGTAGCCGACTCTCCAACCATTGACAAAGTATTGCCCGAGTTTTTGGAGTTTGTGGGTACTTCTCCCCTGGTGGCTCATAATGCGGTTTTTGATACGGGGTTTATCAAGCACAATGCCCGTCTTATGGATATTAATGTGGACAACCCTGTGATTGACACTTTAGAGCTTTCAAGGCAGATGTTTCCCGAGCTTAAAAAGCATAAGCTGGACATTGTTGCAAAGCATCTGGGGGTATCGCTGGAAAACCATCACAGGGCTTCGGATGATGCAATGGCTTGTGCGGGTATTTTTATAAAATGCCTTGAGATACTATCGTCACAAAAGAATGTTAAAACTATTGACGATATTCAGAATGCCTTTGAGGATTGTTGGAACTATCAAAAGGCAAATTCGTATCATGCCATTATACTTGTAAAAAACTACGTGGGTCTTAAGAATCTGTACAAGATTGTATCTAAGACTCATTTGGAATATTATCATAAAAGGCCGAGACTTCCGAGAAAGCTTTTAATGATGTACAGAGAAGGCCTTATTTTGGGAAGTGCATGCGAGGCTGGAGAGCTTTACCGTGCAATTCTTGAAAACAAGGATGATGCCGAAATTGCAAAAATCGCCAGATTCTACGATTATCTTGAAATACAGCCTCTGGGCAACAACCGTTTTCTTTTGGACAGCGGAAAGGTAAACAGTGAGGAAGACTTAAAAGAAATAAACAGAAAAATCGTAGCTCTCGGTGAAAAATACAACAAGCCGGTGGTTGCCACCTGCGATGTGCATTTCATGGATCCGCAGGATGAGGTTTTCAGAAGGATACTTATGGCAGGGCAAGGCTTTGCGGATGCGGACAATCAGGCACCCTTGTATTTTAGGACGACCGATGAAATGCTGGAAGAATTTGAATACTTGGGCGAGGAAAAATGCTACGAGGTGGTTGTAACCAATACCAATTTGATTGCAGATATGTGTGAAGACATAATTCCCATACCGGACGGAACCTTTCCTCCCAAAATAGAGGGTGCCGAAGAGGAAATAAAGATGCTTGCCCAAAACAAGGCCAGAGAGATTTACGGGGAAAACCTTCCGGAGATTGTGGAAAAGCGCATGGAAAAGGAGCTTAACTCAATAATAACCAACGGCTTTTCGGTTATGTATATTATTGCTCAAAAGCTTGTGTGGAAATCCTTGAGTGACGGCTATCTTGTAGGGTCGAGAGGGTCTGTCGGTTCATCATTTGTTGCCTATCTTATAGGAATAACCGAGGTTAATTCCCTTCCGCCCCACTACATATGCGAAAGCTGCAAATATTCGGAGTTCGTTTTGGACGGAAGTTACGGATGCGGCTTTGACATGCCGGAGAAGGAATGCCCCAATTGCGGCAAAAACCTAAAGAAAGACGGTTATGACATTCCTTTTGAAACCTTTTTGGGATTTGAAGGGGATAAAGAGCCTGATATTGACTTAAACTTTTCTGGAGAATACCAACCGGTAGCCCATAAATATACCGAAGAGCTTTTCGGTGTGGGACATGTTTACAGAGCGGGTACCATAGGAACAATTGCCGAGAAGACGGCCTACGGTTTTGTAAAAAACTACTTAGATGAAAGAAGTATAGTGGCAACCAATGCGGAAATCAACCGTTTGGTTAAGGGCTGTACCGGTGTAAAGAGGACTACCGGACAGCACCCGGGGGGAGTTATGATTGTTCCTCAAGACAGGGAAATTTATGAGTTTTGCCCGATACAGTATCCGGCGGACGATGCAACCTCTGGCACCATCACAACCCATTTTGATTACCATTCCATAAGCGGAAGGCTTTTAAAGCTCGACATATTAGGCCATGACGACCCTACGGTTATAAGGATGCTTGAGGATTTGACCGGGGTTAATGCCAGGACAATTCCCATAGGAGAGAAGAAAACCATGGGGATATTCAGCAGTACCGAACCTCTGGGAATAAACCCCGAAGACATAAACAGCCCTGTGGGGACCTTTGCGATTCCCGAATTCGGAACCAAGTTTGTAAGGCAGATGCTTGTAGACACCAAGCCGAAAACTTTTTCCGAGCTTATAAGGATTTCGGGGCTTTCCCACGGAACGGATGTCTGGCTTAACAATGCCCAGGACCTTGTGAGGAATAATATTGCATCATTGTCCGAGGTTATATGTACCAGGGATGACATAATGCTAAACCTTATACATTACGGTCTACCGAACAAAACAGCATTTAAGATTATGGAAGATGTCCGAAAGGGTAAGGGACTTAAGGAAGAGTATGAGCAGATAATGAGAGAGAAAAATGTACCCGACTGGTACATAGGCTCCTGCAAAAAAATAAAGTACATGTTCCCGAAAGCCCATGCGGCGGCGTATGTTATGATGGCTTTCAGAATTGCATGGTTTAAGGTATATTATCCGGAAGCATTTTATGCAACATACTTTACTGTCCGGGCGGATGAATTTGATGCTGTTATGATGTGCCATGGAAAGGAAAAAGTAAAAAACAAGATAAGAGAGTTTGAGCTAAAGGGAAACAACATGACTCAGAAAGAAAAAAATACTCTTACCATACTTGAGGTTGCCAATGAAATGTATGCAAGGGGCATAAAGTTTTTGCCCATCGACATTTATAAATCGGATGCCGTAAAATTTCTGATTGAGAAAGACGGTATCAGACCGCCCCTCAATGCTCTTCAAGGGCTTGGAAGTTCGGCAGCGCAAAGTATTGTAGAGGCAAGATGCGAAGGTGAGTTTTTGTCTGTGGATGACTTGCGTGTAAGGGCGAAAGTAAGCAAGACGGTTATAGAAATTTTGCAGCAAAGCGGATGTCTGGACGGTTTGCCGGAGAGCAACCAGATAAGCTTGTTTGGCTGATATTCTGTTTGAAAATTTATTCTAAAGCTTTATTGAATATAATACAAATATTATGTATAATTGTAACTATAATCGCGGATTTGGAAAAAAATAATAGTTATTATACATATTTAGCACATCTATTCAGTTAATTTTTAATAAAAGTTTCAATAATTGCTCTGGTTATCGAAAGAGATTTTTTGTAATCTAAAAATCTCTATTATCTTACAATTTCTTTTTTTAATATATCTTTTTTCAATATATCTTTTTTCAATATATCTTTTTGTTGCATACTTGCAGCAAAGAGATTTTAATGCATCGGTAGAATGAGTTTTATGCTGGCGGCAGGAAAATGGTTTGGGGGTCAAATTCTATGAAAAAGATTTTTATATCGGCTGGAATTATAGTTATTTTCCTTTTTGGGCTGACAATGTTTACGGCTCTTGGAAATGCTAATATCAAGGTGCTTGTCAATGGTGTTGAGTTAAATAGTGATGCCGCAATAATAAATGACAGGGTATATCTTCCTGCAAGGGCTGTATCCGAGGCGCTAGGAGCCAATGTTGATTGGGACGGTACGAAAAGAACCGTAAGCATCACATTACCTGAGGGCGGAAGAGACAGCCAGGTTCCGGAAGTGATTAAATCTGTCAGTCCTTCGGTAGTCGGTGTCATTGGCAACCTTAAGGAAGATTACCTGTATTCGTCCGGAAAGTATGAGGAGCAAATTGTTCACGGCACGGGTGTTATAATAAAGTCAAATGGTGAGATACTTACCAATGCCCATGTTGTCAAAGACATGGAAAAGATAGTGGTGGTTCTTGCGGATGGAAGCGGATATGAAGCCGAGCTTAAATGTATCGACGAAGAAACCGACCTGGCATTAATAAAAATAGGCAAGACAGGCCTTAAACCTGCGGAATTTGGAACTGAGGAAGATATAATCATAGGCAGGACTGTTATTGCAATCGGCACTCCGGTATCCTTTTCTCTGAGGAATTCCGCATCTATAGGAATAATAAGCGGAGTAAACAGGAGCATTAACAGTTCATATCGCTTGATTCAGACCGATGCCGCCATTAATCCCGGAAACAGTGGAGGACCCCTTGTGGATTTAAACGGAAAGGTTTTGGGGATGAATTCCAGTAAATTCTCAGGGATTGGCGTTGAAGGTTTGGGTTTTTCAATTCCTGTAGGTACCATAGATTTTGTGCTTAAACACTTTGAAAAGTACGGCAAAGTTGTAAGACCGAAGCTTGGGGTTGCCTTTGAGGAGGATTGGGCTGCCCAAGTAGGGCTTCCTACCAACAGCGGCCTTAAGATAGTAGGGGTTGATAGAAATTCGGCCGCAGAGAAATACGGGCTTTTGGAAGGAGATGTGGTACTTGCAATAAACGGTGCGGATGTAAATACCCTGGTGGACTTTAATGAAGAAATGAAAAAGTATCTTCCGAACGACAAGGTAAACATAAAGATAAGCAGGAAAGGCGTAAAAACGAATGTAAATGTTGTTCTTGGCAACTGATATTAAAGGTTTCTAAGAATAGCGTTTGATATATTTTGAGATTACAAAAGTTGGGAGGAATTATTTTGAAAAAGTTTTCTGTGCTGGTTGTTGCCCTTTTATTTGTTGTTTTGCTGACTTGCGTTGCCGGGGCGGCAGAAGAAGGAGAAAGGATAGAGATAAGCTTTAAAGTCGGAGACGAAATCTTGAAAATAAACGGTGAAGATGTCAAAGTTGAAAAGCCTGTTGTTATCAACGGCGTGACACTTGTGCCTTTAAGAGTTATTACGGAAGCTTTCGGTGCCGAGGTTAATTGGGACGGACAGCAAAGATGTGTTACTCTAAACTACAGCCAAGTTACAATAAAGCTGTACATTGATAAAAAAGAAGCATATGTGGATGGCGTTGCCATAGAGCTTTTGGAAGCTCCGAGGATAATAAACGACAGGACAATGGTTCCATTAAGATTTATAACGGAAAACTTTGGAGCGGACGTGGATTATGATGATAAAACAAAGCAGATTACGGTTGTAAAAGAAACTGCAAATGAGAACAGTATAAAAGATTTTAGCCTTATTTTGAAGAAAACGACCAAGGATAAAGTAGGAGACAGTTACTACGGTTGGTCCATGAACTTCCCAAAAAATTTGAATCTTAGATACAGAAGCTTTAACGGTAATTTAAACATATTTGCTGACAAAGACGGCAATTATTCCATTATGTTGAGCATATTGCAAAGCGATAAAATTACAATAGACAATCTTCTTTCTTTCGCTTTAAGCAGTGTAAAAGATGATTACACTCTTATGAAGCAGGAAAAGGGTGAAGGTTATGCTAAAGTGGTATACAGAGACAGAATATTTGCCTATGAGGACAGGTATTATATCAAAGACGGTAAAATATATTATCTTAACTTGATTTTTGAGGATTATAACATTTACAAGTCTGATCAGGACATTCAAAGGCTTCTTGATTCTTTTAGCGTAAAGTTTGTAAATGACGGAAGTATCGAGGACCTTTCGGATGTTACTGAAAAGGGTGTAAGGCCTTATACAAACAAAAACTTGAAATACTCAATAGATGTTTTGGCCGACTGGGCGGAAATAAAATATGAGGGTACGGAAAATACTGTGGATTTTGTAGATAATTTAGGAAACTCCGTTTGCATTAATATGTTTTCTTACGATAAAGGCCTTTCATTGGACGAAGTCGTAAAGAAGGAGATTGATTATATCAAAAAAGAGTACAATCCGAAGATGTATAGCCTTGTGAGCACAAAGGATGTCTTAATTGACGGCAAAAAAGCAAAGGAGTTGCTGTATAAGTTTTCAAACGGTGATATGACGGAATACTTGATGGACATATTTGTGTTGGGGGAAAACTATAAATACAATATTCGCTGTAGTTTTACCGAGGAAACTTATAATGATATCAAATCCAGGGAAAAAATATTGGATATGATGTATTCTTTCAGATTTGAAGAGCCTGACTTTGACGAAATCGGTTATATGTTGGATACCAGATTCCTTGGCATTGAAGAAAGCTATAGAACTGTGGAAAGTACCAGGTATAAGTGGTCAATGGAGCTGCCTTCGACATGGGAGCCAAGCCAGAACAATAATGGAACTAGCTTGGTGGAATATATTAACGATGACGGATACATGTGTGTTACGCTGAGTACTTTGGAAGGGGTATCTTTCAACGAGTATATCAACCAGTTTATTGATAAAATAAGCCAGTCGTCCAAAGTGTCGGGTATCACTGTAAACAGTATTGAGGATGTTACGGCCAAAGGAACAAATGCAAAGAAGTTTAACGTAACACTGAAGGAAGGTACATATGTATTTGAACAGTCTATATATGTTTTCGGTAAAAACGGTAACGTTTACTGTGTATTTCTTACCGTTGAAAGCTTCAGAGCCAGTGAGAACAACAAAAAAATTCTGGAAAGAATCTGGGAATCCATGAAATTTCAATAATAATTATAATTAATGATAATAAAATGTTGATAATTACAAATAATAATGTTATAATACATTTGGACTAAAGCAAATAGTAGCTTATGGTAAAGAGTGGGTCGGACCCACTCTTTCGTATTATTTTTTAAAAAGAGGACATGAAAAGCTACCAAAACCCAATTCTATCGGAGGTTTGTATGTCGAGGAAAGGAATAGAAGAACTTGTAACTGAAATTGCCAATCCAATAGTAAACAGGCACTCTTTTGAGTTGGTAGATGTTGAGTTTATAAAGGAAGGCTCAAGTTGGTACCTGCGTATATATATTGACAAGCCGGGCGGAATAACTATAGATGACTGCCAGATTGTAAGCGAGGAAATAAGCGATATACTGGATAAAGAGGATCCTATACCTCAAAGTTACTTTTTGGAAGTATCTTCACCGGGGCTTGACAGACCGCTTAAGAAAGAATCAGATTTTGAAAAGTTTAAAGGAGAACTGGTAGAAGTTAAAGTTTTTAAGCCCATTGAAGGAAAGAAAATATTTGAAGGTGAACTTGTGGGATATAAGGACAACAAGATTGTTATAAAAAAGAATGATAATGAAAACATGGAATTTGAGCGGGATAAGGTTGCCATGGTGAGAAGAGTCATAAAGTTTTAGCTTAAGCTGACAAAAATTAAAACAAGATCACTTTAGGTGATGTTTTTTGATATTATAAACATGGAAAGTAAACAAGGAGGCTCTAAAATGAGTGCTGATTTAATTCATGCATTGGAACAATTGGAAAAAGAGAAAGGGATTGATAAGGATACAATAATTGAAGCTATTGAGGCTGCCCTCATTTCAGCTTACAAGAGAAGCTTTGGCTCATCTCAGAATGTAAGGGTGGCGGTAGACCGTGAAACAGGGGACTTTAAAGTTTTTGCCTTGAAAAAGGTTACCGCAAATCCTCAAAATGAGTTATTGGAAATATCTATCGAAAATGCAAAGAGAATAAATCCGGGTTTTGAAGAAAATGATATCGTTGAGATAGAGGTAACACCGAGAAAGTTTGGAAGGATAGCGGCTCAGACTGCCAAACAGGTGGTGGTACAGCGTATCAGAGAAGCGGAAAGAGGAATTATTTTTAACGAGTTTTCAAATAAAGAGGGCGAAATAGTTACCGGGGTTGTTCAAAGAATAGAAAGAAAAAACGTTATAATTGACCTTGGAAAAGCCGAGGCTATACTTGCTCCCGCAGAGCAAATACCGGGCGAGGAATATAAATTTAACGACAGGATAAAAACTTATATAATTGAAGTGAAAAAGACCACCAAGGGTCCTCAAATAATGGTGTCAAGAACACATCCCGGGATTATTAAGAGACTGTTTGAACTTGAGGTTCCTGAAATATATGAAGGAATTGTTGAAATAAAGAGTATTTCCAGGGAGCCGGGCTCAAGAACAAAGATTGCCGTTTACTCTAAAGATGACAATGTAGATCCGGTAGGAGCATGTGTCGGTCAAAAGGGTACCAGGGTTCAAGCAATTGTTGATGAACTTCGCGGTGAAAAAATAGATATAATAAAATGGAGCAGTAATCCTGAGGAATATATTTCCAGTAGCCTTAGCCCTGCAAAGGTTATAAGAGTTGATATAAATGAAGAAGAAAAGAGTGCCAAGGTGACCGTCCCCGACTTTCATCTTTCGCTGGCGATAGGTAAAGAGGGACAGAATGCGAGGCTTGCTGCGAAACTTACCGGTTGGAAAATCGATATTAAGAGTGAATCACAGCTTAGGGCTACGATTGAGCAGCAACTTTTAAACTTTAACGGCAGCTACAGTGCCGACCCGGATATTATATCCGGTGAACTCTTTAAGACCGATTTTGAAGAAAACGGCGATGAAAATTCCATCGACGATACTGGGGAAGATGTAATTGAGGATGTAGTGGAAGATACTACAGATGATATATAATTTAATATATAATGAATATGGCTGTATATTTTTAGTTTGCTCCTTACGGTTCATCGACTGGAAGCAGGAGGAACTTTATACATTTTAAGCTTGATTTTGGGAAGTGGTGAGTTGTGAAACAGAAAAAGATTCCAATGAGAATGTGCCTTGGTTGTCAGGAGATGAGACCTAAGAAAGAACTTATCAGAGTGGTTAAAAACAAAGAGAACGAAATCTCTTTGGATTTTAACGGAAAAAAACCGGGCAGAGGAGCGTACATCTGCAAGAGTATTTCTTGTTTTGAAAAAGCCAGAAAGGGTAGAAAGTTTGAAAGAGCCTTTGAGACTTCTATTGATGAAGAAATATTTGAATCATTACGGAAAGAGTTGGAGGAAGGGCATGACTGAGAGAATATACTCTTTTCTGGGTTTGGCTAGAAAAGCAAACAAGCTGGTATCGGGATATGAATCCTGTGAAAGATTATTAAAAGCAGGAAAAGTAAGCTTGATAATTGTGGCCGAGGATGCTTCGCTAAGCACAAAGGAAAAGTTTATTAATGCCTGCAATTACAGGAGCGTGGATATAAAAATATTCGGAAAGAAAGAGTTGTTGGGCAAATTTATCGGTAAAGATATAAGGTCGGTGATAGCAATACTTGATAAGGGATTTGCGAATAGGACAATACAAATGATTGATGAAGCAAAAATTGGATGCGGGGGTGAAGCTATTGGCAAAAAAGAGAGTTTATGAGCTCGCAAAAGAACTAAACACAACAAGTAAGAGATTAATGGAAAAACTCGAGGAAATAAACATAGTTGTCAAGAACCATATGAGCTTTTTAGAGGAGGATGAACTGGAAGCTTTATATGACCATATTGGTGTTATCAGGCATAAAGATGACAAATCCGATACAGATGACAATAAAAGTACTACTGCTCATACAGTTGTTCAGCACAGCAGCGAGGCTGTGAAGGAAATTAAAAGAGATGCCAAAAAGGCACCGAGAATTATTAGGACAACGGAGATTTATCTTGATTCAAAAGAGGAAGAATCAAAGGAAAACAGGGAAGCTGAATCCAAAAACCAAAAAAAAGCTGAAGACAGGCGAAAGAAAAATGACTTTGTCAAAGTCTCAACAGATACTTCCGGTTTGAGACCGGGACTTGTGAGGGAAACAAAGCCGGAATATCTGAGAATTCTTGAAGAACAGAAAAAGAATGAGACGTCAAAAGCTCAAATCAATGAGAAGAAAGATGCGGATAAAAACAATATGAAAGATAATTTGCCAAAGGATACGACTCATGATAAAAAGAAAGAGGATGTTTCCAAACAAACTGCTGAAATTAAGGATGGCTCTATGAATATGGAAGGTAAAGTGATTGAAGAAGTAAAAACTGTCTCTGAACAGAGCGTTGATAATGTGAATGCAAATTTGGATGTTAATACCGACAAAGACAAAAAAGCAGATGAAAGCAAGCAAGCTTCTGTGGAAAGCGGTGTAGCAGGTGGTGTAGAAAGCAATGCTGTGCAGTCTGCAAACAAGAAAGATTCAGACAAGAAAAATGAGAATAAAAAGAACGATGCAAAAAAGAATAATGAAAAGAAAAATGATGTCAGGAAGAATGACAATAAAGGCAATAATGTAAAGAAAAATGAACACAGACCTGATATGAAGAGAAATGATTTTAATCGTACTCAGGATGCCAATAATAAAAACAATAACAAGCCCGGTACCGATAAAGGCGGCCGTATGGTTTCTAAAAAGCCTTTGGAAATACCAAAGGTAGAGCTTACTGCTTCGCAAAAAGAAGAATTGAATTCACAACGCTCTGAGAGACGAGATTTCAATAAAGATGTTGAAAAGGATTCAAAAAGAGAGCTTAAGAAAGAACAGCCCCGTGCCGGAATCAATAGCGGAAGGAATAAAAATCACAAGGTGATTAAGAATGTCCTTAGTGCTAAAAAAGGAGTTGCTGAAGTATTGTCCGACGATTTTGAAATGGAGGAATATTACTTCAATGGTACAAAGAGAGTCAGAAAAGTGAAAAAGAAGAAGGAAGAGAAAAAAGAAGAGAAGTATATTCCGCCGAAGGCCGTTCTTACATCTATAAAAATTTCTGCTCCCATTACTGTAAAAGAATTGGCTGAGGCTCTTAAAAAGACATCTGCTGAAGTAATTAAGAAGCTTATGTCCTTGGGAATCTTGGCAACATTAAATCAGGAACTGGACTTTGACACGGCGGCTATAGTTGCGGATGAGTTTGGGGTAAAAGCGGAAGAGGAAGTTGTTATCAACGAAGAGGATATTCTCTTTGACGATTCCGATGACCCGAACGATCCGGAGGCAGTGCCAAGACCGCCTGTAGTAGTTGTTATGGGGCATGTTGACCACGGAAAGACATCCCTCTTGGATGCTATAAAGAAATCAAATGTTACGGAAAGTGAAGCAGGTGGAATTACGCAGCATATAGGCGCTTACATGGTAAAAATAAATAATAGGAATATTACATTCCTCGACACCCCGGGTCATGAGGCTTTTACTGCCATGAGAGCAAGGGGTGCCCAGGTTACTGACGTTGCCATTTTGGTTGTAGCGGCGGATGACGGTGTCATGCCTCAAACAATTGAAGCTATAAACCATGCTAAAGCCGCAAACGTGACAATTATTGTTGCAATAAACAAAATTGACAAGCCGACTGCAAATCCCGAGAGAGTAAAGCAGGAGTTGACAGAGTACGGACTCATTCCTGAGGAATGGGGCGGCGATACAATTTTCGTTGAGGTGTCTGCAAAGAAGAGAATGAATATAGACCAGCTGTTGGAAATGGTTCTTCTTGCGGCCGATATGCTGGAGCTTAAAGCAAATCCGAATAAACAAGCGAAAGGTACTGTCATAGAGGCAAGACTTGACAAAGACAAAGGACCGGTTGCTACAGTACTTGTACAGAGAGGAACCTTGAATGTTGGAGATTCCATTATAGCCGGTACCACTACCGGAAGAATAAGGGCAATGACGGACGACAAGGGTCACAGAATCAAAAAGGCAGGACCTTCAACACCGGTTGAGATTCTTGGTATGCATGAAGTTCCGGAAGCTGGAGAAACTTTCTATGCCATAACTGACGAAAAAACTGCAAAACAATTGATAGAAAAGAGAAAACTAAAATTAAGAGAGCAGCAGCTAAAAGCTACCGCAAGAGTAACTCTCGATGACCTGTTTAACCAGATAAAAGAGGGTAAGGTTAAAGATCTTAATATCATTGTAAAGGCCGATGTCCAAGGTTCTGTTGAGGCTCTGAAACAGTCATTGGAGAAGCTTAGCAATGATGAGGTTAGAATCAAGATTATCCATGGCGCCGTCGGTTCGGTGAACGAATCCGATGTTACTTTGGCACAGGTATCCAACGCCATTATAATCGGATTTAACGTAAGACCTTCAGCCAATGTCATTGACGCCGCAAAGAAAGCCGGAGTTGACCTAAGGCTTTACACAATTATATACAATGCCATTGAGGACATTGAAGCCGCTATGAAAGGAATGCTTGACCCGACTTACAGGGAAGTTATTATTGGGCATGTTGAAATAAGGCAAATATTTAAAGTTTCCGGTGTGGGAACAATTGGCGGTTGCTATGTAACTGATGGAAAAATTACAAGAAATAGCGGTATCAGATTGGTAAGGAACGGAATAGTAGTTCACGAAGGAAAACTGGGCTCATTAAAGAGATTTAAAGATGATGTAAAAGAAGTGGCCCAAGGATATGAATGCGGTTTATCCATAGAAAAGTTCAATGATATAAAAGAAGGAGACGTAATTGAAGCTTTTGTTATGGAAGAGGTAAAATAATTCTTTTGACTTTGCATCAAAATATAAACACGCAATAAGTTGTAGGAGTGTTTTTCATGGAGAGGATAGAACGTATTTCGGAAGAGATAAAAAGGGAAATGAGCGGTATTATTCAAAATGAATTAAAGGACCCGAGGCTTCCAAAACTTATAAGCATAACTCATGTAAACGTTACAAAAGATCTTCGTTATGCGAAAGCTTATGTCAGTGTTTTAGGAAGCGAAGAGGAAAAAGCAAATGCATTGGAAGGGCTTAAAAGTGCAGCGGGTTTTATAAGACGCGAAATCGGCCGGCGGGTACAAATAAGGTATACTCCCGAAATTCATTTTGAGTTGGATAATTCCATTGAGCAGGGAGCGTATATTACCAAGCTTATTAATGAGACATCAGCTCAGGATAATAGCATAAAAGACCCTGAAGATGCTTGACAAATTAATGGAATTTGATAAAAATGTAGGATGAATTGTTGAGAGGTTATATAATGATTGAGAATGAAATTATTTCTTTAATCGAAAAAGCAGATAAAATTGCTATTTTGCCTCATGTTTCGGCAGACGGAGATGCATTAGGCTCGAGTCTGGCACTGGCATTGGCGCTAAATATTTTAAACAAGAAGCCAGTGATTTATTTTGAGGAAGAGATGCCTTCCATATACGGTTTTTTACCGGGCAAGGAGCTTTCACGGATATATGAAGGAAAACCGGACAAATACGAGCTTGTAATTGCCTTGGATACCGGTGATTTGGACCGGCTGGGAAAAAGGGTGGAAATATTCAATAATGCCGGCATTACCGTTAATATAGACCATCATCCTACAAATACAGAGTTTGCCGGCGTGAATTTTGTGGATACAAACGCATCGGCGGTTGGTGAAATAATATACCGGCTTCTTACGATGATGAAAATCGGCTTGGACAAAGATATGGCCACATGTCTTTATGTTGCTATAGCTACAGATACCGGGGGCTTTAGGTACAGCAATACAACGCCTGATACCCATAAGATAACCGCCGATTTGATAAACAACGGTGTGGATGTTTCCTATATATCCCAGACGGTATTTGATACCTTGTCCTTGCAAAAAGTAAAACTGATGGGAAAGGCAATTGAGAATCTTGAATTGTTTGAAAACGGAAAGTTGGCAGTGATAAAGATTACCGACGACTTGCTAAAGAGTGTCGGAGCAAAGGAAGAGGACTGCGAAGGCATCGTCAACATAGGAAGAAATATAGAAGGTGTGGAAGTGGCAGTGGTAATCCGTCAGCGTGCAAGCGGTGAGCTTAAAGTGAACTTCAGGTCAAAAGACTATGTTGATGTCTCGGTTATTGCAAACAGGCATTCCGGCGGCGGCCACAAAAGAGCTGCCGGATGTACGGTAAAAGGCGATATAAATGATGTAAAAGAAATGCTCGTAAAGGAGATTAGTGAAGTCTTGTAAGTTATGGATGGTATATTGAATGTTTTAAAACCTCCTGGCATGACATCCTTTGATGTGGTGGCATACCTTAGGGGAATATTGAAAATAAAAAAAATTGGACATACGGGCACGCTTGACCCTGGTGCGGCAGGTGTGCTTCCTATTTGTATAGGCAAGGCTACAAAAGCAATTGAATATCTTACTGACAAAGATAAGGTTTACAGAGCGGAGCTTTTGCTGGGTGTATCCACCGATACCCAGGATTCTTACGGAAAAGTTATAAGGGAGCAGGAAGTAAAGGCTTCCCATGATGAAATTGAAAAGGTGATTAAGTCCTTCGAAGGGGATTACAGCCAGCTGCCTCCTATGTATTCGGCAATCAAAATGAACGGAAAGAAGCTGTATGAGCTTGCCAGAAGCGGTATTGAAGTAGAGAGAAGTCCTAGGAATGTAAAAATATATTTTGTTAATATTTTAAGTATCAGGGGTAGCAGGGTTGTTTTTGATGTGGGATGCTCCAAAGGTACTTATATTAGGACTTTGTGCTCCGATATCGGAGACAGGCTGGGCTGCGGAGGACATATGGCTTTTCTGGTAAGGATGAGGTCAGGAAGCTTTGATATTGAAAATGCTTTGACCTTGGAACAGATAAAAGAGATGGCCCGGGAAGGAACCCTTGAAAAAATGCTCACGGGCATAGATGTAGCTTTTCAGGATTATGACAAAGTTTGTCTCAATGAAAAGGATAAAATAAGATTTTTAAACGGTGGATTTGTAAGCCTTGGAAGGTATGGCGAATATATTTTGGCTCAAAAAATCAGGGTATATAGTAATGAGGGCACTTTCCTGGCTTTGGGAGAAACGGTTTTGGACAGAAACGGACAGTTAAGTCTTAAGATTGACAAGCTTTTTACATAGTATTATATATTAGCAAAAAAACAGTTATCCAGCCCCTTGAAGCGAATGAAAGGGGTAAAAGCAAAGGGACTGATACCCCAAACTTTTATTATTGTAGGCGGAGTTGTAGAAGGAAAGCATATGAAAGTCATATATGGAGCAGAAAACAAACACAATTTTATAAAGCCGACGGGTGTGGGACTTGGAAATTTTGATGGCTTGCATGTAGGTCACATGGCTTTGATAGACAAATTAATAAAGGAATCGGAGCAAAGTTCATTGGATTCGGTTGTCTACACCTTTAGCAAGCACCCGGAAAACATAATCAGAAAAGAGCTGTTTACTCCTTTGATTACTTCAACACGTAAGAAAGTGGAGCTGCTTGAGAGGACCAGGCTCAACTATTTATATTTTGAGAAATTTGATGAAACCTTTTCCAGAATGGAGCCTAAAGAGTTTGTAAAAGATATCCTGGTGGGAAGATTGAATATGAAGCTTGCAGTGGCAGGCTTTAATTATAGATTCGGCTACCAGGGACAGGGAGATACCGAGCTTTTATACAAGCTGGGAAAAGAGCTGGGCTTTACGGTCATTGTTATTGAGCCGGTTATGTTTGGAGATGAAGTGGTAAGCAGCACCAAGATAAGAAGCTACATTTTAGATGGGGATATGGAGAAGGTGTCTGCATTTTTAGGTAGGCACTATTCCGTTGCCGGAAGGGTTGAAAAAGGCAAAAGGATTGGAAACACTATTGGGTTTCCCACTGCTAATATTTATCCGGAGGATTATCTTGTTCTTCCTTGCAACGGTGTGTACATAACAAAGACCCTTGTGGACAGCAAAATGTATCCCAGCGTTACAAGTGTTGGCTATAACCCCACATTTGGAGGTTTGGACAATATTTCTGTCGAAACATATATACTGGATTTTGAAAGGAATATTTACGGAAAAGAAATAGAAGTCTTTTTCATTTCAAAACTAAGAGATGAAATTAAGTTTGGCAGCGCAGAAGAACTTATAAATCAAATAGAAAATGATGTAGAGATTACCAGAAAATATTTTGATATTTGATTTTGCTTAATTGAAGTTGTAGATAGAATGAATGGGAGGCAGATATGCCTCCCTCTTTATCTAAATCTTTTTAGCAAACATCCCGATAGCATCCCTGTTGCAAAGGTCAATACAAGTATTCCTGCAGCTTGGGCAATACTTAAATCAATGGTCGGAGCGTCATTATGTTCATTTTGTTCACTTTGTTTTGAATGCGTTCTAGGATATTTTCTGTAATATCTAACCTGATTCATTGAAATCCCTCCAATATTATTATTTTCAATGCTCAAGATTTTTATTTTACTAATAATAAACAACTAATAAAACTTAACTGACAAATATTGAATAAAGGTGTATTTTTTTATTATACTATTAACATACATTGTTTTACCGAAAGTTTTTGAAGTTGATTTTGTTAAAGCTGGAATTTTCATGAGAGTTATCATTTTTAAAGAGAGGATTGATCTGATGAATACTTTGATTTCAGAAAATAAAGTATCTGAAATTGCATCTTTTAACGGAATAAAGATTTACAGGATTCAAAGCCGGAAATTCAAGACCAATTCAATTAATATCTTCTTCTATGACGATTTGACCAGGGAAAATGCAGCCAAAAATGCAATGCTTCCTGCTGTCTTGAGAAGAGGTTGCGAGGGTTATCCCACAATAAGAGACATCTCTCTTTATCTTGAAGAGCTTTATGGCTCTGTGTTTGACTGCGGCGTGACGAAAAAGGGAGAGCATCAGATTATTCAGTTTTATATTGAATATATTTCCAATAAATATGCAAGATCCGATATTGACCTGACAAAGAAAACCTTTGACCTGCTTTTAGACATAATAACGAAGCCTGTACTTGAAAACAATGCTTTTAAAAAAGAGTATGTGGAGCAGGAAGCCCAGAATTTGAAAGAGCTTATCGAAAGCAGGGTAAATGATAAAATGCAATATGTCATTGAAAAATGCCTTGAAGAAATGTGCAAGGATGAGCCCTTTGGGATATATGACTACGGAAATGTGGAGGATTTGAAAGAGATTGATGAGAAAAACCTATACGAACACTATAAATACTTCCTTGAGACTTTGCCTGTATATGTTTTCATTTCCGGCGACATTGATGATGAAGGAGTGAAATACATAGCGGACGGTCTTGCGAAAATAAAGAGGGGAAATATCAAGCCTATTGCCAAGACCAAAGTGGAAGTTGAAGTGGGAGAAGTCAAAAACATAACTGAAAGAGTGAGTGTAAACCAGGGAAAACTGTGCCTGGGTTTTCGAACCAATACACCGCCCGGCAGCAAGGACTATTATAAATTGCTGGTCTACAACAGCATTTTAGGCGGCGGTCTTCACTCGAAGCTCTTCCAGAATGTAAGAGAAAAAGCGGGGCTTGCATACTATGCGTTTTCAAGACTTGAAAAATTCAAGGGCCTTATGGTGCTAAGCAGCGGGATAGAGATAAAAAACAAAGACAAGGCCTTGGAGATAATATATGAGCAGCTGGAAGAGATAAAAAAAGGCAATATTTCCGACTACGAATATGAAGCATCCATCAAAAGCATAGAAACGGGGATTAAATCTCTAAAGGACAGCCAGCTTCAGATTGTAGATTTTTATCTTAGCCAGTATATAGCACAGACCAATGACACTCCCGATGATGTTATTGAAAATGTAAAGAAAGTAACTAAGCAGGATGTAGTGGATATTTCCGAAAGAATAAAGCTGGATACAGTTTATTTTTTAACATCGAAGGAATAAATGGCAGAAAAAATAGAAGGGAGAATCCAAAATCATATGAATATCAGGACTATTGAGTATAAAAACATCGATGAAACTGTATATATTTATGAGCATTCAAGCGGTCTTAAATCCTTTGTGGTACCTAAAAAAGGATATTCCAAGAAGTATGCAACCTTTGCAACTCATTACGGTTCTATAAATAATGAGTTTATTGTGCCAGGGGAAAAAGATGCTATCAGAGTTCCCGACGGAATTGCGCACTTTTTGGAGCACAAGCTCTTTGAGCAAAAAGACGGAAGTGTCATGGATAAGTTTTCGAAGCTTGGTTCAAATCCCAATGCGTATACCAGCTTTGCTCAGACGGTTTATCTTTTCTCCTGTACCGACAGGTTCAAAGACAATTTCCAGCTCCTTTTGGATTTTGTCCAAAACCCCTTTATTACGGAGGAAAGCGTTGAGAAGGAGAAGGACATCATAGCTCAGGAAATAAGGATGTATGAAGATGATCCCAACTGGAGAGTCTTCTTCAATTTGCTGGATGCATTTTACGTAAACAATCCTGTAAAGATTGACATAGCAGGAACGGTTGAAAGTATAAGCAAAATCAACAGGGATATTTTGTATACGTGCTATAATACCTTCTACCATCCCTCCAATATGATGATTCTGGTAGTAGGAGATGTGGAACCGGAAGAAGTGTTCAAACAGATTGAGGACAGCATTGATACAAAGAGCAGCAAGCCGGAAATAAAGAGGATTTTTCCCGAGGAACCCAAAACCATTAACCGGGACTATGTCGAGCAGAAGCTTGCAGTTGCCATGCCCATGTTTCAAATGGGATTTAAGGACAATGACTTTAATTCAAAGGGAATTGAGTGCTTAAAGAGGGAAATTGCAATAAAGCTCATACTTGAAATGATAATGGGAAGAAGCTCAAGCCTATACAATGAATTGTACAATGACGGTCTTATAAACAACAGCTTTGATTTTGATTATACCATCGAAGAAAATTATGCCTATTCAGCCTTCGGGGGTGAGTCCAAAGACCCTTTGGCGGTAAAGAAAAGGGTGATGGATGAAATTAAGAAAATCCAAATGAGCGGACTTGACAAAGACAGCTACGAGCGGATAAAAAGAGCCATGAAGGGAAGATTTATGAGGCAGCTCAATTCGGTGGAAAGAATTTCGCATATGTTTATATCGGTGTATTTTAGAGAGGTAAGTATGTTTGATTATCCGGATGTCTATGACAATATGACTTTTGATTATGTAAAAGGCGTATTTGATAGTCATTTTAATTTGGATAATTTGGCAATGTCGGTGATAAATCCGGTATAGAGAAAAGGGGGAAAATATGGATACTGTAAATGTTGTGAAATTCCCGAAATTGGGATTGGAGTTTACCATAGACAGGGTTGCCTTCTATATTTTCGGCATGCCTGTCTACTGGTACGGAATAATAATTGCCATAGGTTTTTTTCTTGCAGTTGTTTTAGGTCTTAGAAACAGTGAGAAATTCGGCATAAAATCCGATGACGCAATTGACCTTGTTTTTTGGGGCGCACCCATAGCAATTGTATGTGCAAGGCTTTATTATGTGATTTTTAATTGGCATGAGTTTAATGGCGATATAAAGAAAATAATTAACATCAGGACCGGTGGGTTGGCGATTTATGGGGGATTGATCGGCGCAGTTGTTACAGCATATTTTTTTGCAAAAGCAAAAAAGATAGATTTTCTGCGTTTGGCAGACCTTGGTGCTCCCTACTTTGTCATGGCCCAGGCAATTGGTAGATGGGGTAATTTTGTGAATCAAGAAGCCTTCGGGACAAATACCAATCTTCCATGGGGAATGCACAGTGAAGCGGTGGAAAAATACTTAAGAGATTTGAAAGTCATCGGTGTTGATCCTACAATGCCGGTCCATCCGACATTTTTATATGAATCCCTGTGGAATTTTGGAGTTTTCCTTTTCTTGATTTGGTACAGAAAGAGGTATAGGGTGCGCGGCGAATTATTTTCCTTCTATATGCTCCTATACGGCATAGGCAGAGCTTGGATTGAAGGACTTAGGACCGACAGCCTCTACCTTGGCAGTTTTAGGATTTCACAGGTTCTTGCTATTGTTTTTTCGATAACATTTGCCGTAATAATTGTTATAAGGCACAGGACTTCAAAAGGCGAACTGGTCTACAATGCTTTGGGACAACCTTTGGACGTAAAGGATTCCGAAAATGGTACAGAATACGACACCAAACAGGAAAATATGGAAAAAAGTGTTGAAGAGAGTCAGGTTGACAATAAAAAAATGCTATAATTGGCATGTATACATCAAATATTACATTATTATTACATTTTTCGAAGGCTATTGACTCGTAATTAGTAATTTTTTATAATAGAGGAACAAAAAATAAACATGAATGTCACAAATTTAGTTTTCACGTCGTAAAAATTTACAAAAGATAAATGGTGGTGTAGTAAATGCAATTGAAAATTCAAGATTTACAGAGTCAATTGAATGATATGATTGACAACTGCGACGATTACTCAAAAGATTACTCAAAAATATACGAACTGAGTGTCAAGCTTGACATGCTTATTGTCGAGTACTACAACGAATTGTTAGGGAGGAAGAATGCGAATTAACCAAGCAGAAGATATTATTTATTAAGCTCTATACGGTTAAATTTTGGAATTGGTTGACATTGCTTTGATATGAAAATATAATTATATTGTGATTATTAGCAGTTGGACTACTGTCAGGCAATAAATCCGAGATGGGCTTGGCAGTAGTTTTTAATTATTGATTTCAATGCCTGTTGACCGATTACATATTATTCTTTTAGAAGGTGACATTCTATGTATTTTATTGAAAAGGTGAAAAACTCCAATATATTGAGAAGATTTGACTATTTGCTGTTTTTTGCTGTAACATTGTTATCTGTTATAGGAGCTTTTGTTTTAAGAAGCGCAGTAGCTACAATGCCCAGCGGACGGAGAATGTTTTTGGTACAGGCGGGAAGCATTGTAGTGGGAACTGTTTTGGCTCTAATTATTAGTTTGCTGGACTATAAGGATTTTAAGATACTGGGAATTCCATTTTATATTTTTACTGTAGCTTTATTGGTATTGGTTCTTTTCGTAGGTACGGGAGAGGACTTGGGAAGCCGAAGCTGGCTTAAAATAATGGGTTTCAGCTTTCAGCCGTCGGAGCTTGCGAAGATATCCATGGTTCTGGTTTCGTCCGTTTTTCTGGAAAGAATTTATGACGGGCAAAAGAACAGGGTTGCCAACATCATAAAGTTTGTCATATACTCCGCCATACCGATAGCTCTGGTCATGGCACAAAAGGATTTTGGAACCACCTTGGTATTTGTATTTGTGGTTTTTGTAATGCTGTTTGTTTTCGGAATTGGTTATAAGTATATTTTTATGCTAATGGGAGCCGGTGTTGCAGCTTTACCGATTATGTGGTTTTTTGTGCTCAATGATACAAGAAAGAATAGAATAAGAGTTTTCCTAAACCCTGAATTGGACCCTTTGGGAGCAGGATGGAACGTTATCCGGTCGAAAATTGCCATAGGTTCGGGTAAGATTTTCGGGAAAGGGCTTTTTAAAGGGATTCAGACGCAAAATTCCTTGGTGCCCGTAAAGGAGTCGGATTTTATATTCTCTGTGGTAGGCGAGGAATTGGGGTTTGTTGGAGCAATTGTAATTGTGGGATTGGTGTTTTTCATTCTTATGAGATGCTTGTATATTTTAAGAAATGCCAGAGATAGATATGGAACTTTTGTGGTTACTGGCATAACGGCATTTTTGGCAATACACTTTATTGAAAATATTGGTATGAGCATTGGGCTTTTGCCGGTTACGGGAATTCCCCTGCCGTTTGTAAGTCAGGGCGGGAGTGCGATGCTTACCAACTATATTGCCATCGGAGTGGTTTTAAGTGTATCGGCAAGGAGACAAAAAAGCTTTTATGTGAGTAAATAAGTGAGTAATTAATCAAAAAATTGTAGAAGAGAAAAGCTAATGTTTATTGCAAAAGATAGGACTTGTTTCCTATCTTTTGCTTTTTTATTAGGAAATTTTTAAAATAGGCTTGATTATTGGACGATTTTGAACTAAAATTGAAGTATAAGTGGTGGAAAGTGGTGTGAAGTGGTGAGTTGTTCCAAAATGTGAGGTGAAATTGTTGTTCTATGGTGAATACCAACATTCAGTTGATGCAAAAGGAAGGGCGATAATACCTTCCAAATTCAGAGAAGGCCTTGGTGAGAGATTTATATTGACCAAGGGCTTGGATAACTGTTTGTTTGCGTATTCCTTGGAAGAATGGGGCAACTTGGAAGCCAAGCTAAAATCACTTCCATTCACAGATAAAGATGTAAGAGCGTTTGTGAGGTTTTTCTTTGCGGGTGCTGCTGAGGTTGAAGTGGACAAGCAGGGAAGAATACTCATACCGCAAAATCTAAGGGAGTATGCAGGCCTGGAGAAGGACGTATATATAATTGGTGTATCCACAAGGGTTGAAGTATGGGATAAGAGCAAATGGGAAAGCTATTCTGGAGATGAAAATATGAGTGCCGAAAGTATTGCTGAAAAGATGGCGATGCTGGGAATATGAAGCTGTATAAAATAGATGCTGAATTTTAAAGTGGGAGTTGGTTAACTTAAATGGAATTTCATCACAAGCCTGTTTTGCTCGAAGAAACCATTAAAAACCTTGATATCAAGCCTGATGGAGTATACATAGACGGTACTTTGGGAGGCGCAGGTCATTCCGGTGAGATTTTAAAAAGGCTTGATAAAAACGGTACATTAATAGGCCTGGATCAGGACGAGTTTGCGATTAAAACATCACAAGTGAAATTGGCCCAATTAAACTTAAAAGCAAGAATTATTCTCGAAAACACAAATTTTGTAAACATCAAGGATGTTTGTGAAAAGCACAATATTAAGTCTGTAGACGGGATACTTTTGGATTTGGGGGTTTCCTCCCATCAGCTTGATGAGGCTTCCAGGGGCTTTAGCTACAACAAAGACGCCCCATTGGATATGAGAATGGACAGAAGAGGGGAGCTTACAGCAAAGAAAATAGTCAATGAATACGATGGGGAGGAAATAAAGAGAATAATTCGAGACTATGGCGAGGAAAAATGGGCGTCAAGAATTGCAGAGTTTATTGTGGAGGCAAGAAAGACCAAAGAAATTGAGACAACCGGAGAGTTGGTTGACATTATCAAGGCCGCGATACCCAGCTCTGCAAGACGTGAAGGTCCCCATCCTGCAAAAAGGACTTTTCAAGCATTAAGAATAGCTGTAAACAATGAGTTGGGGATACTTGCCAAGACCATTGAAGACGGGACAGAGCTTTTAAAGTCTGGCGGAAGGTTTTGCATAATAACATTCCATTCGCTAGAGGACAGGATTGTCAAGGATGAGTTTGGCAAGAAAGTAAATCCTTGTACTTGCCCGAAACAGTTTCCGGTTTGTACATGCGGAAGAAAACCTGTGGCATTGCTTGTAAACAGAAAGCCGATAGTTGCGGATGAAAAAGAGCTTCAGGTTAATCCAAGGGCAAGAAGTGCAAAACTTAGAGTATTGGAAAAAATTTAGATTTAAATAATAAAGAAACAGATACGATAACAAAGGATAAAGCAAAAAATATACAAAAGACAAAATTTTAATAAAATAAAACAAAATTTAAAAGCAAAAACAAAAGATAAAACTAAAAGAATTAAAAAACAAAAGAAAAAAGAAAAAATTGATACCAGAACTTTATACAAAAGAAAAAACGAAAAATTAAAACAAAAACTAAAAAACAAAAGAAAAATTGGACTAAAAAACAAACAAAAGACAAAGTAGAAGAAAACAAAAGAAAAAACCTAATTTGGAAAAAGAGAAAGTTAAGTAGCGTTACAAAAGATAAAGCTTTACGGCAGATGTTTTTTGATTGATTATTCCGGGTGGGGATGCTTTTATGCTAGCCCCCGGATTTGTTGTCTGTTTAATGGGAATATAATTGGTGTGAGGTGAATACATATGTTAGAGGATAAGAACTATATAAACGGAACAGCGGCAAGAAAAATTGAATACGACGTATATGAAGAAAACAAAGTACTAAATGCAAAGAAGAAACAAAGGAACAACAACAAAATAAAAAGGAAGATTGTATTTTGCCTTATAGCCGTATTTGCCATGGGAGTCTTGGCAATGTACAGATATTCCCATATAACTGAGATGAATTATGAAATTGACAGACAACTTAAAGCTTATAATGAAATAAAAAATGAAAATATCAGAATACAAGTTGAAATAGAAAACAGCATTGACATACAGAAGATAAAGGAATATGCTGAAAAAGAACTTGGTATGCATAAACCCGACAAACACCAGATTACATATGTGAAGGTTCCCCAAAGTGACCTTACCATAGTATCTGAAGCGGCAAAGCAGGAGGAAATGAAAAATGCCGGCATATTCTCTGCCATTATTAACAAGATTGATTTGCTTGCCAATCTCTTGTATTAAGCTTGCTGCTTAAAGAGAGGTAAATTGATAGTACAGCCGGTATAAAAGAATATGTTTGTATTTTTGGAAAACTGCACGTTAAATTTTTAAGTAAACCCCGAATACAAGTCTTTTTGTTTGAGGGGAAAGAGTTTTTTGGCTTAAATTTAGTGGGCAGTTTTTATAGTATTAAAAGCAGTATTGGTTTAAAAACAGTATTGGGGGGATTTGGTTGGCAGGCACAACTTTGGTGATGAAAAAGAGGCTTTTGGCTGTATTATTGATATTTACTTTTTTAATAATAGCTTTGTTGGGAAGAGTCGGATGGCTTCAAATTGCTAGGGGTGAAGAACTGCAAAGAAAGGCTTATGAACAGCAAAACAGCGACAGGGAAATACCTCCCAGAAGAGGTTCAATACTTGACAGAAACGGCAAGCAACTTGCTATAAGTGCCACTGTTGACAGGATAGTAGTAAACCCCACAGAGATAGATAAATCACCGGAAGTAAGACAAAAAATTGCTAAAAAGCTTTCGGAGTTTTTGGACTTGGACGAGGAATCGGTATTAAAAAAGATAAACAAGACCAACAGCAGATATGAGATAATAAAGAAAAGAGTTGAAAAGAGTGTCGGCGATCAGATAAGACAGTGGAAAAGTGAAGAGAAAATCAAGGGACTGTATATTGACGAAGACACTAAACGTTATTATCCCAAGGGAAATCTTGCGGCCCATATAGTAGGATTTGTCGGAGAAGACAACCAGGGTCTTGACGGTATTGAGAAGACCATGGAAAAATATCTTAAGGGAGTGCCGGGGAAAATTTTGAGCGAGGTCGATGCCAAAGGGCGTCAAATGCCCAACTATGAAAACAAACGTATTGACCCTCAGGATGGATTGAATGTGGTGCTCACAATAGATGAAAACATTCAGTATTTTGCCGAGGAGGCTTTGCAGAAAGCCGTAGAAGACAACAAGGTGGCAAACGGTGCTTTTGCCGTTGTAATGGATCCTAGAAACGGAGAAATCCTGGCGTTGGTATCAAAGCCAGACTTTAATCTCAACGACCCGAGGGCCTGTCCCCCGTCAGAAGATCCTACCACATGGACCGGAACCTCTCAGAAGGATGTAGAAACCCTGTACAGGACTGTATGGAGAAACAAGGCGGTTTCGGATACCTATGAACCGGGTTCCACTTTTAAAGCAATAACAACTGCCATAGGATTTGAAGAAGGCGTTGTAACTCCTGAGACAAGAACCAGCGACAGAACCATTAATGTTCAGGGACATAATATAAATTGCTGGAAGCCGAATTTCCATGGCGAGGAATCTTTCAGGGAAGCCGTGTACAATTCCTGTAACCCCGCTTTTGTCAAAGTGGCATTGGATGTAGGTGTTGAAAAGTTCTACAATTACCTTCGGGCCTTTGGATTTTATGACAAGACGGGTATAGAGCTTCCTGGAGAAGCTCAGGGAAATTTCCATGAAAAGCCGAAGGATATTGACTTGGCTGTTGCTTCCTTCGGACAGAGATTTAAAGTTACTCCCCTTGAAATGATTGCTGCCTATGGGGCAATTGCCAACGGAGGAAAGCTTATAAAGCCTCATCTTGTAAAAGAGGTCGTTGACTCGGAAGGAAATGTGGTAGAGAAGTTTGAGCCTCAGGTTGTTAGAAATGTTATTTCAAAGCAGACTTCCCAAACCCTTCTGAATGTGCTGGAAGGAGTTGTATCTGAAGGTACGGGAAGGAATGCGTATGTTAAAGGATACAGAGTTGCCGGAAAGACAGGTACTTCCGAAACTGATGATGAAGGGGTATACATTGCTTCCTTTGCAGCCATTGCGCCGGCAGACAATCCGCGCATATGCGTTCTGGTGGCTTTGGATAATCCGAGAGGTGAAGCGTACTATGGAGGAACTATTGCAGCGCCGGTGGCGGGCAAAATAGTGGAGCAAACATTAAGTTATCTCGGTGTCGAAAGAATATACAGTGAAAAAGACATGGAAATGATAGCAGAAGAGGTATATGTTCCCGATATAAGAGATAAAACTATAGATGAAGCAAAAAAGATTCTAAAAGAGTATGGACTTGAATATAGAATAGAAGGGGACAATACTGACGGGAACACGGTTGTCAAAGAGCAAATTCCAAAGCCCGGTGCGCTTCTTGCAAAAAAATCCGTTGTTATTGTGTATACCTATGAGCCGGAAGAGGAAATAATGGTTGAAGTACCGGAGGTAATTGGCAAGACAATTGATGAAGCAACGAGAACATTAAATACTGCAGGACTTAATATAAAAGTTGTAGGCAGCGGAAATGCGGTGAGGCAGAGCATTGAGCCGGGGACCAAAATAGCTCAGGGCGAAGTGGTTGAGGTTGAGTTTGTATTCCTTGATACACATTAACCTAAAACTATTATAAGAACACAGGATGAATTTGACGGGAGGATTTTTATGAAACTTAAAGATCTGGTAAAAGGGCTGAATGTGGTTGAATTAGAAGGCGATATGGATGTCGAAATCAATGATATTGCTTATGATTCCAGAAAAGCAAAAGCAGGTTCTCTCTTTGTCTGCATAGAAGGCTTTAAGGCGGACGGACACAAGTTCATTCCCCAGGCAATAGAGAATGGAACCAGAGCTTTTCTGGTTCAAAAAGATGTGGATGTTCCTGACGATGCGACGGTTGTCAAGGTTGAGGATACAAGATATGCTCTTGCCAGCGTGGCCGATGCTTTTTTCGGGCATCCGTCAAGCCGGTTTAATTTGGTGGGCATTACCGGAACAAAAGGGAAGACCACCACTACATACATGATTAAGTCGATTCTCGAAGCTTTCGGACAGAAGGTTGGGCTTATAGGTACAATATCAAATATGATAGGGCACGAGGTTCTTCCAACTGACAGAACAACACCGGAAAGCTATGACCTTCAGGAACTTTTTTCGGAGATGGTTCAAAAGAATGTGAACAGTGTTGTAATGGAAGTATCTTCCCATGCCCTTGAACTCCACAGGGTAAGTTGCTGTGAATATGACATAGGAGTTTTTACAAACCTTTCAAGAGACCATCTCGACTTTCACAAGACTTTTGATAATTATCTTAATGCAAAAACCAAGCTTTTTGGCATGTGTAAAAAAGGCCTGATAAATATAGACAATGAATTCGGACCAAAAGTGGTGGACAGCGCCAAGTGTGAAGTCTATACGATGGGAATAGACAATAAAGCGGATTTGCGGGCGGTGGATATTGTACACCATTCGGACAGTGTGAATTTTACGGTTGTTTCACCCTGGTTTGCCGGGGACATAAAGGTGAATATTCCCGGAAAATTCAGTGTATATAATGCTTTAGCTGCCATAGGAAGCTGTGCTCTTATGGGAGTTCCCTTTGAGTATATCAAAAAAGGATTGGAGAATGTGACCGTTCCGGGAAGGGCGGAGGTTCTTGATGTCAAAAAAGACTATACTGTAATGATTGACTATGCCCATTCTCCCGACAGCCTTGAAAATATTCTGACCACAGTAAAGGCGTATGCTCCCGGAAGGGTGGTGTGTGTGTTCGGATGCGGTGGCGACCGTGACAAGACCAAGAGACCGATTATGGGAAGAATATCGGGAGAAATAGCGGATTTTACCGTCATAACCTCGGATAATCCGCGAACGGAAGACCCGGAGGCAATAATAAGGGACATTGAAGAGGGAATAAAAAAGACAGAGGGCTTGTATACCACAATTACCGACAGGCGAGAAGCTATAAAATATGCTTTGGCGAATGCAAAACCAAAGGACATAATTCTCCTTGCAGGTAAGGGGCATGAAACATATATAATCTTAAAGGATAAAACCATCCATTTTGACGAGAGGGAAGTAGTAAGGGATATACTTAAGGAACTAGGCAGTAACAATAATTAACCGGCCTTGGAGGGAACATCAGATGGAAAACTTGAAATGCGAGGAAGTACTAAAAGCAGTTGGCGGTACCTTAATATCCGGAGAAATAGATACAGTTTTTTATAATATTTCCACCGATTCGAGAAATATTAAGGAAGGAGACTTATTTGTTCCTCTTATCGGAGAAAGATTTGACGGGCATGATTACATTCAGTCGTCCTTGGAAAAAGGTGCTTTCGGAAGTTTTACCCAAAAGGAAACGGAGCCATTTTCAGGCAAAGTTTTGATAAAGGTTTCGGATACACTTAAGGCATTAAGGGATCTTGCGGCGTATTACAGACAGAAATACAAGATCCCTTTTGTAGGAATTACCGGAAGTGTGGGAAAAACGAGCACCAAGGAAATGGCTGCTGCAGTATTGTCAAAAGGCTTTAATGTGCTAAAGACTCAGGGCAACTTTAATAATGAGATTGGAGTACCCCTCACAATTTTCAACCTTGACAAATCTCACGAAGCTGCCGTTGTGGAAATGGGCATGAGCGGTTTTGGCGAAATAAGCCGTCTTGCATCAATAGTAAAGCCCGATATAGCAATAATAACAAATATAGGAGTTTCCCATATAGAAAAGCTGGGTTCAAAAAATAATATATTAAAAGCAAAAATGGAGATTTTTGAGGGCTTAAATGAGAAAGGTTTGGCAATACTAAATGGTGATGACAAATTATTGTATGGATTAAACAACCTTTTAAAGTTTAGGACCGTATTTTACGGAACGGAAGAAGGGCTCGATTACCGGGCATACAATGTAGAATCTTTGGGGGAGAAAGGCTCCACCTTTGATATTGAGATTAAAGGAAAAGAGTACAGGGTGAGAATTCCTGTGCCGGGAATACATAATGTTTATAATGCCCTTGCAGGCATTGCAGCAGGAATTGAGCTTGGCATACCGCCGGAGAAAATAGTTGAAGGTATTGAGGAATTTTCGCCGGGAAAGATGAGGCTCAATATTTTAAACTACAATGGTTTGAAGATTATAAACGATGCCTATAACGCAAGTCCCCAGTCAATGGAGGCTGCGATTGATGTTTTAAAGGATATATCCGGTCAAGGCAGGACCTTTGCCGTGTTGGGCGACATGCTTGAGCTTGGGGAAATCTCCAAAAGTGCTCATATGGAATTGGGTAGATATGCTGTCGCAAAGGGAATAGATTATATAATGGCTGTGGGAGAACTTGGAAAAAATATTGCCTATGGTGCCATTGAGGCAGGGGCAAAAGAGGAAAGGGTTTTTGAATTTAAGGACAATACGGATGCCGCCAGGTTTTTAAAAGAATTTTTAAAGTGCGGTGATGTACTGCTTGTAAAGGGTTCAAGGGGTATGAAAATGGAGGAAATAGTTAATATATTGACTAGTCAGGCATAAAGGTGTAAAGTTGGATTGATATAAAATTGCACGGATAATCTGCAATGAGTAGATTATTGCTATTATTGGGGGAGTGTGGAATTGAATTTGCCGTTTAATATTTCAACACATGTTTTTGAATTTATACTATGTTTCATTTTTTCTCTGATATTAGGTCCTGTACTTATTCCAATGCTGACGCGGTTGAAATTCGGCCAGACGGTAAGGGATGACGGACCGAAATCCCACTATAAAAAGACAGGTACGCCGACCATGGGGGGAATGATTTTTCTAATACCTGTTGTTGTTCTTGCGGCTTTTTATGCAGGGCATGACAAGAGAATTCTTCCTCTTATTTTTGTGACTTTGGGATTTGGGATTATAGGTTTTATTGATGACTTTATAAAAGTAGTGAAAAAAAGAAAAGACGGTCTTTACTGGAATCAGAAAATGTTTGGACTTCTTTTGGTTGCTGTTGTTTTTGCCGTTTATGTGTCTCGTACCCAGACTTCGGATATCATAATTCCTTTTATGGGAATGGATAGAACGGTGTCGTTGGGATGGCTGTTTGTTCCCTTTGTTGTTCTTGTATTAATTGCGTCAACGAATGCGGTGAACATTACCGACGGGCTGGACGGACTTGCAGCGGGAGTGACTTTAATAGTGACTGTCTTTTTCACCATAGTGGCAATGACAAGAGGCGAGTGGGAATACATAAAAATATTTTCAGCCATAGTTTCGGGAGGGTGTTTGGGATTTTTGGCATTTAACGCGCACCCTGCCAAAGTTTTTATGGGAGACACGGGCTCGCTGGCATTGGGCGGCGCAGTCGGTGCAATTGCAATTTTGATGAAAATGCCTCTTATTTTAATAATAGTTGGCGGTATTTATGTAATTGAGGCATTGTCGGTAATGATACAGGTGCTTTCGTTTAAATTGACGGGAAAAAGAGTTTTCAAGATGGCGCCTATTCATCACCATTTCGAACTTTCAGGTTGGAAAGAAGTAAAGGTGGTTTGGGTATTTTGGGGAATAACGGTGCTCCTTTGCATCCTTGGATTCTTTGCACTAAGACTTAAATTCTATTGATTTAACCCGTTTTGCAAGGTAAAATCCTAAAAAGTATTAGCTGCTTTTAAGGCTGAAAGCTTTAGAGGGGGAAAACAATGAAATCTATAACTACAACTAAAAAGCCATTCGATTTTTTGATATTTCTTACTGTATTGATAATGCTTACCATCGGTTCTATAATGGTATTTAGTTCTAGTGCTCCCCATGCATATAACTATTTGAAGGGTGATTCATATCATTTTTTAAAGAAGCAGTTGTTATATGTTCCTGCGGGGCTTTGTGTGATGTTTGTCACAATGAATATCGATTACAGAAAGCTTGGTAAATTATCGCCGATTATCATGCTTGTAAGTCTTGGGATGCTTTCTGTTGTTTGGATTGACGGAATCGGTGCCACCCGTAACAATGCAACCCGGTGGTTTGATTTAGGGTTTGTTGACTTTCAGCCGTCAGAATTTGCAAAGCTTGCCATGATACTTTTCCTGTCTTACAGTCTTTCCAAAAGGCAGGATACCCTTAAGTACTTTTTCAAGGGTCTTGTTCCGTACCTGATACTGATAGGCGTTCATGCATTGTTGCTGCTTTTGCAGCCTCACATGAGTGCGACAATTATTATAGGTTTGGTATCGTGCGTAATTCTCTTTTGCGCAGGGGCGAAGATAAAACACTTTGTATTAATGGGAGTGCCAGCTGTAGCGGCGGTAAGCTATTTGATTTTTACCTCCGAATATAGAATGAACAGAGTTTTGTCCTTTTTAAATCCTTGGAATGACCCGACGGGAGCGGGCTGGCAGGTTATACAATCCCTTTATGCCATTGGTTCCGGTGGATTGTTTGGAAGGGGATTGGGAAACAGTCTTCAAAAATTCCTTTATATCCCGGAGCCGTATAATGACTTTATTTTGGCGGTATTGGCTGAAGAATTGGGATTTATAGGAGTTGCCTTGGTGCTTCTTTTGTTCCTCATTTTTATATGGCGTGGAGTCAAGGTCTCCATGAATGCTCCCGATGTCTTCGGAAGTCTGGTGGCTATAGGTATAACTTCGCTGATTGCATTTCAGGCAGTTATAAATGTTGCTGTTGTTACATCTTCCATGCCGGTAACGGGAATGCCTCTTCCGTTTTTTAGCTACGGAGGAACTTCTCTTATTTTCCTTATGGCGGGGGTAGGCATACTTCTTAATATTTCTAGATATTCAAACTATGAAAGAATCTGAGGTGAGTTGATTTTGAAGGTGATTATCAGCGGGGGAGGTACAGCGGGGCATATTAATCCGGGACTTGCGATTGCCAAGTATATTAAAAAGAAGAACCCTAAAGCTGAGATTCTTTTTATTGGGACCGAGAGAGGACTTGAGACCAAGCTTGTACCGAGAGAGAACTTTGAGATAAAGATGATAAAGGTGAGGGGATTTAAAAGAAAGCTTTCCGTAGATACTTTTGTTGCTGTGAAGGAGTTGTTTCAGGGGCTTTCGGAGGCAAGAAAGATTATAAAAGAATTTAAACCGGATTTGGTGATAGGAACCGGAGGATATGTTTGCGGACCGGTATTGTTTAATGCTTCAAGAATGAAAATACCAACCCTTGTTCATGAACAGAATGCTTTTCCGGGAGTGACGAACAAGATACTGTCAAAGTTTGTTGACAAGGTGGCAATAAGCTTTAAGGAAGCGGAAAAGTACTTTAAAGACAAATCAAAAGTGGTATTTACCGGAAATCCCATAAGAAGTGAGATGTTGGAAGTTAGCAGGGAGACTGCCCGAAAGAAACTTGGGATACCGAAAGATAAGCCCCTTGTCGTAATATTTGGAGGAAGCAGGGGTGCTGAAAATATAAACAGCACTGTGGCTGAGCTTATTAAAAGACATAAAAACGATTTGAGATTTCATTTGATTTACGCAACCGGTGAGGCTCAATATGAGGATATAATGAAGAAAATCGGGGATGTTAAGTCTCCAAATATTAATGTTCTGCCATATATATTTGACATGGCAAATACCATGGCGGCGGCAGACCTTGTGGTATGCAGGGCAGGGGCAATAACAATAAGCGAGCTTACCGCATTGGGAGTTCCTTCAATATTGATTCCTTCACCCTATGTTACGGCCAATCATCAGGAGCACAATGCGAGAGCCTTAGAGCATAATGGAGCTTCGGTGGTGATTCTGGAAAAGAACTTAAGGCCGGATATATTGTATGATCAGATTACAAGACTTCTTGACGATAATGACATGCTCTCCAATATGGCCAAAAGTGCAAAGAGCATGGGTATAACAAATGCAACGGAAAAAATATATGCAATAATAAAAGACATAATGAAAACAAAACAGAAAACTTGACATAAGGACTCGCGAAGAGTCCTTTTTCTTATATAATCACCAAAGTAACATTTTTGTAAACCCAGCATAAAATAATTATATACATATAGTTATATCTATATTTATACGAATAGAAAAAGATATTTTGGGTTTAACCACCGAATGTTACGGAGGTGTATTATGAGTAAGTTGATTGTGACAGGTGGACAGAAGCTAAAGGGTGAAATAGTTGTTGAGGGTTCAAAAAATGCCGTTTTACCCATACTTGCCGCCACAGTTCTTAATGATGGTATAAGTGTCATAAAGAATTGCCCGAGGCTTCGGGATGTGGAGATAATGCTTGAGATTTTGAGGAAGTTAGGTTGCAAGGTTAAGTTTGAAGAAGATGTTGTAACAGTTGATTCTTCAACCATTAACAGCACCGAAATTCCTGAAGATCTCGCAACGGAAATGAGATCTTCTATTATTTTTTTAGGTCCCCTGCTGTCCAGATTTAAAAAAGTGACTATTAGCTACCCGGGTGGGTGCGAAAGTTTATTGGCACATTTTAATTGAAAAAAACTGGGTAAGTTTTCCATGTAAAGAAAAATTAACTTGACAAATATAGTATATATGTATTGTATTATTAGCATTTATTATAATTAATTGATTTTTGAAGTGTTGTTACAATAAGTTAGGATAATATATTATTATGTAACTATATGGATATATTAAAATTAATTATTGTGCTAACTTTATTTGGAGGTAAGTACTGTGAATGAAAAACTTTAGCATAATATTGTAATTGTCAAATCAATAAATGAATTGATAGAACTGCAGTATATGCTGAAGTTTCACAGAAGCTATTTTATTGAAGAAGTAGAAAATTTAAAAAAATAACGGACGATTGCTACAAAAAAAGTTTTTTGATAGTATATTGCGAGTTGCTGGAAGTAATTATAGTCGCTATTCATTTAGAAAAACTTGGTTTAATTTTCGTATGAGGAAAGGGGGTATCTTTTACTAAAAGTTTTGTGATAGAAGTAGATAAAAAACTAGAAAAACTGCATGCAGTAATAATAAGGAAATTTAAAAACAGCTTAAACTATTATATATCATGGCTAATTATTCATACAGTTGTAACTTTGGGAAAATAGGCTTTCATAACCTCTAAAGGATATATGAAGTTTAATTCTGAAAATGTTTTTCTAGAAAAAATTTATAAAGCTACATAATGAGATAGCGCAATAAATTTGTTAAACTAATTAATGGGTTTGAAGTTAGTTTAAAAGTATATTAATTTGAATGTTAAGTTTTTTGTATTCAGCTGATAACCTTGTCAGAATAAAATACTATTGAAGGAAGTAAGGTTTTTGTGAATAGCAAAAAGAAGTTTAAATGTGTAGTGTCCTTATTATTATTTTTTGTGCTGTTGAGTGGGCAATGTTTACAGGCCAATGCCTATTTTTTTTCTAGGATGGAAATATAGTGGTGGAAAAGAGTTTTTGTGGAGTTATCATTCTAGTTTGCCTGCAGAAGCTAAAGCAGCTGCAAAATTAGCTGATGATCCATGGACCGTATCTAACAAATTTTGGTTTAAGTGCACAGAAGGAACACTTGATATGCCTTTAAAAAACTCAATGTTTACGGATGGTTATTCTATAATGATACCAGAAATTAAGACTGACAAAACAGCAGAAATAAGTTAGAATGGAATTATGGAAAAGAGAAGAAATTTTACACCAGAAGAAAAAGCAAAAATAGTTATTGAGGTCTTAAGAG